>Ga0272444_10002941_pt1 | contig 15574 bp, 9 predicted proteins | sample SSMForm13_FD_201033 | JGI IMG/M metagenome (GOLD analysis project Ga0272444, IMG submission 201033) | Marine sediment archaeal communities from Little Sippewissett salt marsh, Falmouth, MA, United States - SSM-Form-13 | ecosystem: Environmental > Aquatic > Marine > Wetlands > Sediment ...
ACCCTATTTACAGACAGTGAGGAGTGAGGAGTGAGGACGTGCAAAGTTTACTCTAGAGCGGCAGGCCAGGTTGGTTAAATGAATCGCTTTCAACAATTCCTCTACGGACTACCTCGCTATTTGCTGGCATCGGTGGCGACCGGCCTGACGATCGCCCAGATTGCCCTTGTGTTTTTCCTGCACGGGAACAGCCCCACTGCCAGCAAGTGGGCCGGATGGATCTGCTTGTGGACTGCCGGTATCCTGGCTTTGCTGCCGATCCTGACCTTTCGCCGAAAGGGCGGTGTGCCCAAGGGGAAAAGCTACATGGAGACAACGCGCCTGGTCAACAGCGGCATCTATGCACTGGTGCGCCATCCCCAAGGGGGCACAGCCTGGCTGTTGATCAATGTCGGCATCATGTTAATCGCCTGGCATTGGAGCAGCATCGTGCTGGGCCTGGCGTCGATGGTCCTGGTCTATGCCGACACCTTTAACGAGGACCAAAACGGCATCGAAAAATTCGGTGATGCCTACAGACGCTATATGCACAAGGTGCCCCGGGTGAACATCTTGCTGGGAATCATCCGGTACATGCGGTTTAGCCGAAAGACGAGCAAGGAATAGGATAGGCTACTCTCCCGGCACATAGCGGAGTGGCAGCCCCAGGCAGCGTTCGAACTCGTCCAGCGCCGGGGGTTATTCCGGATATAGGCACGAACCCTCTCCAAGTTACGCTCGCTGCAGACGATGCTTTCCCAGTAGCCGCGCAGCCAGAGGCGCGCTCCAGGGCTCCGGCGGATGCGGTTGATACGCCGGGTAGCCACCGACTTGAAACTGCCGACAATGGCGCCCACGGAGCCAGGGGCTGGTCCGCGGGGCCGGCCATCGTCTCCTGTACACGGCTGAGATACCTCCGCAGCCACCTCCACTTCCCCCGCAGGTTCGGTTTCATCGTCCACAAGACAGAGGATCCCGTGCACGTGGTTGGGCATCACGACCCACTCGTCCAGCCTTGCACAGCGAAAGGTACGCGGGATGGCCTGCCAACGGGCGGCGACTACCTGTCCCAGGCGCGAGAGGCGCATCTCGCCATCGACAACATCACCGAACAGCCACGCTCGACGATAGGTACAGATGCTGATGTAATAGGCCCCGGCCTGGGTGTAATCGTACTCAGGCAGGCGGATCGAACGGCGATGGTGTACGGCGGGATCGTACGACATGGCAGAACCTCCCTATCCATTCCAAGGCCGGCCGGGCGCCGGCATATCTCCCTGAACACATTCTACCACCAGTAGATGCTGCTGTCAAATGCAACCACCACCATGATCTCATCCCAATACGGGGAACCCGTTGCGGTCGGGGCGCGGCGGTCACGACCGCGATGCGGACCCGCCGACGGCCGGGGACCACCCCGATGGCACGGGCGCGGATGTGCGGCCCCGGGGTACCCCACCGACGGCCGGGGACCACCCCGATGGCACGGGCGCGGATGTGCGGCCCCGGGGTATCCCATCGACGGCCGGGGACCACCCCGATGGCACGGGCGCGGATGTAGGGGCGAGGCATTTGCCCCGGGGTATCCGGCGGGGTCGGAAGGGAGATCGATGAGACACCTACAGCGCGCCGCAATAGGGAGCAGCAAATGCCTCGCCCCTACATCCGCGCCCACCTCCCACACGCCCTCTCCTCCACTCACCCGGGATCGTCTCTATCCTCTTGTCCCCCTCTCAACCTGCTAACCTACAACCTGTGACCTGCCTTCTGCCCTTTGACCAATCGTAGGCAAACCGTAGGGTTGGTGTAGGATTTATGTAGAGATTCAGGTGATCCCTCCCGGTACAATGGACTCACGTCCGCACTACCGTACCGCCCACGGGGGCCCAACCTAAATGGAGGGATCGCGATGAACCCCAAGAACGCCCGCTCGACCCAGCGCTGCCTTTCGTTCCTCATGCTCCTGACGATACTTCTGAGCGCCTGCCGGGTGACGCCTCCGCCGCCCGGCTCCACGGCCGGCCCGCGCAACGTACCTGTAGCGCAGCCGGCCGCCATCCTGTCCACCGTACCAGCCGCCCAGCCGGCCCTTACCCCACCCAATTCATATCCGCAGCCGGCAGCCACACCGACGCGCACCCCACCGCCAACGGAACCACCTCTGCCATCATCGATGACCACACTGGCCAACCTGCCCCTGCCCGCCCCGCGCCTGCTCTACTTTAGTCCCTCCTGGGGCGAGGAGCAGCCGCTCGGTGCTCCCATCACCCTCACCTTTGACCAACCCATGGACCCAGCCAGCACCGAGGCCGCCTTTAGCATCTCGCCCACCGTGACTGGAACCTTTACGTGGGAAGCGAAGCATTCCCTCGCTTTTGTCCCTGGATCGCCCTTGGAGCGCGGCCAGGGCTATCGCGTCGCACTGGCGGCAACAGCGCGGAACGCGGAAGGCGCGCCGCTGGCGGAAGGGGTCTATTTCGATTTCCACGCCGTAGGATTTTTGGAGGTCAGTGAGGTCTCGCCCTCGCCGAACGCCACCGAGCTCGAGCCCAACACCGTGCTCACCGTTGTTTTTAACCGGCCCGTCGTGCCGTTGACCTATATCGGCGATCTGGAAAACCTGCCCCAACCGCTCACGATCACGCCCACTACGCCCGGCAAGGGCGAATGGCTGAACACCTCTATCTATGTCTTTCGCCCCGAGACGGCCTTTTTGCCCTCAACCCGCTACACGGCCACTGTCGCCGCCGGCCTGAAAGACACCCTCGGCGGCCTGCTGGCGAATGACTACAGCTGGTCCTTTGCCACCTACCGGCCGGCCGTCCGCTCCCATAGACCGTCGAACGGCGCCGACTGCATCTACCTGGGCCAGGTCATCAGCGTAACCTTTAACCAGCCCATGAACCACACCTCGGTTCAGGAGCACTTTGCGCTGCGCGTTGGCGGCCGGATGGTGTCCGGTCGCTTCCGTTGGAGCGGTGGGGAAACGCCCACTTCTCCCGAGACGATGGGCTTTGTGCCGACCGCCCCGCTGGCGCGCAAAACCACGTATGTTGCCACAATGAATGCCGGCGCCCGGCCCCGCAGCGGAACCATGGTCCTGGCCCGCCAGACCACGTGGACCTTTACCACCATCGATGACCCTGGCCTGTACAGCATCGATTACGACGGCAAATACTGCATGGTCAAGGTCACCTACGCCAGCCCGATGAAACGCGAGGACTTTGTCGATTACGTCACCATCACCCCCACCGTGCCCATCAAGCAGTTGTACGTGATGTGGAACGGCTGCGGCAATGTGGCCCGGTTCAATTTTCGGGCCGAGCCCTCCACGCTGTACACCTTTACAATCTCGGCCAAAGCACCCGAGTATTACGGTGCACCGATAGGTACGGAAGCCCGCCTGCACTTTACCACCAAGGACCTGCCGGCCTACGCCTATCTGAACACAAGCGGGCTGACCGGGGTATTCAACGCCTACACCGACACCATGGTCTATGCAGCCTACCGCAACGTCCCGCGTCTGAGCCTGACGCTGTACCGTATCACCGTGCAAGACTTTATTGGCCATCTCAGCTACTACAGGCAATCTTTCTACGATTTTTTCCCCTCGCATCAAATGCTGGTCCGGTCATGGACAATCGGTCTCGATGCTCCGCGCAACACGAGTCGCCTGATACCCATCGATCTGACCGACCATGCAGGCGACCGCCTGCCCACTGGTCTCTACTATCTCAAACTAACCGCGCCGGGTGTCTCCCGACCCTCCTACTTTGTCTTTTCTCGATCGCGGATCAACCTGGCGGTAAAACAGGGGCCGCACCAGACGCGGATCTGGGCCACCGACCTGGCGACAGGGCAGCCCGTGTCTAACCTCCCCCTGAAACTCTATACGGCCAGCACCGTGCCTGCCGCCACCGGCGTCACGGATGCGGAGGGACTCTACAGCAACGACGCTCTGGGCACCAGAAACCTGCGCTACGACTTTTTCGCCGTCGCCGGCCGGCCGGGAGAGGCGGACTTTGCCATCACGATCGACAACTGGGACAGTGGTATCACAACCTATGACTTTGACATCCCCTACGGATACGACCCCTCAGGACAGCGCGGGTACCTCTATACCGAACGACCCATCTACCGTCCCGGACAGACGGTCTACTTCAAAGGGCTACTGCGGTACGACGACGATGCCCACTATACAATGAGCAGCAAGAAGCAGCTCCTGGTGCGCATCAAGGATCCCAACGGTAAGCAAGTTTTCAAAGAGACACTGCTGTTGAACGACATGGGCTCCTTGAATGGGGAGCTGGTGCTCGGCGAAGAGGCGGCCCTGGGCACCTATAGGATCTATATGGGAGAAAAGGCCAGCAGGTGGTGGGATGCCTACAGCTACACCACCTTTCGCGTGGCTGAATACAAAAAGCCCGAGTTCCAGGTCAACGTGGAACCAGCCCGGATGGACTATGCCAACGGCGAGACAATCGACGTCGATACGCTGGCCACCTACTACTTTGGCGGGCCGGTGGCCAATGCCCCGCTACACTGGAGTGTCCTGAGCGAGGACTATATCTTTACCTACCGCTGTCCCCAGGGACGGCAATGCCCATGGTATAGCTGGAGCGACCACGATCCCTGGTACCACATGTGGGACGCCTGGAGCGAGTACGAAAGTGCAGCGGACAATCCATATGGCCGGCTCATCGCCGAGGGCGACACTGAAACTGATCAACAGGGCCAGGCCGCATTCCAGATACAGACCGACATCGCCCGGGAGACCCAGAGCCAGATTCTGACCATCGAGTCCAGCGTCACCGACATCAGTGGCCAACAGGTCAGCAATCGCAGCGCAACGATCGTGCACCAGGGCGAGTTCTACGTCGGCGTGGCCCCACGGGGCTACCTGGTGCAGGCTGGCAAGGCAAAGGAGGTCGACCTGCTCGTCGTGGACTGGGACAGCCAACCAGTGGCCAACGTGACCCTGACCGTGGTGCTGCTGGAGCGCCGCTGGTACAGCGTGCGCCGGCAGGAGGAAGATGGCTGCTATTACTGGACTTGGACCGTCGACGAGACGCCGGTATTCACGACAACGGCGAGCACGGATGATAAAGGACAGGCTGTGCTCACCTTGGTGCCGGAGCATGGGGGTACCTACCGAGTACGGGCGATTGGCCAAGACACGCAGGGCAACGCGATCCGCTCCAGCGCCTACTTCTGGGTCTGGGGCGGCCGGGGCAACTACTGGCGACGGGAAAGCAACAACCGCATCGACCTGGTGGCCGACCAGCGCACCTACGAGGTGGGCGACACGGCCGAGATCCTGATCCCTTCCCCCTACACCGGCACTGTCTACGCCCTAGTGACGATCGAGCGCGGCCACATCCTCGACACGTCGGTGCGCCAGCTTCAGAGCAATAGTGAGGTGTTGTCGATCCCCATCACCGAGGATTACGTGCCCAACGTCTACGTCTCGGTCCTCATCATGCAAGGGGCGGATCATGCGGCCGACGGGCTGGCCTCTTTCAAGATGGGCGTCATCAACCTGCGAGTCTCTAACAAGGTCAAGGAGTTGAACATCCAAGTGACACCCGACCGCGATATGGCGAGTGGGCTCCACTACGCCCCGCGGCAAATGGCAACGTACGATATCTTGGTCACCGATGCGTACGGCAACCCAGTGGAGGCCGAGCTCTCGCTGCGGCTGGCCGACCTGGCCGTCCTGGCGCTGGCCAACGAGGTCGCCCCGCCGCTGCTGGGGCATTTCTGGTACGAGCGCGGCCTTTCGGTCCGCACCAGCATGCCATTGACGGTGGCGATGGAACCCCTCAACCGCGAGATCAAGCCCGGTGAAAAAGGTGGGGGTGGTGAAAAGGGTACACCCGAGGAAGGTTTCACCCGTACGCGCTTCGCCGACACAGCGTACTGGGCCCCGGTGGTGCGCACCGACACGGACGGCCGTGCCCAGGTGACGGTGGAGCTGCCCGACAACCTGACCACCTGGCGCATGCAGGCCCTCGGGGTCACCGCCGACACCCGCGTGGGCCGCGCCGACGTGGACGTCCTGACCACGCTGGACGTGCTCGTGCGTTCGGTGCTGCCGCGCTTCTTTGTCGTCGGCGATCGGGCCCGCATCGGCACCATCGTGCACAACAATGCCCACGAGCCGCTGGAGACACGGGTGGAGCTGGAGACAGTGGGGCTGACACTGGAAGGGCCCAGCGTCATCACGGTGACCATCGCCCCCCACGACAAGGCACGCATCGATTGGCCCGTGACAGTGCCGGCGGGAGAACAAGTACAAGTAACAATGACCGCACGAGCCGGCAGCTACTTTGACGGGCGCGCCGACACGCTGCCCGTCTACCGCTACTCGACGCCCGAGGTCGTGGCCACGGCCGGCCGCCTGCGCGAAGCCGGCGCACGGCTGGAGTTGGTCCAACTCCCGCCGGTGTTCGATCCCACCCAGGGCGAGCTGCGCGTGCAGATCAACGGCTCGCTGACCGCGGCGACCAAGGACGCCCTCAAGTACCTCAATCACTATCCCTACGAATGCGTCGAGCAGACCGTGAGCCGCTTTTTCCCCAACGTGCTGACCTACCAGGTGTTGCAGGAGATGGGCCTGTCCAACCCGGACCTGGAGACCAACCTGACCCGCTTGGTCAGCGTGGCCCTGCAGCGGCTCTACCAGGAGCAGCGTTACGATGGCGGATGGGGCTGGTGGCCCCGCGATGAGAGCAACCCCTACCTGACAGCCTACGTGCTCCAGGCTATGCTGGAAGCAAACCGGGCTGGTTTTGCGGTGGACAAAGGCGTCATGCGCAAAGCAGCGGCCTATGTGCGGTCGAGACTGCCCTCCACCAGCGGGCTCTCGTTCCACTGGCGGGCCAACCGCATGGCCTATCTGCTCTACGTCCTGGCCGAGTATCATTCCACGTTCGAAACCAGACAACTCGCCGGCCTACAAAGCCCGGCAGTCGGCCTTTATGAGCAACGCCACTTGTTGAGCCGCTATGGCCAGGCCATCCTGGCCGTCGCCTTTAACCTGCTCGAACCAGAGGAGCCCACCCGCGTGCAGACCCTCCTCTCTGACCTCTCCGGCGACGCGATTATGAGCGCCACCGGCACCCACTGGGAGGAGGAGTGGCCCGACTACTGGAATATGAACACCGACATCCGCTCCACGGCCATCGTCATCTGGGCCATGTCACGCCTCAAGCCCCAGAGCGAGCTCCTGCCCAACGCCGTGCGCTGGTTGATGGCCGTGCGCAAGGAAGGCTACTGGCGGACGACCAACACCACGGCTTGGTCGCTGCTATCGCTGGTCGCCTATATGCGGGCCAGCGGCGAGATGCGGGGCGATTACACCTACAGCGTCTACCTGAATGGGGAGATCATGAGCGAGGGAGATATCAACCAAGACAACCTCGCTGAGGTCAACGAGCTGCACGTCGAGATTGCCGAACTGCTGGTGGAAGAGACCAACCGCCTGGTCATCCAGCGCCACCCGGCACGGGAGGGGCAGACGGGACTCGGGCAGCTGTACTATACGGCCTACCTGCGCTACTTTCTGCCGGTGGAGCTGGTCAAAGCACTGAACCGGGGGATCGTCGTCGGGCGGGAGTACACGCTGGTGAACGGGGACGGCACCCCGGTCACTGGTGCCACCGTGGGTGAACTGGTACGGGTCAAGCTGACCATCGTCGCCCCGAACGACCTCTACTACGTGGTGGTCGAGGATCCCTTGCCCGCCGGCTGTGAGGGTGTGGACACCGGCCTGCTGACAACCAGCGCGGTCGGGGAAAAGCCCCAGTTGAGGAACGTGACGGCGGAGGAGCGGTATCGCTGGTACCGGTGGTACGGGTGGGGATGGTGGTGGTTCTCGCACACCGAGATGCGGGACGAGAAGGTGGTCTTGTTCGCCACCTATCTGCCGCGGGGGACGTACGAGTACACCTACATGATGCGGCCGGCCGTGCCGGGCGAGTTCCTGGTGATGCCCTCGTTCGCCTACCAGATGTATTTCCCGGAGGTGTTTGGAAGAAGCGATGGGGGAACGTTCGTCGTGACGAGTGGGGAGTGAGGAGTCAAGGCGTAAAACGTAAGGGCAGAGAGAAGCGCTTCTTCTTCCGTCGCCCCTTGCGACCAACAGCCAGGCAGGGCGGGACACCAGACGGCGTAGCCTTCTTCTGTCTTCTGGAGCTTGACCCGATATTTCATCGGTACCTCCTAACGGAAACCCATCCGCGGCCACTACTCAACAATATCATACCAGAGGGCCAAAGACTTGTCAAAGCACTCCCACTGCTCTATAATGTTCACAGACCCTTTACAGGAGTCTGTCGATGGACCTTGCGGAAGCAGTCGTGCGTTGGGCTGGAGCGGGGGCCACCGCCGTGGTCCTCGTGGCGGTGCTGCTGGGCCTGTGGCAAGGCCGGCACCGCCAGCGCGGGCGCGGTGCGGGGCCAGGCCAACGCATTGCCGCGCTGCCGTTCTGGGCCTACCTCCTGATGGCCGCAGGCTACCTGGGTTTGTGTGCCCTCTTGTGGTGGCCCTTGCCAGTGACGCCCTCCTCCCCGCTGCGTGCTTTCCTGCTGATAGTGGGCCCGCTGCTCCTCTTCCCCGGGCTGGCCCTGGTGCTCTGGGCTCGGTTGGTGCTGGGCCGGTCATACGGCGTCTCGGGCAGCCTGGGTGCCCAGCTGTACACCGGCCACCAACTGGTCACGAGCGGGCCCTTTCGTTTCGTGCGCCACCCAATGTATCTGGGCTTGCTAGTAGCAGCGCTAGGCGGTATCCTAGCCTATCGCACCTGGACGCCCGTTTTTGTCGCCCTCACTTTTGTTAGCTTTATCTTTCGTGCCCGCCGGGAGGAACAGGCGCTGGCAGCCGAGTTCGGCGAAGCGTGGGAGGAATACGTGCGGCAAGTGCCGACGTGGGCCCCGCGGCTAAAAAGGACTCCTGTCGCGCTCGTCCTGCTAGCCTGGCTGTCGCGCCGAACGTCCACCAGTATGATCGCCCACGCTCTGTGCAACGCAGGAGGACGCCTGATCACGCTGGTGTACGTCTGGTGGACCATCTGGCTGGGGCCAGGCCATTTTCTCTACTGATTCAGGAGGAGCACCCATGCCCCGTCGTAGATTCCGCAGAACCGATACGCGAGTCATCTTCGCCATCGCGACGCTGGTCGGCGGGCTACTCCTCTGGGTCGTAATCCGCCCGGCCTTGGGCTGGCACTGGTACGCCGCCTGGCTGCTCAGTTGGTCCTTGGTCGCGCTATTACTCTATGCGTTCGACAAGCTGCAAGCCCAACGGGGAAGGCGCGTGCTCCGTGTGCCCGAGGTCGTCCTGCTCGGCACCGCGGTGCTCGGCGGCTTTCTCGGTGCATGGATCGGGTTGTTGCTCCTACGGCACAAGACCCGGCACCAGGTCTTTTGGACCGTGTTGATCGTCAGCACGCTGGCACACGCCGTCCTGGTGTTTTTCATTATGCGGTGATGGCTCTTCGAGGCTTTTTCGGCTGCAGAGGGCAGAGGAGGGTGCAGTCGAAAACGTTATTGGGAGTGCAAAGTGAAAAGTGAGGAGCGAAGAATATAAGGAGTACAGCGTGGAAAGTAAATCGGCTATCGCCAATCGGCAATCGCAAATCGTGGAACGGATCGAACGAGAGGCGGGGGTGCCAGACCTCGTGGCAATCCTGGCGGAACGTCTGCCCCCGACGGACCTGCAGTCACTCCTGCTCGCGGTCTACCATCGACGCAGCAGCCTCCGTCGGCCGGCCGACGTCTTGTCCCAATACGAAGCGGACCGCTTCGTTCGTCCTGCCCCCGTCGCTCCACAGCGCCTCCTGGCGTGGGAGCAGGTGGCCTTCGCCAACCTGCCGGCCGAATTCGAGCTTCTCGCCCTTTCGCCGGTCTGCCCCCTAGGCACCTGCGCAGTCGTAGCCTCCGTCGACCCAAAATGGAGCGTCGCCACGATCCGGAATAGCGAGGTCGTGTCCGATTCCACCAGCGTACTGGCGCTCGAGTGCGCAGTGCGCCGCCGAGTGCTGCTGCGAGACCAGCCCAAGTCTGCCACCCCGGTCCATCTGGCCGCCAGCCACCGGCTGCTGCGAGGGCAGCACTACGACAGCCCGCTCGCCCGGGCGCACTTTGCCTGCTTCGCCCTGTGCAGTGCCGGGCGGGACCAGGGAAACCTACGTTTTGAGCTCGCGGCGCTGCGCCTCCACATCGGTTTTTACCTGCGAGCATTGCGCACCTTCCTGGGGCCGGCCGTTCCCTTACGCCTGTCTGCCACAGACTGGCATACGCCGGTTCGGACAACGCTGCTCGAGGAGCGAGTTTTGTCCCTGGGGGCCGAGTTCGCCCCGGTGGACGGTATCGTTGACGATAGCCGCACGAGCGGCCGCGGGTACTACCATAACCTGTGCTTCCACATCGAGGCCGTAGACCCAGCGGGGCGGGCACTGGAGCTCGTCGACGGGGGCGTGGTTGATTGGACGCAGCGGCTTCTGAGCAACGCCAAGGAGCGCATGGTCATCAGCGGCATCGGCAGCGAGCGGTTATGTGCCGAGTTCTGACCGGAGGTCGAGATGTCAGTAGTTGAATGCATCACACTTGATGGACACAAGAGGATGGTTCCGAAGGATCTCCTGGTTTTGCGCCCGGCGGTCTATGCGATAGTTGTGCACGACGGCGAAATTCTGCTGATGAAGCTGCTGCCCACAGGAAAGTATCATCCCCCTGGCGGTGGTATCCGTGTAGGAGAGCGGGTGGTAGATGCACTGCAACGAGAGCTCCGAGAAGAGACCGGCATTGAGGTAGCAGTAGAGCGGTTCGTTTATTTTGAGGAATTGTTCTTCTTCTACGACCCCTCAGGGACAGCGTACCACGGTTTGCACTTTTACTACCTGTGCCGCCCGAAGACGTTCACCTTGCTGGACGATGCCCAGGTAAAGGACGATGCGGCAGGTAAGCCGCAATGGGTGCCAATCCAAGGGTTGCAGACCCAGGATTTTCAGGCTCACGGTGAGATCATACTGGATCTCGGCAAGAAAAGTGCTTGCGGTGGTCTGCCTCTTGGCATATAATGTGGGCAGGGCGATCAGCAAAGGCCAGGAGGTCATCATGAAACGAATATCAGGGATTTGGATAGCAATTGTCGCGATTCTGCTGCTGGCACTCGGAGGGACAGGTTGTGTGAGTACGGAGCTGCCAGCGGTTCCAGCGCAAGCAACCCCGACGCCCTCGGACTTTTTGCCCAACGTGCCCCGAAATGATACGAGCGGACCCCTGGTCCAACCAGGCGACCTGCAGTATCTCGGGGCCTTTTGTCTGCCCGAGGCAGGCGAAAGACCGCTGACCTTTGCCTACGGCGGCAGCGCGATGACGTTCAATCCCAACGGCGACCCGAACGGCCCGGTAGATGGCTTCCCTGGCTCGCTCTTTATCATGGGACACGATCGGCTGGCCTATGGGGAGCTCCCCGACGGGAACCAGGTCGCCGAGGTCAGCATTCCCGTGCCGGTCGTGTCGGACGATGTTGGCAGCCTGAGCCAGGCCGATTTCCTGCAACAATTCCATGACGTGGCGGCGGGCTGGTTCACCGAACTGGAAGAGATTCCCCGCACCGGGATGCAATACCTGGACCACCCGGCCACCGGGGCTAAAATCCACCTGGCCTGGGGCCAGCACCTACAGCCGGAGCTGGACGTAGCCTCCCATGCCTGGTTCGACCCGGACCTGGTCACACCGGATATGCAAGGGGCCTGGTTCATCGGAGAGCAGTCGCTGTACAGCGTCAATGGCTACATGCTGGAAATCCCGGCCAACTGGGCAGACACCTACGCCGGCGGCCGTTATCTCGGCACCGGCCGGTATCGCGATGGCGGTTGGAGTGGGATGGGGCCGGCTCTCTTTGCCTACCGCCCATGGGTGGACGGCAACGGCACGCCCGCAGATCCAGGGACGCACCTGTCAGAAAGCGTGCTCCTGCTATACGAGAACGCGGAGAACACCAATCTGATTGAAAAGTGCCTCACCGGATATCAGCACCCCGACGAGTGGGAGGGCGGGGCTTGGCTGACAAGCAATGCGGGAAAAGCGGCGGTGCTCTTTGCGGGAACGAAGAGCACGGGAACAAAATACTGGTATGGCTTTGCCAACCCGGCTGGCCCCGATCTACCCTGCGTAGAGGAAGAGATGATCCCCAATTTCACCGTATGCCGCCTGGCAGACGGCACGCCATGCCCACCTGAGGATCTGATCGAGTGCGCCGGCCACAACGACTACCGTGGCTGGTGGAGCACCCGCTGGGATGCCCAGTTCCTGTTGTACGACCCCGCCGATCTGGCGCGGGTCGCCACGGGCGAACTCTCCTCCTGGGAACCACAACCCTACGCCACGATGGACATCGACGAGCACCTCTTCCTTAACCCGGCCGGCATCGAGCCGGACCTGCTGGGAACAGGCGTGCAGCGCCACTATCGCATCGGTGATGTGGCCTACGACCGGGCAAATGGGCTCCTCTACGTGCTGGAGCTGTTCGCCGACGAGGCCAAACCGGTGGTGCACGTGTGGCGAGTGCGTTAACATGTGGAGAAGGCCCCTATGAACTGGAACAGGTTCTCGAATCCACCTGCTGCTTACCGGGAAATTCCCACCTGGGCGTGGAACGACCGGCTCGACCCGGATGAGCTGCGCCGGCAGATTGACGAAATGCAGCGGGCCGGCTGGGGAGGCTTTTTCATGCACGCTCGGCCGGGCCTGCGCACACCCTATATGGGCCCGCAGTGGCTCGATTGCGTGCGCACCTGTATCGAGGAAGCCCGCGCACGCGACATGGGCGCCTGGCTCCACGACGAGGACAAGGGGCCCAGCGGCTTTGCCGGAGGGCTCACCGTCGCCGCGCATCCCAAGTATCGCGCGCAAGCGCTTTTCTGCAAAGTGGACAACCGGCCGGCCCTGCTCACCGAACGCCTGGCCACCTTTACCGCCCGCGAAGTCGACGGCGAACTGCTTGATTTTCGCCCCACGCCGACCACCCCTGACTTACACGACAAGAACGACCGCCTGGTCCAGTTCTACGTCCAAGCGATGCCCCTGGGGGATGCCTGGTTCAACGACTACGCCTACCTGGACCTCTTGAATCCCGAGGCGGTGCACGCCTTTCTCACGTCCACGCACAAAGCCTATGCCAGCAAGTTTGGTGCGGATTTCGGCCAAGTCATCCCCGGCATCTTTACCGACGAACCGTGTTCCATGTTTCACAGCGAGCGTTGGCCGGGGAAACAGCCGGCCGTCCCCTGGACGTCTGGATTGGCGGAATACTTTCTGGAGCAGACTGGATACGATCTACTGCCGCACCTGCCGAGCCTCTTTTTTGACACGGGCGAATTTTACCACATCCGCTACGACTATTGGCGTGCAGTGACAGCGCGCTTTTTGGAAGCCTATACGAAGCAGGTCGCCGCCTGGTGCGCGGACCACGGGCTGGCCTATACCGGACACTATATGGCGGAGGACAGTCTGCGAGAGCAGGTCCGCTGGATCGGCGCGGCCATGCCGCACTATTTCTACCAACACATCCCCGGCGTCGACAAGCTCGATCGCGGGGTCGGCGGGCGCTACGGGTCGGTGCTGACCATGAAACAATTGGACAGCGTGGCCTGCCAGGCAAGCAAGAAACGAACCTTGGGCGAGAACTATGGCTGCTCCGGACAGGATTTCGCCCACGCCGGCCGCAAGTGGATCGGCGACTGGGCCTACGTCCTGGGGGTCAACTTGAGCAACCCCCACCTGGCCCTCTACTCGATGCGCGGTGAACGCAAGCGTGACTATCCGCCCAACCTCTTTTTCCAGCAGCCGTGGTGGCCGGAGAATGCGCTGGTGGCCAACTACTTCGCCCGCCTCTCGTATGCCCTGAGCCAAGGGCAGCGCGTCGTAGACATCCTGGTGATTCACCCCATCGCCACTGCCTGGACCCTGTACCGGCCCGGAGCAGTACGGGCAGTGATGGACCTGGATACCGCACTGAACCAGATGAGCATGCTCCTGTTGGGTGCCCAACGTGATTTTCACCTGGCTGATGAGATTCTTTTAGGAAGAGAATTGACCGGCCGCGTGGAGGAGGCCGATGACGGTCCCCACCTGGTGGTCGGCGCAATGGCCTACCGGGTGGTCATCATCCCCCCCGGCGTAACCCTGGCCGCCAACACCGTACGCCTGCTCAAGGAATTCGCCGCGGCCGGTGGGCCCGTGCTGGCTGTCGCTCCGGCGCCCTATCTGGTGGACGGCCAGTCCAGCACCGCGCCGACCCTGCCAGAAGAAACCTATCACGTGGCCCTCGCCAGCCTGCCGGCGGCCCTAAATGACTTGCTACCATTTGACGTGCACGTGCCCGGCCGGCCGGCCGTGTGGGTCCACCACCGCCGCGACAAGGGCCAGGATTGGTATTTCCTGGCCAATATCGACCTGCGAAACAGCGGGCCGACCACCGTCTACCTGCGCGGAAGCGGCCGGCTGGAAGCTTGGGACGCGGCTACAGGACAGCGCTACGAGGTGCCCAACCAGCAGCGGGACGGGCTGATCCGAGTCGAGCTCGATTTTCCGCCCGCCGGATCGCACCTGCTGGTGCTGCATCGCAACAAGCCGGCTGCGGCCGAAGCGAAATCTTCCTCTGCGTCACTACCGCCACCAGCAGCCACCCATCTGGGCAACACGTGGAACCTGACGTTGGCCGGACCCAACGCCCTCACCCTGGACCAAGTCCGGGTGCGGATCGACGAGGGGCGCTGGAGTATGCCCGTGAACATTCTCCGGGCACAGGAGTATGTCTCCCAGGCCGGGCCGGGGACAACCTTTGAAATCGCTTTCACCTTTGAAGCCAACGTGATCCCGCCGGCACCACTCTACCTGGTGCTGGAAACTCCCGAACGATTTGACATCACCGTCAACGGGCAGGACCTGCCCAGCGACGACAGCGGCTGGTGGGTGGACCCGACCTTTCGCCAGGTAGAGATCGGCGATGCCGTGCGCGAGGGACGCAACGAGATCATCCTGCACGGCGTCCTGAAGCGCGACAGCGAGCTGGAGAGCGTCTACCTGGTAGGCGACTTTGGCGTGGCCCGCCGGCGGATCCGACGCGAAGCCCAGCGCACCGGGCAGCTCTCGGACCGCTACGCGCCCGCGTTTCAACTGGACGAAATACCCACCCAAGTAGTGGCCCGCCCCGGGCCGGACAACCTGGCCGTGGATCTGACCGCCCAGGGATGCCCCTTTTTCGCCGGACGGGCGACGCTGCGCCAGCACGTTGAGCTGCCTCCCTTGACCGGCCCAGTCCTTCTGGAGCTAACGGGCCTCCAAGCAGCCGTGGCCCACGTCTGGGTGAACGACCAGCACGCCGGGGCCGTAGCTTGGGCACCGCACCAGTTGGATGTGACTGCCCACGTGCAGCCCGGCGTAAACGAGATCGCCATCGAGCTGGTGGGCACACTGCGCAACCTGCTGGGGCCACACCACGTGGCCGGCGGGGACCGGGAGAGCACGGGACCCCAGAGCTTCCGGGACCGCGAGCGGTGGACAGGGGACTATATCCTGGTGCCATT
>Ga0272444_10002942_pt1 | contig 15574 bp, 14 predicted proteins | sample SSMForm13_FD_201033 | JGI IMG/M metagenome (GOLD analysis project Ga0272444, IMG submission 201033) | Marine sediment archaeal communities from Little Sippewissett salt marsh, Falmouth, MA, United States - SSM-Form-13 | ecosystem: Environmental > Aquatic > Marine > Wetlands > Sediment ...
CCCTGCATATGAATACTCGCAGCGTACGGAAGTAACTTCATTGAGGGCCTCACAAGGCGCGATCGAACCCATCAAGACACGAAACGTGCGATCCATGCGATGAGAGGAATGGTGAGCGATATGAGGGATTCGTTACTCTGGCTGTCCCACTTCAGGCACTTCATCAATGAGCTACAGCAGTGCTGGGACGGAGACAGCTCGGGAACAGCAACCGGGGCAATCGAGCGCGAAGAACCGCAGGTTACGCAGTTCGTCTACGGTTATCCTACCTTCTCCGGTAAGCGAAACGGTGATAGAGTCTCTGCTACCATTGACTACTTCCATCACGCCGTGACCACCAAGATGTCGCGTAGCGATCATGTTGAAATGCTGTGCCTGTCGTTGAAGAAACCACAGCAGGGCTTCATCTCCCTACGCGACCTTGAATGGTTCGACAACACGCTCGAACTGATGTCCACCCGGTGGCAGACTTTGACCGGAGACCCCGTTATCGACAAGTTGTACTTCATTGAGGCAAGTACACCGGCGAATCAGGCGATTCTGGCCCTGCCGGAGTTCCACAGTCTCATCAAAGGACTGTTGCCGTTCTCGTCCATAGCCTTTCGCGTCAACGGGATCCACTGGTCTCGCCCGATAGAAACCGGCGCGCAACTGGCCGTCAGCCTCGTGGAGAGCGTTTGGGACGGTCTCGCATCTCTCGCGCGGCTGATCGAGCAGTCGTCGCCGACCGCTGATTCGACATCTTCGTGAGACAGAAGCCTCCCCCTCCGGTCTGTCTCGCAAACCAGCCATCCCCGGAACAGTCGGGAACCCACCGCGTACAATACAATGAATGTGCCCAAGACTAACTGACACATGAGAGGGACTTATGAAACGCTCACTCACGATTCTGCTGGCAAGCGCCGTGGCGTTGGCGCTTATGGCCGGGATTGGTGTGGCGGGGACCAAATGGCAGCCGAAGGCCTATATGGGAGTCTACACCCAGACGGTCGACTCCGAGCTGGCCGAGGCTTTCGACCTCGATCAGGACTACGGTGCCATCGTTAACCGCGTGGCCCGCAAGTCGCCGGCCGACGAGGCCGGGATTCAAAAGGATGATATCATCATCAGCTTCGACGGCCGCAAGGTGCTCGGCTCGAACGAACTGACCGAACTGGTCCGAGATCGGCAACCCGGCGACGACATCAAAGTGGTGGTGATGCGTGAAGGTAAGGAGCAGGAGCTAACCATAACACTTGGCAAGACCAAGCGCCGAAACGCTTACTCGCGGGCGCTGACGCCGTACTTCGAAGGCCTCGACCTGCTGCACGCGCGCGCTGACCGCCCCTATATGGGCGTGTCAATGAGCAATCTCTCCGAGCAACTCGGCGAGTATTTCGGCGTGGCCGAAGGTGAGGGCGCCCTGATCACCGAAATCGAGAAGGACTCGCCCGCCGAACAGGCCGGTCTCAAAGCCGGCGACGTGATTGTCACCATCGGCGACGAAAAAGTGTTCGACCCCGCCGATGTCACCGAGATTATCGGCGAGATGGAACCCGGTGATCGGGCCGAAGTGGCCGTGATCCGCGACCGCAAAGGGCAGACCGTCACCGTCGAACTGGCCGAACGCGAGCGCGACGAGGACGATATGCTGGGACAGTTTTTCGACCTGCGAGCTCCGGATATCGCCCCCTTCGAGGTCTACATTCCCAAATCCCGCAGCCTCTGGCACAGCTATGACTCCGACGACAGCCCCCTCCTGGACGCCGAGAGCTACCGGGAAGAGATGGACAAGATGCAGCAGGAACTCAAGGAGCTGAAACAGCAGCTCGAAGAGATGCGCGAAAAACTACGATAGCGACGTAGCAGTCTCGAGCCCCGGAAATCCCCGCCCCGGCGGGGATTTCTTTTGGCATTTCATGCTTGCTCCGTAAACCGCCCCGCCGTAAACTAGGGCCGTATGAAGGCTATCAGCGTTGAGAAGCTCTACGACGCCCGCAAGCACGACCTCGAACTGACCCGGCTCACCGGCGACGAGGCCGGACTGAGCAAGGAAGTCCAGTCGGCGGAACTCCACCGACCGGGTCTGGCTCTTACCGGCTTCTTCGAACGGTTCACCTACCGGCGCGTCCAGGTTCTCGGTGAAACCGAGATGGCCTATCTCAACCGCCTGCCCCGCGAACGCCTCCTCGAGGTCGCCGACACGTTGTTCAAATTCGATGTGCCGATGGTGATCATCTCCAAGGGCATCACCCCGCCGATGGATTTCCTCCGTTCGGCCGACGAGCACAAAACCTCCGTCTTCTCATCGCGCCTCTCGACCGCCGAACTTAGCAGCCGCCTCTCGGCCTACCTCGACCAGGTCTTCGCCCCCTCGATAAACATCCACGGTACCCTGGTGGACGTCTACGGCGTCGGGTTGCTCTACACCGGCAAGTCGGGTATCGGCAAATCGGAGGTTGCCCTCGATTTGGTGGAACGAAGCCACCGCCTGGTGGCCGACGACGTCGTCAAGGTCACCCGTGTGGCTCCCGACGTCATTATGGGATCCGGTTCGGAACTGCTCGGCCATCACATGGAAATCAGGGGCGTCGGCATTATCGATATCGAAGAGCTGTTCGGCATCCGGGCCATCCGACTGCAGAAGCGGATCGAGGTCGAGGTCCACCTGACGTACTGGTCGGAAACGGCTGACTATGAGCGTCTCGGTGTCGAGGAAAACGCCACCACCATGCTGGGTGTGAAAATCCCCCTGCTGAACATTCCCATCTCGCCGGGCAAGAACATCACCGTCATTTCCGAAGTTATCGCCATGAACCACATGCTCAAGGTTTACGGCGAGAACTCCGCACTGGAGTTTACCAAGAAACTCTCCCAGCGGCTGAGCCGTCAATCGTCGACGCTGGAATACCTCGAATCAGACTACGAGTAGCCCGGCCTGCCGCCCCGTGAAAGCGCTTGGCAACACAGCACTTGTGTGTTATAATTACAAGCTTGAAAACACCCCCACTTCTTCGGAACAAGGGTGTGCCAAGGCGAGTAGAAGGAGAGGATTTGCGACTGGAGGATATGTCTCGATGAGATTACGCTATTGGTTGCCTTTGTTTGTCATTCTGGCGGCGTTTCTCGGCCAACTGACCGGGTGCGGCAGTTCCAGTGACCCCGTCCTGGCGACGGTTGGTGATTACCAGATAACCGCCAAAGAGTTCGAGGACTACGCCCGGCAGATTCGTCGGCCGTTTTCCACCCCCGACGATGAATTCCAGGAACGACTGAATCTGCTTGATTCCATCGTGGAAAACCGCCTGCTGATCCAGGCCGCCTACGAAAAAGGAATCGATCAACTCGAAGAAATCAACCGCGTCGTCCTGGCCAATCGCGACAAGTTCCTGATCGATATATTGGCGCAGCGGGAGATACACGACAAGGTGAAAGTCCCCGAGGCGCAGATCAAGGATTTCTACAACCACCTCGAATACAAAATCAGGGTCTCGCATATTCTCTGCAGTTCGGCTGATACCGCCCAAATGCTGCTGGAGCGAGCTATGGCCGGGGAGAACTTCGAGCAACTTGCCTACGACTACTCAATCGACCAGTCGGCCAAGCGCAATCGCGGCGATCTGGGCTACGTCACCTGGGGCGCCCTGGTCGACGAGTTTCAGGAGGCCGCTTTCAAGATGAACCCCGGTGAGATCTCACCGCCCGTCAAGACGCAATTCGGTTTCCACATTATCAAGCTCATCGACAAGCAACCCAACGACACCCGCGAGTCGTATGACAAGATGAAGGCCAATATTGAGGCGCAACTCGCCGCAGCGCTCCGCTCCGAAATCGTACAGGAGTACCTCGAGAGAATCCAGAAGAAGTTCCAGGTATCGGTGGACACCGCCGCCGTGCAATACCTGATTCATAAGCGGGAGGAGATCTACCCGCCGCCGGTAGTCGAGCAACTGCCGCGCAACGACTTCGATATCGAACAACTCGGCCGCGACGAACGGGAAATGCCGCTGGCCGTCTGGGACGGCGGCCAGATCACGGTCGCCCAGTACCTCCAGGGCATCAGGCAAGTCCCCAACCAGTTCTGGCCGGACCTGGATGACTACGATTCGCTGGCCGCAACGGTCTTCAAACTCAAGGCCAACGACTTCCTCATTATCGAGGCGACGCGGGCGGGATTGGAAAACGATCCGGAATACAAACGCAAACTTCGCCTGTTCAAGGAACTGAGCATGGCGGAGGTGATGCGTAACGACTCGCTACCAAAATCGCTGCCGCCCGATGAGGCCGAAATCCGCAAATACTATGAGGACCGCCTTGAGCACTTCCGCGAACCCGCCCAGTACCAGGTCTACGAAATCCTTCTATCTGACGAAATGGCATGCGCCAAGCTCGCCAAAGAACTCAAGACCCTGGAAGCTTTCAAGGCCAAGGCCAAAGAGATCACCGAGCGTCCCGGCCGTCGACGGACCGAGGGCGACCTGGGCTATATCGATCGGCAATACTACCCGGAGATCTATGACCTGGCCAAAAAAACGCCCATCGGACAGATCGGCGGCCCGGTGGTCGTCAGCGGCGGCCGCTACTCCATATTCTGGGTGGTCGACGTCATCCCTGAAGTTACCAGGGATTTCCTGGCCGTCAAACCTCAGATCATCCAACTCATCAATACCGAAAAACGTATGGCGGCCCTCCAGCAGTTGCTCGACGACCGCCGCGAACAAACCCGGGTCGCCGTCGATTCGAACGCCGTCTGGGAAACAATTGACATGGACAAGTACACCGATCTGACGCCCGGTTAGTCAGGCAGGGAGCCATCTAACAGCTAACATGCGAACGAACAAGCTTATAGCCATACTGATAGCCGTCGCTTTCTTCGCCTCCGGCGTCGCCGCGGACGAACTCGAAACGATCGACAAGATCGTGGTCGTGGTCGGCGACCAAGTCATACTTGCCTCGGAGCTCGCCGGACAGATGCAGATGGTTATGCTGCAGTCCGGCAAGCAACCGAAAACGGAGGAGGAAATCACGAAGCTTCAGGATGAGATCCTAGACGGCATGATTTCCGATAAACTGTTCCTGATCGAGGCTCGGAAAGATACCTCCATCACGGTACGAGCCACCGACATCGAGCGCGCTCTCGATGACCACGTCGCCCGTATTATGGATAATTTCGGTTCCGAGGAAGCCTTCATGCAGGCTTTGGCCCAGGAAGGCCTCACCCTCCGCGATCTGAAAAAACAGTACCGGTCCGAGGTCGAGAATCAACTGATGAAACAGCGGCTCATCCAGAAAAAGCTCTACGAGGTCTCCGTGTCCCGGCACGAGGTGGAGGCCTTCTATGAGCGGTACCGCGATTCCATCCCGCCGCAGCCCGAGGGTGTTAAGCTGGCCCACATCCTGCTCGCCGTCCAGCCCTCGAGCGAAGTGGAGGATTCGGTCAGGGCGCTGGCCCAACAGCTGCGCGAGCGTGTTCTGGACGGGGCCGATTTCGCCACCGTCTCCTCGCGCTACTCCAGCCTCGGGGCCGGCGAAAACGGAGGCGATCTGGGCTATATCGCCCGCGACGACGTTGTCCCGGAATTCTCCCGGGCGGCCTTCAACCTGCAGATCGGCGATATCTCCGGCGTCATTCGAACCGAGTTCGGCTACCATGTGATCAAGTGCGAGGGCAAACGCGATGACCGCCTGCACCTGCGCCATATCCTCCTGGCCGTTATGCCAAAAGCGGCTGACTCGGCGGTGGCCTTTGAAGTCGCGGATTCACTGTTGCAGGAACTGCGCGCCGGCACGGATTTCTCCGAAATGGCAAAAGTATTCTCCTCAGACGACGATACACGCGCGCAAGGCGGCGAATTAGGCTGGTTTGCCACCGACCAGATGCCGCCGGAGTTCGCCGAAGCTGTTTCGGGCTGGAAAGTTCCAGGAGAGTACAGGGGGCCGGTGACCTCCCGCTTCGGCCTTCATATCCTGAAACTCCTGGACTACCAGCCCGAGAAGAAGTACACCATCGAAGATGACTACGACCGCATCAAAGAGATGGCCCGACAACACAAAACAGATCTCACCGTCGAGGACTGGATCGAAAAACTGCGGGATCGAACCTTCGTCGAATATCGGGTCGAAGGCTGATGCGGATCGACGATTACCTGTCTACCGTCGGGATCATCAAGCGGCGTACGATCGCCAAACAGATGGGGACCAACGGGCTCATCGAAGTGAACGGCCGGCGCGTAAAACCGGCCTATGAGGTCAAACTCCGGGATATCATCACTATCAAGGGCAGCCGACCCTACGCCGCCGAAATCCTGGCGATACCGTCCGGCTCCGTCCCCAAAACCGAACGAGATAAATACTTCAAAGAACTGCCCCTTCCAGGCTGAACCTGTCGTCGACGTCTTCTCAACAGCATCGAACCAAACCCGCCACCGCGGTGTTACCAATATTGTAGCTCTAATATTGACTCTAGCATCTGAGGATACGTGAACGAAAAACGACCATCCACGCTCGGTGAACTCAAGGCCTCCGGCTGGACAAGCGTCTCAGTCAAAGAGGAGATGCGACGGAACCTGATCGCCAAAATGCAGCGCAACACAGATATATTCCCAGGCATCGTCGGCTTCGACAAGACCGTCATCCCTCAACTTGTCAACGCCATCCTGTCCCGGCACAACTTCATCCTGCTCGGACTGCGCGGACAGGCCAAAAGCCGACTTATCCGGCAGCTGTTCACCCTGCTCGACGAAAACCTGCCGGTCATCCCGGGGACATACCTCAACGAAGATCCCTACCATCCGATCTCACCGAAAGGCCGCCGGATGGTGACCGAGCACGGCGACAACATGCCCATCGAGTGGCTGCCCCGACGCGAGCGATTCCACGAGAAACTGGCCACACCCGATGTTTCCATCGCCGATCTGATCGGCGATATCGACCCGATCAAAGCCGCCCGGGACAAACTGGATATATCCAATGAGGAGGTCATCCATTGGGGCATAATCCCCCGGACCAACCGGGGCGTCTTCGCCATCAACGAACTGCCCGACCTCCAGCCGCGAATCCAGGTCGGCCTGCTGAACATCCTCGAAGAAAACGATATCCAGGTGCGCGGTTTCCCCCTGCGTGTGCCGCTCGACATGGTGCTCGTGTTTACGGCCAACCCGGAAGACTACACCAACCGGGGTAATATCATCACCCCGCTGAAAGACCGTATCGACTCGCAGATCATCACCCATTACCCGCGCACACTCGAGGAAGCCAAGCGTATTACCACCCAGGAGATCTCACGGAAAGATATTGAGATCCCCGTCCCCGAATTCATGCGGGATATCATCGAAGAGGTCGCCTTCCAGGCGCGCGGTAGCGAATACGTTGACCAGAGCTCCGGTGTCTCGGCACGCATGCCCATCTCCGCCTACGAAAATTTCCTGTCGAATATCGAGAGGCGCGCAGTCGCCAACAGCGACAACGACCTCTACCCGCGAATGTGCGACCTGTATTCGATTATTCCGGCTGTCACCGGCAAAATAGAACTGGTCTACGAGGGCGAGCAGGAGGGAGCCGCGCTGGTGGCCAATAACCTGCTCGGCAAGGCTATCAACAAGGTGTTCCTGGCCTCCTTCCCGCAGCCGAAACGAGGGCGAGGTGATCCCGATGCTCCCGCCGAGGAAGACCCCTATGAGGCCGTTATTGACTTCTTCTCCGGCGGTGTCAAGCTCGAACTGTCCGACGATATGCGATTCAAGGACTATCGCAGTCGACTGGAAAGTCTGCCCGGCCTCAAACAAATCGTCCGGCGGCATTTCCGCTCTGATGATGACCGCGAAGAACTGCTGTGCATGGAACTGGTCCTCGAAGGACTCTTTCACAACAATGTGATCGCCCGCGAAGAGCTCGATGCCCGCGTGCGCTACGGCGACGTCTTCTCGGATATGCTCAAGGGCATGGGGGACGGTTAGTGCGTTTCGTCTACTCGGAATGGGACGACGAACTGTTCGTTAGATTGCGACGGTTCTCGGACCTGATGTCGATTTACCACTACCTGCTGATGCGCCTCAACGGCGATGTCCAGGCTGTCATGCGCCTGATGGAACGGCTCCGGAAACAGGGCATTCTTGACGCGAAGTACGATCTCGATGAATTCCGGCGGGCGCTGGAAAAAAGCGACATGGTCAACGCGACGCCCCATGGCCTGAAACTGTCTGCACGAGGTGAGCGCTCGCTCCGCAAAGACGCCTTCGAACAAATATTCAACCGCATGCGACCATCCGGCAAGGGCAACCACCTGTTGCCCTACGAGGGTGGCGCCTCCGAGGAACCCCTTCCGGAAAAACGACGCTTCGCCTTCGGTGACAATCTTCGCCACATCGACTACGGTGCCAGCATATTCAATTCCATCAAACGCACCGGCGATCTCGGCATGCAATTGACGGAACCCGACCTGGAAGTCTTCGACGCCGAGAAAACGACCTCCTGCGCCACTGTCCTGATGATCGACATCTCCCACTCCATGATTCTCTATGGCGAGGACCGCATTACCCCGGCCAAACAGGTCGCCATGGCCTTCACCGAATTGATCCTTACCAAGTACCCGCGCGATCATCTCTCGATCGTCACCTTCGGAGATGATGCCCGGGAAATCCGAATCGAGGATTTGCCCTACCTGGCCGTCGGACCGTTCCATACCAACACCCAGGCGGGACTGCGCATGGCCCGCCAGATTCTGCTTGGGAAAAAACACGCCAACAAACAGATATTCATGGTGACCGACGGTAAACCGTCAATGATCACCCGGCCGAACGGTCAAATATACAAAAACCCGGTCGGCCTGGACCCGCGAATTGTCAATCGCACTCTCGACGAGGCCGTCATCTGCCGCAAGAAACGAATCCCCATCACCACCTTCATGGTGACCGACGATTCCTACCTGCAGCAATTCGTCGCAAAACTGACCGAACTCAATCGCGGCCGCGCTTATTTCTCGTCGGTAGATAACCTCGGAAGCTACGTTTTTTGGGATTTCGTTTCCAACCGCAAAAAGCGAGGGTAGAGAGGCGCCACCGGTTGCGCCCTCGCCGTCTGACATACGACCACAAACCTGCTCGCAGTGGTTCGCGATGGGCCTGCTTGCCTGCGATAGGAAGAAGCGACGGGATTTGCTCGTGCGGGTTGCCAACGCCGACCTTCGGACCGGCCGGAAAACTCACTAGATAGACTACCTATACTACAAACCGATCGCATGTCAAGCGGTTGTCAGGTCCGATCCGCCGCGCCGGAGTGAATGCCCTCCAGCCAAACCCTGATACGCTCGCCGATCTCGTCCCGGACCCGGCGAAACACTCCCAGAATCTCCTCCTCCGTCCCGCTCGCCCCGGCCGGATCCTCAAACGGCCAGTGCTGCCGCGCCCCGTCGCCGGGAAATACCGGGCAGTTCCGGGCTGCGTTGTCACACACCGTTATCACATAGTCAAACGTCTCGTCCAGGTACTCATTCAGATGGTCCGAACTGTGCCCCGAAATATCAATCCCCACCTCGCGCATCACTCGGACCGCCCTGGGATTGAGGCCGTGCGGCTCTAATCCGGCCGAATGTACCACCACCTGCTCCCCGCCGTACTTACGGATATACCCCTCCGCCATCTGCGAACGGCACGAGTTGCCCGTGCAAAGCACAAGTATCTTCTTCATCTCACTCATGTTATTTCCCATTGTAGCCAGCGTCGGGTGACAGGGCTCAATCTTCTTCACTCTCGATCGCTGAACCACCCGGCGAAGGGGAACACACAACCTGCTCCTGAAGCCTCAGGCGATCCTGCCAGTACGGATCCACCTGACGAAGCCGATAGAAAAAGCCGCGTAGTTCAACCAGCAACGGCTCGTCGGCCAGTCGATAGTGCATCCAGGTACCCGTGCGCCGGGCTTCAACCACCCCCGCCTCCCTCAGCCGCCCGATATGCCGGGAAACCGTCGATTGGGGCAGACCCAGCACCCGGACAATATCGCAGACGCATAACTCGTCAGCCTGAAGCAGCATCACCACGCGCAACCGGGTGGCATCGGCCAAAGCCTTGAGAAGCCCTTCCTCGTTCATAAACAAACAACTCCGATATTATATCCGTTCATCCGAATATACTGATTGAACTGTCCCGGTCAATGTAATGTTCCACCCAAGTCGCCTCAGGGTACCAAGCCTACACGAAACCTATAACCAGGACTGAAAAAGTCCTGTTCTCTTGAAACTCCCGCCCCGCCCCGTTTGTTTAACAAATCAAGTCCCTCAAACCCACCCCGTAAGTGGATCCTGATATTTGGATTTGAAAAGTCAAGAGTTGACATTTGGGCGCGAACAAGCTACACTATACGGTGTAGGTTCATACCTGTCCCAACCGAACGGGATTCAACACGTTAAATATCTGCGCCCGATACAAACGTCCACAAGGAGTACATCATGAAGAAAGCCCTCATCTTTGGCCTCATGCTTCTCGCGCTCATGGCGTTCGTCGCCGTGACCATCACTGCCGGCGAGGGTTGCCCCTCGAAGGCCAAGGCGAAATCGTCTAATTCGGCCACCGTTGACAAAGCCAAGACTACTACTGTCGGCTCCAAGTCCGGCTGCAGCCAGCCGTGCCCGTCCGCGAAGGGTGCCGCGACCTCGGCTTCGGCCACCAACACCAACCATCCGGCCGAATGCAATCATCCCATCGGCGTGCAGTGCAACAAGGACTGCGGCTATGCCGGCCAGTGCCAGATGGCCACCATCTCTATCAAGGGCATGACCTGTGCGGGTTGTGAAGGCGCCGTCTCTGCCGCCCTTACCGATGTTCCGGGCGTGGTGAAGGTGCAAAAAGTCAGCTACCAGGACGAGGTCGCCTATGTCTGTTACGACCCGACCAAGGTGAAGTCCTCGGTTCTGACCCAGACTGTCGCCTCTAAGGGCTACCAGGCCCAGATCGTTCCGGCCGTGGCCACCTCCAATACCGTCGACGAAACCGCCGCCAAGACCGTGACCAAGAAACTTCCGTGCGGCGCGGCTGCCGATGCTCCGTGCGCGGCCACCTGCAACAAGGCCAAAAAGACCTCGTCGGAGAAGACCGCCGAGGGTACTCGATAGATTCTCGTCCTCCAGTAGGATAGTGTATGTAGACGGAGGCGGCCGACGGGCCGCCTCTATTTTTGTCGAAAACTACTGGTCAGAATTCGGGCGAAGCCTTATCCTATGCCCTCAAAGGTCCGAAAATTGATTACATCAGCCGGGCCTGTCGACGTTTATAATAGGCAAGGTATAATGTTGCCCCGGCCAGCCATGGTGAGACAGCCTAGTATGCTACGCTACGCCACATATGTGATTATTGCTCTCCTGCTGATAGTGCCCCCGGCCCATGCGGCCAAGTACGCCGGCGAATCATTCTCGCTGGGTGTCGGCGGTCGCGCCCTGGCGCTTGGCGGAGCTGCCGTGGCCGGACCTTTCGACGGCACCGCGCCCTATTGGAACCCGGCCGGGATGAATCATCTGTCGGGCCGCTACGTTACCGCCATGCACGCCGAGACGTTCGGCTCGCTGCTCAACCATGATTTTTTGGCTTATGTCGATGCTCGAGGCGGTGATCAATCCCTGATCCGAGCTTTCGGTTTCTACGTCTACTACCTGGGCGGCGGCGGAATCAAGATCACCCAGCTCAACGAATTCGATCGGCCCTATGTCGTCCGCGAGGAGAACCACGGCGATTTTCTTCTCTCGGCCGCCGTTTCCGGACGCTTCCACCCGCGAGTGGATTTCGGCCTGACCGCCAAGATAATCTACCGGGATATCGGCACCGAGTCTGGCTACGGACTTACCCTGGACGCCGGGGCTCTCTGGCAAGTTCACCGTTACGCGCGGCTCGGCCTGATGGTGACCGATGTCACCACCGGCTTCATCCGCTATTCGGGAGAAACCTTCGGTGATGGCGCCAATACCGAGTCGATTTACCCGACCGTCAAACCGGGCCTGATGTTGTCCTATGACTACCGCGATTTCACCGGCTGCTTTCTTGCTTCCGGCGATATCAAGTTCGAGAATATCCGTACGGCCGCCCAATTCTGGGCCGGGTCGATTTCTCTCGATACGCACTGGGGGCTGGAGTTGAGCTACCGCGATATCGTTTTCGGCCGGGCCGGATTCGATATCGGCCGCCTCACCGCCGGGGCAGGCTTCAACGTCAAAGACCTCACCATCGACTTCGCCTACCTGCACCACGACGACCTCGACGAAACCTTCCGCGTCAGCGCCGGCTACCGATTCTAAGCCAGGAGCCGGGCAAAAAAAACGACGCCCGGAAGGGGTCCGGGCGCCGTGTTCTTGGGTGAACAATCCGGTCAATCACTGTTTGCGTGTATAGCTTATATGCCATAACACCTGCCAGGATTCACCGTTATCTTCGGACCGTGCCCAATTCCACTCCAGATTGTCGATTTTTATGTCAAACCTGACCATTCGCTGAAGAATCATCCGGTCGTCGACCGTACCGCCGGTATAATAGGCTGGCGCGGTCTATATATATTGCAATCTTTTTTCTGTCAAGAGGAAAAACTGGATAAGTCGAGTCTATTTATAAGATTTTCGGGGGCGGGGGTTCGTTCCGGCAAGAAGAGGAGGGAGCCGCGAAAGCTCCCTCCAAACCGACTATCGGTCAACGTCCTGTCACGTGCCGGCTATCGGTCTATGCCGCAGGTATCGACAACCGTCCACTGGACATTGCCCTTGGTCACCCGGATCGTTCCGACCCCGTCGGTGAACGAGTAATTCACGCTCCAGGTGCCGTTGATCGAGGCTTCGTCGAAGTTGTCGCCGCCCGTGCAGGCCAGGCCCAGTTCTTCGCTGGCGCTGAGTGTACCGCTGGTCGGGCAGGCATCCTCAATCTGGACCGGCATGAGCAGGTTCGACCCGGTCGCCGCGCACACCACCGCCAGCGAGCAATTGGCGCCTTCGTCCTCGAAGAGCAAATTCAGACTGTCCAGCGACGACAGACTCAGCGTCACCCACTGACCGTACATGTCGATACCGGAATTGATCGCCGTCAGGTCGTGATGAGCTCCGATATGGCCCTGTTCGCCGTCGCTGTTGGCCATATCCACGGCGACATGGGCTCTGGCGTACAGCGAGTCCATGAGGCTGTCAACAATCTGCACCGGGGCCCCGTCCTCGAATGTTCGCACGGAGTCATAGCCGACAAACTGCAGCGTCTCCGAGAAATCGTCCTCGGTATCGATCTGGGTATACTCGAAATAGAATACATGCCAGCCGCTGCCGTAGGTGTAGTGGATGCTGTCAAACTCGCCGTCGGTCACGCCGGTTGCGGCTCGCCATGAGCGGTCGCTTTGCTGCGACGACCCGGCTTGCTCGAGCCAGTCGAGCAGATCCATCGTGATCTCCAGCAGCATCATATTCGCTTCGCCCGGTAAATCACCGACGGCCTCGGAATAGAATTCATAGCTGGGATCATTGGGATCGCCGGTCGTCACCGGGTTGTCGTCGTCATCGCTGCAACTCATGACGCTCATCAGGGCCGGGATCAGCAGGATGCTGACCGCGAGAATAAGTAAACGTTTCACAATGCCTCCTCTTAGGTACGATTGGTGCTCTGTATGAAATTTCGGGACGCGTGTTTGCCCGGCGCCGCCGCGCAGTCGGCCGACTTACGCCTGCACCTGCCATACCGCGCATCCGATATTTACTTCCGCGACGACCGCAATAAGACGTCGCGGTATTGATAGTGCACGTTTAAATTCGCGCTTTTTGACGAATTCGTCTACGGTCGGGCCTGCGGGCCGCCGTAGAGGCCGATATCCGACCGGCTGCCGTCGCGATCGTAGATCAGCGAATCACCCGCCTGTCGCGCCGGCGATTCCGGCCCCAGCCGATAGTCACCGTCGCCGAGAAACATCGGGTCGACACTCAGGTTGCCGTTGATATCGGTTTGATCCCAGATGTCCTGGTATTGGCCCTGTTCGTTGCCCCAGACGATATTGTGATGGAAATCCCATTTGGCCCAGTCGCCGTAATTCCACACCCCGACACAGGGGCAGACCCATTGCTCGCGCCAGCCGTTGGCGGTGATGATATTATTGATAATCCGCCCGCCGGCTTCGGTTGACCAGGGCGCCAGGCCGCAATTGCCGTTGTGGTGAATGACGTTGTTGATGGCGTGGAGGCGCGACTGCCCGGTGGCGATCATGCCCCAGCCGAGATTGTCATGCACCAGGTTGTTGCGGGCGACGACCAGCGACGTTCCGAACGACCCGATGCCTTTCCAGAAGCCGGTGACTTCGTTGCGATAGGCCTGGCAGGTGGCGTCCCAGGTGACGCCGATCCCGGCCCCCCGGCCGTCTTTGATGAGGCAGTCGCTGACGGTGGCGGTCGCGCCTCGGTACAGCGCCACGCCGTCCCAGCCGTTGTTGACTATCCGGCAGCCGGTCACCGTGATATCCGCACCCTCGCGGCCGAACACGCCGCCGATCCCGACCACGACGCTGCTGTCGCGGTGATCGTTGTCGCGGATATCGACATTCTCGATGCGCACCCGCGAGCGACGGACCACTATCCCGGCGTCGGTGGCGTTGCCGTCGAGATCACGCACGCCGCCGCTAACAGTCAGGTTTTGCACCACCGAGCCCTCGGAGTCGACAAAAAACAGGCCGTAGCCCGCCCGTGTGATCAGCCGGCTTTGATCGCGGTCTTTGCCGATTATGACCAGGGCCTTGTCTTTGACGATAAACCCGTACGAAGCTTCGACCGGCGTGCGGTTGTCCAGGCAGTTGCCGCACAGCGAATCGATAAAGGCTCTCGGGCGCGCCTCGAACTCTTTGGCCCCGACAATAATCGTGTCATTGTCGGCAGCGCGGTCGATTACCGCCTGAAGGTCCGAGCCTCGCTCGACAGTGAGAGTGGCCGCCGACCCGCCGGCGTGCAGGGCCGCCAGGATCGGCCAGATAAGCCAGAATACCCGTTTCATGCTCATAGTCTAGTAATACCATCCGGTTTGAGCAAGGCCAAACCCACGGTTGTGTGCGATGTCGTCGGGCGAGGACGACCGGCGGCACCCCCAAATGGGTTTGTTTTGTCATTTTTGGTGTCACGCGCATGTGTCCGACCGGTCGAATGGGTTCGTTTCGTCGGTTTTGGTATCATACACATGTGTCGGATCTCCGGCATTCCTTCAAAAAGAACACTCGTCTTGGAATCAAGCCAATCGTGTCCGGATTCGGCTGACGGGAAACAGGTATGATGAGCCCGATGCGACTGGTCAGTTCTAGCGTGTCGGTTCAGGCAGCACGATGCCTTCAGGTTTGTCCATAACCGGACCTACCCTAAAGACGAAACCTTCTTCGGGGGGGGCTTCTCTCCACTTGCGTCGGTCAAAGTCCATTACAAGACAATAGTATCCGGGCGGGAGACGGTGTTCCCGGATCACGACTGAAGGTTCATAACTACGCGTACTACCTGGTACAAAGCTTGTGTTACCATTAACAAGGATTCTTCCCGAGCGCTGCACTGCTTCTAGTTCTCCATATCCGACGTACCAGCCTCCCGGAAGGTCTATCTTTTGAAACTTCGGCCCCG
>Ga0272444_10002945_pt1 | contig 15567 bp, 11 predicted proteins | sample SSMForm13_FD_201033 | JGI IMG/M metagenome (GOLD analysis project Ga0272444, IMG submission 201033) | Marine sediment archaeal communities from Little Sippewissett salt marsh, Falmouth, MA, United States - SSM-Form-13 | ecosystem: Environmental > Aquatic > Marine > Wetlands > Sediment ...
AAAAACGCGCCCGAAGGCGCGTTTCTCTGTGGGCGATCGATATGCTCAGGCGTGCAGGCGACGGCGCATCGCCAGGGCGCCGAGCAGCATCAGCAGCCACACCGGGGCGATCGCCACGGGGGTATCGATAAGCGCCGCGGTGCCGAACCAGGCCAGGCCGTACAGCTCGGAGTTGGCATCGTCGGCCAGGTCCCACACCTCGCCGTCCCACAGCACGCGGATCATGTACTCCGCGGTCTCGGTGATCTCGAAGAACAGGTGCTCGACATTGTCATAAGCGGTGTCGGAGACGGCGACCAGGGTATCGGCCACGCCGCCGATGGTCTTCCACACCTCCAGGCTCAGGTCGTCGAAGCTGTGCCCGCTGAAGTCATTGGCCAAGCCATTCTGCAGCACGTCGATAAACCAGTTGAGCGTGACCGTCAGGTCAGTGCCGGCCGCCAGCTGCTGGGCAATGTAGTACTCGTTGGCGGTACCCTCGGTGACCTGGCCAAGGTCCCAGCCGACGGTGCTGACATAGCCCAGGTTGCCGCTGCCCAGGCCGGCCACGCCCATGGTGCCGCCGGTCAGCTGGGTATAGGCCTTGTCCAGGTTCATGCTGCCGGCACCCAGGCCGTAGTCGAGTGCCTGGGTGGTTTCGATGACACCGGAGCCGTTGACGAACTGGCCGTTGTTCCACGGCACATCGCCGGTCGAGAGGATGTTCTTGTCGGCGGAGTTCATCAGGATCGACTTGACCACGCGACCGTCCGCGCCTTCGGCATCGACGCCCAGGCCACGCGCCGCATCCACCACCAGGGTGGCGCCACCGGCGACCGTGGGTGCCGAGAAGCTGGTGCCGTTGAGGCCGGTGCTGTACAGGTTGTCGCCGGGGATGGCGGTGCCGTCGAAGCCACCGGTGGCGCCACCGTAGAAGGCCGCGACTATGTCTTCACCCGGGGCGACGATATCCACCGCCGCGCGCGTGGCGCCCGGAATCACCGAGTCGGTGGCGGGGTTGTACACGGAGGAGGGGCTGCGGCTGCTGAAGCTGCTGATGGTGTCGAAACCGCTGGGCTTGTCGCCGATCGCGCCGACCGTGATCGAGTTGTAGCCCGAGCCGGGCGCGCCGACATTGTCAGGCCCGCTACCGGCGTTGCCGGCGGAAAAGACGAAGGTCTTGCCGCTGTCGTTGGCCAGGGCGTCCAGGGACATGGAGATCACGTCACCGCCGTCGTTGAGGCCGCCTGAGCCCCAGCTGCTGTTGATCACGTCCGCGGTGGCGCCGTTGGTGCTGTTGCCGTACACCGCATCCTGGTAGGGCGTCAGCAGGTTGGAAAAGGTGTTGATGTTGAAGCCGGTGACATAGGTGTTGGGGACGGTGTTCCAGCTCTCGGCGATGGCGCCGGACCACAGGGTGGCATCGTAGGCGATGCCGTTCTGGAAGGTGGCCGGTGTGCTGCTGCCTGCACCCTGGGTGCCGGCGATGACCTGCGCGGTCCAGGTGGCGTGGCGGTCGTATTCCCCGCTGGCGGTGGTGCCCAAGTCCAGGAAGTGGTCCAGGTTGCTCATCGACTCGTGGCCGTCCCAGCCATGCCCGGCCTCGATATTGGCGACGATGGCGCTGGAGCCGGTATAGCCCGCACTGTAGAAGGTGTCGGCGCCGACAAAGGCGTTGATGTCGAAATCCACCACGTCGGACGTATCTGTACGTGACTGGATGCTGTTGTCGGGATCGGTCGCGGGGAGGTAGGCGCCGGCGTGCAGGGAACCGGCAGCCAGCAGTGCCAGGGCGATCAGGGTGCGTTTCAACATCGGTAGACCTTGCTTCGTTAAGGACGGGCGGTACTGCGCGCACGACCTGCTCGGGCCGTACCTCAGCGATGTGTTGTCTGCCGGTAACTAGCAAGAAGCATGCAAGAAAAAAAGATCTTCTAATACAGAGGCTTGGGTGAGATGCGGGCGCTTGCTGTAAAGAATTCCGACAGTCAGTCCGCAGACAGCATGCGTTGGAAGGCCTTGGCCAGCGCATCGGGCCGTTGCGGCGATCGGATCACATCCAGCAGCGGCTGCTGCAGGCCGGGCATGCGCAGCAGGTCGGCAAGACAATGGTTGAACACATCCTGGCCGACCGCTTCGCCGGCGAGGCACTGCAGGTAGGCGCTTGCGGTCGCTGGGTTGAGCAGCGCCTCCCAGGCGCGCCCGCCGATCGCGGCGAGCACTTCCGGGTCGTTGGCGGCGCTGTGCTGCAGCACCTGTTCGACCTGGGCGTCGCGCACGCTGGCGTGGCTTTGCGCCAGGCCACGCACCAGGGCGGCCAGCAGCGCCGGCGCGGGTTGCTGTGCCTGCAGCGCCTGCTGCAGACGCTGCACCAGTGCGTCTGCCAGGCTGTCCGGCAGGTGATGGTTTTCCAGGCACTGGCACAGGGCGATCAGCGGCTCGTCCGGCAGTTGCGCGACGGCATCGGCCAGCAGCGGCCCGATCGGTGTTTCGTGCAGCCGTGCCGCCAGGTCGGCGATGCCCTGGTAGGCGAGGAATTTCCATTGCTCCCAGCCGAGTTTGCCGGCGAAATAGTCGCGTGCGTGGTCGAAATACTGCGAAGGCGGCAGCCCCAGGTCGCGGTGGAGGATGGCATGCAGGTTGGCCATCTTGTCGTCGCGCGGCTTGAAGGTGTAGGGGTTGTCGTCCAGCGCCTTGCCCAGGTCCGCCGCGTCCGGCTTTTCGCTCGCCAGTTCGACGAAGCGGTGGATGAAGTAGTCGCGGGTGGCCTGCACCAGTTTGCCCTGTTCGTCGAGGTCGAAACGCAGGAACCAGATCAGGGGCGCGCTCAGGTCCTGCGGACGTTGCTGCACCAGCGCGAACCAGGCCTTCTGCTGCATCGGGTAGGGGTAGGGGATACGCGTCTGTTCGAATTCCAGGAAGTCGTCGCGCCCGATGGCGGCGACGCGCCGGCCGACGTCGTAGAAGCGCAGCTGCGCACCGGTGTTTTCGAGAAATTCGGTCAGGGTCAGGTATTCGCTCATGAGGATTGCGCGGTCATTCGACCCAGTCGACCAGGTGGTTCTCCAGCTCGTCCGCCTCGTCCTCGCAGATGGTGCGGTCGCACACCCGTTGCCCGGCCTGGATCACGCTGTCTGGCGTGCCGCTGACCAGAGGGTGCCAGGCCGGCAGGTCCTTGCCCTCGGCGAGCAGCCGGTAGGCACAGGTCTTCGGCAGCCAGTACGGATCGGCCAGTTCCTTGAGGGTGATGGTGACGCAGTCGGGGACGCGTACCGAGCGATGGGCATAATCGGTGCAGCGGCCGGTTTCGGTGTCCAGCAGACGGCAGTGCACATTGGTGAAATATATGGCGCGTGTGTCCTCGTCCTCGAGCCGGTACAGGCAGCACTTGGCGCAGCCGTCGCACAGTGCCTCCCACTCGTCGCGGGACAGTGCATCGAGGGATTTTTCCTTCCAGAAACCGGGTTGCAGATCGCTCATGCAGGCACATTGTACGCACTATTGCAGAGCAACATTAGGGTTTAATTATGCACAGTGGCGACCGGCTGAATGAACAAAGAGCCGCTTGCCTGTTCTTGCCAAAGTGAAACATCACGAAGTTCTCACAACTATCTGATATAAAAGGATTAACACATATTGTTCAAAAAGTTGCCAATTTAATGTCATTGTCGAATACATGCGGGCTGGGCGCCGACTTCAGCAGCTTTTGCACAGAGTTATCCACAGGCTCTGTGGAAAAAAATCAGGGTTTACAGGGGGTCGATTTTGTGCGCTTTGGGAATCTTTTTCGCGGGGCCCCGGATTGGGGCGGCGCAGCGTTTTCGTTGCACCGGGACACGCTCTCGGGCAGTGTCTCGATCGGGCGCTGAAACGGCGGGTAAATGAAACAGCCAAAGCAGGCATTGCAGGTAGATATTGAAGACCAGGCACTGATCGAGCGCTTCGCCGATACGCTGTGGATGGAGCGCGGCCTGTCTGCCAATACCCTGGCCTCGTATCAGTCGGACCTGCGCAATGCGGCCGGCTGGCTGGCGCAGCAGGGGATGTCGCTGGCCTCGGCCAGGCGCGAGCACCTGCTGGCCTACCTGGCGGGGCTGGTGGAACAGCGGGTCAAGCCGCGCACCAGCGCACGGCGCCTGTCCAGTCTGCGCCAGTTCTACCAGCTGGCGGTGCGCGAAAACTGGCTGGAGAGTGATCCGAGCGCGCTGATCGAGGCCCCCAAGCTGGGCCGCCCCCTGCCCAAGTCGCTCAGCGAGCAGGACGTGGAGGCGCTGCTGGCGGCCCCTGACCTGGACAGCGCAGAGGGCCAGCGCGACCGCAGCATGCTCGAACTGCTGTACGCGACCGGTCTGCGGGTCAGCGAACTGGTGCAACTGAGCGCCGACCAGATCAGCCTCAACCAGGGGCTGGTGCGGGTGGTCGGCAAGGGTGGCAAGGAGCGATTGGTGCCCCTGGGCGACGAGGCAGCCGAATGGCTACAGCGCTTTGCCGCCGGGGCGCGCCGCGAGCTGCTGGGCGAGCGCCAGTGCAATGCCTTTTTCCCGACCCGCCGCGGCGAGGGGATGACCCGCCAGGCGTTCTGGTATCGGATAAAGAAGCACGCCCGGGCCGCCGGAATCCAGAGCGAGCTGTCACCGCACACCCTGCGTCATGCCTTCGCCACCCACCTGTTGAACCATGGTGCCGACCTGCGTGTCGTACAGTTGCTGCTGGGCCACAGTTCCTTGTCGACCACGCAGATTTACACCCATGTCGCACGCGAGCGCCTCAAGTCACTGCATGCCGAACATCACCCGCGAGCTTGAACTGCTTGGGGTTCTGCGTCGGCCTGCTGTGTTAGCCTTGCGCGCGACCGATCCACCCCGGGACGGGGCGGATTTCAATCAGACGAGACGAATTCTTATGAAGCCGATTTTCAAGACCCTCATCGCCGCCGGGCTGTTGTCGGGTGCCGCCTTGGCATCCGCGGCCCCTGACATGGACAAGGTGGAGGCGCAGATGCGTGCATCGCTGCAGGTGCTGCTGCCCAGTCTCGAGCCGGATGCAATCGCCGAGACGCCGATCGAGGGGCTGTACGAGGTCACCTTCGGCACCCGCGTGGTGTATGTCACCGGCGACGGCCGCTACCTGATGAAGGGCAAGCTGGTCGATCTTGAGACCCGCACCCCGATCACCGAGGAGCGTGAGCAGCAGCTCAAGCAGGTCGCCCTGCAGCAGCTGGATGAGAGCAAGATGATCGTCTACGGCGACGACAAGGCGCGCCATACGGTCACCGTGTTCACCGATATCGATTGCGGCTACTGCCGCAAGCTGCACAGCGAGATCGACAAGTACATCGAAGCGGGCATCCGCATTCGCTACCTGGCCTATCCGCGTGCCGGCATCGGCAGTCCCTCGGCCAAGCTGGCCGAATCCGTGTGGTGTGCGGAGGATCGCAACGCGGCGATGACCCTCGCCAAGAGCGGCGGCGAAGTGCCGCAGAAGAGCTGTGACAACCCGGTCGCCGAACACTACAAGCTGGGCCAGGCCTTCGGTATCAACGGCACCCCGGCACTGGTGCTGGATGACGGCGAGGTCGTGCCCGGCTACATCCCTGCGCAACGCCTGGGCGCCGCCCTGGATCTGCGGGCGGAGCAACTGGCGACGCAGGCAGAGGACTGATAATCCCAGCATGAGCGTTCATGCCATGGATTGCGCGTTCCGCACGCATGTCGGCAAGGTGCGTGCCCACAACGAAGACTTTCTGCTGTGTCTCGGCGACCTGGGCGTCATGGTGCTGGGCGACGGCATGGGCGGACACCGTGCCGGCGAGGTGGCGAGCAAGATCGCGGTCGAGGCCGCGGCCAGCGAGTTGCTGGCGGCGCAACAGGCCGACTGCGCCGGCGAACTGGAAAGCCTGATGTGTGTCGGCCAGGCCGGCGAGTCGGCCAGCGAGGCGGTGTTCAGCGCGGTCGAGCAGTCCCCGGAATTGCAGGGAATGGGCACCACCCTGGTGCTGGCGATGTTTCGCGAGGAGCGGGTGTTCTTCGCCCATGTCGGCGATTCGCGCCTGTACCGGCTGCGTGACGGCCGGCTGCGCTCGCTCACCCGCGATCACTCGCTGGTGCAGGAGTTGCTCGACAGTGGCCTGTTCGGCAGTCGCGAAGAGGCCGCCGAGGCCGGCATCGGCGACAACATCCTGACCCGCAGCGTCGGCCTGGACCGGCATGTCGAGGTGGATGTGGGCGATGTCGAGCTGCAGCCCGGCGACCGCTTCCTGCTGTGCAGTGACGGCCTGTGCGGCAAGGTCGCCGACAGCCTGATCGGCGAACTGCTCGGCCAGGGCGACGACCTCGACCGCATCGCCGATGCGCTGTTGCAGGCGGCCCTGGATGCGGGCGGACGCGACAATATCAGCCTGATCGTCGCCCGGCGGCAGGCGGCGTAGAACAGCGGCGCCGCGGCTGCGCAGTGCTCAGGCTTACTCAAGCAGCGACTTCAAGCGATACACCAGGTCCAGCGCCTGGCGCGGCGTCAACCTGTCGGGCTCGGTCTCGTCCAGCAGATCGAATAATGGATTCTTTTCCGGCTCGCACGGCTCGCTGAACAGGGGCAACTGGTCGACCGCATTGTCGGCATGGCGTGCCGCCGACTGCTCCAGCTCCTGCAGGCGCCCACGCGCACGCCGGATCACCGTTTTCGGCACGCCTGCCAGCGCGGCCACCTGCAGGCCATAGCTCTGGTTGGCCGGGCCTTCCTTGACCGCGTGCAGGAACACGATCGACTCGCCGTGCTCGACCGCGTCCAGGTGCACATTGACGATGCCCGGCTGCTCGTCCGGCAGGGTGGTCAACTCGAAATAATGCGTGGCGAACAGGGTGAAGGCCTGGATGCGGCTGGCCAGTTCCAGGGCGCAGGCCCAGGCCAGCGACAGGCCGTCGAAGGTGCTGGTGCCGCGGCCGATCTCGTCCATCAGCACCAGCGAGTTGGCAGTGGCGTTGTGCAGGATGTTGGCCGTTTCCTCCATCTCCACCATGAAGGTGGAACGGCCGCCGGCCAGGTCGTCCGAGGCGCCGATGCGCGAGAAGATGCGATCGATCGGGCCCAGCTCGGCACTCGCCGCCGGCACATAGCTGCCGGCATAGGCGAGCAGGGTGATCAGTGCGATCTGGCGCATGAAGGTGGATTTGCCGCCCATGTTCGGGCCGGTGATGATGAGCATGCGCCGCTGCTCATCCAGCAGGGTGTCGTTGGCCACGAACGGTGTGTCCGAGACCTGCTCGACCACCGGGTGACGCCCCTGTTCGATGCGCAGGCCGGGTTGATCGCTGAAGCTCGGGCGCACCAGGTTCAGTGCCTCGGCGCGTTCGGCCAGGGTGGCCAGCACGTCCAGCGTGGCGATGGCGCGAGCACTCAGCTGCAAGGGTCCCAGCACCTGCTGCAGCCTGCCGATCAGTTCCTCGTACAGCGCCTTCTCGCGCGCCAGCGAGCGCTCGCGCGCGGACAGCACCTGGTCCTCGAATTTTTTCAGCTCCGGGGTGATGAAGCGCTCGGCACCCTTCAATGTCTGGCGGCGCACATATTCGTCCGGTGCATCGCCCGCGCGCGCCTTGCTGATCTCGATGTAATAGCCATGCACCCGGTTGTAGCTGACCTTCAGCGTCTCGATGCCGGTGCGCTCGCGCTCGCGCGTCTCCAGGTCGAGCAGGAACTGGTCGGCGTTCTGCGACAGCGCGCGCAGCTCGTCCAGCTCGGCGTCGTAGCCGCTCGCCAACACGCCGCCGTCGCGCAGCACCACCGGCGGATTGTCGACGACCGCCTGCACCAGCAAGGCGTGGGTGTCGGGGTGTTCGCCGATGTCGCCGGCCAGCTCGCTCAGCAGGGAGTCGGTTAGAGCGGACAATTGGTTCTGCAGATCGGGCAGTTGGCCGAGTGAGTCGCGCAGCAGGGCCAGGTCGCGCGGACGCGCGCTGCCCAGCGCCACGCGCGCCAGCACGCGCTCGATATCGCCGATGCCGCCGAGCGTCTGCGCCAGCGGTGTCACCGCGTGCTGCTCGAGCAGACAGGCGATGGCCGCGTGGCGCGCCTGCACCTGCTGCCGGTCGCGCAGCGGGCGGTTGATCCAGCGGCGCAGCAGGCGGCTGCCCATGGCGGTGGCGCTGTTGTCCAGCAGGCCGGCCAGCGAATGTTCCTTCTTGCCGGATGTTGCCTGGTCGAGTTCCAGGTTCCTGCGGGTGGCGGCATCGATGATGATCGCCGCATCGCGCCGTTCCAGGCCGATGCCGGTGATGTGCGGCAGCGCGCTCTGCTGGGTCTCGGAAAGATACTGCAGCAGCGCGCCCGCGGCGGTCACTGCCAGCGGGTGCTCGCTCAGGCCGAAGCCGCCCAGGTCGCGGGTGTTGAACTGCTGGCACAGCAGGCGCTCGGCCACGTCCAGGTCGAAATGCCAGTCCGGCCGGCGGGTGATGCCGCCGCCGAACCAGGGCCGCGGATCCAGACCGAATTCCTCCGGCAGCAGCAGCTCGGCCGGTTGCAGGCGCTGCAGCTCGCCGGCCAGCGCCTCGCTGTTGTCCAGTTCCTGCACGCTGAAGCGGCCGCCGGTCAGGTCCAGCCAAGCCAGGGCGAAGCGCCCGTTGGCCAGGTACAGCGCGGCCAGCAGGTTGTCGCGGCGCTCGTCCATCAGCGCCTCGTCGGAGACCGTGCCTGGGGTGACGATGCGCACCACCTTGCGCTCGACCGGCCCCTTGCTGGTGGCAGGGTCGCCAATCTGCTCGGCGATCGCTACCGACTCGCCGAGCTTGACCAGCTTGGCCAGGTAACCCTCGGCGGCATGGTAGGGCACGCCCGCCATGGGGATCGCCTGGCCACCGGACTTGCCGCGCTGGGTGAGGGTGATGTCAAGCAGGCGCGCTGCCTTCACCGCATCGTCGTAGAAAAGCTCGTAGAAATCGCCCATGCGGTAGAACACCAGGCGCTGCGGGTGTTCGGCCTTGATGCGCAGGAACTGCTGCATCACAGGGGTGTGGGTAACTTCTTGACTCATTGGGTAAATGTTGGCGATGTGTCAGTGGCTTAGGGGTTGGTGGGGGCTTGTATGGTAAGGAATTTGCGACCTACGGGCAGCGGTTTCGTCACCATTTTACTGGCTGATTTATCCGCGCCCCAAACGCGGTGCTGGCCTTCGACCCGCCCGGAGATCATAGGGAAGGTGCTGGGCATTGTTTATCGTGGTCTTGCCACTTTGTCAGCGCTTGATCCGAAGCAAGAGCCATTCAGTTATCTAGTGACAAGCAAGGATGGTTGGAACGAGCCTAGGGGTAAAGGGCGTTGTCGACGTTGGACGGTGGGCTGGACGGCAACCCCTGGGTAAGCTCTTGCCCGAAAATTCCTGACCAGAGGGAATTCATGATGCTGAAGGCAGGTAGCATGAAAAAAACCGTGATGATGAGGTTCAGAGAATTTCGGGGTTACGGTGCTCGCAGCATAAGTGTGTCGCTGGCACTGTTGATCTGTGCGGGGCAGGTGCTGGCAGTAGCAGAGGCCCCTAACGAAGACGACGAGGCGCTTGTGGCCCCAGCCGGGGTTCTCGAGCATGACTCGTGCCAGCGAGCGCGCATGACGGCGCTCAAGCAGGTGGGAGACCCTGAACTCGGCAAGCTGTCCTCGTTGCTGCTTGAGGCAAGGCAGCGGACTTTTGCTGGCCGGTCGGTTCCGGATATCGCGAACGATATTCCGTGGCTGCCGATCCGCGACCACTTGCTCGACATCGACATCAGGTTGCGCGGCTTGACCTCCGCCGTGGTAGCCGAATTGGCCGATCTCGGCCTGGTGCTGGAGAAAGTTTCATATCGCTACGAGCGCGTATACGGCTTGGCTGATCCGTATCTGCTGGACCTGATTGCCGCGATTCCAGAGGTGCGCAGCATCCATCCGAATTACCGGCCTATCAGGCAGGTCGGTTCAGTGGATAGTCAGGCCGATCTGTCCATCAACGCTGCCGCCGCGCGCACTGCGTTCGGTGTGGACGGATCGGGGGTCCGGGTGGGTGTCGTGTCAGATAGCTTCCACGACCTGATCGGCGGAACCGTGAGCGGTGAGGGTTGCTCGGCGGTGTTGAACGGGTCCGCGCCGCAACTGAGCGGCGATCTGCCTCCGGATGTCGTGATTCTCGATAACGGTCCTCTCTACCAGACCGATACCGATGAAGGAGCTGCGCTGGCAGAGCTGACTTATGACCTGGCTCCCGGCACAGAGCTGATGTTCCATTCCGCGTGGGATTCAATGGCAAACATGGCCGAAGGGATCGATCAGCTGCGCGGGTGTGGTGCAGATGTCTTGATTGACGACGTCATTTATCTGGCCGAGCCCATGTTCCAGGACGGTATCATCGCGGCGGCCGCACAGCGCGCTGTTGATGCCGGGATCCCGTTTTTCTCGGCGGCGGGCAATCAGTCCCGGTATGGCGTCGATGAGTTGTATGTGGACGGCAACCCCTACGTCGACAACATGCTGGTTCCGCCGGACGGGTCGGATTTCCACGACTTTGGTGCAGGCGACCGCTATGGAGCGATCACCATTGCTGCGGGCTGTGGTGTCGTTCTGGCATTGCAATGGAACGACCCGTTCGACGGTGTGCTCGGTCCTGGTGCCTCCAGTGATCTGGATTTGTATCTGTGTCTGAGCCAGAACCCAGCGGACTGTATCTTCGGCAGCGCAACGTCGCAGGGTTGCGGCATAGGCGCGGGCGTGCAGTCCGGGGACCCGCTCGAAGTGGCTGGAGTCGTCAATACCGGTACTGTGCCTGGCACCGTCTACGCCGCGGTGGATCACTTCTGTGGGGACGAAGGTCTTCGCTATCGGATCGCGGTTTTCCCCCAAGGAGATGGTTGCAGTCTTGGAAGCAATATTACGCTGGAAACGGGGATCTTCGATAAATCCCAGATCTATGGTCATCCTGCCGCGCAAGGCGTGACAGCGGTCGGTGCGGTCTTCTACAACGAAATCGATACCGGAGGGAATGCGCAGTCTCCGCTGGGCGTGATCAATGTCGAGCCATTCAGTTCGCTGGGCGGTGAGCTGCCTTTCTATTTCGATGAGAGTGGCAATCCCCTGCCTGACGCGCCCGTGCTGCGCTTCAAGCCTGAGATCGCTGCGCCCGACGGTACCAACACCACGTTTTTTGGTGCAGATATCATCACCGACCCAGACATGTATCCCAACATGTTCGGCACGTCGCCGGCATCGGCGCATGCGGCTGGTATCGGAGCACTCCTGCGTGATCGAAGCAGTGGTGCCTCACCCGCATGGATCACCCGGATACTGATGTCGACCGCGACGGATATCGAGACGGTGGGTATCGACGCTCTCTCGGGAGCCGGCCTGATTGACGCGTACGCTGCGGTGGAGGCGGCGCCGCTGCTCGCGACGAAGAATGATTTTCAGGCGGATGGATTCGCTGACATTCTCATGCGCAACGTCGACACGGGGCGGCTGCGCATGTGGCAAATGGATGGCCCCAGCTACGAGATCCTCGATGTAGGGCCTCTGAATCCGATCTGGGATGTCGTGGGTGTCGGAGACTTTGGCGGTGACTGGAAGGCGGATGTGCTCATGCGCAATCACGACACAGGGCGTCTTCAGCTCTGGACGATGGATGGTGCGATCCCCGTTGCGGCCGATATCGGCCCCTTGAGTCTTTTGTGGAAGGTTGCGGGCATTGGCGACTTCGGGGGAGACGGGAAGGATGACATCCTGCTGAGGCACTCCTCGACCGGTGATGTGCGGATCTGGCACATGGATGGTGCGAGCTATGTATCGCAAGCCGCGGGATGGCTTCGCCCGGAGTGGATGATCGTCGGGATCGGCGACATGAGTGATGATGGCATTGCTGACGTCGTATTGCGTCATGAGGACTTGGGCCGTTTGCGCTTATGGCAACGTACCGGGAGCGGCTTTGTGGTTGTCGACCTGGGTGGGTTGAATACGACATGGAGAACTGAGGGGGTTGGCGATTTCGATGCCAATGGCCGCACGGATATTCTCATCCGACATGTCACGCTGGGGCGGGTCCGGCAGCTGATCTGGAATGGTAGTGCAATGACCATGGTCGATGTCGGGGGCCTCAAACCCGAATGGTGGGTCGTGGGGATTCACGATTACACCGGTGATGGGAAGACGGACCTGCTGTTGCGCCATCAGACTCGCGGGCGGCTGCGGATGTGGGAGATGGATGGTGCTTCGGAGACACAGCTCGATGTAAGTGCACTGAGCTGGATTTGGGCGGTTCAATAAGGCACTCGCAGTATTCGAGTCACCGCGTTTCAGCCTTGGCCGAGTGGCAACCCGGTGCCCGCTGCCGTCTAGGGTTACGCCTGGAGCCCGGTCAGGTCCAGCCAGGCCGGGGCAAAGCGCCCGTTGGCCAGGTACAGGACGGCCAGCAGGTTGTCCATCAGCGCCTCGTCGGAGACGGTGCCTGGGGGACGATGCGCACCACCTTGCGCTCGACCGGCCCCTTGCTGGTGGCCGGGGCGCCGATCTGCTCGGCGATCGCCACCGATTCGCCGAGCTTGACCAGCTTGGCCAGGTAGCCCTCGGCGGCATGGTAGGGCCCGCCCGCCATCGGGATCGCCTGGCCACCGGACTTGCCGCGCTGGGTGAGGGTGATGTCGAGCAGGCGTACCGCTTTCACTGTGTCGTCGTAGAACAGCTCGTAGAAATCGCCCATGCGCTAGAACACCAGGCGCTGTTTGTCGGATCCTTACCAGGATCGAGGGGGCGGTGTCCTTGATTCAAGCCGTTTGGTGGATTTCACAGCAGCCATCAAAGCCGTTGTTTTGCGCGGCCACCAATTGCATTCCCGAGTTGTATACCGGGGCAGCGCTGAAAGCGGCACCGGCTGGAAGTGCGCCGTTGTACCGCAAATTGCCGGGAAAGTTCGGGATGGTGAAGGGAAGGCGAGGCACGGGGTTGAGCACCGCGTTTGCTATGAACTGGAGCACCTGTGGCGCTTGAACATTGGTTGGCATGTTGGTCGGTTTGGCAATCTGAACCGCGCGCCACGTGACTCGAATGAATTCAGGTGCATAGGCATAAAGATTTGTTGGGACGTCGACTGTGTTGTCTGCAAAAGGCGCCCGGGAACACTCCACGAGGTACTGGATGCCGTACCAGAACGGCGCCACGTCATTGCTCTTTTTGAAGTCGTATGAATTGCTCCTGTACAGGAAGTTGTTCATCTGCTTCTCAATGGTTTCATGGTTGCTGTTTGCCGTCTTGGTGAGTGGCGTCAGATTCTTCCAGGAAGCCCCTGATCCACCCCAGGCGCCATTGATCAGGTGGCCCCGTATCCATTCATCGCCATTGAACCGGTTGGTAAGAAAAATGGTATCGGGGCGGTTTTGGCCGTTCCAGCCATACGTGAAACCGGCCCGTTCAGCGGAAGGGGTGTTTGTCTGGGCCATGCTCGAGTTCTTCAGGTCGGGCCCGAGTAATCCATACGCCCAGGTTGCGCCCATGTCGTAATTGTGACGATTGGCCTTGCGACCATATTGGTCGTTGATCAGGCCAAAGAAATTGTTGCACGCGACGGTGAGCCGTTTTCGCTTTCCATTAACCACCGGGCGTTGGGTCTTGATGCATGTCATCTATGAAAATTCGAGTTGTGAGTAATTGACAATTGCTTGGAACATCAATCCGGTGAGTGCGTGAATGAATGGGTATGAATACTCGATTCTCACGGCTCGGCGAAACAGCGACTCCAGTTAATCCGCGCACGCACATCCTCGGCGAAATAATAGACCGATCAGGCGCTTTCAGCTCGCTGCATGCGGTCACCGAAAGCTATCGCTTTCCTTGCTACGAGGTGGGTTGCGCTTGCTTGAGAGAGGGCACCTTGGGAGGTTGCGCGCGGTCTTCGGCTTGAGAGCAGAATCTATATCGCCCAATCAGCACATCAAGATGTTTGGGGTCAGAGCTAAAACTCTTGAGAACGGGAGAGGGATTCTTACTCTGATCCCAAGCTCACAATCGACGGGGTTTCCGCCCGGGTTGCGGTGCCCGTCCCGTCGCCGTGCGGACGCCCCGTCCAGGACGTTAACGACGGTTTTCTCAGAAAGCGCTAAAGAAAGCCTCATCTCCGCCGAGACATGCAGCACGAACCACAAAGAACTGGTACCCAAGCGGGTGCCGCATTGCAAGGAGATACATAGATGTTGAAGCGAATCGCTACCGGCGCCATTGCCCTTTCCCTGATCGCCGCCCTGCCCGTTGCGGCGGCCGAGATCACCCTTTCCGGCTCCACCACCGTGCAGAAACGCATCCTGGAACCCGCCGCCGACGCCATCGAGGCCGCCACCGGCGTCACGATCAAGGTCCTGGGCACCGGCTCGGGCAAGGGCTTCAATGAGATCCTGTCCGGCAAGGCCAGTGCCTCGATCGCCTCCACGTCGCTGAACAGCCTGCTGGCCAAGAACAAGCTGGACGACGACGGCACCTACCAGCAGCACACCATCGTCGAGGACGTGATCGTGCCCATCGTGCACCCGAGCAATCCGGTGTCCGAGCTGAGCCTGGAGCAGCTGTCCGATATCCACACCGGCAAGATCACGAACTGGAAGGATGTGGGCGGCAATGACCAGAAGATTATCGTTGTCACCGTTGCCAAAGGACACGCCACCCGCTCTGTTTTCCAGAAGAAGGTCATGAACAAGGCCGATTATGTGAAAGGCGCGCGCGAGGTTAAAACCGTCCGTCAGGAGGTGGGCCTGGTGGGCAAGTTCAAGGGTGGCATCGGTGCCGTCTCCGAGGGCTTCGCGGCCGCCAACCCGGGCAAGGTCAAGGTGATCAAGACCGAAAACATCTCCCGCCCGCTGGCCATCATCACCAAGGGCGCTCCGGACGCTGAGCTGCAGAAGGTCATCGATTTCCTGAAGACCGACGAAGCCAAGAAGCACTTCAAATAATTCCGTCCCCAAGCGACTGGAGCGAACCGGACAGGGATCAGCCCCTGTCCGGCCCAGCACAAGGAGTAGAGAGATGAATCTCACAACCAAGGCCCTGTGGCTGCCCGCCGGCATCCTGCTGGCCATCTTCCTGGTGATGGGTGGCATCTTCACCTGGATGATCACGGACTACGCCGAAGAGACCATCAGCAACGAGTTGACCCAGTTGCTCGCCAGCCAGCAGGAGGCCCTGAGCATCGGCCTGTCCCTGGTGACCGCCACCCAGGCCCCGGCCGACGCCATCATCGGCCTGGAAGGGGAGGATGACGGGCTGGCCAAGGACGTGGTCAAGCAGGTGCATAGCATGGGTCTGGACGGCATCTATATCACCGACCTGGAGGGCAAGGCCCTGTATTCCAGCGCCGGCGAGATGCCCGCCGAGTTCAGTGAACTGACCAAGACCGCCGACCGGAGCAAGGGGACCGTCAGCCATCACGTGGCACCGGGTAACCTGGTGTCCTACGCCCCCATTTATGACGTGAACACCCCGGTGGGCTTCCTGTTCTTCGACGTGGCTCTGAGCGAGACCCTGTTCAGTTATGCGGCCGGGCTTGCGGAAAAACTGGGCGGTGAGGAGCTGCTGGCCTCCGAGCGCCTGACCAAGACCGAG
>Ga0272444_10002946_pt1 | contig 15561 bp, 16 predicted proteins | sample SSMForm13_FD_201033 | JGI IMG/M metagenome (GOLD analysis project Ga0272444, IMG submission 201033) | Marine sediment archaeal communities from Little Sippewissett salt marsh, Falmouth, MA, United States - SSM-Form-13 | ecosystem: Environmental > Aquatic > Marine > Wetlands > Sediment ...
ACGACGAGGCCCTGCTGCTCGATTCCGAGGGCTATGTCATGGAAGGTTCCGGCGAGAACATCTTCATCATCCGTGACGGCGTGCTCTACACCCCGGACCTGACCTCGGCGCTGGACGGCATCACCCGACGCACCATCATCCAGCTGGCCGACGAATGCGATCTGAAGGTGGTCGAGAAGCGCATCACCCGCGACGAGGTGTACATCGCCGACGAGGCCTTCTTCACCGGCACCGCCGCCGAGGTCACCCCGATCCGCGAGGTGGACGGCCGCGCCATCGGCGCCGGCACCCGCGGTCCCATCACCGAGCGGCTGCAGACCCTGTACTTCGACGTGGTGCACGGCCGCAGTCCCGCGCACAAGGACTGGCTGACCTTGGTGTCCTGAGCGGCCGCCCGTACAATTGGGTCGCATAACCACAAGGAGACAGGCCATGGCCGACGCCCAGGCGAAGGACCCGAGCAACAAGGTGTACGCCGTCAGGCGTGCCGATCTGCCGCTCAGCTGCCCGCTGCCCGAGCACGAGGTGTGGAACATGCACCCGCGGGTCTATCTGCCCATTGAGCAGACCGGCGAGGCCGTCTGCCCCTACTGTGGCACCAAGTACGTGCTGGAAGACTGAGGTCATTTCAGGCCACAGGCCAAGCGCTGCAGTGTGGTGCTTCGATAATTTAAGGAAGGTTCATGGCAGGCGGCAGCTCCGATAAAAGCCCCAACGTGGTGTGGCACAAGCCCACCGTCACCCGTGAACGACGCGAGAAACTGCACGGGCACAAGAGCTTTGTGCTGTGGTTCACCGGCCTGAGTGGTTCCGGCAAATCCACCCTCGCCCACGCCGTGGAACAGGCCCTGCACGATGCCGGGGTCAGCACTTTTGTATTCGATGGCGACAACGTGCGGCACGGCCTGTGCTCGGACCTGACCTTCAGCGAGGACGACCGCAAGGAAAACATCCGCCGCATCGGCGAGATGACCAAGCTGTTCGTGGAGGGCGGCGTGGTGGCCATGACCGCCTTCATCTCGCCCTTCCGAGAAGAACGCGAGAAGGTGCGCGGCCTATTTCCCCACGGTGACTTTATCGAGGTGTACTGCAACTGCTCCCTTGAAGTCTGTGAGCAGCGCGATGTGAAAGGCCTGTACGCCAAGGCCCGCGCCGGCCTGATCCCCAACTACACCGGCATCTCTTCACCCTACGAGGCGCCCAAGCGGGCGGAGATCGAAGTGGCAACGGACAAGCAGCCGCTGGAAGAGAGCATCGGTCACGTACTGGATTACCTGCGGGAGCGCGGGTTGTTGCTCGCCTGATGTGGTGGCGTCTCGGGGATGCCCTGCCTGCGACAGGTGGCGGCTATGGTTGTGTCTGAAGACATTCGGGTGAAGTTCACTGCCAAGGGGCACCGTGTCGACGACATGGCGGTGTGGCGGCGCCAGCTGCCTGGCGATCAGGATCGTTGGGGGCGCTGTCTCTTTACTTTCGACCCGGATGATCGGAACTACGACTGGCTGGTGGTCTATGACGACCTGGCGCCATCCGGGCCGGAACGCTTCTCGAGGCGGGTGGAACAGCTGGCCTGTCCACGTAGCCAAACGCTGTTCATCACCGCCGAGCCGTCCACCATCAAGGTGTACGGCCGGGATTTCCTGAACCAGTTCGGCTGGCTGCTCACCAGTCAGGAGCCCTGGGCCACGCCGCATCCGGGCGCCATCCATGCCCAGCCCGCGCTGCGTTGGTTTTACGGCGTACCCTGGCGCTGGCAGGAATGCCCCGAAAGGCTGCGCAGCTGGGATGCCATGCACGCTGCGGTGATGCCACCGGAGAAGCACAAGCTCATCTCCACGGTGACCTCCAGCAAGCAGATGAGTGCCACCGAGCACCGAGCCCGGTTCGAGTTCATCACCCGGCTGCGCCAGGCCATGCCCGAGCTGGAGGCCTTCGGCCATGGTGTACAGCTGATCGACGACAAGGCCGATGCACTGGATGGTTACCGTTACCATGTCGCCGTCGAGAATCACGTTTGCGACCACCACATCACCGAGAAGCTGTCCGACGCCTTTCTCGGCTGTACGCTGCCGTTCTACAGCGGCGCCCCCAATGCCGTGGACTATTACCCGGCCGACAGCTTCATCCCCATCGACATCCACGACTTCGAGGGGTCGCTGCACACCATCCGTCAGGCCATCGCCAACGGCGAGTACGAGAAGCGCCTGCCGGCTATCCTGGAGGCGCGGCGCCGGGTGCTGGAGGAACACAACATCTTCGCGGTGATCGATCGGCTGGTGAGCGAGCGCCACGCCCCGGCGGCCGGTGCCGAGCCCGGAGCGGTCATCTACAGCAGACACCGTGCCCGTGCCCGCTCGCCGCTGAGCCTGGTCCGTTTCTGGCTGGAGTCGCGCCGGGTGCGACGTCGCCATCGGCGGGCGGGCGAGTGACGTGACTGCCAAGAACCTGGTGGTGTGGCGCATCCTGGACGGTAAGCCCGGCCACGAAAACCAGACCCTTGGCCTGGCCAATGCACTGCGTAGGTTGCGGCCGATCCAGCTCCACGACGTCGCCGCGCCACCACGCTGGCGGGGCTGGCTCGACCTGCTGACCGGTCGCTGTCCGGCCGCTGCAAAGCTGCCGGCACCGGATCTGCTGCTGGGCGCCGGCCACCGCACCCATGTTCCCCTGTTGGCCTGCCGACGTGCCCGTGGCGGGCGGACGGTGGTGCTGATGCGCCCCAGCCTGCCCGGCGGCTGGTTCGACCTGTGTCTGGTGCCAGCCCACGATGGTGTGCCGTCTGGCGACCGCGTGGTCATCACCCAGGGCGCCCTGAACGCGGTGGTGCCGGCGCCCGCCGACGACACGCGACCTGGCCTGATACTGATCGGCGGCCCGTCCGGCCATCACGACTGGGACGAGACGGTGTTGCTCGATCGACTGCGTCTCATTGTCGAGCGTGACAACCGCCCCTGGCTGCTGGTGACTTCGCGCCGTACCCCGGCGGCGACCGAGCAGGCGCTGGCAGGTCTCGTCGATCAGCACGTCACCTTGGTGGCCTGGCAGGATGCCGCCCCCGGCTGGCTCGCATCCCAGCTGCCGGGCACGCCGGTTGCCTGGGTGACCGCGGACAGTGTGTCCATGCTGTACGAGGCCCTCACCGCTGGCGCGGCCTGTGGGGTGCTGCCGGTGCCCATTGCAGGCAGCAGCCGCGTCAGTGAGGGATTGCACAGATTGCTGTCGGACGGTGTCGTCACCGGCTTCGAAGACTGGCAACATGGCCGCCCCCTGCAGCCGCCGCCGCAACCCTTTGACGAGGCAGCGCGCTGCGCCCGACTGATAGTGGAAAGATGGTTCGCAAACTGACAGTCCTGCAGATGCTGCCCGCCCTGGAAGGGGGGGGCGTGGAGCGAGGCACCCTGGAGGTGGCCAAGGCGCTGGTGGACGCTGGGCATCGATCGCTGGTGATGTCGGCCGGCGGGCGCATGGTTGAGGAACTGCTGGCCGACGGCAGCGAGCACTTCACCTGGCCGGTGGACCGCAAGTCGCTGTGGACCCTGCGACTGGTGCCACGCCTACGCCGTTTTCTGCGCGAGCAGCAGGTGGACATCATCCACGTGCGCTCACGGGTCCCTGCCTGGGTCGCCTGGCTGGCCTGGCGCGGCATGGATCCTGCGACGCGGCCGCGCTTCGTGACCACAGTGCATGGGTTGTATTCGGTCAATGCATACTCGCGCATCATGACGCGCGGCGAGCGGGTGATCGCGGTGTCACAGACCGTGCGTGACTATATCGAGCAGAATTACCCCGCCGTCGATGCGAAAGTCATTCGCGTCATCCCGCGAGGCGTCGATTCGGCTAGCTTTCCCTATGGCTATCACCCTGACGATACTTGGATGGCAGAGTGGCAAAGTGCATTTCCCCGTTTGGAGGGACGGCGACTCATCACACTGCCGGGGCGGTTGACGCGTCTGAAGGGGCATCATGACTTCGTTACCCTTATTGCGGAACTCGTACACGGGGGTATGGATGTGCACGGCCTAGCGGTGGGAGGCGAAGACCCGCGCCGGCCGGCGTATGCTCGTGAAATCCGGAATCGGATCGTTTCCGAAGGGCTGGAAGGGCGTATTAGCTTGCTCGGCCATCGCACGGACATGCGCGATATTTACGCGGTTTCGGACTTGGTGCTGTCACTTTCCACCCGCCCCGAATCCTTTGGTCGAACGGTGCTTGAAGCCTTGAGCCTGGGGCGCCCCGTTGCCGGTTATGCGCACGGGGGTGTTGGAGAGGTGCTCGCGACCATGTACCCTGCGGGCGCTGTGAGATTGGGTGACTCAGTGGAGCTCGTTCAGCGGGTGCGTGAAATGTTGAGCCATGCACCCCCTGTTCCTCGTGAACACCCGTATCATCTATCGGTGATGTTGGCGTCGACGCTCGCCATATACGAGGAGCTTGTGTCGTGCTGAAAAGGGTTGGAGTTTGTTGTTGGCGGGGTCGTAGTTCGCGGGTGTGCTATGGGTAAACTGTTCAAGCGTCTGAAGAGCTACGCGATCTATCGAGCCAACCTAAAGGAGTTGGTCCGTCAGGAGGCGACAGCGCGGACCAAGTTCGCGTTCGGCAAGCCGTATCCGTGTCTGAGCGATCGCTACCAATCGAGCGGCAGCGCCCGCGGGCACTACTTTCACCAGGATCTGCTGGTGGCGCGGCGCATTTTTGCCAATCATCCCGCCAGTCATGTTGATGTTGGATCGCGTATCGACGGGTTTGTGGCACACGTGGCTTCTTTCCGCACCATCAGGGTTCTGGATATTCGAGCTCAGGACAACGTGATCCCGAACGTTGTGTTCGAGCAATGCGACATCATGGGCGAGGTGCCGGACTATCTGGTTGATAGCACGGATTCCTTGTCGTGCCTGCACGCACTGGAGCACTTCGGACTGGGCAGGTACGGCGATCCGATACGCTATGACGGCTATCTGGGCGGATTCGAAAACCTGTGCCGGATTCTCAAGCCGGGTGGGCGGTTCTATTTCTCCACGCCGATTGGCCCGCAGCGAATCGAGTTCGATGCACACCGAGTCTTTTCTGTTGGCTATCTTTTAGAAATGATTGAGCCAAAGTACGATGTTGTGCGGTTCTCATATGTGGATGATTTGGGAGGCCTGCACGAAGACGTGGGCCTCGGGGTGGATGCTGTACGTGACAACTTCGGGTGTTATTACGGATGCGGCATTTTTGAATTAATCAAACGATAGCGCGAGCGTCTATTGTTGTTGTATCTCGATCTTCGGGATGGTTTGGATGTCTGAGAAGAAAGTCTACGCTCTTATTCGTGGCGGCCTTGGCAATCAACTTTTTATCTACGCTGCAGCACGACAGTTGGCCGAAGCCAACGATGCTGAAGTCGTCTTACTGAATGATTCTTACAATAACGAATTTCATGGCCGCGAGTTCCTTCTAACCAAGTTTGATATCAAGGCAGATGTCAAGCGTGTGGATGATCCTGGTGTTTCGTACGATTCACGCGAGCACCAGTTAACGCGCAAGTACAATCGTTTTTATCATCTCATTGGCAAGCCGACTACGCCGTATTTCATCGAGCGCCGCAAGCGGATATTCGCATTGTCCTCGACTCGCGTTGATTCGCGCTTCTTCAAGCTGAGGTTCGATGAGGCTGTTTTCCTGGATGGGCTATTTCAGGACGAGACGTATTTTAGAGGTGTGTCCAGTAGCCTCCGGAAAGAACTGAAGGTTGCGGTGCCTGTGGGGGCGGAAACGCAGCGGCTCTTGAGTCAAGTGTCAGAAAGCAACGCTGTTTGTTTGCATTTCCGTAGATTCGAAATGGAGATGCGTGAGGTTGGGCTTAGTCGTGACGTACGTGGTATCGGTTACCGGATGGGCCTAGATTTGGATTACTACGAACGGGCGATCGCAGCGATAACGGCCCGCGTTCGTGAACCAGTATTTTACGCTTTCAGTGACTATCCTGAATGGATGCTGGAGAACGTGAAGCTTTCCGTGCCGATCAACTTCGTGACCCACAATCGTGATCCCGATGCGTGTTTTGAAGACATGCTGATCATGAGCCGCTGTCGGCATCATGTGATTTCTCACAGTACCTTTGGCTGGTGGGCTGCGTGGTTGGGACATCACTCAGAACAAGTCGTATTTGCCCCTGAAGATGTATGTGGTCATCCAAAAGCGCCCTTTTATCCGGAGGATTGGCGGACGCTCAGGGTCTGCCAAAAGCCGGCGAATGCCTGATGAGTGGAGCCCTGTACGATGTTATCGCGCCGTCGTCCGGCGGACGCTCATTTTTCAGCAATCAAAGGGCCCAGGGAGCAGGGTGGGTGGCAAAATCACGTGCTTAAGCGATTGATTCCCGGCTTGGGCGAGAGCCTACAGCGAGTTCTTGGGCGTCCCCGGTCTAGCGTCGGGGTTGCGATGTTTCATACTGGTCGTTGTGGCAGTACCGTGCTGGCAGATCTGTCCGGGCAGCATCCGGACGTTGCCTGGACTGGCGAGGTATTCGAGCCCTACATGGCTGCAGAGCATCCCGAGGTGGGTGGCGAACTTGTTCGAAGGGAGCTCGGTCGATCTCGTTCCAAAGCCCGCGGACGATACTTTGGTTTTGAGACCAAATATCTGCCGCAGCAGCATCTCTCCCCAGGCTGTATAGGGCTGCCACTGCCAGATTATGTGTCTTTGTTGCGCGAGTTGGGTTTCGAGAAGTTCGTGATTTTGCATCGCAAGAACTACTTGCGGCGAGCGATATCTGCGGCAGTTGGTCGACAAACTAATGCTTGGCATTCCACGACCGTAGCATCCCGGGCAACCAGGATTGTGCTCGATTTAACGACATTCAAGACAGGGGCCACGGTCAGCACGTTGCTGGATTTGTTTGCGGTAATGGACGCTGCCTATCAGGAGCTGAACGAGCTCCTGTCGGAGGACGAAAAGTTAATAATAACCTACGAGGACGATATCGAGTGCGACCCGTACCAGGCATATCGCAAGCTTTCATTTTTTCTGGGGCTCAGTGAGTTTCAGCCGGTGCTCAAGCTGAAGAAAACGAACCCATTCTCATATAATCAGATGGTAGAGAACTGGGGGGAAGTAGAGTCAGCTCTCTGTTCCACTGGGTATGCGTGGATGCTGGATGCTTAGTGTGGCAGCTATCGGCGAGATGCCGTAGCGATGCCGGTGTTGTCGCGCGTCTCTAGTTGGGTCTGTAAAGAGCTATTGTCGAAGGTGTAGCCGAAGAGCGCTATGTCGGCCTTGTATGTCTCGCTGACGATTGCCCGCATCTCCTCCGTATATGCCTCGGTATAGTGGCGGGCCATGATCTTGCTTGTTTTGTTTTCGTGTGAAAGCGGCGTAGCGGTGTTGCCAGATATTCGGCGTTGAACCGTTTCAAAATCCTGAGCGAGATTCTCATACAGCCCGATGAAGTCGACCGGTAGTCCCGAAGATCCGGTTCCCTGTAAGAACTGGTGCTGCGGTATGAAGTGGGTGAATTTCAGAATTTCCCTGTCAGCTAGTCCGTGTAGCACGAAGTCCTCAAAGCTCGCATAACTCGCCAAGTTTCTCTCAGCCCACGCTCGGTCCGTATCATTCATGCCTCCCATGCGCAGAAAGTCGTAGGCGGACTTCAATCTGTCCCACGGGTTTCGGACAAACGTGAATTTGAAGAAATCGTAGAAGTCGGTACTCGAAAACACCAGTTCGTAGGTTCGGATCGCGGTGTGTCCTCCGGCAATCCCGGCATACAGATTCTTCCCTATCGATATGCCTGCTGCCTTGGGTATATGGACAAAAATCGATCTCGATTGGTCGAACGGCAGGAATGAATAGCCATCAGCACCCACTTCTTTACGCAACGTCTGCAGGCGGCGAAACTTTTTTGGGTGCTTGAATTGAAACACTCGACGGCGGAAGTCGTGTCGTAGCCGTTGTATTGTGCTGGCATCGCTCATGAATTGATTCATTGCGCTAGCGGTATGGGATCGTCGTGTACTTCTGCATTATCTTGCGTAGCAGATGGTTGAGTTGATGATATGGCCGTGAAAGTTCGCGCCGGAGTTTCTTGAATCCCTTCGGCTTGTCGCGTTTCCTCAGCGATTGTCTGTCGTTCGAAATATCACTAGAGGAAGGGGTGTCGGAAATAACAAAATCCTGAGCGCAAAGTGCTGGCAGCATCTGTAGAACGGTGATCTCGCTATTAGCCTCCAAGGTGATTTGAAACATTAGATCATCCAGGGCTCGATCTGGTTGTTTGGTCAACTGTAATAACTTCGCGGCGCCTTGCGCGCTGACGATGTAGCCCGCCGTGCCAAAATGTGGTGAGCGGAGTCTTCTCAGCTCTCTGCTCAATGCAGGTCTCCGTTGACGAGACAGGAAAACAGGAGCCATCATTGTTTCAACCTTTATGACATCAAACGCCTCGGGGAGCCAGTCCGTGCTGCGCATAAAAAAAGGAAAGTCCGGGCTGAGTTCCACGTCGTCTTCGAGAATACAAGCTACGTCGATATCCTTAGCCAGCATTGTGCGCCATATTTCGCGATGACTTAGAATGCAGCCGGCCTCGTTCTTGGATAGCTGATATTTTCGCTCGCTCGAAAACAGCGAGTCGACCTCGGTGTTGGTTAGGCTGCTTCCTTCAATGGCGGTGACACGTGTGCTCGGGAGGTCCTTCAGCAGATTCGTCATGCGGGTGCGTCGATCAAGTCGGCGATCGAGGTTGATCCAGAAGATTGGTATCATTGACTTGGTGTGCATGGCTGGATAAGCGTTTCGTTGGAGATATCTTGCGTGGTGGCGTTTCCGTAAGAAGCGAAGCGTGAGCCACAGACTCTCCATTTTTGCATTCGAGAAGTGCCCTATTCTATGCGTACAGATCGATTGTGTCCTCATTCCCGAGCTCCGATGCCACCATGGAGCTTTGATGTCTCTGCAGCGTCAGTCGATCAATTTACCGGATTATGCACGAACAGGCGCTGTGGGCAGCGGGTGTGCCGCCGATGTGGATCAAGATCGCTAATTTGGAGATATGGCGCCCGTGAAGTCGAAGGTAGAACATCATGCAGATTGAGACGTTTGATTTTTCCGACCTTTCAGAAGGCTGTGCCGATCGTTTGGAACTGTCTGAGCGGCTGCTCAAGCGTATACAGCCGGAGACTTTCGCCGAGATCGGGGTCTGGAAGGGGGAATTTGCGGAGCGTGCGCTGCAAACGTGCGAGTCGATAAGGCGGTACTACATGGTCGACCCTTGGGCGACTCTTCCCGACTGGAATAAGCCCTATAACGTGGCAGAGGCGATATTCGACGATGTCTACGAGGAGGCCTTGAGCAGAACCAAGTTTGCCTCGCAGAAGATCGCGGTGCTAAGAGGGCGAACGAAAGACGTGATAGATCGTATTCGAGACGAGTCGCTAGATGCAGTGTACATCGATGGAGATCATACTCTGCGCGGAATTACTATCGATTTGTTAAGGCTATACCCGAAAGTCAAGCGGAATGGCTACATCTTGGGTGACGATTTTACGGCGACCCCGTGGCAGCACGACTCTCGTTACGAGCCAACCATGGTTTGCCCCTTCAGTATCTACTTTGCGGAGGCGATGGATATTCCTATCGTCGCTTTGCCTTTCAATCAATTCGTTATGCAAAAAAGAGACGATTTGAGTTTCTACTTTCGGGATATACCGGGGCTTTACAGTGACATTTCCCTGAACAAGTTTCCGTCTGGTTTTGCCTCAAGTTCTCCTTTGATGAAATTGTGGAAACGCATATCCAGTATGCGGCGTGGTAAGTAACAATTCAATACTGATGTGCTTGATCGCTCTGCAGGTTTCCCTCGGTCAAGGTTGATTTTGCTAGCGGGCCAAGTGAGGGTTCTGAGATCAATGCTTAGAAAGACGCTGGGCAGTATATATAAGTTTGTGATCCGTCGCGTGGCTTATCCATACAGTGTGTACAAGAGACTGGGGGCCTACTGGCTTCTAAATAAATGCACATCGATGGATGAAGCTTTCATAAAATTCAAGCCCTATGAAGAGGGGATGATCGAGTACGCGAGTGATGCGATAAAATTGCGCGATATCGACTGTGTATACGATATTGGTGCGAATATCGGTTATTACTCCGTCATGCTGGGCTTGATGTCGACGGTAAAGAGTGTGTGGAGTTTCGAGCCGCTGCCCGCTCTGCACCTACAGGTGGGGAGTAATGTTCTTATTAATGGATTGGTCGACAAATGGCACGGTTTTAAGTGTGCCCTCGGAAACCGCGCGGGAACCGAAGATATCTATTTTCACCCGTACTGGCTTGGGACCTCATCGCTGCAACAAGGGTGGGTAGGCCGGTCTAAGGAGAGTCTCTCAGTGTCTGTCGAGGTTTTCGATGAAATCATCAGTGCAAACGGAGAGCGTTGCTTCTTGAAGATAGATGTTGAGGGTAGCGAAGTCAGTGTGCTCGCCGGGATGCAGAGATTCTTGCGGGCCAACGACGTGTTTATGCAAATCGAGGCTGCCGGTGAAAATGCGGCTATTGTATGTCAGATGCTAGAGCGCCTAGGCTACGTGTTGGTTGGGCGCCCATCCGAGGTTGATTACTACTTCAGTAACTTTGCAATCGACAAGCGCCTGGTTGGGGCTGCGAATTCAACTGATCGACGCAACACATTGGGCAAATCGTTCAGCGGGTGTTTCGTAGTCTAGCGTTTTCCTGGGCCGTTCATTCAGCCGTCTGGCCACGGCATTCAATTTCGCCTGGGAATACTGTGAGAGATCGGCCCCTTTCGGAAAATACTGCCTCAGTAGACCGTTGGTGTTCTCGTTGGAGCCGCGCTGCCACGGGTTCTGTGGATCACAGAAGTACACCTGGATGTCAGTCGCAAGGGTGAAGCGTTTGTGTTCAGCCATTTCCGTGCCTCTGTCCCAGGTCAACGACTGGTAGAGTTCCCGCGGCAACTTGTGGGCCTGCTTGATCAGTGCGTTGATCACCGTCTCAGAGTCTTTGCCATCCACCTTGGCGAGCATCACGAAACGTGTCTGCCGCTCAACGAGCGTCGCGATCTGACTATTGTTGCTGCCGAACACCAGATCGCCTTCCCAGTGTCCTGGCACGGCACGATCTTCAGCGCAGGCAGGACGCTCCCTGATCGATACGGTGTCCGTGATTCGACCGTGATTGTCCGTCTTCTGGGTATGGTGGCGCGAGCGACGCATGGCGCGTGTTCGGCGCAAATGCTGCAACAGCTCCTTTTTCAAGGCGCCACGGGCCTGAATGAAAAGGGTGCGATAGATGGTCTCGTGTGACACGTGGAAGTCTTTGTCCGAATAGGTCCGTTTAAGCCATCCGGCAATCTGCTCCGGAGACCAGGCCAACTGGAGCTTGCTCCCAACGATGTAGGCCAACGCACGCTTCTGCGCCAGTTTACAGCGCTTGGGGCGACGCGCGCGGTCCCAGGCGGCCTGGTCAGCCTGGTGGGCCCGGTAGGATTGCTGGCCGCCATTGCGCCTGATCTCGCGGCTGATCGTGGATGGGGATCGCCCAAGCGACGTGGCAATCGAGCGCAGCGAGTGGCCTGCGGCTACAGTGCGGGATATCTCCTCGCGCTCCGCCAAGGTCAACGCTAGCCGTGAGCGACACCGTGGGGCCGGGCGTATCCCGCCGCTCTTCACCAAGATGCCTTGCACGGACGAGTGATGCCGATTAAACGCTTGGGCAATCTGCTCGAGGGAATCCCCTCGCTGCCAGCGATCCCACATCAATGCCTTCTGGCTCTCCGTGTAATAGATCCGTGGTCTTTGCTTCATCAGCGACACTCCTTGCTCCAGCCTTGGAGCTTAGGTGTTGCGTCGACCGGTTGAATCCGCAACTGCATTGTGACGTTTACAGTCAGGGGTGTGTCTTTCCGGCCCCGAGTTCAGATGGCAGATGCGCTGGTGGCTGGACGAGTTGTTCGACAATGGACTTGGTGACTGTGATGTTGGAGCAAGTCGCAAAGATCTTCCGCCACCCCCGTTCTGCGATCCGTTGGCGTTCGCCATCCTCGGCGTGGTAGTGCCGCACCTTCTCGGCTAAGTCGTCGGCATCCGAGAAATAGACCAACTCATCGTCCCCGAATAATTCCTGAAACCCTGCAGAATCAGGGCAAAAGGTCAATATTCCGTTACCCATCAGCTGTGCCATGCGATCGGAGCTGTACAGCGGTACGTCGTTGCGGCGGCTCAGGTTGATGGCCATCTTGGTGCCGGCAAGGATCGCCTCGCGCTCGGCGCCGAAAACGGCCGGCCCGCCTAGGGAACCGAAGATCCCGAAACGTAGTTCACCATCCAGCGTATCGCGAACCTGTTCCAGCAGCCGTGTGCGATCGCTGGCTCGCTTGTCCGACCCGATGTAGGTTAGGTCGTATGTTAGTTCTGCTGAGCTTTTCTCGAAGCAGCGATGGCACTCAATGGACGGATCTACCGGGTTCGGCATGTAGGCCGCGAAGCAGGAGTCGGTCGCCAGGGCCTCCAGCATCGGCCCAGCCGTGGTGGCGAAGATGCCGTCCAGCAGGTGGCGACGGGCGTAGATGTGCTCGATGTCCTTCGGGTCCCACAGCGGATCCACGTACCACAGCGCGATGCGGATGTCCGGCAACTCGTTGCGGATGATGGCCAGGGTGTCGGCAGTGATGCTCTGGGCATGGCCGAGGAGCAGCAGGTGTGGGCGGATATTGCGGCAAGTACGGATAAGGGCGCGGTTTGCCGCCCGCTGCCCAAGAGACTTATTATTTAATGGTGAATGCATTCGTGCGACGTCATTGATCGAAAACGCGTACACCAGGTGCCCGAGACGCACCAGTCCCTGCTGGATCTTCTGGTCGGTATTGAAATAGCGTGCGCCGTCCTTGTTCAGCTGGAACTGGGCGGCGTGCACAATGCGCAGGGTTTCGGCCATCGGGAAGTTGAAATGCGGTTGCCATGTATGCGTTGCGGGCGCTGTTCCACGCCAGCCGTTATTATGCACGACCGACGTGCCGAGAGGTGAGTGTTGATCAAGGTCTGTCAGGTCGTGGCCAGCGCTGGCATGGGTGGCCTGGAAAAACACGTTGAAAATTTATCCGCGCGGCTGGGCGACGATTGCCGGGTGAGCGTGATCGCGCCGCCCGAGTGCGCGGGCGGCATGGATCCGCGCATCGATTTTCATGGCTTTGACTTTTCCGGATCGCGCCATTCACCGCTGGCGCTGTTGCGGCTATGGCGGCTGATTCGCGTCATCGACCCTGACATCGTGCACTGCCAAGCCAGCAAAGCTGCGGCTATGGTCAGCCGCATTGCCCGTTTCATGCGGCCACGCTTCGTGGCCACCATCCATAACCAGAAGCGCTCGGTCGGTATGTTTGCCCGCTGTGACGGTGTGATCGCGGTGAGCCGCGACCTGGCTGGTCGCGTCGGCCATGACCGGGTGCGCGTGATCTACAACGGCATCGACCCGGCGCCATTCATCGCCTCGGCCGGCCCGCGGCCCGCCGGCCCGCAGCCGGTGGTGCTGGCGATCGGTCGGTTGGCGCCGGCCAAGGGTTTTGACCTGTTGCTGGAGGCCTGGGCGGGCATCGATGCGAAACTGCGCATCGTCGGCGAGGGAGGAGAGCGCGCGCGCCTGCAAGACCTGATCAACCACCACGGCCTGACCGGCCGCGTCGAACTGCTTGGCTATCGCGCTGACATTCCACAGTTGTTGCAGGCTGCCGACCTGGTGGTGGTGTCCTCACGTCGCGAGGGCTTCTCCTACGTGGTGTGCGAGGCGCTGATGGCCGGCCGCTGCGTGGTGTCGACCGATGTGCCGGTGGCCAACGAGATACTGCCCGGACGCTATATCGCGGGGATCGAGGCTGTCGACCTGCGCCGCAAGGTGCAGGCCGCGCTGACCGATCTTGATGGCATCTACGCCGAGTTTGCGCCGCTGTTCGACTATGCCCGCCACGAGCTCACGCTGGACGGCATGGCGAACGCCACCCTGGCTTACTATCGCCAACTGCTGGCCGGCCCGCCGTGGCGGGGGCGTTAGCGTGGCCGGTTCAGGCCGTGCCGCTGGAGCGCGTGTCGATGAGGTTCAGCGGGATGCCACCGATTTGCGCGGCGGTTTCGGAGAACGAACTGCGCACGCTGCCGAGCAGGGAGTGACAGGCGGCCAGCCCGTACACGTCCACCAGCGCGTCCTTGATGGCGCTGGCATCGCCACGGTCCAGGCTGCGCTTGGTATGGGTGATGACCCGGCCGGGGAAGCGCTCGACCAGTTCCTGTTCGGTGGCGGGGCAGTCGGTGGCAACGAAGAAGTGCGTGTCCGGACTGGCCTTGTCCATGGCGGTGATGAACAGTCCAGTGGGGCTGTTGGTGATGGCGTGCACGTGGTCGGTGCGGCGTATGTGAATGCCGACCATGCGGGGGGCGAAGCGGGCGGTCAGCCGGTCGATCTCCGCCTGGTTCGCCGCCGTGGGTACGAAGTCGCGAAAGAACGGTGCCTGGCCATAGAAGCGCTCGCAGCTGGCGATCAGCACGGACCGGTACTGGCCCAGTGTGGCCAGATCGCCATGCATGGCCATGTAGTCAGCCAGGTCCCGCTCGTACAGGCAGCGGTCGTAGCGCAGTCGGTTCAGCCGTTTGGCGATGGTCTTGCGCAGTTTGGCGAAGCGCCCCATGCGGTCCTGGGTATCGATGCGAGCGATGCCGGGGGGGATCTCGAACAGTTCTTCGAAGTGGCAGTTGAGTCCTGGGTCCAGTTGCCACTGCACCACCAGTCTCCTGCCGGTTGCTGCGGCCAGCGCCAGGCCGGAGTCCAGCATGCGCATGCGGTTGCACAGGCCGCCTTGCGGGATCAGTGTGTAGACCTTTTCGCTCATCGTCGCCGATCGCCTGTCATGCGCCAGTGTCGCCGTGCGGCACCAGCTGCGCCTCGATGAGCTTCTTGTATTTGCCGCCCTGAGCCAGAAGTTCGTCCCGGCTGCCCTGTTCGAGCAGGGTGCCACCACCGAATACCAGGATGCGGTCCGCTTTCTCGATGGTCGACAGGCGGTGCGCCACGATCAGCGTGGTGCGGTCTTTGCGCAAGGTGTCCAGTGCCTCCTGCACGATACGCTCGGACTGGGTATCCAGCGCCGACGTCGCCTCGTCCAGGATCAACACCGGCGCGTCGGCCAGCAGCGCTCGGGCGATGGCCAGGCGCTGGCGCTGTCCGCCGGACAGCCGCACGCCGTTCTCGCCGATCAGGGTGTCGAAGCCCTGCGGCATGGCCTCGATGAATTCCAGGGCGTTGGCGGCGCGGGCGGCTTCGCGGATCACCTCGCGGTCGGCGGGGCGGCCGTAGGCGATGTTGTTGGCCACGCTGTCGTTGAACAGCAGCACGTCCTGGCTGACGAAGGCGATCTGGTCGCGCAGGCTGGTCAGCTGCCAATCGCGCAGGTCTATGTCGTCCAGCAGCACACGCCCGGCGGCAGGTTCGTAGAGCCGCGGGATCAGGTTGACGAAGGTGGTCTTGCCGCTGCCCGAGGCGCCCACCAATGCCACGGTGGAGCGCGGTTCTATGACGATGTCG
>Ga0272444_10002947_pt1 | contig 15560 bp, 12 predicted proteins | sample SSMForm13_FD_201033 | JGI IMG/M metagenome (GOLD analysis project Ga0272444, IMG submission 201033) | Marine sediment archaeal communities from Little Sippewissett salt marsh, Falmouth, MA, United States - SSM-Form-13 | ecosystem: Environmental > Aquatic > Marine > Wetlands > Sediment ...
CCAATTTATGTCGTTAAGTGTCTGTAATATAAGTACTTATCGAATTACTTCCTAACCTGTGTCTATTTTTGTCGTTTTTGCCGCGGCAGCCGGGTTTGCCGCGCATTGCGATTGAGCGGGACAGGGCCATCGCGTAAACTTGAGTCCCGTCCGAACCTTTCCACCCTGTCGCGTCTCAGGCTCATGACTAAGTGCATTTTCATCACGGGCGGTGTCGTCTCGTCCCTTGGCAAGGGTATTGCCGCAGCTTCTCTTGGCGCCTTGCTCGAGGCGCGTGGTCTCAAGGTCACCATGATCAAGCTCGATCCCTATATCAATGTGGATCCGGGCACCATGAGTCCGTTCCAGCACGGTGAGGTGTTCGTCACCGAAGACGGAGCGGAAACCGACCTGGACCTCGGCCACTACGAGCGTTTCATCCGCACCACCATGGGCAAGTCCAATAACTTCACCACCGGTCAGATCTACGACGAGGTGATCCGCAAGGAACGCCGCGGCGAGTACCTCGGTGGTACCGTGCAGGTGATTCCGCACATCACCAACGAGATCAAGGACTGTGTGCGCCTCGGCGCCGACGATGCCGACGTGGTGCTGGTGGAGATCGGCGGTACCGTCGGTGACATCGAGTCGCTGCCGTTCCTCGAGGCGATCCGCCAGATGGGCGTGGAGATGGGACGTGAAAATGCCATGTTCATGCATCTCACCCTGGTGCCGTACATCCCTGCGGCCGGCGAGATCAAGACCAAGCCGACCCAGCACTCGGTCAAGGAACTGCGTTCGATCGGTATCCAGCCGGATGTGCTGATCTGCCGCGCCGACCGGCCGATCCCCGACGGCGAGCGCCGCAAGATCGCGCTGTTCACCAATGTGCAGGAACGCGCCGTGATCTCCGCCGTGGATGCCGACAGCATCTACCGCATCCCGCTGTTGCTGCATGAGCAGCACCTGGACGACATCGTGGTCGAGCAACTGCGTCTGGATGTGCCGGCGGCCGATCTGTCCGAGTGGCGCGCGGTGGTCAACGGCCTTGAGGATACCCACGGCGAGGTGGATATCGCCATGGTCGGCAAGTACGTCGACCTGACCGAGTCCTACAAGTCGCTCAACGAGGCGCTGATTCACGCCGGCATCCAGGCACGGCAGAAGGTGAACATCCATTTCATCGATTCCGAAGAACTGGAAACCGCCGGCACCGGGCAGCTCGAATCCATGGACGCGATCCTGGTGCCGGGCGGCTTCGGTGAGCGCGGCGTGGAAGGCAAGATCGCGGCAGTGCGTTATGCGCGCGAGCAGGGTGTGCCTTACCTGGGTATCTGCCTGGGCATGCAGGTCGCGGTGATCGAGTACGCCCGCCATGTTGCCGGTATGCAGGGCGCGCACAGCACCGAGTTCGACAAGAACACGCCGTACCCGGTGATCGCCCTGATCACCGAGTGGCTGAATGCCGACGGCTCGGTGGAGCAACGCAGCGAACGGACCGACCTGGGCGGCACCATGCGCCTCGGCGCACAGCAGTGCAAGCTGGCCAGGGGCACCATCTCGCGCGAGCTGTACGGCAACGACGTGATCAAAGAGCGCCATCGCCACCGTTACGAATTCAACAACAGCTACCGCCAGGAACTGGAAGACCACGGCATGAAGGTGGCCGGCACCTCGATCGACGGGCGCCTGGTGGAGATCATGGAGATCCCGAACCATCCATGGTTCGTGGCCTGCCAGTTCCACCCGGAGTTCACCTCGACCCCGCGTTACGGTCACCCGCTGTTCAGCGGTTTTCTCGCTGCTGCCATGGCGCACCGTGAGCAGGCACAAGAGGAGGCTCAAAGCGCATGAAGCTTTGTGGATTCGAAGTCGGCCTCGACCAGCCGCTGTTCCTGATTGCCGGTACCTGTGTGATCGAGAGCGAACAATCGGCGATGGAGGTGTCCACGCGCCTCAAGGCGCTCACCGACGAACTGGGCATCCCGTTCATCTACAAGTCCTCCTTCGACAAGGCCAACCGCTCCTCGCACGAGAGCTTCCGCGGCCCGGGCCTGGAAGAGGGCCTGCGCATCCTGCAGAAGGTCAAGGACGAGGTCGGTGTGCCGGTGCTCACCGACGTGCACGAGGACACCCCGCTGGACGAGGTCGCCGACGTGGTCGACGTGCTGCAGACCCCGGCCTTCCTGTGCCGCCAGACCAATTTCATCCAGAACGTGGCCAACACCGGCAAGCCGGTGAATATCAAGAAGGGCCAGTTCCTGGCACCGCACGACATGCTCAATGTGGCCAACAAGGCCAAGGCCACCGGCAATCAGCAGATCATGGTGTGCGAGCGCGGCGTGAGTTTCGGCTACAACACCCTGGTATCCGACATGCGTGGCCTGGCGATCATGCGCGAGACCGGCTGCCCGGTGGTGTTCGATGCCACCCATTCGGTGCAACAGCCGGGCGGGCAGGGCGACAAGTCCGGCGGCGAGCGCCAGCATGTGCCGGTACTGGCGCGTGCCGCGGTGGCCAGCGGTATCGCCGGCCTGTTCATGGAGACCCACCCCGACCCGGAATGCGCGCTGTCAGACGGCCCCAATTCCTGGCCGCTGGACAGGCTGAAAGACCTGCTGAGTGTGCTGATGGATATCGATAACGCAGTCAAGCGCCGCGGCTTCATCGAAAACGAGTTGTAAGCGTACTGCCGAATCGCAGTGCGACTGAAGAGATATTCACCGCCAAGGACGCAAAGGACGCCAAGAGATTCCTGCGTTGGCAAGTGAAGTGCCCTGGAGCCGTCTGGTGTCCATGATGCACGGTCACAACGAGGTTTTCCTTCGCGTACTTCGCGTCCTTGGCGGTTACAAATCCAAATCAATTGCTGAAAAAAATTCAGGGAGCAGTCATGTCTGAAATCATCGAAGTCCGTGCACGCGAGATCCTCGATTCGCGCGGCAACCCGACCGTGGAGGCCGACGTGATCACTGCCGATGGCGCGATCGGCCGCGCGGTCGCCCCGTCCGGTGCCTCCACCGGCTCGCGCGAGGCGCTGGAACTGCGCGACGGCGACAAGAGCCGTTATCTGGGCAAGGGCGTGCTCAAGGCGGTCGGCAACATCAACGGCGAGATCGCAGACAAGGTCAAGGGCATGCAGGTGACCGCCCAGGCCGACATCGACACCGCCATGATCGAACTGGACGGTACCGACAACAAGTCGCGCCTCGGCGCCAACGCCACCCTGGCGGTGTCGCTGGCGGCGGCACACGCCGCGGCACAGGAACAGGCGATGCCGCTGTACCAGTACCTGGGCGACGGCAACTACAAGATGCCGGTGCCGATGATGAACATCATCAACGGCGGTGAACACGCGGACAACAGCGTCGACCTGCAGGAGTTCATGATCCTGCCGGTGAATGCCGGCTCGATCCGCGAGGCGGTACGTTACGGCGCCGAGGTGTTCCATGCGCTCAAGTCGGTACTCGGTGGCAAGGGCCTGGCCACCACTGTCGGTGACGAGGGCGGCTTCGCGCCGAACCTGCGCTCCAACGAAGAGGCCATCGAGGTGATCCTCGAGGCGATCAACAAGGCCGGCCTGAAGGCAGGCGAGGACATCTTCCTCGGCCTGGATGCGGCCAGCTCCGAGTTCTACAAGGACGGCAAGTACGTGCTCGCCTCCGAGGGCAAGAGCTTCGATTCGGCGGGCTTTGTCGACTACCTGGCGGGCTGGGTAGACCAGTACCCGATCATCTCCATCGAAGACGGCCTGGACGAAGGCGACTGGGACGGCTGGAAGGTGCTGACCGAAAAGCTCGGCCAGAAGATCCAGCTGGTCGGCGACGACCTGTTCGTGACCAACACCAGGATCCTCAAGGAAGGCATAGACAAGGGCATCGCCAACTCGATCCTGATCAAGTTCAACCAGATCGGCACCCTCAGCGAGACCCTGGCCGCGATCAAGATGGCGCACGATGCCGGCTACAGTGCGGTCATGTCGCATCGTTCCGGTGAGACCGAGGACACCACCATCGCCGACCTGGCGGTGGCCACCGGCACCGGCCAGATCAAGACCGGCTCGCTGTCGCGTTCCGACCGTGTGGCCAAGTACAACCAGCTGATGCGCATCGAGGATGCGCTCGGCGAAGAGGCGATCTGGCCGGGCAAATCCGCCTTCCCCTGCTTCTGACCCGGGTCTGAATGGATGCGGCAATCCCCCGCCGTGTTGCGGCTGGCCGGGCCGGGTGGCAAGGTCCAGCGCGACGCGGCGGGGGATTTTTCGTTTGTGAAACAAACATCATGAGTTGGAAGCTCAAGACCGTTTTCGCCGTGCTGATCGCGCTGTTGCTGGTGCTGCAATACCGCCTGTGGGTGGGCGAGGGCAGCCTCGCGGAGGTGCGTGCCCTCAAGCGCCAGCTGGCCGCACAACAACAGGAGCTCGAGGCACTGCGCCAGAACAATCAGGCCCTGCGAGCCGAGGTGCAGAGCCTGAAGAGCGACGATGCGGCGATCGAGGGACGTGCGCGCAGCGAGCTTGGCCTGATCCGCGAGGGCGAAACCTATTTTCAGCTGATCAAGCCGGAGGGCGAGGCCGATGAGTGAGCCCAACCGCTGGGTGGTGGTGCCGGCCGCCGGCGTCGGCAAGCGCATGGGTGCGGCGATTCCCAAGCAATACCTGCCGCTGGCCGGTCGCACGGTGATCGAACATACCCTGGAGCGGGTGCTGCTGCACCCTGGCCTAGACGGCGTGTACCTGGCACTGGGCGAGGAAGACCAGTGGTGGGCGGATACCGAGTACGCCGATCACCCCGACCTGGTGCGCGTGCCCGGCGGTGCCGAGCGCTGTTTTTCGGTGCTGAATGCGCTCGAGGCCATGCAGGGACGTACACAGCCGCACGACTGGGTGCTGGTGCACGATGCCGCGCGGCCGTGTCTGCGTCGCCGTGATGTCGACCACCTGATCAGCATGGTGGAATCGCACGAGGCGGGCGGTCTGCTAGGCGTACCGGTGCGCGACACCATGAAACGTACCAGCGATACCGACGAGGTTACCGAGACGGTCGATCGCAACAACCTCTGGCATGCCTACACGCCACAGATGTTCCGCTACGAAAAACTGCTCAAGGCGATGAAAGGCGCGATTGCGGCCGGCTACCTGGTGACCGACGAGGCCAGCGCCATCGAATGGGCCGGCGAGCGACCGCTGATGGTCGAGGGGCATCCGGACAACATCAAGATCACCCGTCCTGAAGACCTGCCGCTGGCGGAGTTCTATCTGTCTCAGCAGGCGGACTGAGCATCGCTACCGCAGGAAAAAACCTGGCAGCAATGCCAGGTTTTTTCGTAGCGCAAGCTGGTGCGCGGGCTTACCAGCGATAACCGCGGAAGCTGCGGTGGCAGGAGTCGCAGGTGGCGGCCACGTCGTTGAAACGGCTCCACACGTCGCGCGAGACCGGCACCTTTTGCCGCGGTGGATCGCTGAACGGGCCGGTGCTCAGGTACACCGGTTTTTCCTCGTCGCTCGGCACCTTCTGCAGTTCCTCGACCAGCGCGGTCGCTGCTGCCTGCAGGGTCATGGCGTTGCTCTGGAATGCCTGTTCGTTGCCCCAGTAGCTCGGTGCCACGCGTGAGCCGTCAGTCACGACCGCACCGGGGTGGAAGTTGCTCAGCAGCACCGGGCCTGAATTGGCCTCGATCTCGCGTGCCAGCTGTATCGCCTCCTCGCGGTCGAAGCTTTTGCCATAGCGGCGGAACAGCAAATCACCGAGGTCGTCGATGGCGCTGCCGTGCCCGCGCATCTGTTGCTGGCGGCTGTTCATCATGCGGATGCGGTCATAGGCGGGCAGGCGCGGCGGCATGAAGTAGCCGGGGGCGTAGCCTGGTCCATAGCCGGGTCCATATCCAGGTGCACCCCAGTAGGGGTTGCCCCAGTCGTTGCTGCCGAACGAGAAGGTCGAATCACTGAATGAGAATGCCTGCGCGGCACCGGCGCCCAGCAGGGTCAGTGCGATGGCGCCGGCCAACAGGCTTTTTGCACGATTTCGCATGGCGTGTTGCTCCAGGTTTGGCCGCCTGGCGTGTTCAGGCGGGAAATTCAATCAGTTACAGAATGCAGCGTGCCAACGGCTTTGGGTAGGGGATTCGTACGCGAAGTTAATCCGGATCAGATTCAAGCGAATTGGGCCTGCTGATTGTAGCGCGGGCTGGCCCGCGTATCTCAGGCGAGCACCGGCTTGCCGTCTGCCTGGTCTTGCAGCAGCTGGCGGGCCTGCGCCAGCGGCAGCGGCTTGCTGAACAGATAGCCCTGGGCCAGATCGCAGCGGCTGGTCGCCAGGTGGGTCAATTGCTCCTGGGTCTCCACGCCCTCGGCCACCACCTTCAGGCCCAGGCCGTGGGCCATGGCGATGGCGGCACGGGTCAGCTGCTGGTCGGCGGGGTTGCTGGTCAGGTCATCGATGAACTCGCGATCGATCTTGATGATGTCGAACGGGTATTTGCGCAGGTAACTCAAGGAGGAGTAGCCGGTGCCGAAGTCGTCCATGGCGATGCGGACACCGAGCTGTTTCAATTCGCCCAGCATCTGCTCGACCATCGGGCTGCCGCTCATCAGCACGCCTTCGGTGATCTCGAGTTCCAGGCAGTCGCTGTGAATGCCGTGTCGCTCGAGCAGCGTGGCGATATGTTCGACCAGCGAAGGATCGCGAAACTGCCTCGGCGACAGGTTGACCGCGATGCGCAAACGCACCTGGAATTTTGCCTGCCAGTCGGCGGTGGTGGCCAATGCCTCGGACAATACGAAACGCCCGAGTTCGCTGATCGCACCGTTGTGTTCGGCAATCGGTATGAATTCATAGGGCGAGACCTCGCCGAGTTCAGGGCAGTGCCACCTGAGCAGGGCCTCGAAGCCGACGATACTGCAATCGCCGATATCCAGCTTGGGTTGGTAGTACACGCTGAACTCGCCACGCTCGAGCGCGCCGTGCATGCAGCCTTCCACCTGGAGTCGGCGGGCGACTTCCAGATTCATGGTGTCGGTGTAGTAGGAGTAGGTGTTGCGTCCCTGGTGTTTCGAGTGATACATGGCCGAGTCGGCATTGCGCAGCAGGGTCGAGGGGAAGTCGCCATCGTCCGGGTATACGGCAATGCCGATGCTCACGGTAAACAGGAATTCCCGGCCGTCGTGTTCGAAGGCGTCGTGGAAACAAGCGAGCAGGTTTTCCGCCACCATTCCGGCGTCGCCCGGTGCATGCAGTTCGCCGAGCAGCACGATGAATTCGTCGCCTCCGAGCCTGGCGACCGTGTCGCTGGCGCGAACCGCATCGCGCAGCCGGTTGGCAACGCTGATCAACAGCTTGTCGCCGACCTCGTGGCCGAGGGTGTCGTTGACCTTCTTGAAATCGTCCAGGTCGAGAAACAGCAGGCCGATGTTATCGCCGTGCCGATGGGCCTCGTTGATCAGTTGCGAGAGCCTGTCCAGGGCCAAAGCGCGGTTGGGCAGATTGGTGAGCGCGTCATAGTGGGCCTGGTACAGCAGCTGCGAGGTGCGTTCGCGCACCCGGCGCTTGAGCAACAGGTTCCAGTAGAGAACCGCCAGGAACAGCAGCAGCACCACACCGGCAATCTGCCACAACAGGGTGAAGTCGAATTCCTCGGCGAGTCTGACCGATATCCATTTCTGCAGGATGGCGTTTTTCTCCTCGACGCTGATCGAATCGAGCGCCTTCTGCAGGATCGGCACCAGTTCCGGCCAATCGTCGCGCACCCCCATTGCCAGTTCGAAGCGATAGGGCAGTTGCCCCGAGATCTTGATATTGGTCAGGCCCTGGTCGCGCACCACGTGACTGAGGGTGGCGATATTGCCGACATAGGCGAAGGCCTCACCGCGCGACACCGCGAGCATGGCGGACAGCGAGTCCGGGTAGGCTTTGAGCAGCAGTTGCGGGTGGTTGGCGGAGAGCAGGTCGTAGGAGGCATAGCCACGCTCGATGGCGATCGGTTTTCCGCTCAGGCCCTCAATGCCGTCGACATAGCTGACGCTGTGATCGGTGACGATCACCATCGGGTTCGAGACATAGGGGCGGGTGAAATTCGCGTAGGCGCTGCGCTGCGCGGTCTCCATGGCGAGCGAATACACGTCCAGCTCGCGGTTCTTCACCATCTCGGTGATTTCGCTCCATCGCTTGCGTGGCGAGGGCACGAAGGTGATGCCGAGCCGCTGTTCGAGCAGTCGCATGTAGTCCGCGGCAATGCCCTTGTAATTGCCCTGGTCGTCGATGAATTCGAAAGGCGGCCAGGCGTGGTCGGACGCCAGGCGGATGTGCGGGTGCTCGGCGAGCCAGGCTCTTTGCTCGCTACTCAGGTCGAGCATCGGCGCCTTGGCGGCGGCGGTGAGCCATTTCTCGCGCAGCGCCAGCTGGACTTCCCGGTCGAGGCCGTCCAGCGCCTTCTGCAGGGCCGAGTGCAGCAGCGGGTGCCCTGTGTGCACGGCGAAACGCAGTTGCAGGGTGCCGACCTGCTCGGCCGGCAACTGTCCCTTGATCTGCAGGTCGGTCAGCATCTGTTGCAGCAGGTGGAAACCGGCGTGCGTGGCATTGTCGATGTAATAGTCCGCATCCCTGCTGCGCAGGGCGCTGTAGGCCTGCACGAGATTGTCGACCAGCAAAACCTGCAGCTCGGGGTAACGCCCGCGGATCGTCTCGGTTTGCTGATAACCGGACACCAGCACCAGGCGTTTGTCGCGCAGGTCGTCGATCGATTTCACTGAGTGGGGGTCGCTGGCACGTCCCACGGCGACGAAGGGCACTTCCAGCACAGGGCGGGTGTGCAGGGCATAGTCGCGTTCTGTCTGATCGAGCGAATAATCGTTCAACAGGTCGACATCCCGGCTTTTCAGAGCCTGTAGCGACTGCTCGTAATCGAGACCGGAGACGCGCTGGATGCTCAGCCCCAGCTTGACGGCGAGGATGTCGAGCAGATCGTTCAGGTAGCCGGCGGGACGGCCGTCGCTGACAAAGGTGATCGGTGGCTGATGTGCGATCAGCGGCACTTTCAGCGCCGGCAGGCTCGCCAGGTATTGCTGCTCCGCCTCGCTCAGGCCGGGTACCGCGGAATGCGGGGTGGCAACCGTGGCTTCCCCTGCGGCAAGCGTGGTGCCCCACACCAACAGTAAGAAACCGATCAGTCCGGCGCAAAGTCTGCGGCCCGGGAAATTGTCGCAATTCATTTGGTAGACGTTGGTCACAACTATGTCATGTGCGTTTCGCCTGGGCGGTGGATTCCGTTCCGGCGCATTGTTTACACTCCTTTGTATCGGCAAATGAGGGAAAAATACAGTGCCGCAGGAACAGCACTGCCGGGCTTGGCGGAAAAATGGCGGCGATTGGTGCAATCACCCGCAGGGCGTGGTGAACAGGGAACCACGCAGAGCACCGTTGGCGACGACGCAAGCCTGAGCTGAGCGACGTTTTGCCACTCCCACTACGCATACGCGGTTGAAAGCTTCACCGGCCGGTCCCTAGAATCGCCTACATCACACACAACCCCCTTCAACATCAGTTGACGATCAAGGAGTATGAAGATGGCGCACGAACTGCCCGCCCTGCCTTACGAGATGAATGCCCTGGAACCGGTGATCTCCCAGGAGACCCTCGAGTACCACTACGGCAAGCACCACAACACCTATGTGACCAACCTCAATAACCTGGTCCCGGGCACCGAGTTCGAGGGCATGTCCCTGGAAGACATCATCATGAAGTCCTCCGGTGGCGTGTTCAATAACGCGGCCCAGGTGTGGAACCACACCTTCTACTGGAACTGCCTGAGCCCGAACGGCGGGGGCGAGCCCAGCGGTGCGCTGGCCGACGCGATCAATAGCGCGTTCGGCTCCTTCGCCGAGTTCAAGGAAGCATTCAGCAAGTCGGCGGCGACCAACTTCGGCTCCGGCTGGACCTGGCTGGTGAAAAACGCCGACGGCAGTGTCGAGATCTTCAATACCTCCAATGCCGGCACCCCGATGACCGAAGGCAAGACCGCGCTGCTGACCGTGGACGTGTGGGAGCACGCCTACTACATCGACTACCGCAACGCCCGTCCGAAGTACCTGGAAGAGTTCTGGAAGATCGTCAACTGGGACTTCGTCGCCGCCAACTTCGCCGGCTGATAGCCGCCGATCGGCAGCAAAAAGGCCCTCCAAGCGGAGGGCCTTTTTTTGTCCGCGTATTCCCGCTTAGTTTGATGCGCTGCCCAGCTGCAAGGCCTCGAAGGCGTTGCGCGTGGTCTGCGCGGCGATGATCTGCGGCGAGGTCGCGCGCAACTCGGCGAGCTTTGCCAGCACCTCCGGCAGGTAGGCCGGCGAATTGCGCTGGTAGCGGTGCGCCGCGCCGGTCATATCGGGTGCGTCGGTCTCCAGCACCAGTGCCTCAAGCGGCAGGGCCCTGGCCAGTGCGTGCAGCTTGCTGGCATTGGGGTAGGTGAGCATGCCGCCGAAGCCGAGACGGAAGCCCAGGTCGATGTATTGCTCGGCCTGCTGCAGGCTGCCGTTGAAGGCGTGACTGATGCCGCCGACCAGGTCGAAGCGTTTCAGCGTTGCCAGCATGGCATCGTGTGCCTTGCGCACGTGCAGCACCACCGGCAGGCACTCGCGTTCGGCGATCTGCAACTGCGCCTCGAAGATCGTCTGCTGGCGATCGCGGTCCAGTTCGCGCATGAAATAATCCAGGCCGATCTCGCCGATGGCCACCGGGCGATGCTCGCAGACGAAGCGCTCCATGGCGGCGAGATCCTCATCCCGGTGCTGTGCCAGCAACACCGGGTGCAGGCCGATCGCCGGGTACAGGTGATCGTCCCCGGCGCACAGTTCCCACAGCGCCTGCCAGCCACGGCGCGCGACCGCGGGAATCAGCAGGTGTTCGACCCCGGCCGCGCGCGCATCCGCGAGCACCTGCCGGCGGTCCGCGTCGAATTCCTCGACATCTAAGTGGCAATGGCTGTCAAACAATTCCATGGCATGATTTTAACGCTATCATCGCGCGCAGGCTTTTCCACAGGCGGTAATGATGCGAATTGGACACGGCTTCGATGCCCACCGTTTCTGCGCGGGCGACCATGTGACGATCGGCGGGGTGAAGATCGCGCACACCCAGGCCATGCTCGCGCATTCGGACGGCGACGTGCTGATCCACGCGATTTGCGATGCCCTGCTCGGTGCGCTGGCGCTCGGTGATATCGGCAGACACTTCCCGGATACCGATCCCGCCTTTAAGGGCATCGACAGTGCGCTGTTGCTGCAACGGGTGATGGGCGAGGTCGATGCGGCGGGCCTGCAGGTCGGCAACCTGGACGCCACGGTGATCGCCCAGGCGCCGCGCCTTGGGCCGCATATCCAGGCGATGCGTGAGCGTCTCGCAGACCTGTTGCGGGTGTCGCCGGGGCAGGTCAACGTCAAGGCGACCACCACCGAGAAGATGGGTTACACCGGGCGTGGCGAGGGCATCTCGGCACATGCCGTGGTGCTGCTGGTGCCGGCCGCCGGTGCCTGATTTTCCCGCCGACCCGACCCTGGACCTGCCGTTTGCGCACGGCGGGCCGGCACTGAGTGGTGTGCTGCGCGCGAGTCCCGAAGACTTCGTGGTGGAGGAGCAACTCGGTTATGCCGCCAGCGGCGAGGGTGAGCATGCCTTCCTGCAGGTACGCAAACGCGGTCTGAACACCGCCGACGTGGCGCGCGAGCTGGCGCGCTTCGCCGGGGTGCGCCAGGTCAACGTCGGCTTTGCCGGCCTCAAGGACCGGCACGCGCTCACCACCCAGTATTTCAGCGTGCACCTGCCGGGCAAACCGGACCCGGACTGGCAGGCGCTCAACAGCGAGCAACTGCAGATCGTCTCCGCCCAGCGCCACAACCGCAAGATCCGTCGCGGCAGCCTGCAGGGCAATCGCTTCGAACTGACCCTGCGCCAGCTGCAGGGCGGGCGCGAGCAGGCCGAGCAGCAGTTGCTCACCATCGCGGCCGAGGGCGTGCCCAACTACTTCGGGGCGCAACGCTTCGGTCGCGAGGCATCCAATCTGCAACGCGCCGCCGCGCTGTTCGCGGGCCAGGGAAGACGCCCCAAGCCGGAGCAGTTGCGCATGATCGTCTCGGCCGCGCGCAGCTACCTGTTCAACCGGGTGTTGGCCGCACGTGTCTCGGATGGCAGCTGGAATCGTGCGCTGCCCGGCGATGTGATGCTGCTCGCCGGTAGCAATCGTCAGTTTGCCGTCGAGCAGTTGGATGCCGAGATCGAACGGCGTCTGGCTGAACACGACATTCACCCGAGCGGGCCGCTGCCGGGCGCGGACAGCCGCTCGCTCAAGCCGCAGGCCGAGGCCCTGCGCATCGAGCAGCAGGCCCTGTCCGACGAGCTTGCGCAGGCCTGGATCGAGGGCTTGGCAAAACGCCGCGTGGATGCCGATAGGCGGGCACTGCGGATGGCACCCGGCGACTTCAGTTATGACTGGCCGGACCGGCAAACCCTGCGTCTGTCTTTCACCCTGACCTCGGGCGCTTTCGCCACATCGCTGGTGCGGGAATTGCTGTCGACGGCGTCCTGAGGGCAGGGGTTTTCCCTTTGCCCATTTGATTTCGATCACCCCTTCTTGCGATCGCTCCGCGTGCGTCGCAGCTTGTCATCCTGTTGTGTCCAAAACATGTTATGAAGTACTGATCTGTCGCCTGGCGACATCATCCGTGAAGCAGAAGGAACACTATCGTGAACGCAGCATCCGACACACAGAAATGGGTATACGCCTTCGAGGAGGGCGACGGCAGCAACAAGCAATTGCTCGGCGGCAAGGGCGCCAACCTGTGTGAGATGACGCAGATCGGTTTGAATGTACCGCCAGGTTTCGTGATCACCACCGAGGCCTGTCTGCATTACCTGGATTCGGGCAGCAAGGCGGTGCCCGAGGACATGATGCGCCAGGTACGCGAGCACATGGCGGCGGTCGAGCAGGCCACCGGCAAGGGTTTCGGTGATCCTGACAATCCGCTGCTGGTGTCGGTGCGCAGTGGCTCGGCGATGTCCATGCCGGGCATGATGGACACCATCCTCAACCTCGGCCTGAACAAGGACACCCTGCAGGGCGAGATCGCCCAGACCGGCGATGCGCGCTTCGGCTACGACGCCTACCGCCGTTTCATCCAGCTGTTCGGCAAGGTCGCCATGGGCGTGCCCGACGAGGCCTTCGATGCCGAGTTCGAGGCGGTCAAGCAGGCGGCGCATGTCAGCGAGGACGTGGGCCTGTCTGCCGATGACCTGAAGGAAATCAGCGAGCGCTTCCTGCGCGTGTTCGAGGAGCACACCGGTCGCCCGTTCCCGGAAGACCCGTTCGAGCAGCTGGAGATCTCGATCAAGGCGGTGTTCGGCTCGTGGATGGGCAAGCGCGCCATCGACTACCGGCGCCAGTTCAAGATCACCCCGCAGATGGCCAACGGCACCGCGGTCAACGTGTGCACCATGGTGTTCGGCAACCGCGGCAACGACTCGGCCACCGGCGTGGCCTTCACCCGCAACCCGGGCACCGGCGAGGACCGGCTGTTCGGCGAGTACCTGGTCAACGCCCAGGGCGAGGACGTGGTGGCGGGCATCCGCACCCCCAAGCCGATCCACAAGCTGGACGACGAGATGCCGGAGATGGCGCGCCAGCTGGCCGAGCTGCGCGACAAGCTGGAGAACCACTACCACGAGGTGCAGGACTTCGAATTCACCATCGAGCGCGGCGTGCTGTACTGCCTGCAGACCCGCAACGGCAAGATGAACGCGGTGGCCATGGTGCGCACCTCGGTGGAGATGGCCGAGGCCGGCCTGATCTCGCGCGAGCAGGCGCTGCTGCGGGTCGACCCGATGCACCTGGAGCAGATGCTGTACCCGCGCCTGAGCCTGGACTTCAAGGGCGAGCCGCTGGCGCAGGGCCTGCCGGCCTCGCCGGGCGCCGCCTCTGGCTACGCGGTATTCGACGCCGACCGTGCCGAGGTGCAGGGCAAGGACATGGGACGCCCGGTGATCCTGGTGCGCGAGGAGACCAAGCCGGAGGACATCCACGGCTTCTTCGCCGCGCAGGGCATCCTCACCAGCCGCGGCGGCAAGACCTCGCACGCGGCGGTGGTGGCGCGCGGTATGGGCAAGCCCTGCGTGGCGGGTGCCGAGGGCATCCACGTCGACGTGCAGCGGCGCGAAGCGACGGTCGGCGCGCACGTGATCCGCGAGGGCGACATGATCACCATCGATGGCTCCAGCGGTAACGTCTACCTGGGGCAGGTGCCGATGGTCGAGCCGGAGTTCTCCGACGAACTCAAGGTGCTGCTGCAGTGGGCCGACGAGGCGGCACAGCTGCGGGTGATGGCCAATGCCGACACCCCGACCGATGCGGCGCGCGCGCTCAAGTTCGGTGCGCACGGCATCGGCCTGTGCCGCACCGAGCGCATGTTCAACGCGGTCGAGCGTCTGCCGGTGGTGATCGAGATGATCGTCGCCGACAGCGGGGAACAACGCCAGGCGGCGCTGGACAAGCTGCTGCCGATGCAGCGTGGCGATTTCCGTGCACTGTTCGAGACCATGGCGCCTTACCCGGTGACCATCCGCCTGCTCGATCCGCCGATCCACGAGTTCCTGCCGAGCGAGCGCCAGTTGATGGAAGACCTCGAACAGCTGCAGCACCTGCGCGACTCGGTGCGCGGCCTGGAGGTGCTGGCCGGCTCGATGATGCTGCTCGAGGGCATGAACCTGCAAAGCCCGAACAAGGAGATCGTCAGCCTGGAGACGGTCGAGGCGGCGATCGTCAAGAAGGAGCAGATGCTGCGCAAGGTGCGCGCCCTGACCGAGGTCAACCCGATGCTCGGGCACCGCGGTGTGCGTCTGGGGATCACCTTCCCCGAGATCTACCGCATGCAGATCCGCGCCATTCTCGAGGCCGAGGCGGAGTGCGCGGCAAAGGGCATCGAGGTGCATCCGCAGATGATGGTGCCGCAGGTGTGCACCGCCGAGGAGCTGTGTGTCATCCGCGGTTTCGTCGACGAGATCCGCGCCGAGGTCGAGGCAGCCTCCGGACAGACCCTGACCTGCCGCTTCGGCAGCATGATCGAGGTGGTGCGCGCCTGCATGCGTGCCGAGAACCTGGCCGAGGTGGCCGATTTCTTCTCCTTCGGCACCAACGACCTCACCCAGGCGACCTTCTCGTTCTCGCGCGAGGACGCGGAGAACAAGTTCCTGCCGATGTACAACCAGCGCGGCATCCTGCAGGACAACCCGTTCGAGGTGCTCGACACCAAGGGCGTGGGCAAGCTGATGGAACTGGCGGTGCAGTGGGGCCGGCAGGCCAAGCCGGACATGTCGTTCGGCATCTGCGGCGAACACGGTGGTCACCCCTCGTCGATCGCCTTCTGCCACCAGGTCGGCCTGCACTATGTGTCCTGCTCGGCGCCGCGGGTGCCGGTGGCACGCCTGGCGGCCGCGCACGCGGCGCTGCAGGCCTGAGTCTTAGGTTTCGGCCTCAGGGTCGACGCGGTTTCACCTGGGGGAAAACCCCCAGGTACTGCGCCTGCCACACCTGGCCGCTGCGCTCGCGTT
>Ga0272444_10002948_pt1 | contig 15559 bp, 13 predicted proteins | sample SSMForm13_FD_201033 | JGI IMG/M metagenome (GOLD analysis project Ga0272444, IMG submission 201033) | Marine sediment archaeal communities from Little Sippewissett salt marsh, Falmouth, MA, United States - SSM-Form-13 | ecosystem: Environmental > Aquatic > Marine > Wetlands > Sediment ...
CATGGCCTACAATATCGAATCGGTCCCCAGACCTGATGTGCTGGTGTTTAATACCAATCAGTGCAGGGATGTGCAGGACTGGTTTGCCTGGTATGCTCGGGAACTGCACGTGCCCCTGGTTGGCGTTCACACCCACCGGGACATCAGCGATATCGGGACGGCTCAGATCAAGGATATCGCTTCACAGATCGAAGAACTGGTTCCGCCCTTAGAGGCGGTGAGCGGTGAAACATTCGATATGGACCGCTTCAAAGAGGCGGTGGGTTATTCACGACGCACCTCTGAACTCTGGCGGGCCTGCCTTGAATCATCCGCGGCCACCCCGTCTCCCTGGACCTTTTTTGATGCCACCATCCATATGGGTCCGGCTGTGGTGGCCCGCGGGACCAAAGAAGCCGTGGACTACTATGAACTGCTGTTAGCCGAACTCAATCAGCGGGTCAAAGATGGTGTGGCGGCAGTGGAAGGGGAACGACATCGTCTCTATTGGGAAGGCATGCCGATCTGGGGCAAACTGAGGGCCCTTAGCGAGCAGTTTCATTCGCTGAAGACCTGCGTGGTGGCCTCCACCTACTGCAACAGCTGGATATTCGATCAGCTGGACCCGGAAAACCCGTTTGAGAGCATGGCTGTGGCGTATACCGAACTCTTCATTGTTCGGGATGAGCCCTATAAGGAAAAGTACATTCAGGCTTGCCATGACATGTTCAAGTTCGACGGGATCCTCTTTCATGATGCCAAGACCTGCCCCAACAATTCCAACAACCGATACGGCATGCCGGAGCGGCTGAGCAAAAGGCTGGGAATCCCGGTCCTCACCATCAATGGGGACCTGTGCGATCTCAGGTGCTATTCCGAAGAACAGGCCAAGACCAACATCGAAGCCTTTGTGGAGCAATTAGAGGAGGGGTAACCGTTTAGGCGTATAGAAATGCGGAGGCGTGAGGGCTACTTACGTTTTGCCCGGCTCCATGTGCTTTCCGCCCTTCGTGTCTTTTTCGAGGGATGTTCTCATGACAAGCAAAGGCGATAGGTTTTTTGCAGGCGTTGATGTCGGGGCCTCTCGCACCAAGGTGGCCATCCTGAATGGAGGAGCAAACCGGGTCGGCCATTCTGTCCGCAAATCCGGAACGGATTTTGCCGCCACCGCACAGACCTGTTTAAAGGCGGCCTTAGATATGGCCGGCGTATCAGAGGAAGACATCGACTACTGTGTATCCACCGGCTATGGCCGCAAGAACGTGGCCTTCAGCCGGGAAACAAAGACAGAGATCAGCTGTCATGCCAGGGGATGCTATCACTATTTTCCCGTGGCCATGACCATCATTGACATTGGCGGACAGGACAACAAGGTCATCAAGCTGGATGAACAGGGTCGACGGACCAGTTTCAAGATGAACCGGAAATGTGCCGCAGGAACCGGGGCCTTTCTGGAGGAGATGTCGGCGCGTTTGGACATTCCTTTGGAAGACATGGATGGTCTGGCCCGGCAATCCACTGAAATGGTGGAACTGGGGAGCTACTGCACGGTCTTTTCAGGGACGGAGGTCCTGGAGAAAATCCGTCAGGGGAAGCAGGTGCCGGATATCGTCAAGGGGCTCTTCTTTTCGGTCATCAAGCGGGTCCTGGAGATGGATTCCCTGACGGATCGTGTGGCCATGACGGGGGGCGTTGTCGCTCACAATCCGTATCTGGTGGACATGGTCAGGGAGATGACATCCCATGACATACTGGTCCCCGAGTATCCCCAGTTGACCGGTGCAGTGGGGGCCGCGCTGTTTGCCAGGGACATCAGGTTGAGTGACTGAAGTGCCTGGAGTTTTGGGGGAGGGGTACCGCGTCATTGTAACGCCCTACCCTACACCACAATGGGCAGTGATGATGCATATTTCAATTCGGTCTTTCCAACGGCGACAGCAAATTGAATATCGGCAGTTCAATTAAGTTCTACATAATGGGGAGGGTTTTGAAATGAATATCAGCAAATGGATGCACGCGGGGACCATGGTAAAAATGAATGCCATCAACTATCCGGACAAGCTGGGATGGCAGGACAAGAACCAGGAATTCACATTCAAGGAATGGAATGACCGGTCGTGCCGATTCGCCAATGGCCTCAAGGACCTGGGCGTGGGACAGAAGGATACCTTTGCCGTGATGGCTTTCAACCGTGGCGAATGGATGGACATCTATGCCGGCTGTGCCAAAGGGGGACAGATTGTCGTACCGATCATGTTCCGGCTGGCGGGTCCGGATATCGACTACATCGTGAACCACTCGGAATGCAAGGCCATGGTAGTGGAGGCCCCTTTTGTGGAGCTGATCAACAGTGTCAAGGACAGACTGCCGATCCCGGAGGGGAATTACATCTACCTGGGCGACGGTCCTGTGCCGGACGGCTATGTGGGCTATGAAGAGCTTCTGGCCAAATCTTCGCCCGAGGAACCGGATGTGATGGTGGATTCGGCTGATATCTGGGTGATCATGTACACGTCCGGGACCACCGGCAGGCCCAAGGGGGTCATGAGGACCCATGAAAGCACGGTCGCCCAGTACTACCTCAACAATATCAACATGGGGGTCCGGCCCACAGACAAGGTCATGCTGGTCATGCCCATGTGTCACATCAATTCCATCTATTATTCCTTTCCTTACACCCTGGTCACAGCGCCGGTATTCGTCTACAACATGGTGAGTTTCGATCCCGAAGACCTGTTGAAGACCATCGACAAATACAAAATTACCTTTACCTCCCTGGTCCCCACCCATTATATCATGTTGCTGGCGCTCCCCGATGAACTCAAGAACAGCATTGACGTTTCATCCATCCGACAGCTCCTCATCTCCTCTGCCCCGGCCCGGAAGGATCTGAAACTGGCGATTATGGATTATTTCAAGAATGCGGAACTGTGGGAGGCCTACGGAAGCACCGAAGGCGGACTGGTAACCCTGCTCCGACCTGAAGATCAGTTCAAGAAACTGGGCTCTATCGGAAAGGAGATTTTCGGCATCGACCGGATCCGGATTCTGGACGAGAACAGAAACGAGGTGCCGGATGGTGAAGTAGGCGAGCTCTTCTACCGGACCCCCATGCTTTTTAAGGAGTATCTGAAGGAACCCGAAAAGTCCAAGGAGGCCTTTGACGGCGAATGGTCCTCTGCAGGCGACATGGTGCGCCGTGACGAGGACGGCTACTATACCTTGGTGGATCGGAAGGCCAATATGATCATCACCGGCGGCGAAAATGTCTATCCTTCGGAGGTAGAGAGTGCTGTTGGGTCCCACGAGGCCGTCAAAGACATTGCCGTGATCGGTATCCCGGACGACAAGTGGGGTGAGGCCATCAAGGCTATCGTGGTGCTCCACGAAAGCTATGAACAAAGCGATGAACTCGCCAAAGAAATCATGGAATTCACCCGAGGGAAGATCGCCGGATTTAAACGGCCCAAGAGCGTTGATTTTGTGAAAGACGACGAAATGCCCCGCACCCCCACCGGTAAGATCCTACACCGGATCCTGCGGGAAAAATACGGGAAATGGGGCGAGTAGGCCGGGTAGATTCATTTATCACTTTAGGCATTTGGTCCATTTAGCTCACTTTAGTCACTCTTAAAACTATTGAAGGGGAGGATTATCGATTATGTTGACAAAGGCTTTTATTCCTTACAAAGGATACTATTCAACACCTTTCAGCAGATGGCAGGGAAGCATGGCCAATGAGAACTCCATCGTATTGGCCGGCAATACCACCAAAAGGTGGCTGGCAGAGAAAAACTGGGATCCGCAGATGTTTGACTACCTGATCCTGGGCATCACCATCAGTCAGATTCATCATTTTTATGCGAGCCCCTGGGCCTCGGCACTCATGGGTGCAGGAGAGATTCCCGGCGTGACCCTCAGCCAGGCATGCACCACTTCCACAACTTGCATCTTTCAGGCCGCCATGGGTGTGGAAACCGGTTTCTATAAGATGTGTTACACCCTCGTGACCGACCGGTGCTCCAACGGTCCGCATACCATCTGGCCCAACCCCATGGGTCCGGGTGCGGAAGTAATCTCCGAAAACTGGCTGATGGATAATTTCAACTCGGATCCGAATGTGGGGCTTCGAATGGTCGAGACCGCAGAAAACGTGGCCAAGGAAGGCGGGTTTACCAAAGAGCAGTGTGACGCCCTGACCCTGAGGCGCTATGAGCAGTATCTCGAAGCCCTGGCCGATGACCGGGCCTTTCAGAAGCGGTATATGTTCCCGGCCGAGGTAAAGATATCCAGGAAAAAGACAAAGCTGGTGGAAGAGGATGAGGGCGTGACCCCCTGCACCGAAGAAGGCCTGGCCCGACTGAGGCCGGTCATCCCCGGAGGCGTGATCTCATTCGGCGCCCAGACGTTTCCGGCTGACGGTAACTGCGGTCTTTTGGTCACCACCGAGGAAAAGGCCCGAGAGCTGAGTGCCGATCCCTCCATCCCTATCCAGATCCTCTCCTATGGGTATTCACGAACCAAGCCCGGGTACATGGCCGCAGCCCCGGTACCCGCCACCAAGATGGCCCTTGAACATGCCGGGCTCAAAATAACGGATATGAAGACCATCAAGAGTCACAATCCTTTTGTTGTGAACGACCTCTATTTTGCTCAACAGATGGGGATTCAGGCTGAAGGGACCGATGCCATGGGATTCAACAACTATGGGTCTTCTTTGATATATGGTCACCCCCAGGGACCCACCGCAGCACGAATCATCATCGAGGGGCTGGAAGAGACCGCCATGAAAGGCGGCGGCTATTTCCTCTGGACTGGATGTGCGGCCGGCGATACGGGCGGGGCCATTATCTTCAAGGTGGGATAATTCCCCATTGATGTGCATTGACCGCAGAACGGTTACCTGCTAAGAAAGGGCCATTCCGCATGCATCGGAATGGCCCTTTTTTGGGCAAGTTCAGCGGAATATAGACTGGTTGACCCATGAAAATGATCATCTTTCAGTCTCTGGGCGGTCTCGGCCTGTTCCTCTTCGGGATGAAGATCATGTCCGAAGGGCTTCAGAAGGTCGCCGGGAACAAGATGCGCCATATCCTGGCCATGGTATCCAATAATCGCCTGGTGGGTTGCGGTGTGGGTGCACTGGTTACCAGTATTGTTCAGAGTTCCAGCGCCACAACGGTGATGCTGGTCAGTTTTGTGGACGCGGGACTGATGACCTTTGTGCAGGCCATCGGCGTCATTCTGGGCGCCAACATCGGGACGACAGTGACGGCCCAGCTGATTGCCTTCAAGATCACCGCCTACGCCCTTCCCGCTATTGCCTTCGGGGTCCTGTTGAAATTTTTCATAGGCCGGGGGAAATGGATTTATGTGGGCGATGTGATGCTCGGTTTCGGCCTGGTGTTTTACGGCTTGGCCACGATGAAGGCCGGATTCGGCCCCCTTAAGCACCACCCGGACTTCATCGCCCTGTTTACCCGTTTCAATGCGGATGATATGGCGAGCATGCTGTTGTGCATACTCGTGGGGACCGCCCTCACCATGATATTGCAGAGTTCCAGCGCCACCGTAGGGATCACCATGGCACTGGCCAGTCAGGGCCTTCTGAGCTTCGAGGCATGTGTCGCCCTGATTCTGGGCGACAATATCGGTACCACCATTACGGCCGAGCTGGCGAGTATCGGCGCCAGCATCAATGCCCACCGGACCGCCCGGGCCCATACCCTGTTCAATGTGATCGGCGTCGTTCTGGTCATCCTGTTCTTCCCCCTGTTCTTGAAGCTCGTGGTGTGGGCGACCTCCAATCTGATGGATATCGGTCCCCCGGATCTGGTGGTCGATGGACAGCAGCCGAATATATCGCGGTATATCGCCAACGCCCATACCGGATTCAACGTGGTCAATGCAGTCGTTTTTCTGGTTTTTCTCCCTTACCTGGTGAAGGTGGCCACCTGGTTGACCCCCCATAAGAAGGTGGACAAAGACCTGGACGAACTGCGGCACATTAAGTATTTGGATTCCAAGTATATTGACACCCCCGATGTGGCGATCGGACAGGCCCGGGCTGAGATCGTCAGGATGGGCGAGACGGTGGAACAGATGTACAGTGATGTCATCAACTCGCTTAAAGGACGCAAGCGGGAGGAACTGGTCAAATGGCGGAAACGGGAGGACACCATTGACAATCTTCAGAGGGAAATCGTTCAATTCCTGGTGCAGGTGGTGCAAAAGCCCATCAGTGAAGAAGAATCCAGGGAGATTGCTTCTCTGATGCGGATGGCCAATAACCTCGAACGGGCCGGCGACGGTGTGGAAAACATCGCTGAACTGATCGAAGAACTGATCGAACAGGATCTTCATCTTTCGCAAGGGGGGCTCCACGACTATGAAGTGATCGCCGCTGAGGTGGCGAAGTTCCTGACCCTGGTGGTCAGCGCTATCCGGCGGGAGGAAAGAGAGATCATGCCCCATGCCCAGAGGCTGGAGGATTCCATTGACCGCATGCGTGAGGAAATGCGCGGCAACTACATCATGCGGCTTCAGAGTGGGGCCTGTACGGTGGACCCGGGTCTTATCCTGATCGACATGCTCACGGCCTTTGAAAAGATCGGTGATTTCTGCTACAACGTCGCCCAAGCGGTGGCGGGGCTCAAGTAGAGGATATGCATACAGACCCCAACGCAAAACGGACCCAATGCATTCGATGCGGCGAATGCTGCCTCGGCGCCGCCCCTTCACTCCAGCTAAGAGATCTTCTCCGCGTCACAAAAGGGCCGATTCGGCGCTCCGACCTCTACACGGTTCGTCTGGGAGAGCTGGTCCGTGACAATATCCAGGGGAAACTAAGAATCACGGAAGAGGAGATCATCAAGGTCAAGGAAAAAGAAGGCCGGGGGGGGTGCATCTTTTATGACGATCGTGGTAGATGCTGCACCATTTATGAGCGGCGGCCGGTCCAGTGTGCGGCCATGGCGTGCTGGGACAGCACGCAATTCATTCAGGTCTACAGCGAGCCCAAAGCCACCCGGAAGGACATCATCCACGACACCAACCTCCTACGCCTTATGGCGGCCCACGAAGAGACATGCGGCTACGCCGCGCTCGACCGTCATGTGAGAGAGATTGAGCCGGCCGGAGAGCAGGCTATTCACAGGATCCTGAAAATCCTCCGGTTCGACCATGATATCCGGATGCTGACGCGGGAAAAACTGGGCGTCGATGCCGGTGAAATGGATTTGATATTCGGTCGGCCCCTGACAGAGACCATCCCGATGTTTGGTCTGAAAGTGATCCGGGAGCCGGACGGTTCGTTTCTGCTGACCCCCAAGGATTCCCTCCACCCTCCATAAACCCGTGAGACGGATTTCCCTGCATCTTTCCAGCCTGAGCGTCGTGCCGGGTCGTGTCCCCGGTGAATTTTGTTGTTGAAGAGTTATGTCTCTTATGACATATTTGCGTAGAATTTCACGCCCTGACACACACCCTGAGACTTAAACGCCCTCGATTCGTCTCTTAAGCGAGATCGCGCGGGTTGACCTTATCCGAGGCTGTCCGGTCAAAGGGGACAGGAATCTTTAGGATAGGCTTAACTGAATATGTTGAAATAACTTAATAAACTCATTAAACCCAACAAGCACTGAACCTATGGAATCGTTTTTTGAAGTAAAAAGGCCGGATGAGGTCTTTGACATTATTGACCGGATAACGCCTGTGAAGGATGAAATCATTCCCCTGGCGGAGGCGGCGAACCGCGTGTTGAGCCGGGATCTGACCGCGCCAGAAGATCTGCCCGGTTTTTTCAGGTCAACCATGGACGGATATGCGGTCCAGGCTAAGAGCACCTTCGGCGCCACTGAAGCACTTCCGGCCCTCTTCGACCTGAGGGGAGAGGTGGTCATGGGCAGGGCGGCTGCCGTTAGAGTGGGAGAGGGAGAGGCCGTTAGGATCCCCACCGGCGGTATGCTGCCCCGGGGGGCCGACAGTGTGGTCATGATCGAATATTGCCATCCGCTGGATGCAGCCACCCTTGAGGTGAGTCGGGCCGTATCCCCTCTCGAAAACGTGATCCAGCCCGGAGACGATTTTCGACAGGGTGCCGTGGTGTTGAAGCGGGGCCGCCGTCTCCGCTCCCAGGACGCGGGCATCATGGCCGGGTTAGGCATTACAGAAGTCCCGGTCTTTCGCAAACCCCGAATCGCCGTTATCTCTACGGGCGACGAGATTGTGCCGGTGGAGCAGACCCCCCTGCCCGGCCAGGTGCGGGACATGAACCGATATACCCTGGGGGCCCTGTGCCGGAACGCCGGGGCGGATCCCATCTGCATGGGTCTCTGCCCGGACGACTTTGATTCCCTCAAGACCACGGTGGAGGAGGCCCTCTCCCAGGCCGACTCTGTCTGGATATCCGGAGGGAGTTCGGTAGGGACCCGGGACCTGACTCTGCAGGTATTTGAAACCCTGCCCGATTTCCAGCTCCGGGTGCACGGCATCTCCATCAGCCCGGGGAAACCCACGATTATCGGAACGTCTAAGGAACAGACCGTCATCGGTTTGCCCGGACACGCGGCCTCCGCCCTTGTGGTCGCCATGGTCTTTATGACACGGCTGATCGCTCGCCTGTCCGGACACGTGGGTCCGGTGAAACCCTGGGGGGGAACGGTGGCAGCCCGGCTAAGCCGGAACATCGAATCCGCCAACGGCAGGGAAGACTACGTGCGAGTCAAACTGATCGAAACAGACACCGGCCTCGAGGCCGTCCCTCTTTTTGGAAAATCAGGGCTTATTTCAACCCTGGTTGAAGGGGATGGTCTGCTCCGGATTGATATGAACAGGGAAGGACTCTATCAAGGAGATACGGTGAGGGTCGTGCCCTTTGATACTGCAGAAGGAGGTCTCCCATGAAGCGGCAGGTCTATCTGTCCATGAAACCGCTGGAAGAGGCCAAGACGATATTCTTTGAACGGTTCGATCCGGCCGTAAGGACCGGTATCGAGGCCATCGACACCCAGGACAGTTCAGGTCGTGTGACGGCCGAGTCGGTCTTTGCCAAACGGTCGGCGCCTTCTTATCACGCCTCGGCCATGGACGGCATTGCGGTCCGGGCAGAGGAGACCTACGGGACCACAGAACGTCTCCCCAGGACACTCAGGCTGGGAGAGGACGCCGTCTGGGTCAACACGGGCCAGCCGCTGCCGAAAGGCTTTGATGCGGTGATTATGGTCGAGAAAGTCCACGAACTGGATGACTCCCGGCTGGAAATCCACGCGCCCGCCTATCCGTGGCAGCATGTACGCAAGGTGGGGGAGGATATTATCGCCACCCAACTCCTTTTTCCCCAGGATCACCGGATTCGTCCCTATGATGTCGGGGCCCTCATCAGCGGCGGAATATTTTCGGTAAAGGTCTGGAAACGACCCCGGGTGGTCATCATCCCGACCGGCTCGGAGCTGCTCCGCCATACGCAAATGGAAGAAGGGACGACCCCGGAAGCGGGTCAAATCATTGAGTACAATTCACTGGTCCTCTCCTCGCTGGTACGGGAGTGCGGCGGGATCCCTGTGGTCTATGACATCATACCCGACGTTCAGGACGAGATCCGGGCCGTTCTGGCAAGGGCCGTCGATTCTGAGGCGGACGTAGTGATTGTCAACGCCGGGTCATCGGCAGGGAGTAAAGACTACACCGTCCATATGGTTCGAGAAATGGGGGAGATCCTTGTGCATGGCGTTGCCATGATGCCGGGCAAGCCCACCATTCTGGGCGTGGTCAATGGAAAACCCGTGGTGGGAAATCCGGGTTACGCCGTCTCCGCTGCGTTTTCATTTGATCAGTTTGTCAAGCCGCTTCTCCATAACCTCCAGGGAACCCTGGCCCCGAAAGTCGAATCGGTCAAGGTCCAGCCGACCCGGGACATCCCGTCTAAGATCGGCATCGAGGAGTTCCTGCGCGTCAACATCGGTAAGGTAGGGGAACGGTATGTCGCCACCCCCTTGGCACGGGCTGCTGGATCCATCACCACCCTGACCCGGGCCGAAGGTGTTCTCCGTATCCCCCAGCTGTCCGAAGGGATCACCCAGGGTCAGGAAATCGAGGCCCAGCTCCTTGTGTCAGAGGAAGCCCTTGAACGGACGGTGGTCGTCATCGGCAGCCATGACATTACCATCGATATCTTGGGAGACGAAGTGCGTCACGAGGGACGCAACATACGTATCTCATCCGGCAATGTGGGGAGTCTTGGGGGATTGCTGGCCTTGAGAAAAGGGACTTGTCACATGGCGGGTTCCCATCTTCTGAATACGGAGACGGGGGAATACAATATTTCCTATGTCAAACGGTATGTGAGGGGCATGAAGGTGGCGCTGTTTCATCTGACCCTCCGGGATCAGGGACTCATGGTGACCAAAGGGAATCCAAAAGGAATTCAGGGGATCCAGGATCTGGGCCGAAGCGATATCACCTTTGTCAATCGACAGGCCGGTTCCGGAACGCGTGTTCTCCTTGATTACCACCTGAAACAGGCGGGGATCCGTTCGGATAATATCAAGGGGTACCCCCACGAGGAATTCACGCATATGGCTGTGGCCGTCGATATCCTGAGCGGTGCCGCTGACTGCGGCATGGGAATCTTTGCTGCGGCCCGGGCCCTCGATCTCGATTTTGTACCCATTGCAAGGGAACAGTATGATTTGTTGATCCCAAGTCACCTGATGGATCAACCGAATATTCAGGCGGTGTTGGATACCATCCGATCCAGCCGTTTTCGAGAAAGGGTCCTGTCTCTGGGGGGGTATGATCCCTCGAGAAGTGGAGAACTTTTTGCAGAGGTGGAGGAAATGTGACATGTCGCTTTTAAGACTCAGATCGAGGCAATGGATTGTGGACGACCAGGATCGCATCATCATGGGGGAAGGGCGAATGGAGATACTGGAAACCATCGAAAGGACCGGTTCCATTAACCAGACCGCAAAGATCATGAAAATGTCCTATAAAGGCGTGTGGAGCAAGATCAAGGTCACGGAAGACTACCTGAACACGAGCATCGTCCATACCGACCGGAAAACGGGGAGTCGGCTCACCCGAGCGGGCAAGGAACTATTGGAAAAGTATCGTCTCATGAAAGAGGCGTGTCTCAGAGAAGACAACCGGTGTTTCAATAGAATATTCGGCGGCATCTGGCCGGTAGACGGAGGGGAACCAACGTGAACGAGCGTACCGGCCCGGCCATGGTCTCGATTGTGGGGTTCTCGGGCGCTGGCAAGACGACCCTTTTGGAAAAGCTCATCCGTGAGCTTGCGGCCCGGGGATACCGGGTGGGGACCATCAAACATGATGTGCACGGTTTTGAGATGGATAAGCCCGGCAAGGACAGCTGGCGGCATAAACAGGCCGGTTCGGTCACGACCATCATCTCCTCTCCGCATCAGCTGGGAATGGTTATGGATGTCGATCATGATCATTCGCCCGAGGAATTGAACCGGTTCTTCTGCAATGTGGACATTGTCTTCACAGAGGGGTATAAACAGGGAGACAAGCCAAAGGTAGAGATTTTCAGGCAAGGCTTTCGAAAAGCGCCCATGTGTGCTGATGACAAACGGCTGATCGCCCTTGTTACGGACACGGAGGTGGATCTGGGCGTGCCCCGCTTTCCATTGAATGATGTCAAGCATCTGGCCGACTACCTCATACACCGCTTCATTCTGGATGCCGACCGGTCGTCCATATCCCGCACTGCGAATTTTTCTTGAAACAGAGCATCTGTGACGATAACATAAGAGATTCGAATGTTCATTGCGCCAACATGATTCTTTCCGAGGAAGTTTTATGCTCCATATTCCCTTTTCATTCCTGATCCCAGTTGGTGTCTCTCTTGAGAGTGCCTTTGGGAACGATATCGTTCAAATGATTGTCCATGCAGGGCCCATGGTCAAATTCGTCCTCCTGCTCCTTCTTGTCTTTTCGGTTGTCTCATGGGCGATTATTTTTGGCAAATCCAGGTTGTTGAGCCGGGCCAAGGTGGACACCGCCGCATTCCTGGAGCTTTTCTGGGAAAGCAGGGATCTCAAAAGGATTTACACGGAAAGTGAGGCACTGGATGACAGCCCGGTGGCCCGGCTTTTCAGGGCTGGGTACGCGGAATTCAGCCGATTTAGCAAGCTTCAGGCCACCTATCCTGAAGGGGGACATGCCCCTGCTGTCCATGGGAAAGATCAGGAGGGGGGTATGGTCCGGGAGGACAAATCGCTCCGGACCCGTCAGGCCCTGATGGATAATCTGGAAAGGGCCCTCAAAAAAGCGACCATCGATCAGAACAAGCGGCTGGAGCGCTCCCTCAGCTTCCTGGCCACCACCGGCAATACGACCCCGTTCATCGGGCTCTTCGGTACCGTCTGGGGGATCATGGAGTCCTTTCGAGGGATCGGCCTCAAGGGTTCGGCCAATCTGGCGGTTGTGGCCCCCGGCATATCCGAGGCCCTGATCGCCACGGCCGCAGGCCTGGCCGCCGCCATACCAGCGGTGGTCGCGTTCAATTATTTCAGCCAACGGGTCTTATCACTTCAGGCCGAGATGGACATCTTTACCACTGACTTCATGAGCATGGTCGGAAGGCAGTTTATACGGCAGCTTTCGCCCCGAAAAACAACCGGTTGAAATGACAATGGCTTTCTCAAACCCCAAAAAAAGGTTCATGTCAGAAATCAATGTGACGCCGCTGGTGGATGTCATGCTGGTGCTCCTCATTATCTTCATGGTTGCGGCACCCATGATGACCCAGGGGGTGGACGTCAATCTCCCAAAAACCACCGCAAAAAATATCAAGACCCGTGATGAACCCCTGATGCTGACCGTTAACAAGAAAGGGGAAATCTTCCTTGAAAGCCATGCGATCCCCTTGGACCGCCTGGAGGTGAAAATCCAAAAGATCTTCCAGAATCGAAGGGAAAAGGAGGTGTTGTTGCGGGCCGACAAGGACGTCTCCTACGGATTTGTAATCGATGTCATTGCGCGGGTCAAGGAGGCGGGGATCGATAAACTGGGAATGGTGACAGAACCGCTGGACTGATTCAGATGAAGGGCATGCATGGCCACAGAGAAATCGTTGAGCGGAAGGAACAGAAATGGACCGCCGGCGTCATCATATCCGTCCTGTTTCATGTGGTGATCTTCTCATTCATCCTCTTTGTCCCAGATTCATTGCCCAACCGGAGAATCCATGGGATGCCCGTCTACGAGGTCAATCTGGTGGAGATGCCCACCACCGGCCGGCCCCCTGCGATCCCCCGGGCATCGGTCCAGAAGACAGGCAAGGCGGTAGAAGCGGGTAAGGATGCGCCAGCCGCTCGGCGGATCCGTCCACCGGTCCAGGAGGAAAAGCCGGTGGTTATCGGGAAACGGGTTGTCGAACGAAAAAAAACGACGAAACCCAAAAAGAAGAAGCCGACGAAACCCAAGGTTTCGCCATCCAAGCTCATCGATCAGGCCGTTTCCAAAATCGAAAAAAAGGTCAAATCCAGGAAAACCGAGGATCACCTTGCCAAGGCCCTTACCCGGATCGAAACAGAGGCCCGAAAATCGGCTGTTCCAGGGCCTGTGGGAGGCGGTGCGGAAACCGGCATCACCATCCGGATGTACCAACTGGCCGTAGAGGAACAGATCAAGAGCAACTGGTCCTATCCGGTCGCCCTGATGGAGGCCAAGAAGCTCAGGGAGCTTGAGGCGATCGTGCTGGTCAAGGTGAGGCAGGACGGGAAGATCATGAAGACATGGTTCAAAGAGCGATCCACCAGCGCCATATTTGACGGGTCGGTCCTCAAGGCGATTGATCGCTCAGATCCCCTGCCTCCCTTTCCAGAAGGCTACCGAAGGAGCTACGACGAGATTGAAATCCGGTTTGATCTCAGTGAATTGGAGGACCTTTAGTCGCTGGATCGGATAACCGCAACCAGAAGCATTTCACACAAAGACACAACGCCCGCAAAGGATTTTTGTGATAACGCCCCCCCCAAAACGTCCTTTCTTTGTGTGCTCCGTGGCTTCGTGTGATTCAATGAGACCGGTCATACAGAGCTACAAGAACATCTTCTGGTATTTTGTGACAGAGAATAAGGTACTAATACAACATGGTGCCTGGATCCCGCTGCGGCGTGGTTTTCGTTCAGGCACCCCATAGGTGACCCCGTTATGCATGCAAACATTGTGAGTTTTGCCGGTGTTCGACCGGCTGTCCGTCGCTTACTGAATATGTGGATTCTCTTTCCCATGCTATGCCTCATTCCCGCTTCCGCATGGGGCCGAATCTATATCGACGTTAATGCCCCCTCCATCCCCAAATTCAACATCGCTATTCCGGATTTCAAGAATCTTGGCAGCGACAGGGCACATGCCGACCTGACAACCCGTCTCCCTGAGGTCATTTCCAACGACCTTGAACTGAGCGGCTATTTCAACGCCATGGATAAGGGCGCCTTTCTTGAAGAAAAGGGGGCCGGCCTCACCGCCAGAAGCATCAATTTCAAGGACTGGTCGGTTATCGGCGCGGAGCTTCTTCTGAAGGGTGGGTATTCTTGTATCGGCAGCCGGCTCGAGGTGGAAATCCGGCTTTTCGATGTGTTCTGGGGGCGTCAGATCGTGGGGAAGCGGGCCCTCGGAGATATATCCCGATACCGTCACCTGATGCACAGGCTCTCAAACGAAATCATCCTGAAACTGACCGGACATGACGGTATTTCCCTGACCAAACTGGCTTTCGTGGCCGATACGACCGGAAAGCGGGAGATCTATGCCTCTGATTACGACGGCTACAACCTGAAACAGGTCACCAGCGATAAGAGTATTGCCCTCCTTCCCCGGTGGTCACCCAATGGAGAGTCCCTGGCATATAATTCATACAAGGAAGGGGCCCCCATCCTCTATCTCAGGGACATGGCCACCGGGAAGGTCAGACGTCTGTCCGCTCAAAAGGGTCTGAACATCGGCGCCAGCTGGGCCCCGGACGGCAGGGTGATTGCCCTGACCATGAGCCATAAAGGGAATCCGGACATCTTCACCATCAATCTTGAGGGCAAGATACAGAAACAGCTTGTACAACACTGGGGGATCGACGTTTCGCCTGCCTTTTCCCCGGACGGTAAGAAGATCGCATTCGTATCCAACCGGTCGGGCTCACCCCAGATATATGTTCTCGACCTCGAAAGCCAAAGGGAAGAACGGCTCACCTATGAGGGGCGCTACAACACCTCTCCGGCATGGTCCTCCCAGGACCGCATTGCATTTGTCTCTATGATAGACGGAAAATTTGATATCTGCACCATGGACTCGGGAGGGGGTCGCCTTAGAAGACTGACGGAGAACGGGGCAAACGATGAATTCCCCTGTTGGTCGCCAGATGGAAGATACATCGTCTTCAGTTCGGACCGGGAGGGCCGGTATCATGTCTATATCATGAATGCCAACGGGCAGAACCAGCGGAAAATCACATTCATGAAAGGGGAACAAACCGCACCCTCCTGGGCCCCGGAATGATGGCTTGTTGAAAACAGTGTTTTCACATGCTTTGTGACAGAAAACCGGGGAGCAGGGT
>Ga0272444_10002951_pt1 | contig 15550 bp, 12 predicted proteins | sample SSMForm13_FD_201033 | JGI IMG/M metagenome (GOLD analysis project Ga0272444, IMG submission 201033) | Marine sediment archaeal communities from Little Sippewissett salt marsh, Falmouth, MA, United States - SSM-Form-13 | ecosystem: Environmental > Aquatic > Marine > Wetlands > Sediment ...
GTCCCCCAGAAGTTTATTACCACCGGCTGTCGGCCGACCCACTCGGACATCTGACGGCGGGCGCCCTCGATATCATAAGCGGAGGAGGAGGCCACAACGACGCTTTCATCGGAAGAGGCCCGGGCTACAGCGGTGTTATCCCCGGATTTTGCGGTGGCAGCGCTTTCGCTGCTTCCGCAGCCGACTATTATCATCGAACCCAGGAGTAAAATCGAAAGGCTCATCAAAGTTGCTCTTCTCATATCTGTATCCTTGTAACTGGGGGCGAGATTCTCACTTGCCCTGTACGCTGTCTTTCTTCTCTCCGGTTTCGGTGCGGGTGGAGTCATAGCGATAGAATTTGACGATATCAAGAACCTTCATCAGGCGGTCGGCCTCAATATACCCCCCGGCGGGCCCCACCCTGACGCCGTGCGGGCTGACAAACCAGAGGGCGGGAAAGCCCCTTATTTTGAATTCCTTACGGATGAGATCTTTCTCCGAGATCCTGTAGCCGTCGAGATCAAGGACGGCCTTGCTGTGATCCCAGACTTTGACCGATACGAAATCGGTGTTGAGCGCCTGGACCACTTCGGGCTGGGAGAAAGTGTTTTTCTCCAGCTTCTTGCACCAGCCACACCAGGTAGCGGTGAAGTCAACGAACATGTGCTTGTTTTCCGACTTAGCCTTCTCCCAACCTTCCTGGTAAGTGTACCAGGTGATGCCGTTGGTGTCGGTTTCGCTGGATGTTTTCTTTTCTTCCTTCGCCCACGGCATGATGGCCAGGATCATGACGCTGAGTACGGCGAGAGTGAGCAGTCTGGAAAATCTCATAAATCTATCCAACCAAAGGGTAGTACTTAAGTCTCATTCACTTTATAAGCGGGGCGCCTTGAACTGCAGCCCCTATCTAAAACCCGTTCTTCAGTCCGACCGGTCTCAGGTAGGCGGCCGAATCGCCCAATAATTCCTTGAGGTTATTGAGCAATTGGAAATCCAGAGTTACGGCGTATCGGCGCGACTTGATATAGACCTCGGAACCGTTTTCCCTGGTAGCCAGGAGCACCGGGACACCTCCCCGGTACTTGTCCAGGGTGGCCAGCGCCTGTTCTAAGGTATCTTCGGCGCAGTGCGGATTCAGCTTTATAACCAGTTGGCAGTTAAACCGTTCCGTTATTTTCTCCATCGCTAGAACTTCGCTGCTCAGGATCTTGGGCTGTTCCCCCTCGCGGGTGGAAATCCTTCCGCTGGAGAGAACGATCCGGTCGACCTGCAGGATATCCTTCGCCTTTTCGAAACAATCCGAGAAGAGGATCAGTTCCACGTGACCTGAGAAGTCCTCGAGGGTGGCAAAAGCCATCTGATTGCCCTTTTTGTCAAGCATCGGCTTGATGGCGGTGAGGATGCCTCCCACCGTAACTTCCCGACCATCAACGGCTTGCTTTAGGTCAACAATCGGCGCGGTGGCAAAAGAAAGCAGCTCGTCGCGGTATCGATCGAGCGGATGTCCGGACACGAAAAAGCCCAACATACTTTTCTCTTTGGCGAGGCGTTCGTGATTGGACCATTCCTCAACCGCCGGAAGGCTCGGCTTAACGCGCGTGGCCTCCACCCCGGAGCTGTCAAAAAGATCGTGGGTGCTGGTCTGGGCCATGACCTTGTGGCCGTATTCGAGTGTAGCCTCGACCGCCGCGGTCATCCGGGCTCGATTGCCGCCCAGCGAGTCGCAGGCACCGGCCGCGATGAGCGACTCCAGCGTTCGCCGGTTGAGATGGCGGGCTTCGACCCGACTGGTCAGGTCGGCCAGCGATTCAAACGGTCCGCCCTCGTTTCGAGCTTTGCAGATGGCCGAGGCGGGACCCTCGCCGACGTTCTTGACCGCCAGCAGGCCGAACCGGATGTTGCCTTCGACCACCGTGAAATCGATGTTTGACTCGTTTACGTCCGGGGGAAGAATTTTGATGTCTTTTCGGCGGCATTCCTCAAGCAGGACATAGATACGGTCGCTGTTGTTTATTTCCGAGGTGAGCAGGGCCGCCATGAACTCTTTCGGATAGTAGAGCTTGAGCCAGGCGGTCTGGTAGGCGACGAACGCATAGCAGGTGGAGTGCGCCTTATTAAAGCCGTAGCGGGCAAAAGTCTCGATCTGGTGGAACATCTCCTCGGCCACTTTTGGATCGATCTTTAGCTTCGCGGCGCCGGCCAGGAACTCCTTCTTCTGCTCCGCCATCAGGTTGGCGTCCTTCTTCCCCATAGCCTTGCGAAGCAGGTCGGCTTTGCCCAGCGAGTAGCCGGCCAGCTGATTGGCGATCTTGAGCACCTGTTCCTGGAAGACGATTACACCGTAGGTGGGTTTGAGGATATCCTCGAGCATCGGGTGCAGGTATTCAACCTTGCTCTGACCTTTCTTGCGCTCGATGTAAGTGTCGATCATGCCGGAGTCGAGGGGGCCCGGACGGTAGAGCGCGTTCATCGCCGTAATATCGGTGAAATTCTCCGGACCGAGCCGGCGGAGATAATCGCGCATGCCGGAGGATTCAAACTGGAATATGCCGATAGTCCGGCCGCTGGCGAAAACCTTGTACACATCGGGGTCATCGAGCGGGAGCTTGTCCGGGTCGATGTCCACATCCGGGTTATTCTGGTGAATCATGCGGACGGCGTCGTCGATTACGGTCAACGTGCGCAAGCCGAGGAAATCCATCTTGAGGAGGCCGATCGCCTCGACCATTTTCATGTCGTACTGCGTGGTTATTTCGTCTTTGCTGCCCTTGAAGAGCGGAACGTAATTGGTCAGGGCTGAAGGTGCAATAACAACACCGGCGGCGTGGGTGGAGCAATGCCGCGCGAGGCCCTCGAGCGTAAGGGCGTAGTTGATCAGCCGGTCGACCCGCTTGTCTTCCTTGCGGAGCTTCTCCAGATCATCGACCTGTTTCAGGGCCAGGCTCAGGGTCATACCGGGGGTGGCGGGAACCATCTTGGCGATTTTATCCACTTCGCCGTAAGGCATGGAAAGCACCCGCCCGACATCTCTGATCACGCCGCGGGCGGCCATTGTACCGAAAGTGATAATCTGGCAGACGTTTTCCTTGCCGTACTTGTCGATGACGTACTGGATGATCTTGTCCCGGCCGCGGTCGGCGAAGTCGATATCGATATCCGGCATGGAGATGCGTTCGGGATTAAGGAAGCGCTCGAACAGCAGTTCAAAACGGATCGGATCGATATTGGTGATTCCCAGGGCGTAGGAGACCAGCGAACCGGCGGCGGAGCCACGACCGGGGCCGACCGGGATGTGTTGAGAGCGGGCGTAATCGCAAAAGTCTTTGACGATCAGAAAATACCCGGCGTAGCCCATCTGCTTGATCACGCCGAGTTCATAGTCCAAGCGTTCCCTGAGCTTCTCGGTTATCTCGCCATAGCGCCGCTGACAGCCTTCCTCGCACAGGTGGCGGAGGTATACATCGGGATCAACAAAACTACGGGGGATCGGAAAGATCGGCAGTTTGAGTTTGCCCATCTCCAGTTCGAGATTGCAGGCTTCCGCGATAGCCACGGTGTTCTCGAGGGCCGGTTTGAAATCGCCGAACAGGGCTTCCATTTCTTCGGCCGACTTGAAATAAATCTGATCGCTGTTATAGCGCATCCGGTTGGTGTCTTCGACGAACTTCCCGGTCTGGATACAGAGCAGGGCGTCGTGAGCCAGGGAGTCCTCCCGGCGGAGGTAGTGGCAATCGTTGGTCACCACCAGCGGGATGCCGGTTTCGCGAGAAATAGCGTCCAGCTTGGGGATGAGCATCTGCTCTTTCTCGAGCCCGTGGTTCTGCAACTCGATGAAGAAGTTGCCCGCACCGAAAATCTCCTCAAGTTCCCTGGCGGCGGCCACGGCTCCCTCGGTGTTGCCGTTGAGCAGGTTCCAGTTGACCTCGCCTTTGAGGCAGGCGGAAGTGGCGATGAGGCCTTCGGAATATTGTCGAAGCAGCTCCTTATCGATGCGGGGCCGATGATAGAAACCCTCGAGAAACCCGGCGCTGGTCAGTTTCATAAGGTTCTTGTAGCCGGTCAGGTTTTTGGCCAGCAGGACCATGTGGAAGCCGCCATCGGGATAGAGGTTGGAGGGTTTCTTTTCATGGCGGCTGCCGCCGGCGACGTAGGCCTCGCAACCGATAATCGGCTTGATTCCCGCGCGGTTAGCCTTGCGATAGAACTCGATGGCCCCGAACATGTTGCCGTGATCGGTCACGGCCAGAGCGGGCATTTTATACTCGCGCGCCAACTCAATCACCGCATCCAGACGACAGGCACCGTCGAGCAGAGAATACTGACTGTGGGTGTGGAGGTGTACGAAATTGGCGTATTTCATTGCGGTTCGGGTAGTATAGTTCGGTGAGTCATGTCCTCACAATAAATACGTCTTCGGTCGGGTTTGGTCAATCGCTTTTTTTGAGAGAGAGCTATAACGACATCTCAAACTCGATCTCGTCCCTCAGAGGAATCCCAAAAGAGCCGATCTCCGCTATCGACGGTTTGAGCTTGCGGGAGTGGGCCAGGGCGTTCACGTGGACAGCGGCTATAATAAACCCCCGACGCTGGTAGAACCAAATGGCGTTGAGATTGTCGTTGGTAGTTATCAGCCACAGGCGTCGACAACCCGATTCTTTCGCAACCGCTTTTACCTCTTCAACTAACCGAGTGCCTATCCCCTTAAACTGATCGAGGGCATCGAGTGTGACGATCTCGCACCGGTCACCGATGATCTCATAAGTCACCAGTCCTGCCTCCCTGCCTTCGGGGGTGCGAGCGATGAAGCCGGGCAGTTCGGCCGCGAAGACTTTTCTTCCCCGGGTAACGACAAAGTCCGCGCCCCAGCCCCGAATTATCTTGAGAACCCAGGGTCGGTCTTCCGGTTCGATAGGTCTGACTGAGTATTTCACGGGCCCGTTTACCTCAGGTCAAGCGGAAGAAGCCAGGCGGCGGAGAAGCGGAATTCAAACTCCTCTTCGCCCGGCCGGGGTTCGTTCAAGTACAGGGGGAAATCCAATCGTATTTTCTGCCCTTTCCACACCGAGGGGAATTTGACGCACAGGCCCGCCGACATGACAAAAAGATCCTCCTCGTCGGACGCCGCTGTTTCGTTGCCCCGGATTGGCTCGGGATAATAAGATTCCCGGTCGTCGAAAGAAATGCGGGCGGCATCGGCAAACAGGGCGTGATCGGTCCCGGACAGCCAGCCGCCGACCATGGGGATCGGTTTCAGCCAGCGGAACGGGAGAATATCGGGTGGCGTAATCTCAAGGCTGCCCCCCATGTAGTCCAGCGTGTAGAAAGAGCGGTCCTGATAGCCTCGCACCCGGCCGTTGGCCAGGTAGAAGTCATCTTCCCATTCAACCGGGAATGTCCCGGGCGACCGGAACAACCGAGTTCGGGCAAAGCGGTCGACCGATCGGGTCCGACTGAGGTGATGGACGTACTGCGAGGGCGGGGTGCCCTCGGTCGCGAGATATTGAAGGTTCAGGGACAGCCAGGTACGGGTGGTGTTGATGAGGTCAAGGCCAAGCTCAAATTCGGTAGTCAGGAAAGACCTGCGCCGGTCGTCTTCCTCGTAGCTGCCGAATCCCTGGCGGTTGAGAAAACGCCAGACGCCGTAGCGGAAAGTGTTCAGTGAACCGTCGGCTACTTCGAAGTATGCGACGTCGGTGGCGTCCCAGGTGGCGTCCGGCAGGTACTCCCGAACATCGCCGGGGAAAGGATCAAGCCGGTTGTCCTGGTCACCGCTGACCGAGAGAAAATCGAATTTAAAATCAAGCAGTTTATGGTCCGGCCGGGAGTACCATTGACGGAATTCCTTGCGGTAGTTCATTGAGATCAGGGTGCGGCGGTCGGAGCGAAGGACGCGCTGTGAGACCACGGAATAGGGGCCGAACAGGTCGAGTGGATTAGCAAAGGTGAAGTCGACGATCGGCCTGGTGGACTTGATGCCGAGGCGGGTATCGAGAGAGAACTGCCAATGCTTGCTGAGATACGAGCCGTGGGCGTGGAAACCGGGCTGCGCCCCGTTGGCGTTATCAAACCAGAGGTCCGGGCGCAGACGCAGGGCGTACTTGTCGACCGGAATGCGATCGTAGAGGAGGTTGTCGAGACGGACCTCCGTCGGCCAGAGAAGTCCCGACTGATTGTTGCGGCGGTCGATGTCCGGCAGGAGGTTGTGCGGGTCGACCACCACTTTGCTGATCCTGCGTTCGGCCGAAATCGTGAATTCGTGTTCCGGGTCGTCATTACGAAACTGGGGCCAGGTCGGCAGGAGTACATAACCCGGCTTGCTGTACGCCATCCCTTCAGGAGCTACCGTATAAAAAGTGGTGTCCCCCTGCTCCCAAATCACGGCTATGTCGACAGGCGCAGCCATCTCCCCTTCGCTGCGAAGCTTGACGGTATGTTCTAAAGTACGCCCCTTCTCCCGGATTTTCCGGCCGGCGTACGCATAGTCGAGGCGGTAACGCTGGTAGTACCATTGCTGGAGGTAGGCCTCGAATTCCAGGCCGGTGTAATCTTCCAGCGCGGCAGTGAAATCCTCTTCGTAGGGATGGCCGAAAAGCCAGCGGTCGCAGTAAAAGCGCATAACATCGAAATAGAGCGAGTCTCCGAGAATCGACCGCAGCGAATAGTGCATAGCGGCTGATTTGTAGTACATGGAGACGCGCGACGGGAAATACTCCTTGCCGCGATCGTAAGGCACCGCCATCGGCCGGTCCATGTCCTCGTTCATGAGGAGAAAGAGCGGACGGAACCCACGGGCGTTGCGATCTTCGACCGAAGGCGCCAGGGCCCGTTGATACCAGTTATGGAAATTGCTGAAATTGCCCTCCCGGCCGAGGTACTTCTCCATGATGACGTGTTCGATGTGGGTGGTGAAACCTTCGTCGATAAACGGCCGATCAACCTGGCTGGAGCCGATCATGCCCATGAACCATTGATGCCCGATCTCATGGTACAAGAGCATGTCGAACCTTGTCCCGGGGTCACCGCCGCTGCAATTTACCAGCATGGGGAATTCCATACCGCTGTATGCGTCGCATATGCGAATCACCGGCCACTGATAAGGAAGCAGTAATTCCGAGAAAGTCTCGATTGCTCTTTTCCCGAGTTCGACCGCCCGGGTCCATCGACGGGCTTTCTCACGAAGAGGATAGGCCACGACTTCAACCCCGTTGACGCTGTCGGAATCAATGCAGAATTCGTTGGAGGCGGTCCAGGCGAAGTCGTTGACGTTCTCCGCCCGGTAGTGCCAGGTTCTGGTCTCGGCCGGGTTTTGGTCGACAACCGGCCATTCTTCTTCGTCTAACAGAAAGTTGTCAATGTCCAGCAGCTCTCTGAGGGAGTCGGGCAGAACTTCCTCGCGATTAACCAGTTCACCGGAGGCGGCTACGATCTGATCGGCCGGGGCGGTGATGTAGACCTCAAAGGTGCCGTAATCGCCGTAACATTCCCCCCAACCGAGATATTGCGAATTGACCCAGCCGAACTTACGATCGTATACACAAGCCTGGGGGTACCAGTAGGCAGCCCTGGTGACACTTCTGTCATACCCCATGCGCATGGCGGCCGGTTCAGGGAGGACCGTCCTGAAATCGAAGGGAAGGACCACTGCATACTCCGGAGGCAGCGGTTCACTCAGGAAAACCTCAATGATCGTGGAGTTGACCTCGAAACCATCGTAGGTCAGATCTTCCTCGTCGGCCACCGCAGAGGTAAGCAGCTCCAGTGAACCTTCCTGCTCCGGCTTCAACCGGACTAGCGAGTAATCGTTGCTCCGGCGCCGCTTATGATCGGCCGGGGAGTCTTTCTGTACCGCGTTGGGGAAAGCCTTCAGGTAAACGACGTACAGCGTATCGGGCGAGTTGTTGATGTATTCAATATCGATGGAGCCGGTAATAGTGCGAAGGTCGGGCTGCAGGGTTACGTCGATGACGTAGTTGACTTCCTGCTGCCAGTATTCTTCAGCCGAGGTCGAACCGAAAAGACTAAAGGTAGTGGCGAGCAGGGTGAGAAAAATCCAGTTGAGTCTACGCAATCAGAAATCTCCCGGGGAAATAAAGCAGAACCATTGCCGTCCAAGATACAGATTGAGGGCGGGGTCTGACAAGCGCAATTTGAGCCGCCCGGCCGGGGCCTAACCCGCCTTGGGCCGACCGGCCTCCTCCCAGGCCTCGAAATTGCGGCGCATCTGGCTTATGTGTTTGGTGATGTGATGATCGTAGAGGTACAGCCATTTGGAGAGGGTCATCATTCCGTCCTCCGGATGATGAATGTGGTTCTCCCAAGTGGCGTCATCGACAGATTCCAGCAATTCGACGGTGGATTGGCGAAGACAGCGGAACAGGTCCAGGGCGTTTTCGACACTGCGATGGCGATAGCCCAGCAGTTCGGCCCAGGCGTCCTGGTCGTAGGCGTCGACCGTCACGCCGCTCTGGGCGATAATCTTCCGGCAGCGGACATAGCCGCTGGCTTCGCTGTCGGGGATGTGAACTATGATCTCCCTGACACTCCAGCGATCGGGAGCCGGCTTGAAGTCCCACATTTCTTTCGGCAGAGCCCTGAGGGCTTCCTCCAGCCGGTTGGCGCCGGAAGCGAACGACTCCAGCAGATCCTTATGACTCATCCTCTATCCTGGCTGAGATATTCTCAAAGAATATATACGCCGGGACGGGTGAATACGATGGTCCCGGCGTTATTGGTCCGCTAACCTTCGCCGGCCTCAGCCGGCGGCTGGGCCAGGGCAATGTCCAGCACGACCTGCCACTGTTTGTCCTCGTTCTTCTTCCATATACGGACATAGCTGAAACTCTTTTGATGCTCGGGATCATCGGCCGCTGCCCGCCACTCCGCGGTACCGTAGGTATAGCCGAGATCTCCGGAGCGGGCCAGCGACCCGGCATCGGGCTCCCAGGTGAGCGAACCGACCGTGTCGGTCAACAGGGTCCGCGCGGCCTCTTTGCCCACGACCGGATAGGAGCCGGCCCGGTAGACGCGGATGTCCTCCGAAGCTGCAGCCAGCAGGGCCTCGGGGAAGCCCTGGGCGAGGGATGTTTCAGAAAGCTTGCGGTCGACCTCCATCAGAGCGTTCTGGGCGGCTTCGTAATCCACCACCACCTGGGCTTTCTTATCTGATGGCTGGGGGGGCCAGGTCAGTTCAACCGAGTCCGAGACCGGTTTGGCGTGCGGAATGCCGATGTCAAGTACGACCTTCCATTGCCCGTCCGGGGGGCGCTTCCAGACGGAGACGTAATGCCCGAAGACAGAGGGGAGCGAGTCGGTGCTGTCGGCCCGGAATTTCCACGGCCCGGTGGTGTAGCCCATGCGTCCGGCCCGGGAGATATCGGCGAATGAAGGCTCCCATTCCAGTAGTGTCGGCTTGTCTTCGTGCGCTTCATAGTAATTCATACCATCGACCGGCATCGGATTGAAAACGACCGAGTTTACGGCGAGGTTGGCCAGGAAAGCGCCGCGCACCCCCTTGTCGTAGACCTGCCCGGCAAAGCCGCGTTCGGCATCGATCAAAGACTGAAGGTCCGGGCCAGGTTGGGTCATGGCAGTCTCCTCTTTCTGACCGCATCCGAGCAGAAGCAGCAGCGTGGTACCGACAACAAGCAGACGGTTCATGTTTAAGTCCTCCCTCTGACTGACTACGAGTGGATTTTGATGCCCTGGAGGTTCTTCCGCACCGTATCGGAATACCAGACATCGTTAAAGGCCCGGATCGATTCCTGTTCGCACCGTTCCATCTGTTCGACGACGGGGCTGCGCAGGAGAGCCTTCAGCGCCGCAAAGGCTTCCGGATCTTTCTCGGCGTACAAAACGGCAATGGCGGTTGTTTCCTCGGCGCAAATTTCAGATGACACGACCTTGTCAATCAACCCGAGGCGAAGCGCCTGTTCGGCGGGGTACATTTCGCCGCCGAGCAGAATCGTTTCGGCGTTTCTCTGGCCGCAGCAATAGATGAGCATCTCGACGCTGCCGGCGAAAATGGAAGAGCCGAAAGTGATTTCATTGAGACCGATCCGGGCTTTGCCGTCAACCATCAGGCGGTAGTCACAGGCCATCGCCAGGATACACCCCCCGGCTATAGCATGACCGGCGATGGAGGCTATAACCGGTTTGGGGAACTCGAAAATAGAGGTATAGAGCCCCGTAAACTTCACCAGGAACCGGTGACAGCCTTCTTTCGTGTAGTCGTACAATTCAGGGATGTCGAGACCGAATGAAAAGAACTTGTCGTTACCGGTAAGGATGACGGCCCGGACCTCGTCGTCCTCGCGAAGATCATCGAAGGCGGCCCGGAGGTCTTCAACCGTAGACTCGTTAAGAGCGTTCACCTTGCCGTGATTCAGAGTTATGGTAGCGATGCCGTCGTGTATGGAGGTAGTTACGAGACTCATGCCGGTTTCCTGTGTTAGTTTGTTCAGGGACAGTGGTGCTGGTGCAGTTGGTTATCAAATAAGTGAGGCGGGTCGACCGTCCGGGGCCGACACCGCCCTGTCTTGTCATAATCGCGAGGTCGAGAACATCTCTATCAATGGCCGGTGAACTTGGGGGCGCGCTTCTCGAGAAACGCTTCCATGCCTTCGTTCTTGTCCCCGGTGCCGCAGATGGAGCCGAAGTTGGCCTTCTCCAGGTCGCAGCCGGCGGTCAAATTGACGTCCAGCCCGCGATTGATGCACTCCTTGGCCATAACAATAGCCATCGGTCCCTTGGCGGCGATTGCTTTAGCCATCTCCATGGCTTTGTCCATCAACTCGTCGGGGGGATAAATTTCATCAGCCAACCCGATACGGTAAGCTTCGGCGGCGTTGATCATCTCGCCGGTGCAGATAAGCTGCATCGCTTTTCCCCGTCCGACCAGGCGGGCCAGCCGCTGGGTGCCGCCATAACCGGGGATGATCCCGAGATTGACTTCGGGCTGCCCGAACCTGGCCTTTTCCGAGGCCAGACGGATGTCGCAGGCCAGGGCCAGCTCACAGCCACCGCCCAGGGCAAAGCCGTTGACGGCCGCGATGACCGGCTTGGGAAAGTTCTGGATGGTTTTCATCAGGTAAAGACCGTTGGCAGAGAGCTGGGTGCCGCTGCGGACGTCCAGATCGGCCAGCTCGGTGATGTCGGCGCCGGCCACAAACGCCTTCCCGGCCCCGGTGACAATCACCGCGGTAATGGAGTCGTCGGTCCAGTGATAGGAGAAGAGTTGCTGAAGCTCCGCGACCGTTTCCTTGTTGAGGGCGTTCATCGCCCGCTCCCGGTTGATCGTGACGACCAGCGTGCTCTCTTTCTTTTCGACACTCAGGTTTTTGTATTCGGTCATGACCGCATCCCTTTCGATTTATACAGCGAGTGTATTCTGCTCAATTATTCTTCTATTTCTTTTTGCGATAGTCGTAGAAACCGCGCCCGGCCTTTTTGCCCATGTAACCGGCGTTGACCATTCTTCGAAGCAGCGGCGGGGCGGCGTAGTGGGAGTCCTTGAACTCCTCGAACATGATGTCGGCGATGTACAGGATGGTGTCGAGGCCGATGAAGTCGGTCAGGGTGAGCGGCCCCATTGGATGACCGCAGCCAAACATCATAGCGTTGTCGATATCCTCCCGGGTGGCCAAGCCGCGCTCAAGCTGCCGGACGGCATCGAGAAGATACGGCACCAGCAGGACGTTGGCGACAAAGCCGGGAGAATCCTTGGCGGTGACACAGGTCTTGCCGACCGATTCGGCAAAAGCAAAAGCCTGCTTGAAAGTATCGTCGGAAGTGTCAATGGTGCGGACGACCTCGCATAATTTCATGATAGGAACCGGGTTGAAGAAATGCAGGCCGACAAACCGCTTCGGGCGCTGCGTCACCGCGGCCATGTCGCTGATGGAGAGCGAAGAAGTGTTGGAAGCGAATATCGTCTCATCGCGACAGATACCGTCCAGTTCCTTGAAGACCTTCTTCTTGGCGTCTAGATTCTCCACGACGGCTTCACAGATGATATCGCAGTGGACGAGGTCATCGAGTGAAGTTGTGCCCGTTATGTGTTTGAGGACCTTGTCCTTGTGGGCCTGATCGGCTTTCCCCTTCTCAATCGCCTTGTCGAGCGACCGAGTGATGTAGCCGAGGCCTTTCTGAAAAAGCTCATCGGAGGTTTCGCGTGCAACCACCTGGTACCCGGCGGCGGCGGCCACCTGGCCGATACCGGAGCCCATCTGTCCGAACCCCACAATACCCACTGTTTTTATCATAAACGCCTCCTCACTTCTTTCCGATTCGTTTGTTTATCTTTCCACCAGCCGCATCATCTTGAGCCCTTCGATATGCGTGGCGGTGCCGGTAAGTTCAAAACCGGCTTTGAGGTAGCAGCCCAGGGCCTCGGGGCTATGATGATACAGGTTGATGAGAACGCGAGCCACTCCCTTGCGCGTGGAGGCACGCTCGTAAAGCAGTTCGAGCAGCTTGGTGCCATAGCCCCGGGATCGTTTGTACGGATCGACCAGGAGGTGTGTGATTTCAGCCGCCTGTTCGACCGGCCGTTCCCAGATTTCACCATAGCCTACCGGTTTGCGATCGGAATAGAGAATGTAGGAAGCCACCCCCTTGCGCTGCCAGCTGTCGACGATGTCATCGGGCGGCGGGAAATCGATTCCCCGGCAGACTAGTTGGTAGGTCTCGGGCGATTCGATCCACGATCGCACCACGCCGGAATATTCCTGGGTGTAGGGAACGAGATCGGCTTTAACCCGGGCGGGATCGCTCATAGCTTAAGGTCCTTCCTGGAAATAACTCGGTGCATTATAGCCAAAAAGCAACGGCCGAGCAACCGGTCTTGATTTATTTCGAGAACCGGCGGGCGCCGCGGATCGTTAGATTGACATAACCGCCCGCTTTGGGTATATAGGGCGACAAGCGACCCGGTTCAAAAGGAGAAAAACGACCTATGATAGATTTTGCCTTTACCGATAACCAGTTGATGGTCCGCGACATGGCCCGGGAGGTGGCTCGTAAGGTGGTCATCCCCAAAATCACGGAATTCGACCGGGCCCAGAAGATGAACCCGGACCTTCTTCCAGCCATGGCCGAGTCTAACCTGCTCGGTTTCTGTGTTCCGGAGCAGTACGGTGGGCTGGGTATGGATTACATCTCGCTCGGCCTGGCATCGGAGGAAATGGAGTACGGCGATACGGCGGCGCGAGTGGTGCTGTCCGTGCATATCGGGCTTTATTCCCTGCCGATTCTCACCTGGGCCAACGAGGAGCAGAAGCAGAAATACCTGGTACCGGCGGCGAAGGGGGAGAAAATCGGGACTTTCGGGCTGACCGAACCGGCCGCCGGGTCGGATGTAGTGGGACTTCAGTCTACCGCGGTCAGGAACGGCGATCATTACGTGCTCAACGGCGAGAAGATGTGGATTTCGTTGGCCGATGTCGCCGACTACTTCCTGGTGTTTGCCTGGACCGATCTCGAGAAGAAGAAAGCCCGCGATCACAGCGGCATCTCCGCTTTCATAGTCGAACGGGACTGGGAGGGCCTGACTACAGCCACCATACACGGCAAGCTGGGGGTGAGAGCCGGCAACACCGGATCGATATCTTTTCAGGATGTCAGAGTTCCGGCGGAGAACCTCGTGTACAAGGAAGGCCAGGGATTCAAGATCGCCATGTTCTGTCTCGACCAGGGGCGGTATACCGTGGCGGCCGGTTCGTGCGGTCTGATCAAGGCCTGCCGGGACGCGTGTGTGAAATATGCTTTCGAACGCAAGACGTTTACCAGGCATATCGCCGAACACCAGTTGGTCAAGCAGATGATCGCCAACATGGAGGCTGGATATGAGTACGCTACCAATCTCTGGTTGAAGGCTGGCTGGCTGAAGAACCAGGGTAAGCGCAGTACCCGGGCGACCTCGCTGGCCAAGTGGATCGCCTGCCGGGAAGCCGAGGCCTCTTCGGCTAACGCCGTGCAGGTGTTCGGCGCCTACGGCTTCTCGGATGAATACCCGGTGGAGCGGTTCTATCGCAATTCCAAGGGGGCCTCGATCTACGAGGGTACCCGTGAAGTGCATACACTGATGCAGGCAGACTACGTGCTGGGAATTCGCGAAGACAAGCAGTTGGAGCGGGATCTGCCGGTGGTAGAGCAGTAGGCGGCCCCGTCCGGACCGGACTATAAAGATAGCTGCCGGCGCTGCCGATATTGCCGGTATGGGGATAAGACCGCCTGAAAGTACTTCCCAAGGCCGGAAAGTGGCCAGTTATCTGGTTTCCAGCTACCTGGACCTGAGAGATGTTATCCTGACTATCGAGCAGATGATTCTGGAGCACTACAAGGTCCGCAACAAGTCGCTGCTGCGCGAAGGTTGTGACCTGAGTATATTGCCTCTGGCCGGGAAAGAAGGCTACATTGTGCAGATTCGGATGCCGGAAGAAATGTCGGAGTGACGGTCGACCAATAAACCGCCGACCGCTGAAAAAGCCTGTTTTATCGATAATCCCAACAGAAGATCATTCAACCGTTACTGATTTGGCCAGATTACGGGGTTGATCGACGTGGCAGCCTCGCAAAACCGCAATGTGATAGGCCAGCAGTTGCAGCGGTATCACCGACAGAAGCGGCGTCAGCAACCGATAAGTCTGCGGGATGTAGATCACATGGTTGACCCGCTCGGCGATCTCGGTATCACCCTCGGTGGCGATAGCTATGACCCGGCCGTTACGGGCGCGGACTTCGGCTATGTTGGACATGACCTTGTCGTAGACGGTGTCCTTTAGCGCAATCACCACCACCGGCATGTTTTCATCGATCAGCGCGATCGGTCCGTGCTTCATTTCCGCGGCCGGATAGCCCTCGGCGTGGATATAGGAGATTTCCTTGAGCTTCAGGGCGCCTTCAAGCGCCACCGGGTAGTTTATACCGCGTCCGAGGTAGAGGAAATTGTTGGCCTTGTGATATTCGTCGGCGATCTGCTTGATCGGCGCACCGTTGGCCAGAATGTGTTCTATCTGCTCGGGGATTCGCTCGAGGGCCTGAAGCATAGACTGCCCCTGCTGTACCGAGGTCTGGCGCATGCGGCCGAGGAGATTGCCGATCATGGACAGCACGATCACCTGGGCGGTAAAAGCCTTGGTGGAGGCTACGCCGATCTCCGGTCCGGCGTGAAGGTAAACGCCGCCGTCGGACTCGCGGGCAATAGTCGAACCGACCACATTGACCAGGCCAAGCGTGGTAGCGCCCCGGTTACCGGCCTCGCGCATGGCGGCGAGAGTGTCGGCCGTTTCACCGGACTGGCTGATGGCAAACAGGACCGTATTCTCATCGACAATCGGTGACCGATAGCGGAACTCGGAGGCGTACTCGACCTCGGTCGGTATGCGAGCGATCTCTTCGATGATGTACTTCCCGATCAGGGCGGAATGCCACGAAGTACCGCAGGCGGTCAGAATGATCCTCTTGATCCGCCGGAGTTCCTCGTACTGGAGGTTCAGTCCGTTAAGGCGGGCGATGCCCTCTTCGTGATTGAGCCGTCCGCGGATGGCGTTGCGAAGGGTATTGGGCTGCT
>Ga0272444_10002952_pt1 | contig 15549 bp, 17 predicted proteins | sample SSMForm13_FD_201033 | JGI IMG/M metagenome (GOLD analysis project Ga0272444, IMG submission 201033) | Marine sediment archaeal communities from Little Sippewissett salt marsh, Falmouth, MA, United States - SSM-Form-13 | ecosystem: Environmental > Aquatic > Marine > Wetlands > Sediment ...
GCCACCAGCGGAGTTGCCCATTTTTCAGGAAAAAACGATCAGGAAGTCCTTGCCATGGTGCGTGAGCTTCTGACCTACTTGCCTCAACATTGCCACGAGACCCCTCCTACTGTCGAGCCCACAGACGACCCGAATCGCGTGGACATGGGGCTTCGGGACGTTGTTCCCGACGAGCCAAGGCACCCTTATGACATGCGCAAGATCATCCACTCTGTGGTGGACCATCAGCGGTTCTTTGAGGTCCAGGTCAGGTATGCCCCCAATATCATCATCGGATTTGCCCGCCTAAACGGCATGACCGTGGGCGTGGTGGCGAACCAACCCTCCTTTTATGCAGGGTGTCTGGATATCAATGCCTCCATAAAGGGGGCCCGATTTGTTCGATTCTGCGATTGTTTTAACATCCCGCTCATCACCTTTTGTGATGTGCCGGGGTTTCTCCCGGGCACGGCTCAGGAATTCGGGGGGATCATCAAACACGGCGCCAAGCTGATCTATGCCTATTGCGAGGCCGTGGTCCCCAAGATTACGGTGATCACACGCAAGGCCTATGGCGGGGCGTACATCGTCATGTCCAGCAAGCACCTGTGGGGAGACATCAATTATGCCTACCCCTCTGCAGAGATTGCTGTCATGGGGCCTGAGGGGGCGGTGAACATTGTCTTTAAAAAGGAGATCAGCGCCGCAGAGGATCCAGCGAAGAAGAAAGCGGAAATGATAGAAGAATACCGAAGCACCTTTGCCAGCCCCTATCGCGCGGCAGAAAGGGGCTTTATTGACGAGATCATCCTTCCGGAGCAGACACGCCCCAAATTGATCCGGGCCCTTGAATCCCTCAAGAATAAGCGGGAGCGCATGCCTGAGAAGAAACATGACAACCTGCCCTTATAGGCTGAAAGCTCAGGACCCTTTGAGCTTTGAACCTTGACCTCTCGGCCCAGGAGAGATTGCTATGTTCGATAACAAGAAGCTGAAGGAGATTGAAGCGGCCGCGGGTGCCTGGTCTGAAGAAACTGAAAAGTTGGTGGCAAAGCGTCCTGAGCGCAAAGAGAGCTTTCAGACCCTGTCAGAAATCCCACTGGAACGCGTCTACACCCCCCTTTCTGAACGTGAATCAGACTACCTGAAGGATCTTGGCTTTCCCGGAAGATACCCTTACACCCGGGGAGTTCAGCCTACCATGTACCGCGGCCGTTTATGGACCATGCGGCAGTACGCCGGCTTTGCCAGCGCTGAAGAGTCGAACAAACGCTACAAGTTCTTGCTGGAACAGGGCCAGACGGGACTCAGCGTTGCCTTTGATCTGCCAACGCAGATTGGATACGATTCCGACCACCCCTTGGCCCAAGGCGAAGTGGGCAAGGTGGGAGTGGCCATTGATTCCCTGATGGACATGGAGGCCCTTTTTGACGGTATCCCCCTGGATCGGGTCAGCACGTCCATGACCATCAACGCACCGGCTGCTATTGTGCTGGCCATGTATGTGGAGACAGCAACAAAACAAGGGGTCTCTGCCGAGAAGCTGACCGGTACCATCCAGAATGACATCTTAAAAGAGTATGCGGCCCGTGGCACCTACATCTTCCCTCCAGGGCCTTCCATGCGGATTATTACGGATACCTTTGCCTTCTGTTCCCGCCACATTCCTAAATGGAACACCATCAGCATTAGTGGATATCATATCAGGGAGGCAGGCTCTTCAGCCGTACAAGAAGTGGCCTTTACGCTGGCCAATGGGATGGCCTATGTGGAGGCGGCCACAAAGGCGGGCCTCAAAGTAGATGACTTCGCACCGCGGCTTTCTTTTTTCTTTAATGCCCATATGGACTTTTTTGAAGAGATTGCCAAGTTCAGGGCCGCGCGGAGATTGTGGGCCCGGATCATGAGCAAACGTTTTGGTGCTACCTCTCCCAAGTCTCTGATGCTCCGTTTTCATACCCAGACAGCCGGTTGCACGCTGACGGCCCAGCAGCCCCAGAACAACGTGATGCGCGTCACCCTCCAGGCACTGTCTGCCGTCCTTGGCGGTACCCAGTCGCTGCACACGAATTCCAGGGATGAAGCCTTCTCTCTTCCCTCTGAGGAGGCCGTACAAATTGCCTTAAGGACCCAGCAAGTCATTGCCCACGAGTCCGGAGTGGCCAACACGGCAGATCCCTTGGGGGGGTCCTTTTACGTGGAGCATTTGACCGATGAGATCGAGCGCAGATCCCAGGCCTACCTTGACCAGATTGACGACATGGGCGGTGCTGTAGCCGCTATTGAAAAAGGATTCATTCAAAAGGAGATCCAGGAAAGCGCCTATGCCTATCAGAGGGCCGTTGAGTCGGGTGAGCAGCTGGTGGTGGGCCTGAACAAATTTCAGCAGGGCGATAGCATCCCCAGGGGCCTTCTTCGGGTGGACCCCGCTGTGAGAGAATCTCAGGTGGCCAAGCTGGGACAACTAAAGAGCCAGAGGGACGACACAGCGGCGGGCCGAGCCCTTGAAAAACTCAAGGGGTGTGCCCGGGGAACGGACAACCTCATGCCGCCTATCATGGAGGCGGTGAAGTGTTATGCCACTCTAGGGGAGATCTGTGATACCCTGAGGTCGGTGTTTGGCGAATACATGCCGGTTTCGACATTTTAGAGGTGGACAAGAGGAACGTCGCAAGTTTTCTATGAGTTCCGGCAGAGCCCCGGAGATGAATGCGGGCGACAGGCAATTAAATTTGAAAACGTCTGAGATTTGCTTGTAAGTGACCTAAGTTAGCGCCTCACGGCTTGAAAAGAGGCGGACCATTGTCAACCTTGAAATAGCAGCTAAACACGTGCGGAGGCTTCTAGGAAACGGCAGGGCTCTGGTTTGGGCCTTTTCTATGCAATGGAAGCCTCGGGATGGGCAAATCCGGGGGGTACAAGTCTTGACACACCTGCTACTAGTGAAACGAGGGGTGCGCCTCTTTTGAAGCCGCCAGGCGCAAACTTGAGTTACGAGTCTATCAATGTTGACTCCCGACAGGTGAGCCGGCAACACTACCGCGGACAACCGGAGCTTAAGCAATGACCGACAAAAAAATCAGAGTGTTAGCGGCGAAACCGGGGCTGGATGGTCATGATCGAGGGATCAAGGTCATCTGCTATGCCCTGCGTGACGCCGGCATGGAGGTGATTTACACGGGCCTGCGTCAGACACCGGAGCAGATTGTCCAGGCGGCGATCCAGGAGGGCGTGGATGTCATTGCCATGAGCGTTTTGTCCGGGGCCCATGACTATCTTTTCCCCAGGGTGATGGAACTTCTGAGGGCAGCCGGGGCCGCTGACATGCTGGTGATCGGGGGCGGTATCATCCCGGAAGAGGACGTCGCCGGTTTAAAGGAGGTCGGCATTAGGGCCATCTTCGGCCCGGGCACGCAGACCGGTGATATCGTCGGCTTCATACAAGAAAACGTTTCCAAGTCGTGAAGATCTCGCAATCTTCCCACGGTCTCATCCTGCTATTGATTGGTCTTCTGGTTGTCCTGCCTAGTTGTGCAGGCCCAAAGAAGATCCCACCCCCCCGTCCAGGCCATCCCGCTCCATACAAGATCGGAAACAAGTGGTATTATCCCTTAAAGGAAGCTCGGTCCTTTCGTGAGCGAGGCACGGCATCGTGGTACGGAAAGGAGTTTCACGGAAGAAAAACGTCCAACGGTGAGGTCTATGACATGTATGGCATCACAGGGGCTCACAAGACCCTGCCCTTTGGGACCTACGTAAGAGTTGACAACCTAAAGAATGGCAAGAAAGTAGATGTACGAATAAACGACCGAGGCCCCTTTGTCCGTGGCAGGATCATTGATCTTTCCTATGGGGCCGCCAAGGAGATCGGATTAGTAGGTCCAGGCACTGCACCAGTGGAGATTGTGGCGCTGGGGATCCCCAAGGAGACCCGGGTCCATGGGAAGGTAAAACGCACATTGGTGCCCGGGAATTATTATGTCGGCAACTTCGCAGTCCAGGTCGGGGCCTTTAAAGACCGGACCAACGCCCTTAGGCTCAGGGACAGGGTGGCACAAACACACAAGGACGCTTACATAACGCTGTACGAAAGCAGGGAAGGCAAGTACTACAGGGTGCGTGCTGCAAAGAGCACGACCCTAGAGCAAGCCAGACGGTACCAGAAGATGCTGGAAGAGGACGGGTACCGGGATGCTTTTGTCGTGGTTCCTTAGGGGGTGTTGATCTTCTTTCTTAAAATCCCAGAGGTCTTAAAGACGACCACTCTCCGGGCGCGCAGCTGCAAGTCCTCACGGGTTTGTGGGTTGCGGCCACGCCTGGCCCTCTTTTCTTTTACAACAAACTTCCCGAAACCACTCACCAGTAGGTCTTCACCATTGGCCAGGGTGCGTTTCATGATTTCCAGGAGTTGCTCAACGACTTCCCTGGCGTGGTTCTTCTTTAGACCAAGTTTCAGGTACACTTCATTGATAATCTTGTCTTTGGTCAGGGCCATGAAGTCCTCTCCTTTCACGCCGCATTGTAGTCGTTCCAGCGTTTCGTCAACTTCTTTTGACTCGAATATGCAACGAATTCAAGCGACTGTCAAGTATTTATTAGTCATGAAGAGGCAAAAACCCTTCTATAGACCATGTGGGGCCTTCTGGAGAAAAGCCATGGACACGGGCCGACTCAACTAATATCAGGTATTTCAGGATGTTAGATCGAAAAATGCCCGGCTTTGGCTGGGCCGTGCAGATGTCGACGGCTCACGAATGGGCTGAACAAAATACTGTCTTTACCGAACCTTAAAAGGAGTGGGAACATAAAGGCATTGAAGACTGTCTTTGTAGATAGAGACGGGGTCCTTAATAGGGATCGACCCGATTATGTGAAGAGTTGGTCTGAATTCGAATTCCTGCCAAGGAGCCTTGATGCCTTAAGGCTTCTGGCCCTTCACGGGTACAGTGTCATTGTCATCACCAACCAATCGGTCATCAATCGTAACATGGTCACAAGGGCAGCGCTTGAGAAGATGCACGACAATATGAGAGCGGCCTCGGCTGCCCACGGCGGCCACATAGAGGCGGTCTATTATTGCCCTCATGTTCCTGAAGACGGCTGTCATTGCCGAAAACCAGAGCCCGGCTTGATCCTTCAAGCCCAAGCCGACTATGGGCATGATCTAGCCGCTACATGCATGATAGGGGATAGCCTAAAGGACGTCCAGTGTGCCCGCCGGGCAGGCTGCGGGAAAGCCGTACTGGTCCGCACAGGCCATGGTGAGCAAGCCGAAGGGCTTTGCCGGAAAGGGGAGATCACGCCGGATTATGTTGCAGACGACCTCATGGCCGCCGTAGAGTGGCTCCTGGGCCAAGGCTCAAACCTGGAAGCGGATCTCTCTGGCCTTTAGCCTTCCGTCTTGATGACAGCGCCAGGTGAGCAACATGGACTTGTTGCGAAACCTTTCCCTTTGCCCTTCCAGCTTTTCATCCGTTTGCCAGACCGTTTATAAGGGCCGCTATATAGCCTGCGCCGAAACCGTTGTCTATGTTCACCACACTTACATTCGAGGCACAGCTGTTGAGCATGGCCAGTAGAGCCGTTATCCCCCCGAAGCTTGCCCCGTAGCCGATGCTGGTCGGAACAGCGATCACCGGTTTGTCCACAAGACCTCCAACCACACTGGGCAAGGCACCTTCCATGCCGGCTACGACGATAAACACCGATGCCCCGGACCATAATGCCTTGTGGTCCATGAGACGATGGATGCCCGATACCCCGACGTCATAAAGGGTTTCTGTCCGGTGCCCCATGGTGGTTGCCGTGACGGCAGCCTCCTCGGCCACCGGTATGTCCGAGGTGCCTGCCGAGATTACCATGACAAAGCCCTTGCCGGCGGGCTTGATGGGCCGAGACGTGTGCACCAGAATCCGGGCCTTGCGATGATAGGTCGCGTCGGGATAGTGGGAGGCAAGCTCTTTTGCCTTTTCAGAGGACAGCCGCGTTATCATGACCGTGTCTCCCTCTTTGACCATGGCCTCCATGATTCCCAGGATCTGCCGAGACGATTTGCCTTCCCCGAAAATCACCTCGGGAAACCCTTTTCTTAAAGGTCGGTGGTGGTCGACTTGGGCGTAAGTGAGGTCTTCAAAAGGCAGGTGCTTGAGTCTGGCCACAGCCTCATCAACACTTGCGTCCCCGGAAGCGAGCGATTCCAGGAGTTGTCTCAAGGTTTTGGCATTCATCCGGCTAAGACCTCAACGGGGCCGACTTATGCTGCAGGGGTCTTCGTACACTGAAGATCGGTCCTGCCTTCGGCAAGATAAGGAGAATTGCAGCGAACTTCCAGCCAATTCAGGCAGAATGATACGGTGTTCTAGCATTGGGCCCTGGTGCAGTCAATCACAATCAGGCCCCGCCCTGAAGGCCCTTCCGCCACGAGAAAGGCCGTCCGAGCCGTTACCGGACATCCTGCTTGATTTACAAATCAGATGTGGTATTTAGACAGCGAATGTTGGCTGACAACATCATGCATCTTTTTGAGGGCACATTCCTCTCAATGCCTGGACGTAAGGGGGGCCCTGCATGACAGGGGATGATCGTATTGCTGCATGGGAGTTTCAGGCAGGGCGCTGCATACTCGGAAGACTCCCCCACGGCAAAGACCTTGTGGCGGCCGTGGAATCTTTTTGTATGGATCATTCCATTCAAACCGGGGTATTTTCCATCATAGGGGCAGTTACTTCGGTCACCTTGGGGTCATATGATCGGAACCAACAAGTCTATGTCACCGCCCAAAGGGAAGAGGCCTTGGAGATCGTCCATTGCACCGGCAATGTTTCTCTGAAGGAGGCAACGGCCACTGTCCATGCCCATGGTGTGTTTGCCGATATGGAAGGCAACACCATAGGAGGGCACGTATTCTCACAGACCACTGTTTATGCAGGAGAGATCTATATGAGGGAGCTTCTGGGCAGCCCCCTGGAAAGGGAGTATGACGGCGTCACGGGGCTCTTTCTGTGGAAGGCTGAGCCAACCACCTGATCCGTAGATTCATCGGCTTTCAGGATTTGATCGTCCCGGCTTACGCCTGTGGGATGATGGGCCATACTGGAAGTAGGAGGGAAGGAGACAATGGAACTGAAAATCGAAATGGTTAAGACCCGCAAGGAACTGCCTGATGATTCCAAGTTGGGATTTGGGCAGCTTTTCACGGACCACATGTTCAACGTGGACTACACACCAGAGTCTGGGTGGCATCATGCCCGCATAGAGCCGTACGGTCCCATTGTCATGGATCCGGCTACCATGGTTTTACATTACGGCCAGGCCATCTTTGAGGGCCTGAAAGCATACCGTGCCTCTGACGGGAGAATCCTGCTTTTTCGACCGGATCAAAACGTGGCAAGGTTGAATCGATCTGCAAGGCTTGTGTGCATCCCGGAAGTTGACGAGACCTTTGCCCTCAATGCCATAAAGAAACTGGTTGCCATTGAAAAGGACTGGGTCCCAAGTGCCCCGGAAACCTCTCTGTATATTCGTCCCACCATTGTGGCCATGGACCCTTACCTTGGCGTTCGGCCTTCTTACACCTATCGCTTTTTTGTCATTTTGTCTCCCGTGGGTGCCTATTATCCTGAAGGGTTCAACCCTGTGAAGATATGGGTGACAGACAAATATGTTCGGGCCGTTCGGGGCGGATTGGGCGAGGCGAAGACACCGGCCAATTACGCTTGCAGCCTCTATGGTGCGGAGGTGGCCAAGGAGGCCGGATACACCCAGGTGCTGTGGCTCGATGCGGTTGAACGCCAGTATGTCGAAGAGGTGGGCACCATGAACATCTTCTTTGTCATAGCAGACCAACTTGTAACCCCTGCGCTCGGAGGGAGCATTCTGGCCGGCATTACTCGGGATTCTGTCATTTCTCTGGCCAAGCATTGGAACATGCCTGTGGCTGAGCGCTCGATTTCCATAAACGAAGTCATGGAGGCCCATAAGAAAGGGGCGCTTCAAGAGATATTCGGATCCGGAACGGCTGCCGTCATCTCTCCGGTGAGCCATCTGGCTTGGGGAGACACGGTAATTGCGGTAGGAGACGGTGGGGTCGGACCCACGGCCCGTAAGTTGTACGACGCTATCACAGATATTCAGTACGGTCGGGCAGAAGATCCATTTGGCTGGGTCGTTCCCCTGGAGGAGGAATAGACGGATGATCGTCAAGCAGTTGGTAGTAGGTTTCATGGAGGTGTTTTGCTATATCCTGGGGTGCGAAGAAACCCAAAAGGCCCTGTTGATAGATCCGGCCGGAGACGAAGAGCGCATCGTGGACACAGCCCGTGGGCTTGGCCTCACCATAGAGTCGGTGGTCAACACCCATGGTCACCCGGATCACACCTGTGGTAACGCGAAGATCAAAGATCTTACGGGAGCCAAGATCTATATGCACGCCTTAGACGACCGGATGTTCAATACGCCTGAAGGACAATCCATGGCCAGACAGATGGGGTTTGCCATATCGCCGCCGGCAGATGCCCATTTGGAGGACGGCAGTGTTGTTTCCTTCGGCAACAGGGAACTCGCCGTGCTGCATACCCCGGGACACAGCCCCGGCGGGGTCTGCCTCTATGGGGAGAACAACCTTTTTACGGGGGACACCCTTTTTGTGGGGGCCGTGGGAAGAACGGATTTGCCGGGCGGGTCCTTGGATACCATGCTCAAATCCATAAGAGAGAAGATCCTAACGCTTCCAGATGATACGATCATCTGGCCGGGCCACAATTACGGGGCCAGTCCCACGTCTACGGTCGGGCTGGAAAAAAAACACAACCCCTATATCACCGATTTTAAGCTTGTATGATTGGATCATGCCCATGGAAGCCTCAGAGTCCCATATGATCAACGATTTTGAACCGAAGAATTTTCTGGCGAGCCTCTTTGGCACGGCCAAGGCCGTCTTGTTATCTCCCCGGTCCTTTTATGAGGGCATGAAGACCCAAGGGGGCTTTCGGAATCCCTTGATGTTCTTGGTGTGCTGTGTGGCGGTCCACTCCTTGCTCGCCGGACTGGTGCTCCAGAATCCTGGTCTCATTGCCTACAATATACTTTTCGGTATTGTTCAACCCTTTCTGACATCGGGTTTCCTCTTCCTCTTCATCATTCATTTTTTCAAGGGATCAGGAACCTATGAAGCCGCTTTCAGAGTAAACGCCTATGCAGGGGCCATATCGCTCTTGTCATGGATCCCTTTGGTTGGCCTCATCCTTGAGTTCTACAGGATTTATATACTCATCGTAGGGCTGAGCTCCACTTTTTCCATGAAGGCCTTCCGGGCATTATTGGCCGTCTTGATGACAATATTCATGTACATGCTTCTGAGTGGCGCCATACACCATATTACAGGAGGCCAATGGCCCGGGGCACCGTCCTGAGACGGTGAGCCTCTGGGAGGAAAGGGAACGGAACGGAGACTTTTCACCGTGGCCGCGAAGCGGACCTCATAAGACACGGCAATAGGAAGTAAAAGAGATGGAAAGAGACACAGACAAGCTCAGGAAAATGGAAAAAAGAGTGCGAGACAGTCAGGAGCAATATCGAAGTCTCGTTAAACTCACCGGTGATGGTGTTATTATTGTTCAAAACGGAGTTGTCGTCGAGAGCAATGCCCGTTTCGCAGAGATGTGCGGATGCAGCGTTGATGAGGTCATTGGTTCGCTGCTTGCTGACCTTTTGCCTTCTTCCGACACGGGTCCTACAGGAGCTCTTGACAAAAGCAGTTACAAGAGTGGGGATGGGTCTCGGTTTTATGAAGGAAGTATCGAGCATAAAAACGGTCAAAGCCTCCAAGTCCACATCAATTTGGGCCCGGTGTCCTATCAGGATATGCCGGCCGAACTCATGGTCGTACGAAATGTCTCTAGTCAAAGAAAGATGGAAAAAGAACTTCAGAAAGCCAAGCAGCTTGAGTCCATTGCAGCCCTTTCTGGCGGCATTGCCCACGACTATAACAACTTACTCACCGCAATTATCGGGAATATCTCACTCGCACAGTCCTATTTCGAACCTGGGGACGAAGCTTTCAATCTGCTCCACGAGGCACATGAAGCGTCGATGCTGGCAAAGGATTTGACCCAGAAACTGATTACCTTCTCAAAGGGTGGTGCACCGGCCACTAAAACGGTTGCCATTTCTCCATTACTAAAGAGTGTAACTGAGTTCACCTTGAGTGGCTCTAACATAAAGTATCAGTTCTCATTTCCAGGCGCGCTTTGGCCGGTACAAGTTGATCCAAACCAGATTGGCCAAGCGATACACAATCTGGTGATTAACGCTAAAGACGCTATGCCCGAAGGAGGATTGATTACGGTCACTGCTGAAAATATGACCGTTGTTGAAGAAGCCTCTAACCTGAAAGCCGGAACGTATGTGAAGATATCCATTGAGGATGAGGGAGTTGGTATACCGGAGAAGGATTTGGAGATGATCTTTGATCCCTATTTTTCAACCAAAGAGATGGGAGCGGAGAAAGGGACGGGACTGGGGCTTTCTATTTGCCATTCCATCATCAAGAATCACGGCGGAGATGTTGTTGTAGAATCACAAGAGGGGGCTGGGACCATTTTCTATGTTTATGTCCCTGCCTCGGAGGGAGAAGTCACTGAGGAGAAGCCTCCAATAGAGGAGCCGGTGAGTGAAGAACCTATATTGGGAAAGGGAAGGATTCTCGTGATGGATGATGAAAGGAGAATACGAGAACTTGCCGGCAGGATCATGGATCGCTTGGGCTATGATGTCGAATTCTCGCGAGATGGTGCTGAAGCAGTTGAGATGTACAAAAAAGCAATGGACTCGGGGGAGCCTTTTGATGCAGTCATTTTGGATTTGACCATTCGGGGCGGCATGGGCGGCAAAGAGGCGATCAAAAGACTGATCGAAATCGACCCTCATGTCAAGGGGATTGTGTCAAGCGGTTATTCCGACGACCCTGTGATGGCTGATTATAGAAGATACGGCTTCAGTGGTGTTGTTGCCAAACCGTACAGTATTGTTGAAATGAGTCATCATCTGACGAGGGTCTTGACCGATTCTCCATCAAGCGCCAAGGAGAGGTAATGGATTGCGTTGAAAGTGCCGGCCTATGGACCCTCTCAGGCCTTGACATCTTCTTGGTGTCAATGTAGCTTGGTATTCCCTTCACAGGTCCGTGGAGATATGGCTGTCTGTTTGAACGCAGCTATGCATGATGGCTATTTGACCTCTATTGCTTTGGGGGCCATTTCATGAAGGCGACAGCCTTGCCGCCTGGAGGAACGCATAGGGATGATGTCAGGCTCTACGCCCTGGATACAGAGATTGGTCTCGACAATGGAATCACTAGGCGACAATTGCTCCAGGCCATGGAAGGACACATACTGGCGGAAGGACACTTGATGGAAAAGTATGAAAAGTGACGGCTTCCCAAAAAACGCCTTATGTCAAACGGTGCATGGAAGCCACAGCAGGTTCTGACGTGCCATGGACAAGAAAGAGTTCATAAAGGCCTATAAACAGGAATACAGAACCATCTTGGCGGTGCTACAAAAGGTGGGAATAGACTATATCAACAGTGGTCATCTGAAGGGGGACCCCTTAGAACATCTTGAGCACGTCCTCAAGTCGGTTCGAGACTCTTGCGAAAAGAGCATATGCGTCGTGTGCGAGAAACAGAAAGAAGAAGAGAAGAAGGATAAGAAGAACAGGTTGAAAGTCATCAAGTAGGTTCATGATTTCAAAGACGGTGGTGCCTTGTTCTGCCCCATAACCCATGAATATCATTTGCTATGTTATGTACAACTGGGTACATGAATGGGCAGATCCAGATCCGCCGTGTTTTTTCTCTCTTACTTCCTTCATTTCTTTACCTTTTGGATGGTACTGGCCTACTTACCTCTTCTCCTTGAATCCTACGGCTTTGCAGACCAGCAGATAGGTTTTGCCATTGGCCTCAATTCCCTTTCAAGCATCCTCTTGGTCCTTCCCCTTGGTGTATTGTCAGATTACTTTTCCCCGAAGAGGACACTGACCTTAGGCGCTGTCTGTTACAGCGCCTATTTTCTGCTCCTCGTCACCCTAAAAGATTTCGCCAGCATTTGCCTTGTCCTTGTGATCGGTGGTGTGGGGGCAGCGGCAGTGAGGGTGATCTTGACATCTCTATACCTCAAGCTCATGGGGGGAACAGGACGGGGGAAGAAGGTGGCTTTCCTGCAGCTGGGTGGATACCTGGGTTTTGGATTGGGGCCCCTCGTGGGGGGGTATGTTTACGAAACTTTCGGTGCAGGTCTCATGATAAAGGGGGCATGGACGCTGTCGATCGTCATCATCGTGCTCACCCAGCTTCTGAAAGATCCCCCGCCCGTGGTTTTCAGCTTCAGAGATTACAGGCGAGACATCAAAGAGCCGAATGTCCTGTTTTTGGTTGCCGTCGTCTTTGTGCTCGGCACCCACTTCGGGGCCGAACAGACGAGCATTAGCCTCCTCATGAAGGACATCATCGGTTTGACCAAAAGGGAAATCGGTGTCATATTCTTTGTTTTGGGGGCCTGGATGGCCCTTCTTGTTCCCTTTGCCGGTATGCTCATAGACAAGAAGCACAGCATCTTTCTGTTCCTTCTGGGGGGCCTTTTAGTTTCCAGTTTTTTTCAGTTCATGACGGCCTTCACCCACACGTTTTACAGCCTCCTGATCGTAAGGGTAATCCACACCATGGGTGATACCTTGGCCATCCTGGAATCTGATGTGCTGACGGCCCGATTTTTCCCGGCTGCGAGACTGGGAGGAAATTCTGGCCTAATCTTCTGTGTGAGGACATCGGCCATCTTCCTGTTTGCCGCTTTTTCGGGATGGCTCAACCAGGTATGGGGCTACAAAATGCCTTTTATTATAAACGGAATTATGGTATTTGCATTCACTCTAACAGCCCTGTTATACCGCAGGACAGCGGTTCAACTCAGGGTCAGGTAACGGGCCCTTAGGCCCAGAGGCGATGCAAAGGAAAGGTCATGACAGATAAGCAATGGTTGGTTCTGGCTACCGAGAACCCTGGGAAAACCAGGGAAATAAGGGAGCTTTTGAAAGATTTTCCTGTCACCATCAAGAACTTGGACGATTTTGGCCCTATACCGAAGGTTGAGGAAGACGGCGCCACATTTGATGACAATGCCTTCAAGAAGGCGTCCTTTACGGCCAAGGCCCTGGGGTTTCCGGCCCTGGCGGACGATTCCGGCCTTGAGGTGGAAGCGCTGGGGGGGGAGCCAGGGGTCCATTCAGCCCGCTATGCAGGACCGTCTGCCACGGATCAAGAGAGAATGGCCAAATTACTCCAGGAGATGGAGGGGAAGACAAACCGGGCGGCAGCCTTTATGTGCGTGATTTCCATTGCCGTTCCATCTGGTGTTGCCCTCACATATGAAGGTCGGTGTGAAGGGTTGATTGCCGAGGTCCCTGCCGGGGAGAACGGGTTTGGTTATGATCCCGTGTTCTATTACCCGCCCCTGAAGAAGACCTTTGCCCAGCTTTCTGCAGAGGAAAAGAATCGGATCAGCCACCGGGGAACGGCCCTGGCAGAGCTGAAAGAGGAGTTTGACAAAGTCTTGATCTGGATTCGGCAGCACTTGTGACACCTTGTCGGCGCCTTTTCCCGAGGCTTTTTTGTTGACACCCTTTGAACCACAATACTATGGTTGCCCGGAATAATACCCAGCAGTGGACTGGGATAAGGCTTGGAGGATTCTGGTATGGAGAGAAAGAGAGTCGTCATCACTGGGGTGGGACCTGTAACACCCATCGGTTGTGGAAAGGAAGCATTCTGGGAGGCCCTCATGGAGGGGAAGTCCGGTGTTGACCTTATTTCAAGGTTTGACACCTCTAAGTTCAAGACCAGGATAGGTGCAGAGATTAAGAACTTCAACTCCAAAGACTACGGCATTAACCCGAAGGATGCCAAGAGAATGGATCTCTTCACCCAGTACGGGGTTGCTGCGGCATCTCTTGCCATTAAAGATGCCGATCTCGATTTGGCCGAATACAACGACAGTGTGGGGACCATGATAGGGACGGGGATTGGGGGGTTAATGACCCTTGAAGAGGAGAAAAGGAAGCTCATTGAAAGCAAGAACCCCTCAAGGGTGAGCCCCTTTCTCATCCCCATGATGATGCCGAATGCGGTGAATGCCTATGTGAGTATTATCCATAAGCTCACAGGGACCAGTCCTTGCACGGCCAATGCCTGCGCCACGGGTGCCTATGCTCTGATCTATGCCGATAAGGACATTGCCTTGGGAGATTTCGATGTCATGGTAGCTGGTGGCAGCGAGGCCATACTCACCGAGATTGCGGCAAGCTCATTTGCCAACATGAAGGCCTTGTCTCGAAGAAACGACGACCCCCAAAGGGCTTGTCGACCTTTTGACAAAGACAGGGACGGCTTTGTCATAGGTGAGGGCGCAGGGGTTGTGGTCCTTGAGAGCCTTGAGCACGCCTTGGCCAGAGGGGCAAGGATCTATGCAGAGATAGTGGGGTATGCTACCAACACAGATGCCTATCACATTACAGCCCCAGATCCAGGGGCTCGCATGGTCAAAAAGGCCCTTCGCGATTCCATGAAAATGGCAGGCATAGAGCCCACAGAGGTCGATTATATCAATGCCCATGGCACGTCCACCCCACTCAATGACAAGGCAGAAGCCGTTGCTGTTGGAGAAGTCTTTGGGGACCACAGGGTGCCGGTCAGTTCCACCAAGTCCATGATTGGGCACCTCATCGGGGCAGCCGGGGCTGTTGAAGCCATCGCCTGTGCCATGGCTATGGAAAAACAGATTATCCCGCCCAACATGAACTACGAGACCCCAGACCCGGAGATGGATCTTAATATCATCACCGAGCCTACACCTGCAAAGATAGATGTGGCCATGAATAACTCCTTTGGCTTCGGCGGGCACAATGCCGTCATGGTGCTGAAGAAATACAATGGATAGACGATAGGCTCCTCTGAGCAGCCTAGATTTTCAGCAGCGATTCGATATGATGGCAGGTTGCCGACCGCACCAGCACCTTCTTGGCCCTGCTACGGTGTCCGCGGATAATCTCTACGTCTGATTTTCTTACCTTCAAGGATTTGGCCAAAAACTCGACGCACATCTTGTTGGCAGCCCCCTCAACCGGAGGGGCTGTCAACTTAAGCTTTAAGGCGTCGTCCTTTAAGCCTACAATCTCATTCCTTGCCCCCCTGGGCTGGACAGCCACCTTGAATACGACCCCGTTCTTGGTTTCCTGCATCCAGAGCATAGGCGTAAGTTCTCAATAAGTTCGGGCAAAGCTCCTAAGATTAAGTCGGCCGACAAACATTTTCAAATTGAACCACCTGTCGCCCTAGGTTTTTGAGAATTACGCATAGGCCAACCAATTGTCCTAAATGTGACCGGTTCTCAGGAAACGGAAGTTGCTCGGAAGCCCGCCTGTCGACGCCATCAGACTGTCTGTTGCTTTATCTGGTTGATGATTTGGGTTGAGGAAACAGGTTCAGTGATCTGGACAAGGACAACGCGGCCCTTGTAC
>Ga0272444_10002957_pt1 | contig 15528 bp, 11 predicted proteins | sample SSMForm13_FD_201033 | JGI IMG/M metagenome (GOLD analysis project Ga0272444, IMG submission 201033) | Marine sediment archaeal communities from Little Sippewissett salt marsh, Falmouth, MA, United States - SSM-Form-13 | ecosystem: Environmental > Aquatic > Marine > Wetlands > Sediment ...
TGATGACGTCCCAGCCCCGCGTATATGAAGATACAACGATCGGAAACGATGTTTGGCTTTGCGGCGGTTGCGTCGTTACGGGAGGCGTAAAGATTGCGGACGGAGTCGTAGTCGCTGCCAACGCGGTCGTCACCAGGGATATCACCGAAGCCAATTCAATCGTCGCGGGAGTTCCGGCAAAGGTGATCGGAAAGCGCCAGCCATGAGCAGAGAGGCCTGCATATGACCAAGGAGGCCCAAGACTACCAGCACAAACAGGTGCAGCGAAGTATGTTCCGCACCGTTGCCCAGAATCTCATAAAACAGCTTATGGACGAGGGCTGCACCAGGCAGGAACTCATAGGCTTTGCCAACGAAATACTGCAAACGATAATCGACCAGGGATTCGGACCCGGCAAGAGTCTCCAGGTGGAGAGCAACGGCACTGCCCATCGAGTCGAGGGCCTTGCTCAGTTGTCGTGCGAGGGAAGCGTCGTACTGACCGAAGAGACCGGGATCAGGCCCATGCGGGCGGAAGACGCTCAATCGCTTAGACGCTGGCTTGAAGATGAAGCCGTCTCGCAAAGCCTTGCCGAATGCACGCTGTCTGAGATCATTGAAGTTGTCTGCTCGCGCCGGCCTGCAACCGATCAGGCGGTGTTCGTTATGCACCGCAAGTCTGACGATGAGCCCGTGGGGCTTGTGGGACTCATTCACATAGACCCCGCCGCCGCCCAGGGCGAACTTGTCAAGATGATCGGCGATCCGACGCAGCGAGGCAAAGGCCTTGCCAAGCGGGCAACGCAGATGCTGGTGGACTTTGCCTTCGGGCAACTCAAACTTAATCGCATCTACCTTCGCACTCTCGGTGGGAACATGAAGAACATCCGGCTGAACGAGTCTCTGGGTTTCCGCTTCGAGGGCTTGCTTCGACAGGCCGCCCGCCTGTCCGGTAACCTCAATGACGTCATAATCATGGGCATGGTCGCCGAAGACCAGCCCGAAGATCGAACCTCCGGACAGGCCCTATGAGGGCTCGCCGGGAACCACTATGCACGGCTGTAAGGATGAACGTTCTTCGTAGCGGAGTGAAAGGATTGCAATGACTTCGAGCCAACCCGAAAAGCTCCACCGCGGAGCGAACGAGACGAACTCCGGCAAGCAGGCTCAGAACCTGAACGCCATCATGAGGAACAGAAAGCTGCATTGGGCTTTGTTTCTCATCGTGCTGGCATACTACGCGATTGGGGCATTCCCCATTTCTCCCGTTGAGGGAGACGGTGTGTCGATGGCTTGCGGCAGCGAACAGCTCGCCAAGTACGGTACCGATGCACCGGACCTCACCTATTCATGGAATGTGCAACCGGGCCTGCAGATAGTGGGAGCTGTGCTTCATTGGGTTACCCGAATTGACACGTACGTGCTGATGTCCCTGTTCTGTCTGGTTTGCGGATTGCTCTTTGTGACCTTCTCGGGCGCATTATCAGGCCGTGTAACCGGCGTCTCTCCTGGACTGTGCGCTTTGGCCATATTGGTGCTGCTGCCGGAGTCGATAATCGCTGCCTATTACCCGAACAGCAGGGCCGGCGCCGGGGCGTTCGGAATGGCGGGCCTCGTGCTACTCGCCGGCGAGTACCGGCTAAGGCGCCTGGTAATCGCTGGCGTGCTCATCGGCATCGCGTCGTTGTTCCGATTTGACTTCGCCGTCATGGGCATCGCCTGTATTCCGATACTGCATCGTGGTAAGTGGAGGCAGACGGCGGCCCGGGTGTTGTCACTGGGGGCGATCGCCGGGATTGTGGCGCTGGGTGGGATCTACGGCTGCGGAAGCAGCATCTTCGCGATTCTCAACAGAGCGGGCGGACACTACCAGACCGGGACGGCGGCGCTGATAACCGGATTGTCGGTCAGGGATCTGGCGAGCAACTCCTTCCTGCTCAGCCATGTCAGTTTCTTCCCGGTCGTCACGGTTTTGCTGGTGCTTGCTGGAGCAATATACCTGGTCGCGCATAGAAGATGGCGTGTGTTGGCGGTGGTCGTTCTTGGTGTCCTGCCGATATACCTGCTTTATTTCAGGGCACTGACCACCTCCAAGTATCTGTACTACACCATTCCTTTCCTCGCGATGTCGCTCGTGTTTAGCGTTCGTTGGGCGCTTGACAAAAAATCGCCGATTCGTGTGGGGTCCCTTGCGCTGGTGGTTGTGTTGTTCCTCGCTCAGTTTGTCTTGGGCGTGAGGTTGGAGGTTAACTTCAAGCCTTGGATTACGCACTCGATGTCCCCATTGGCTACGCTCTGGCAGAAGTCACCCGCCAGCGGCCCGATCGACCGGATCGCTGTGGTGATCGGCGCGGGCTTCTCCACACCCAGGGACGGGCCAAGGTACTCCACGGGGCAGCTTTTCAGCCCGGCGGCGTGGCATTGTGAGAGACGGAAACTCAAACGAGCGTTCAACGCGCTGACAGACTGCTTCCGCGAAGGTCGGGGCAATTCGAGGACCATCTACACCACGATCTGGCAGAGCACCTCGCAGGTTAACAGGGCGCTGCAAGTAAGCGGATACCGCTGCACAGAGAAGCTACCAGACGTTCGCGGCAACGCGGTCAGCATCTGGCGTAAGGGCGACGAGATATTCTCCCACGTTACACATGGAGACTTCTCAAGCTCTTGGGATCGGAGAGTAGAAGGCGCGAGACTGATCGAGGCGGACCGCATCATCTACGTTACCGGCGGAGGAAGGGAAGCGACCATCCTGGAAGCCAATGCCGAATCTTTCCGGACAGTCTTCCGCCTGAACGATCTGTCCGTTCACGCGGTGAGCATCTACACGATGCCTCTCGACCAACTTCGCGTCGGTCGATCCAGGCCTGCCCAGAGCGCGTCTTCGCCCGTGGAAAGCAGCCCGTCAAGTTGAGGACACTTGAGGACAATGAACACAGACGGCAATGAGATCCACTTGTCGGTGATTATCCCCGCCCACAACGAGGAGACCAGACTGCGTGAGTCCCTGCAGAAGATATTCGCTTTCCTGGATCAGCAGGCATTCTCATCTGAGGTCCTGGTGGTTGAGAACGGTAGTTCCGACCGCACGCTGGAAATCGCCCGTGAGGCGGCGGAAGAGCAAGACAAGCTGAGGGTATTCCAGGAACTGCGCAGAGGGAAAGGCCTCGCCGTCCGTCGCGGGATGCTGGAAGCCCGGGGCGCCTACAGGTTTTTTTGCGATGCCGATCTTTCGATGCCAATCGACGAGGTCGTCAAGTTCCTTCCCTCGCCGGAGCGTCCCGACGTCGAGGTCGCGATCGCCTCTCGTGAAGCGCCTGGGTCGGTTGTCCACAACCGCCGGGCGCATCGAGGCCTGACCGGAAAAGCCTTCAACTTGATTGTTCGGTTGCTCCTGCTTCCGGGTCTAAGGGACACGCAGTGTGGCTTCAAGTGCTTTCGAGCGGATGTCGCCGAATGCATCTTCAGCCGCCAGGTGATAAACAGCATGGCGTTCGACGTGGAGTTGCTCTACATCGCCAGACGGAAGGGCTACCGGATTCTGGAAATTCCGATCACGCTCTATCTGGACACCGACAGCAGGGTCAGGCTCTTCCGCGACTCGGCGAGAATGGCGATGGATTTGCTGGCGATCCGACGGAACTGGAGACGAGGTGTTTACGACTAGGTTGCCGAAATCGGCCTGATTGCCCGCCTTTGGGCGCATTTGTACAAATGACCGAACACGCCGACAATCCGCCTAGGGTATCCGTTGTGGTGCCGGTACGCGGCGACGAACCCAACATAGGCAAATGCCTTCGCAGTATCCTCGACGGGGCGCTTCCGGAGCACCAATTGGAAGTGATCATCGCCGACGGGGGCGGCTCTGCCGGCACGATGAAAGTCGTATCGGCGCTGGCCGAAGAGCATCCCTGTGTTCGCGTTGTTCCCAACCCGGGACGTATCGCGCCCACGGGCTTCAACGCCGGGATAAAGGCGAGCAGGGGCCAGGCCATATGCATTCTCAGCGCCCACAGCTATCTGGATACTGACTACCTGGCCAAGTGCCTGGACGTGCTGGAACGAGAGGAAGTGGACGTGGCTGGAGGCCCGATGGTAACTCTGTCCGGCGCGGATAGCCTGCAGTCCAGCATGGTGAGGAACATCACCTCAAGCAGATTCGGAATGGGATCGAGCTTCCGTACTCTGCGTAGGGACGGGCCTGTGGATACCGTGGTCTTCGGCGTGTATCGAAGAAGCGTCTTCGAGAAGATCGGGTTGTTCGACGAACGGCTGGTGAGAAACCAGGACAACGAGCTGAACAGCAGGCTTAGAAGCAACGGTGGGCGAGTCTGGATGGTCGCCGGGACAAGCTCGTACTATTACAGTCGCCAAAGCATAGGGAAACTGCTCCGTCAAAACTTCCGCAACGGGATGTATTGCATACTGACCTGGCGTCTTAATCCCGGCAGTTTCGTGCTTCGCCACGCGGTCCCTCTGCTATTCGTGCTCCTGCTAATTCTCGGAGGGATCGCTGCGGCGGCTCTGCCTGTCTTGAGGTACTTGTATTTGGGTATTCTCGGGCTATATGGAGTCCTGGCTGTGCTTGCGAGCTTACAGGTCGGGCTTCGTTCCAGGTCCCTGCTGGCGTTCCTGCTTCCTGTAGCTTTCGCAACGCTTCACGTTACGTATGGCCTCGGTTCACTGATCGGTATTCTGCGTTTCTGCTTCCGCCGGATCAAGCGACCAGGCCCTGAGAAGCTTTCCTCGGTCTGACGAAGGCAAGCCGGCTGTAATGAGTTGCATCGCTCGATGCTTCTGGGGGTAAGCCAAGCAGTACCTTCTGTCAGTATGCTTTGGGCTCTTCCGGTGTCTAAGCAAAAGCAAGCCATGCATGGTTGCATGGCTTGCTTGGGATTGGTTCATGTCCTGGCGTGATTACGGCAATATAAACGAATCTTCAACTCCGTTCATGCTGCTTTCCAGGCACTCGCCGGCCTGGCTTGTATATACATCGTCATCGGCACTTGCCTCGACGGCCGAGTAAATGTTGTCCTTGTCATATCCACAGTTGGCCACATCGTGCCAGGCGACAGCTCCGTCACAGTAGCCGACGTTCTGGCCTTCCTGCATATGGTTGGGGCTGTTTCCGTCTTCCCTCTTGGCCTCTATCGGATCGGCGCCCTCCCAATCAACGACAGTCGCAGAGTCATCGAGCAATCCCGACATGTTCGGGGTCGTCATTACATAGGGGCTGCTGTCGGCTACCCAGGCAACGCCGCTAGTTGCGGAAACGCTCAGGGGCCTGTTTTCTCCGTAAGGGTTCTGCAGCCCATAGCTAAGATGCTTCTTGTTCATGGAAGCGTCGTCATCGGCAGGCACGAAGTCCCAGAAATCTGCTTCATTCAAATCCGAAGACGCCCCATCATGACGGACTGGGTCAACTGTGTCTTCGGTTGACGGACAAACAAAGGCCTCAACCTTTGTGAACTCCCCCCTCACCAGGAGCCAGTAGTTCATACTGACGTTATGGTGCGGTGGGTTGGCCGCCTCGAACATGTTGATTGTCCGCCTTACGCCTATGGGCCTGTTCCAACGGTGGGCCACGCCCACAGGAGGCAGAGGCACGTATGGCAGTTGCTCCCGACCCCTCTCATTGCTGTACATCACCAGAGCGTTGATGATGCCTTTCTGGTTCACCGAGCAGGACGACCTCTTGGCCAGTTCCTTGGCCCTGTTCAAGCTCGGAAGCAGAATCGACACCAACAGGGCTATGATGGCGATGACCACCAAGAGTTCGATAAGCGTGAATCCCTTGCCTTGTCTAGCGACCATGTCTAAAACCTTTCATATTGAGTTCTACGGCCACAGCGTCCGGTGCCGGCAAACGGCATAGGAGGATGGTTCCCTGCTATGTCAACACAAGCTGGCCTCCTCCAGCCGGTATGCTCCACCGCCTGTTATTTTAACAATTGACGCAGTTTTAGCAATCCCTACGGCATTTTTTTCCTTCGCGATCACCCACTATGCAAGACCTGCATTCGCAATGGGATCCGTGCGAAGTGCCCCTCAGTTAGCGCCAACGGGTGCCTGGCTCACATCCGTGGCGGCGGCGGGCATTTTCGAGGTCCCTTGCATTGGTGGTTAGCTGCTGCCAGGTAAGAGTTTACACTTGAGAGACTGCTTCTGCCAGGGCCTCGGCCACTTGAGCGACCTCGTCCTCGGACAGGTTCGCGTGGAATGGCAGGGCTATCGTTCTACCGGCCACCGCTTCGGTTACAGGGAAGTCCCCCGGTTTGGTCCCGAGCATCTCCATGACGAAAGGCTGGGTGTGGACCGGGACAAAGTAATTGCTGCAGCCGATGCCTTGGCTTGTCAATCTCGCGATTATCTGGTCCCGTTGGTGGGGGTTGTATTCTTCGGAAAGTCTCACCACGTAAACAAACCAACTGGCAGTGCGTCTTTCCACCATGGGCGGAAGGTGGAAGTCCTTCAGGCCTGACAGGACTCGGTCATAGGCTTGGGCGACGTTCCTTCTTTTTTCGATAATTTCGTCGAGCCTCTCCATCTGAACGCGCCCAACAGCAGCATTGAGTTCGCTCATCCTGTAGTTGTATCCGAGCCTGGCATGGCTCAGCCAGGCGGAGGTGGCGCGGCCTTGATTTCTCATGGACACGCACATGTCCCGGACCTCTTGGTTATCGGTGACTATCAGCCCGCCCTCTCCGGTGGTGATCTGCTTGTTGGGGTAGAAGGCGAATACGCCGCAGTCGCCGAAGTTCCCGGCGGGCCTGCCGGCCAGAGATGCCCCGAGTGCCTCGCAGCAGTCCTCTATCATCTTCAGGCCGTGATCCTGGGCTATCCGCTCGTAGGTGTCGAAATGAGCCACGTTTCCGAACACCTCCACGGGAAGGATGGCCTTTGTTCTGTCGGTGATGGCGGCTTCGATTGCACCGGGATCAATGTTGTAGCTTTCAGGGTCTATATCGACAAAGACGGGCTTGACTTGCTCGAAGAGGAGGCAGTTGGCTGTGGCTATGAACGTGAAGGGAGTCGTGATTACCTCGTCACCCGCTTGCAGGTCCATGGCACGGACACACAGGTGCAGCCCGCTGGTTCCGCTGTTCACTCCGACGCCGTATTTCCTTCCAGCCCGTGCGGCCAGTCCGTCCTCGAAGGCCTCCAGCTCCGGACCGATGCTGAGCCTCCCACTGTGAAGCACCTTGCTGACCGCCTCCACTTCGGCCTCGGTAATATCAGGCAGTGACAGGGGGATGGTACGATCAGGCATGGCTAGCTCCATTGCTAAATGGTCAAAGGTTTGAGGATTGCAGTTTGTCTAAGCGCCGCCGGATGTCTCGGAAAGGGTCTCCTGCTCGGTCTGGCCGGCCTGCGAACCAATCAGGCCTTGGCTGGCATTGCTTGGTTCGTATTCAGGGATGATCTCTTTGAGCAGTGAGACTATTGTCTCTCGGTCGCCACAGTTTGACAGTTGCCCGAGCTTCTCAATATACCCGGAGATAACCTGCCACTTCCCGGACTTGTGCTTCCATACAAGAACCTTGGGGTGGACTGTTGGCTCAATGTCCTCGCCGGCAGTGCGCAGTTCCTCGAAGAGTTTCTCTCCGGGCCTGGTACCGGTGAAGGCGATGTCTATGTCTTCTTCCGGCCTGAATCCGGAAAGGGTGATCATCTGCCTGGCAAGGTCCACTATTTTCACGGGTTCGCCCATATCAAGCAGGTATATCTGGCCTCCGGACCCAGTTGCCGCCGCCTGAAGGACAAGCTGGGACGCCTCGGGTATGGTCATGAAATACCTTGTCATCTTCGGATCGGTGACTGTAACGGGACCCCCCGCTGCTATCTGCTTGCGGAAGATCGGAACGACCGAACCGGCAGAGCCGAGAACATTCCCAAACCTGACGGACTTGAGTTGAGTCTGGCAATCGGCTCGCTCATTGAGCGCCTGGGTGTATATCTCGGCGACTCTCTTGGATGCTCCCATCACCGAGGACGGGTTAACCGCCTTGTCGGTTGAGATCATCACGAATTCCGCAGCACCGTGCTTGCAAGAGGCGTCGGCAACGTTTTTCGTGCCAAGAACGTTGTTCTTGATCGCCTCACAGGGGTTCTGTTCCATGAGGGGAACATGCTTGTGAGCGGCCGCGTGGATTACCACCTCGGGCTTGGAGTCCGCCCAGACGTTCATCACCCGCGTGCGATCATATATGTCGCAGACCCACCCGACGATGGGAATTTCGGGATGGGATCTGTTCAGTTCCCGCTCGATCTCAAAGAGGGGGTTCTCCGCCTGTTCGACAAGTATCAGCTTGGCCGGAGCGAAGTTGCATACCTGCCGGCACATTTCCGAGCCGATGCTTCCCCCGGCGCCGGTTATGAGCACCCGCCTCTGGCGAAGGAAGCGAGCAAGAGATTCCATGTCCAGTTCTACCACGTCCCGGCCCAGAAGATCGTTTATGTCCACCGGCCTGATCTGCGAGACAGTGACCCGTCCGTCAATCAGGTCTCCCACTCCGGGCAAGGATTGGAACTTGAGTTTGGTTCCGCTGCAGAGGTCGATGACGCGCCGCAGTTGCTTCTGGGAAGCAGAGGGCATCGCGATGAGGATTTCCTCAACTTCCTCATCCTCGCATACCTGGCGGATGTCCTCTGTGGTGCCCAGAACAGGAAGACCATGAATGAATACCCCTTGTTTGGCCCGGTCGTCGTCAACAAGCCCCGCAACCCTATAGCGCTCTTCCTTCATTCGGAAGATTTCTCGTATGATGGTCTCTGCGGCATTTCCCGCCCCCACGATCAGGACTCGGCGGGCCCCTTCGGCTGCCACAGGCCGCATCTCCTCGCGGTAGATCCTGAAGCCTAATCTGGCCGCACATACCAGAAACACAGTAGCCATGAAATCGAGCAGCAGGATGCCCGCTGAGTGCGATTTGAAAAATGTGCCCAGATAGGGAACCTGCCTGGCCGTTGCCGCAGGAAGCCATCTGAACAGGAATACGCATCCGAACATCACGACTACAAAGAGCCAGCAAGCGAACAATATGTTCCACACATCGCGGATGCTGGCGTAGGTCCACCCCCCCCGGAGCAGCTTAAGCCAGTTGAAAATGACCAGCTTGATTATGACGTAGAAAGGTAGCCAAAACAGGAACTTAGGGTAGAACCAAGGGGCGCTGTCGCGCGTTATCTCAAACCTGACTAGGTGGGCAGTGAACAGCGCAAAGGTGAAGATCGCCGCGTGCACAACAGCATTGACCAAGACGCGATGACGCAACGCCGGCGCGGTGATCCAGTGCACCAGGCGCGATGGCTCGTGTTCGGATGTCTTGTTTCCTGAAGCGGACATATCCTTGTTATACGGCCCTCGTGCCGGTATTGCTCGCTGATACTAATAATCGGCGCAGTGTGATGGTCGATTGAACTCTAAACGCGCCTGTGGAGGTAGGCCAAGCCAAGCTTCTGCCATGTTCTGCAGCAGTCCTGTGATCTTCTCACCGCTCAGTCGGGTGAAACTTCGTGGAATTGGTCTTTTCCCTTACCGCAGTCGGCGGTGTCATTGGCTGATGCGCGCGGATCGCGTCGTCGGCGCGCCGGCAACTGAAACGCCACCTGCCTCCACGGCATCGATGAAGATATCGAAGGCCTCGGCCGCGTCGGCGTCCTTGGCGTTCCTTGCCAACTGGACTGATCGCCTCAGCATCTTCAGGGCCTCTTCGGTTTGCCCCTCAAACCAACGGAAGTAGACCAGAAGCAACCTGGCCTTGAGATCGTTAGGCCTAGTGGAGACGTGTTCTTCCAGGCGGGCCATTCGGTTGGCATATCGTGCAATTCCCTGGGGGCTGTCGCCGAAGAACGCCTTCGGTTTCAGCGCGGCCAGCGGAAGCTCCGGAAATCGCTTGAGCGTGCTGCGAAGATAGTGGGAAGCTTCGGCATAGCTGAGAGTGGACTTGGCAAAGCTGGCATGAGCCAGGCTAAGCAGGCTTTCCGGGTCCTTAGTCGCAAGGTGGTTAGCCATTCTGAAATCCCGGTATGCCTGATCGAAGTTGCCCGCTTTGAAGGCTTTTTCGCCCTTGGTCAGGTAATCGCTGTAGAGGCTCTCGTCGCTAGGCGCCAGAGACGTTATCGCCCCTGCGGTACTAGCCAAGGCTGTGTCCGCACTACTTTGAAGACTGGACATGTAGTCAGCGGCGGCTGCGACGGCAAGCCTGCGGTTTGAACTGATCGCCTGGGCAAGCCCAGCGCCTTTCACTGCCGCGAGGCCACCGGTTGCGCCGAGAGGGCTCTGTCCAGAGCTGCTCAGTCTCACGCTGGCAGTTTGCTTGACGCCACCGACTCCGCTGACCAAGGCACTGGTTGACTTGCGGCGAACAGAGTAGCTTCCACTTCCGCCAATGTCGCTTCTGAGTACCGAACTGCCGCCCTTGGTGGAAGGTCTGGCCAAACCGCCCACGCCGTAAGAATAGGCTCTGAAAGAAGTGGACGCGCCGCTGCCCCCAACCGACTGCATGTTACCGACACCCCGAACATATCTCTGGCGTCTGGACTCGGCCCGAACAGCCGAAACCCCCAAGGTGAACAAGACCACCGAGACTGTAAGAACCGCCATTTTGCCGTTTACACTTAGCATTGCACTACATAGCAATTATAAGCCAAACTGCAGGTCCAGGTGAAAGGTTTCGGCCCCCTTTGGGCGGTAGATGATCCCCGGCCCAGGCGGGGCCATGCGATTGGCCCAATCATTTTTCCGTCCATTTCACGCGGAACAGCAGGCTACCCTCAGGCCTGTCCAATTGGGCCCCGTTCAGTATGTCCTTGGGCGCGTAGCCGGGCTTGTCGGAGACGACGTAAAGCGCCCGACCGGCAAAAACACTTCGGATATTGGCTTCTGTCAAATCCCTTGAGGCAATCGGACTTCCGGCAAACTGCACTATAACGCCGGCCCCGATCCCTTGGATTTCCTGCGCGAGTTTCAGAGGGTGTCCGCAAGTGCTGTCGGGAATAATTACGCCGTCAGGAGATGCCTGTGACAGCGCCGCGTTGGCAAATCTGCGTGCGGAGTCCTCGTTGTGTTTCCACGGCACGAGCCAATAGCGGGCCTCGTCTCGGCCGGGGGTCCGTACCTTCACCATCGCCGGCGCCAGCCGCCTGGCCAGCTTGGGCGCAGCAGCGAAAACCGCCGGCTGCCATACCAACGACAGCAAACAGAGCGCATATAGTCCCCGGCGCCACATTGACGAAATATCCATTACAACTGACGCGCCGATACCTGCAGCCACTGTCATCATCGCCAAGGTGGGCAGGATGAAGGTGAACTGGTCCGGCACGGGGTAACGCAGGAAAAAGACTACGTGGATCACCGTCAGCCCAGCCAGCGCCAATGCCGTCGGGCCACCGACGCGCTTGGACAGGCGCGCCCATCCTATAACCGCCAACGGAAGCAGAAGCCCGATGAAGTTCATTGCCGAGAAAACCACGTTTGCCTTCCACTGACGGGACGGTGTCGTCACGTTCAGCACTTGCCGGCCGTAGCGCCCAACCAGTGCCGAGACTGCGGCGTTGGTCCAGCTGCCACCGGTGACGGCAAGGTGAACGGTCATTGCCAGATACAACCCTGCCCCCACAACCCACGCACCGGCCGCGGCAGCAAGCGCCCATGCCGCCAGCCTGCGCCGAGCCACCAGGGCAACCGTCGCCAACACGTAAACGGGTAAGCCCAGAAGAGCAAAGTTGTGCACACAAAGCCCCAATCCGTTCACCAGCGCAAGCCCAACCAGCAGATGCCATCGAGGCCTGCGCAACAGCAGCGCCAACAGCCAGACCTCCGCAGTGAACCCCGCCAGTGACCAGGTGTAAATCTCCGCGATGGTCGCCAACCACCAGGCCGTATGTGCGAAGGCGAGCGTTGCCGCAGCGATCAGGCCTGCCCGAACTCGGCCGGTGAGAACCGCAACGACTGCGGCGATATTGGCCAGCGCTACGGCCATCCCCAACCCGCTGAAGGCGTTCAGCAAGAGCGGAAGCTGATCCCTTGCCACCAGCATAAGCGCCCTTCCCGCGGCGATGTAAAGCGGGTGCGCCAGGGCAAGGCCCAGGTGTCCTACGTAATCGCCGTTCAGCACCCGCCACTGGAACATGCCGCTGTCTTGCCAACTGATCGTCCGTTGGCAGGTGGGCAAGTAGAACAGGCAGGCGGAAACGAACGTAAGACACCAGGCAGACGCCGTTAAGCGACGCGAAACATCTGGACGATATGAACTATGCAGAACGGGCATTACACGCAATATTATCGGCAAAGTCACTGTTGCGCACCAGCTTGGGCACTGGGCATATCCATTATGCCTGCGCGAGTAAGAGCGAATTGGTTCACCAGCCAGAGCAACCCGACAAGCTCAAATCCATGAGCATGCTTGGCGCCTTGGTCGAGGCCTGCAGGCCCAAACACTGGGTCAAGAATGCTTTTGTTGTTGCGCCCATTCTCTTCTCGGGGCGCTTCGTGGAGCTTGGCGCCTGGGTCCAGGCTGCCGGTGCGACTGTTGGTTTCTGCCTGCTGTCCAGCAGCATTTACCTGATCAATGATATCTGCGACTGTAAGGAAGATCGGCAGCACCCCGTCAAGCGGAACAGGGCGATCGCTTCAGGCCGTCTGTCGATTCCGGTGGCCCTTGCGGCAGCCGTCGTGCTGGCTGCAATCGGTGCGGGGTTCGCCCTGGCGGTCGCTTTTCTGGGCATTACTGGTGCTGTGAAGGTCCTCGCCTACGACATGCCCCAACCCCTTGCCGGCACGGGCCTGTTAGTCTGGGCGGGCTGTTACGTAGCGCTGAATGTGGTCTATTCGCTCTTGCTCAAGCAGCGGGCGATAGTGGACGTCCTCGTCGTGGCGATGGGGTTCGTCATGCGGGCTATGGCGGGCGCTGCCGCCATTGCGGTCCCCATAAGCCCCTGGCTGGTGGTCTGCACGTTGACACTGTGCCTGTTCATAGCAGTGGCCAAGCGGCGAAGCGAGACCGTGGAGATGACTGCCGGGCAGGTCCAGGCGACCAGGAAGGCGCATCTTGGATACCAAGTAGAGACCATTGAACACATGCTGACGGTTTCGGCGGCACTTGCGATATTGACCTACAGCCTGTACTGCTTGGCGCCACGCACGGTGGTGGCAATCGGTTCGGGACACATGGTCTGGACCATACCCTTGGTGATCTACGGCACTTTCCGCTACTACCGGCGCTGTCACAGGCCGGGGGCCGGAGATATTGTCGCCGTGCTAATGAGAGACAGAATCATGTGGGTTGTCATAGCAGCCTACGTTGTCATGGTCGGCCTGATACTTACATATGGCTCGCATCCCGCTATCAAGCCGATATTGGACGTTTAGCAGTATCCATCCTGAATGAGGTCTTTGCACATGCCCAGATTTCTGGTTACAGGAGGAGCGGGTTTCCTGGGGATAAATCTTGTCCGGTTCCTTCTGGACAAAGGATGCGAGGTCACATCGCTTGATATCTCCGAGTTCGACTATGACGATTGCAGGGACAGGATTCGGATAGTAACCGGCGACATACGAAATAAAGACGTAGTCGCAGAAGCGATGGCCGGTGCGGACATTGTCGTCCATTCAGCAGCGGCGCTTCCCCTCTACAAGAAGCGGGATATCTTCTCCACAGATGTCGATGGGACCGGCAACTTGGTGGAACGAGCCTACGAGCAAGGAGTTGACAGGTTCATACAGATATCCTCGACTGCCGTCTATGGCATTCCCGACCATCACCCCATCTACGAGGACGACAAGCTCGACGGCGTGGGACCTTACGGAGAAGCGAAGATCCTCGCCGAGAAGGTCTGCCTGGAATACCGGGCCAAGGGAATGTGCGTACCTATCCTGCGACCGAAGTCCTTCATCGGACCAGAGAGGCTGGGTGTCTTCGCCATGTTCTACGACTGGGCGAAGGACGGACACGGCTTCCCGATGATCGGAAGCGGGGAAAACCGCTATCAACTGCTGGACGTAGCCGACCTCTGCGAGGCCATCTGGCTTTCCACAACATTGAGCAGAGACAAAGCGAACGATACCTTCAATATCGGCGCGAAAGAGTTCACAACCATGAAGGCCGACTTCCAGGCGGTTCTGGATCAGGCCGGATTCGGAAAAAAGATTCGCTCGTTCCCCGCCAAGCCGGTTATCTGGGCACTCAAGCTCCTGGAGCTTGTCAAACTCTCCCCGCTCTACAAATGGGTCTATGAGACCGCCTGTGAAGATTCCTTCGTCTCCATCGACAAGGCCGAGAGAGTCTTGGGTTTCAACCCCAAGTACTCCAATGCCGAAGCGCTCGTGCGCAACTACAACTGGTATGTCGATAACCTTGAATCTTTCAGCGATGCGAGCGGAATCTCACACAGAGTTCCTTGGAAACAGGGCATCATACGTCTGGCCAAGGTCTTTTTCTGACAGCGTGTGTGTGATAATCTGTGATGTCCGATGGGTTGGTATCTCCTACCGGCCTGACAATGCGCAATAATGTCACATCCGCAATACAGCCCGATCGAAGTCCTTCAGAACGTCTGGTGGATATCGGCCGTCAGTTTCGGCGCGGCGCTGGTCGTGACGCCGGTCGTCAGGTTGATCGCCTACAAGACAAAGATAGTGGATCGTCCCGATGATCTGCTCAAGCCTCACGGAAGACCTGTGGCGTACCTCGGTGGTGTGGCAATATGCCTGGGCCTGCTTGTCGGGCTGGTTTGCTACCTGACGGTTATGCCAAGCGCCGCAGCCCATTGGCAGAGCCTCCGGCAAGATATTCCCGCAGGACGGGTGCCCGCAATCTTGAGCAATCCGATATGGAACCTGGGTGCGATTGCCCTCGGCTGCGTTGTTATCACCGTGGTTGGCCTGCTGGACGATATCAGAGAGATCAAGCCGAGCACGAAGGTGCTGGGACAGGTTATCGCAGCGGGTATCCTGCTTGCCGGAGGGGTAGGGGATCGCATGGCGACGGTGGTCTTCGGTAGCTTCGGGATTGCCCCTTCCCCGTGGCTGCTTTTCCCGGCCAGCGCAGTCCTGTGCGTGGTGATTGTTATAGCAACCTGCAATGCCACCAACCTGTTGGATGGGCTTGACGGCCTGTGCGGAGGCGTGACAGGCATAATCGCGCTTGGGTTCCTTGCGCTGGCGGTCTGGCTGGCAATGTATGCCAATTATCCCGATAGCGAAGCTCTTCGCGTTGCGCTGGCGCTGGCTATGGCCGGCGCGGTTTTGGGCTTCCTTCCCTACAACATACCTCCGGCAAGCATCTTCATGGGAGACGCCGGAAGTATGCTTCTGGGCTTCTTCGTGGGAACCACGATGGCGATGTTCTGTCAGGAGTCCAACGCGAGGTGGTTCGTAGCCGCATGGGCTGTTTTCGCCTTGCCCACACTCGATACCGGCTTGGCGGTGGTCAGGCGCTTGCTGAGCGGAAAGAGCATATTCGCCGGGGATCGCAGCCACCTTTACGATCAACTCGTTGACAGGGGAATGACGGTCAAGCAAGTAGTGGGCCTGTTCTATCTGCTTGC
>Ga0272444_10002958_pt1 | contig 15525 bp, 12 predicted proteins | sample SSMForm13_FD_201033 | JGI IMG/M metagenome (GOLD analysis project Ga0272444, IMG submission 201033) | Marine sediment archaeal communities from Little Sippewissett salt marsh, Falmouth, MA, United States - SSM-Form-13 | ecosystem: Environmental > Aquatic > Marine > Wetlands > Sediment ...
AATCATATTCGCCAGAATCCGCCCGAATACAGCGCCGAGATCGGTCTCAACCTGGATAAAGTGAAACCCATTCATCCCCTAAAATGGAATGACACCTTGGCCAGAGTTGCCGAAGAGAAGGCGGCAGACATGGCTACCCGCGATTATTTCGGCCATCAAACGCCTGAGGGTATAGGCATCAACAGGCAAATCCATGATGCCGGGTATAAAATCCCATTTTATATGATAAAAAACAAGTCGGACAACTGCTTTGAATCGTGCGGAGGAGGTTATCGAGATGGGTTTTCGCTGATCAGGGGTTTGATATTTGATGAAGGTACGCCCGGTAAAGGACATCGAAAACACCTCCTCGGACTGGACAGCTTCTGGGCCAAATGCCGGGACATCGGTATTGGTATCGCCTTTAATTCCCAAAGCGAATACAAGTATTATGCCTGCGTGATAATTGCCGATCACAATTATTGAATAACAGCATGGGCTCATCCGGCATCGTTTAATTTATAAACGGAAGCCATTCGTTTTTGCTGAATAAAATCAGCCACCTTATTTGCCCCGATTACTAATCTGTCTTTTCTTTGTCCGCCCGCCACTTTCCGCAATGCCTCCATTCTTTCTCGTTTTGCCGGCGGAAGAAGCTGATGCCTGCGATGGTTTGTTCATCGATATCCAGAGTGCCCTTGTATCGGCCGATTTCCCTGGATGGCCAGCCGGCGAGACGGGCAAATTCGATATTATTATCCTTGTATTGACCTGTAATCCTGAAGTTGCTGGCCCGGGCGCGCCTTTTGCCTTTGGGGGGGGTGTCGAGCTTCAGGCGACCGTCGAAACGGCCGTCCTTTTTTAGTCTTATTTCCAGTCTCCCGCGATAACCATCTGCGTCCAGCCACCATAGCCCGCCGAGCATCTCCCTGACCCGCCTTTCTCTCTCAGGCGCTTCCCTTAATACTCGGTCAATCTTCAGCTCGAGAATCCGTTCCATTTCCATCCGCGCCTTTTGCTGTGACACGAAGTTGTTGTTTTCCAGCTGATGGTGAGTCACTTCGAAATTGGGCAGTTTATATTCTCGGTTGTCGATAACAACTTTCCGGATATGCCGGGAGGTCTCCATGGCGTTTTTCCCCTCCTGCAGATCAAGCAAATCGAAATAGGCCCAATCATATAGAATATGCTCCCGGGCGGTTTCGAACGAAATGGTCAGGCGGTCGGCCAGTTCCTTCGCCGCTTTGTCGATCCTGACCGCCTCGTTATGATCCCGGGAATGGGTCTCTTCCAGTCTCAATCGGGCCACCTCCGCCCACTCGGCCAATGATGCTACCGGCCCTAACCATACCTTCCCTTGAAATGAAATAACCCGTCGATTTCCCTTCAAGCCATCATAGTGAAGAGGAATTCCGGCACGGGATTTCTTGCGGGGCGTGAGGCGTTTGATCGGTTTGCGAAAAACCGACGCTATTCCCCCAATACAGCTGTTATATGTCTTTTTGAATTTTCCCTGCCTCCGCGATAAAGGTACTCTGTTGCAGAATAGTCAAAAATGATGGTTTTTCAAAGACTTTTAAGAAATACTCGACCATTCATCTCCGAGTCATTAAGCTTGATTATCGGCTGGATTCATGTTAATTTATGATCAACTGAGAAGAATTGTATTTAATAGATTCCTGTTCGGAGAGGAAGCGGGCATGAAAACCGCCTTTATCGGGCCGGGAGTGCTTTATTCGTTCCTTTCGCATTGTAATAAGAGTCGGCTGAATAAAGTCGTCCTTGATTGCGGCGCCGGGGGTTCTCATCCGCCTCTGGCGATGTTCCATGAACGGGACTACCGGACTTATGGTATCGATATTTCGAGAAAACAAATGGAACGAGCCCGGCGTTTTTGCCGCCGGAACAAAATGGAACTCAACATACAATACGCCGACATGCGTCATCTGCCATTCCGTGATGAATCGATGAGTTTCGTCTACTCCTACGCGGCTATTTGCCATATGACCAAAAAGGATGCCGGGATAGCCATGGATGAAATTAAGCGGGTTTTAAAAAAGAACGGACTGTGCTTCATAAGCTTCTGTGCCGCCGATGACAGAGTGAAAAACACCGCCGACCGGCGAGGGCCGGGCGAATACACCAAAGAGAACGAAGGGAAGACAATTATCCATAGCCTCTATGGTCAGGAGGAGCCGGATCGGTTCTTTCAGGGTTGCCGATTGATCAATAAGGTCTGGCGGCGGATCGAAAATTTCGGTAAGGTAAAAGGCCATGCCTGGGCTGAAATCGACTATATTGCCCGGAAGCTATAAAGCCCAAAATGACTCTTCGGCGTCCTTATTTCTCAAGGCATCAACTAAACGGTTTTTGGGCGGCCATCTCCGCCCGGTCGGCGATGGCCCGGACAAGCCCCCTGAAGACCAGAGTATGAATCGGGTAAATCGTATACCAGTAGATATGCCCGATAAGTCCGCGCGGATAATAACTGGCCGTCTGTGTCAAAAGCGTCCCGTCGTTTCCCTTCTGTTCGACTTTCAACTCCAGCCAGGCCTGGCCCCATACCTTCATTTCGGCTCGGAGCAACAGCCGCTCTCCCGGAACGACGGCCATCACGCGCCAGAAATCCAGGGCATCGCCTGTTTTGATATCCTCGGGATGTCTTCGCCCGCGCCGCAGCCCGACCCCGCCGAGCTGCTTGTCGATAAATCCCCTCAGGCTCCAGAGCCAGTTGGCGTAGTACCAGCCGTTTTCTCCGCCGATAGCCCTGATAACTCCGTAAACGGTCTCGGCCGGTGCTTTGATCAGCAACCGGCGCCGATCGCGAAACAAATGAGAATCAAGATGATCCGGTTCCGCTGAGATACTGGCGGCATCCGTCCAGGTTGTCTCGGTTCGGTGTTCCCGCCGGAGACTGACCGCCCGTTCGATCGCTTCGGCGAGACTGATCGGGTCGAAATCGAAAATTTCCCGCGCCCGATCGTTCTCGCAAACCGTCTCGTAACGAAGCCCCTCGATCAGCGCCCGAGCAATATGCGCCGGAATCGGGGTTACCAGATTGACCCAGTACGACGACAGCCGCGGCGTCAGCACCGGAACTCTGATAAGCCATCGTCGTAAACCGAGCACCCGCGCGACCATCAACATCATATCCCGATACGATAATACCTTCGGGCCGCCGATATCCAGAATCTGCCCGGCCGACTCGGGATACTCGGGACAGGCGACCAGATACCGAAGGACATCGGCAATAGCGATCGGCTGGGTCAGGGTGTACACCCAGCGGGGGCAAATCATAACCGGCAGCCGATTTACCAGGTGATGTATCATTTCGAAAGAAATACTGCCGGAGCCGACAATGACGGCCGCCCGGAATTCCGTGACCGGCACCGGTCCCTCGCGAAGAATATTGCCGACCTCATGACGGCTGCGTAAATGCGGTGACTGATCGGTGTCTCGTTTGCCCAGGCCGCCCAGGTAAATGATTCGTTTGACTCCCGCCGCCGAAGCTGCCTTGGCCACATTGGCGGCCGCGGTGCGATCGAGATTTTCGAAACGCTCCTCCCCGGCGGCCATCGAGTGGATCAAGTAATAAATCACCTCGATATCCTGCATGGCCTTCTCAAGGGAGGCCGGCTCGAGAACGTCACCCTCGATGATTTCCACTCCCGGCGGCCAGGCCCGATCATCGGCTTTACCCCGATCGCGGACCAGACAACGAAGATGGTACCCCTGATCGGCCAGTCGCGGCACCAGTCGACCGCCGACATAACCGGTCGATCCCAGGATCAGTATATTCATGTTTCTCCGTACCGTTAATCGGTCACAGCCAGCGCCAGTGACCTTTTGGACAAAATAGGCAATTAATTGAATAATCGCCACTAAACTATATCCGTGAGGTGCCGGAGGGCCGATTATTTTCCGCGGCGAAGAAGCCGAAAATCAATACTTTGTAGGCCCGAATACCGTTTTTTATGCTTGCATTTCAAAAACCCTTGCCTATATTAGGGCCGCAGGATCACGCCTTATATACATATCGGAAAGGCTACCGAGAATTAGTCGCATTTATTTTATGGAACCTGTTTCAATAAATAATACAATCGCTAACCCCCAATTCTAAACAGGTCCCGGCTGCTGCCGAACCGCTTGAAGGAGGTGACGTCGCAAGGAAAAGGAGTATCCAGGCTTTTTTTGACCTAAAAAAGCCGTTCCCGGCGCTTAAGCTGTAGCGCTGAAAATCAAAAATCTTACAGGAGTTGTTATGAACAAATGTCAAAAGCCGAGAATCTGGTGGCCGGTCATGTTGCTGGCCGCTTTTGCCCTGATCGGCTCTCCCGTTTCGGGTGCCCAGATTACTCACGATACACAGACCGAATTCGGAAGCGGTATCTTCGATCAAACCGTCCTGGAGGGGACCGAGCCCGCCCCGGAAATCAAGCTGGATACCTATTCCGATTTTACCTGGTCGTTCGAGGACGATGATATCGCCGGCTGGACTTTCGCAACCAAGCAGCCCGGCGCCATTGCCACCGAGGATCCCGATGGCCAGATTCATCTTTTGGCCGAGCAGGTCGGGGGTGATGAATCGTACGGCCTGGCTTATCGAACCGATGTAGCCGTGCCCGATGTATTCGTCGTCGAATATCTCATTAAATTCGACGCCATCGATGCCAGCGGCGTGGCCGATCCCATGACCGATCAGCCTACCGGAGCCTGTGCCCGTCTTGATGTTTTCAATTCATCGGTGGGACTCCGTATGGACGTCTTCACCGACCGCATGGTTTCTTTTTATCGCGAGGGTTCGACCGGTGTCGACTACCCGACCATCTCGTATTTCGATGTGACCACTAACCTCGACCAGTGGTATACGCTTCGGTTCGAATGCGACTTCGCCACGCCCGGTTATCCCTGCCAGGTTTATCGCGACGATACCTGGATCGGCGAGCTTAACGCCGACACCAGAAACGCCTGGCAGCAGGCTGTCCGGCCGATGGCCTACTCCCGCGGAGCCGCCAGCGGCGTGGCCGAGATGTACGTCGATCGGGTTCGTATCGGCGCCATCGAAACCGATTATTATCTGAGCGGGACATATACCTCCGATATGCTCGACCTGAACGCCACCTCGTTCGGCGAATTAAGCTGGACCGAGATGATCGAGGGCGGCGATTATCCCTGGGGGAACTGGACCAAGTATGCCGGCAATCCCGTTATCGATGACGGTGTCGGCTCGGGGAACCTCCCCGAAAACATGCTGACCGATATCAACGATCCGCTCCAGCAGCCGATTCTCTACGACGGCAAGTACTGGCTGACCTATGCCGGTTGCTGCGGCGATGATATCCGTCTGGCCTATTCGACCGATCCGGAGTTGCTGACCTGGACGATCTACGAGGGCAATCCTATCCTGTCCCCGGGCGCCGGTGAGAATTATCTTTTCTCACCCAATATCTTCAAGGACGGTGAGACCTATTATTTGTTCTACGATGTCTCTCTTACCCTGAACAGCGTTACCGCTCAGAGAGTCGCCTACGCTACCGCTCCCGCCCCGACCGGCCCGTGGACCAAGGGACCGGTCATTCTTGATATCGGCGCTCCCGGGAGCTGGGAGGAAGGTCGTGTCACCGAGCCGTTCGTCGTCAAGGATGGCGACACCTATTATCTCTTTTATATGGGTGATGTCTTTGCTTCCGGCAGCGGTGAACAGATCGGCCTGGCTTCCACTTCGTCGGCTCTCTTTCCGCTCGGCCCCGAGGCCAATGACTACTGGACCAAGCATGGCTTGATTCTGCCCCATAATCCCGATCCGACCGGCTGGGACCGCGGCCTGACCGCCGATCCGTCGGTGATCAAAGTCGATGGTATTTTCTACATGCTCTACACCGGCAGTTATGCCAATACCGCCTGGGATCTGGGCATCGCCTGGGCCGATAACCCGATGGGACCGTGGAACCGTCCCGCCGCCCCCAGCCTCGTCAAAGGTGCTCCCGGCGAGTGGGACGATGCCCGCCTGGTTCGCGGGGCTATCCACTTCAACCCGAACAACGGCAAGTATGTTATGCCCTATTCCGGCAATGACGGCTCCCGCTATCGCGGCGGGATCGCCTACGCCGATCCCTTCGCCCCCGAGGAAATGATAACCTTTGAAACCTCCTCCAGTCCCGATGGCAGCACCTGGGAAGGCTGGTTGCCGGTGACCAACGGCGGTATTATCGCCTCGACACCGGATCGCTATCTCAGCTATCGGGCCGCTCTCAACCTGAGCTCCGGCGGCATGACTCCGGCTCTTACCAGTGTCACCATCAACTACGATACCGAACCGTCGGCCGGGTCCATTACCGGTAATGTCTTCTGCGATGCCACCGGTCTCCATGGCGTTGAGGTCAGCCTCTATAATATGTCCGCGGAACTGGTCGAGGCCGTCTATACCGATGAAAACGGCGACTATGCCATGAACGACATCCCCGATGGCGAGTACGCCGTGGTCCTCATGGTTCCCATGGGCTTCTCACCGCTGGGCGATATCGAGGTTCCCGTGACTATCGCCGGTGACGATCATGTCGTGGATTTTGAGCTGACCGATGAAGCCGGGACGATGGGTGAAAACTTCTGGTGGTGGAAAAAGCACTTCCGCTATCATCAACTCGGTGGCGTCTGGATGAGTATCGTTGACTTCACCGTCGAGGACATCAACAACTACAGCCAAATCATTTTCGAACATTTCCATAATCGCACCGATGGTTACGCTATCCAGATGGAATCGGTCACCTTCACCGATGATCCGCCGCGCCCGCTTACATTCGAGGAACTCTCCGATATCTTCCTCATGCCCTACGAGCATACCGCCGAGTATCAGGTCAATCGCTCCATCCGTGCTAATTTACTTAATATCGCCTCCGGGAAGCTGAGCCAGCTGACTATCGTCAGCGAGGATGGCGCTACCGCCAGCCAGGCGCTGACCTATCTGATCGGCCTTTACCTGACCGGCGAGCCCACCAACGTCTACATCGCCAACGTTAATCTCCAGAGAATGCATGTTTCCGTAATGATCCCCGCCGGTATTATTCCTCTCGAAACTCCGAATATCATGTACAAACCGGAAGGCGAAAGCACTCCGATTATCCCTGAACATTTCAGCCTCTCGCAGAATCATCCCAATCCCTTCAACATGTCGACCAGTATCAGCTTCAGCCTGCCCCAGGCCGGTCCGGTGGAACTGTCGGTCTATAACATCAATGGCCAGCGGGTCAAGGTCATCGCCGAGAGAACCTTCGATGCCGGATATCACGTCATTAGCTGGGATGGAACCAATTCCTCCGGCGAAGCAGTCGCCACCGGAATTTACTTCTACCAGTTGAGAACAAAGGCGTTTGTCGACTCGAAGAAGATGCTGCTTATCAAATAATCGCTGCACCAGCGATCATTTTCCGGAAAGGGGCCGCCAGACGGCCCCTTTCTTACTTCAGGACATGAATTTTATTTTGAGGCTTGATATTATATCACCCTTCCCATACCCATTAAGTCCCCCCTATATGACCCTGAAGCCCGTTTTTTGGGCCATAAATCAGCCTCCAGCCCAATAAAAACCATCCGCCCGACGTAGTATATGAAATACTTTCGGGACGCATTTATGCTGTTAAAGGAAATAGAGCTTTTTAAGTCGGTTCTACACGATCTTGACGACGGCATCGTCATCGCCGATAACGATGGCCGCTTTTTGCTGTTCAATGCCGCCGCCGAGAAAATGCTCGGCAAGGGGGCTAAAGATCTTAATCCCGTTGAGTGGAGCTCTAATTACGGCTGTTTTCTGCCTGACAGGACGACTCCCTTTCCGGCCAACCGCCTGCCCCTGTACCGGGCTCTCGAGGGAGAAGAAATCGAGAATGAGCTTATTTTTATAAAAAATCCGGCCCGGACAGATGGCCTCTGGATCAATGTCAACGGCAAACCGCTCCGCGATTACGATAATGAAATCTGCGGCGGAGTGGTTATTTTCCGTGATGTTTCCGACCAAAGGGAGGCCGAAGAAAGTCTCCAGTCGATTTCCCGCCGTCTGGCCACCCTGGTCGAAAACCAGAATTCCGGTATTCTCATTGAAAGCGAAACCGGACAGGTTCTCCAGGTCAACCAGGCTTTTTGTAACCTGGTCGGACTGACCACGCCTCCCTCCGAAATAATCGGCCAAAACTGCGCCACTTATGTCGATCAGGTCAAAAGGCTGTTCCGTGATCCGGATCAGTTTATTGACCGGAAAAGGCGAATCATCGACGAAAAATCGATCGTCATGAATGAAGAACTGGCCCTGGTCGACGGAAGGACTTATCAGCGTGACTACTTCCCCATTTTCGTCAATAAAAGTTACCGCGGTCACCTCTGGCATTATCGCGATATCTCCGAGCGGCGGCAGATCAAAAAGAAAATTGATATTTATGAGCGTCTTTCCGCGGCTTTGGAACAAACCGCCGACAGTGTCGTCATTACCAACAAAAAAGGTATTATCGAATACGTCAATCCCGCCTTCGAGGAAACCACCGGCTTCAGCCACGATGAGGTGATCGGTAAAACCCCGAGTATTCTCAAATCAGGGAAACACGACGATGGTTTCTATCGCAAAATGTGGCAGGAAGTGATGGCCGGGCGTTTCTTTCGATGCACCATAATCAACCGGAGAAAAAATGGTGAGCTTTACTGGGCGGAACAGACGATAAGTCCCATGAAAGATGACGCCGGCGAAATCACCCATTTCGTCTCGGTTCTCAAGGATATCACGGAACTGATCGAAAAGAAGGAACAGGAAGCCAAATTAAATCTGGCCCGCGAGGTGCAGCAGAGGTTCTATGGCATTACAACCAGCGTTCCCGGTTTCGATATCGCCGGGGCCGCCTACCCGGCTGAAGAAACCGGCGGCGATTATTTCGATTTTGTTCGCCTTCCCGATGGTACCCTGTGTATCGTTGTCGGCGACGTCAGTGGTCATGGTATCGGACCGGCCCTGGTCATGGCCGAAACCCGTGCCTATCTCCGCTCCGTCGCCACCGATGGACTCGCCGCCGACCAGATACTCTCCCGTGTCAATCGTTTCCTCGTCCCCGATCTTGACAATGGTCAGTTCGTGACGCTTCTCCTCGGCTGTCTCAATCCCGAGACCAAAATCCTCAAATTCGCCAGTGCCGGTCATGTCCCCGGCTACCTGATCGACGGCTCCGGCGAAGTCGTTTCGGTTCTGGGCGGGACCGGTCCGCCGCTGGGTCTTTTTGCGGACGCGAAATTCTCCAGCGATGAGATTTCCCTGACTGTTCCCGGGCAAACCGTCCTTTTGCCCACTGACGGTGTCACCGATGCCATGACCCGCCATGATGTTCCTTTCGGGACCGAACGAACCATCAAATATATCGGCGATCATCGGCATCAATCGGCCCTTCATATCGTCGAGGGCCTCTACCAGGCCACCAAGGACTTTGCCGGTAATCGGCGGCAGTTCGATGATATCACCGCCGTCGTCATCAGGGTTATCTGAAAACGAGGTAAAATATCCCGGGGTGCAATATTGCCGCCGCCAAATGTGATACTGTTTCTGCCCAAAGTGATTGCGACATTTGCCGACAGCCTGTTAATTATGCCATGTATAAACGGGATTTTAATGAAGGAGAAAGGAATGGCCAAATTTTGTTATTCCTGCGCCGCCCCGGTAACCGGCGATTTCAAAGGCCCGGCTGAAAATTATTGCAAATATTGCACCGATGAGTCCGGGAATCTGAAAAGCCATGACGAGGTGCAGAAGGGCATAGCCATGTGGTTCAAGAGCTGGCAGCCGGGTATCGACGAGGCTACCGCCACTCAGCGGGCCGGGCTGTACATGAAATCCATGCCCGCCTGGGCGGATAAATAGCCCGCCAATTTTGGGAGAATCTCTCTTGAGATCAAGTCCGCCAGTGATGGTGCGACAGAAAGAGTCGCCGCCTCTCCGGTAAATGCCGGAAAGGCTACGGTTTCCGGCGGCCGCCCTCAAGACGGCCGTTAAAGACTACGGAATCCTCGGCCAGATTGAAATATGCAGCCGCCAGCTCAGCCGTGAAACGCGTCCCCTTAACGGTGTCGATGACCAGTTGACCGTAACGACAGTAGTACATCCATAAGCTGTCCGGCAGCTCGTAGAGCCCCATTTGCCGGCAGACCGATTTTCCCTCGATATCATAGCGACCGGGCTCCAAATCCGGCGGCAGTTCGACATACAGACGGTACTCCATCTCGCTTGTGGTGGTCAGTATCCCGGCCTGGATGTCCTCAGCGCCGGATAAGACACCCCGATGGCGACTTACCAGGACTTGTCCCTCACCGGTCGCCATGGGATCATGACGGCCATCGAAAACCAGCTCGTAATTGTCCATGTAATATGTTTCGATATGATTCAACGGTCGTCGCTCTTCGGACTCGACCAGGTACAACTTCGGTCGCAAACGATTGCCGCAGAATTGAACCGTAGCCAGGGTCGCCAGGATAATGATGATCAGTTTCGTTTTCATGAACATCAAATAGGCATTTCAACCATACGGTATTTTTTGTAGATACGGCCGCCCATGTTCGATGCTGCCCGACACATCAGTTCGTTGGTCTCCAGGACCCATGACATCTCCGCCCACCGGTAGCCTCTCCTGATGCCCCGCTCGTACAATTCCGCGTAAAGGATGTTGTCGATTCCCCGCCGGCGATATTTATCCACCACGCCCAGGGTCATCACGCGGATTCCCCTGATCTTCCGACGGATTTTCATGTTCCACAGCAGCTTGAATATTCCGGTCGGGAACAGGCGTCCGTTCATACCGATCAAAACCTCGTTGATATTGGGAATGCCCATGGCGAAGGCCACCGGTTCGGAGTCGATCTCGGCTATCAGCACCAATTCCGGATCGGCGATATCTTTCAGGGCTCGTCCCATATGATAAAATTCGTCTTCCCGCATCGGGACAAAACCCCAGTTGCGCTCCCAGGCCCGGTTATAAACCTGCCTGATAACCTTAATCTCCTGATCGAGACGGCCGAAATCGGCGGAGCGTATCCGAATTTTACTTCGCTCTCTTATCCGATTGACGATTTTCATCTGCCGCTCCGGAATGGCTTCCTCATCGGTCAGCAGAAAAGCATACATATCCATTACTTTTTTAAGTCCGAACCGCTCGGCCAGTCGTGGCAGATAGGGCGGATTATACGGCATCATGACCGCCGGTGGTTGGTCAAATCCCTCGATCAGGAAACCGACCTCATGATTAGTGGAAAAATCGGCCGGTCCGCGCATCTTGTCCATGCCCTCGGATTTGATCGTTATCATGGCCACCTTCAAGAGCCGCGAGGCCACCTCGAAATCATCGACACAATCGAAGAATCCGAAAAAGCCGACCCGTTCATCATGAAAATCGTTGTGGTTGAAATTGATACAGGTAGCTATTCGCCCGATATCGGTTCCCGCCCGGGAAACCAGAAACAGCTTCGTCCGGGCCCCTCGAAAAAAGGGGTTTTTGTTTTTATTGAAAAAATCCCGGCGCTCTGAGATAAGCGGGGGCACCCAGTTGGAATCGCCACGATATAAGGCAAAGGGCAATTTAATAAACCGATCGAGGTGACGTCCTGTCTCTACCTCGGTGACTGTGATATCGCTGGACATGATAATGATGTCAGGAAATGATGCCCATCTTGCGGCCGATTTTGGCGAATATCTCCAGGACTCGATCCAGCTGCTCATCGGTATGCGTCGCCGTGAACGAAGTGCGCAGCAGTGCGTTACCCGGCGCCACCGCCGGGGATATGATTGGATTGACGAAAATCCCGTTCTCGAAAAGCTCCTTCCAGAAGGCGAAGGAGGTCATATCATCGCCGATCATGATAGGAATTATCGGGGTTTCCGAACGGCCTGTATCGTAACCCAGGTTTTTGAACTCGCGAAGCATTTTCCGGGCATTTTTCCAGAGATGCTCGAAACGTTCCGGCTCGGTTTCCATTATATCCAGAGCCGCCAGGACGGCGGCCACGTTCGAGGGTGGTATCGAGGCCGAGAAAATAAGCTCCCGGGCGAAATGTTTGACATAGTTTATGACCGATTCATCGGCGACAATGAAACCGCCGAGCGATGCAAACGATTTGGAAAACGTTCCCATGGTGATGTCGACCCGGTCGATCATGTTGAAATGGGATGCCGTTCCCCGCCCGCATTCCCCCAGAACACCGACCGCGTGGGCATCGTCGACCATGACCCGGGCACTGTACTTCCGGGCCGCTTCGACCAGTTTCGGCAGATCGATTATGTCACCTTCCATCGAAAAGACGCCGTCGACCACGATCAGGATGCCGCCGCGAAGACCATTATTGATAATATTTCCGAGAACCCGTTCCAGATCAGCCATATCGTTATGGGCGAATTTGTAAATTTTGCCGTACGCCAGCCGACAGGCATCGACAATCGAGGCGTGCACCGAACGATCGATCACGACACAATCGTTTTTTCCCACCAGACATGAGACCGTTCCCAGATTAGTCTGAAAACCGGTCGAGTACACCAGGGCCGCTTCACGGCGGAAAAACCGGGCCAGCCGCTCCTCCAGCTCAATATGTAAGTCGAGGGTGCCGTTCAAAAACCGGGAACCGGTGCATCCCGAGCCGTATCGCCGGGCCGCTTCGGCCGCCGCCTCTTTGACACGCGGATGATCGACCAGGCCCAGATAATTGTTGGACCCGATCATTATCAATTTGCGACCGTTGATAATAACTTCATCACCCGGCGATGATGAAATGGGGTTGAAATAGGGATAAAGACCCTTGGCCTTAACCTCGTGGGCCTCCGTGAAATTACGGCATTTGTCAAAAAGGTCGTTTATTTTTCTTAAGGTCCTTTCTTCGGTCTCCAACGATCGACCCCTCTCTGGTTTATCAAAGCAAAAAGCTAACCAATAACCCCGGTGTTGTCAAGCAAAATGATGTCTCTCGCGCGCCTTCGGACCGGCGTCGAGGCCAGCCCAATCCACATATAAAAGGGCCCTGGATGGTGGTGTCTAATGACGTTCGGGGCTCTTTTTTATGATGGCCACATAGGGCGGCCCAGCCGAATCCAGGAAACGACTCACATACCAGCCGGTCCCCGTCAGCATCTCCTCCATCTCATGCCGGGAAACAATGAGATAATCGAACCAGGGTGTTTTATACTTCTGATACCTGACCCGGAGTCGAAGCTGGCCGGGCATCCGCTTGCGCTCACGGTTGAATCGGTGGTACTCGAGATGACAGGAGTTGTCCGTACAGTAAGGGTCACCCGATTCGGCTATCAGCACGCCGGCCTCATCGGTCAGGTCGTAAAACCGGCGAAGTAGACGGCGTCCCCGGGCCCTACCGCCCATGAGTCCGAAGTTATTGCCGAGCATAAGAATCGTCCCGAACGAATGACGCGGGAAACGAAGATTCGAAACCGGCATTAACAGGACCTTTTTCGCCCCCCGCTTTTCGGCCGTCAATACCGCCAGCGGTGAATTGTCTATCCCGGTAACATCGAATCCCTTCTTCTGAAGATACAGGTCCGCCCGGCCCGCGCCGCAGCCGATGTCGAGCACCCGTCCGTGAACGAATTTCATCGCCTTCTTCAAATGAGGCGGCCAGTTTCGATAATCGGAAAAATAAAGAGGCGGGCCACTGGAAATATCTATGTATCCATCCTCTCTTTCGACAATCTCATATCCTCCCTTGCCCCGATAATAGTCGTATATTTCATGCCCGTAGGCATCCTGCTCATCGGTCAACATCTCTTTCCCCGCAGATAGATTCAATTACCGCTTTAAGGATATTACAAATTTATAAAAGGAGCCTTCCAAAAGCCATTACTTTTGATTGGAATTCCCTCGCCGTGAGGGGCGTGTTGACAAACCTCCGTGGGGGTTGTGTCACGTCTTGATTCCGCCAAAGCGGAATTGTGACGTGATACCTAAGCCCTTGCCGGACAAGAGCGGCAGGTCACCGAATCCATCAGAATGGATTCACAAGACCCGCTTCAGCAGCCTCGGGATTTTTTCAACAAGCCCCGAGGAGCCCAATTATGAAGGATTTCTTTTAATAAAAATGCGGCGTTTCGATTTCGAGTGAATCGGAAGCGATTGAGTTATCGGACAAAAGAGAGAACGAAAAAGGTGATTTTAAATGCAGTATTATCGCCCGTACGTCTTCGAGGCGCCCTCGACCAGCTTCTCCGATGGCTCCAAACCGGCACGGCGCATCACCGATTTATTCATTTCATATGCGGCTCGGCCATCCTTAATAAAAAGCTCAAACATGACGCCATAGCGTGCATATCCTTTTGTATCAGTCACCGTTATCACCGGTTTGCCATTGACCATCTTTAAAAGAGCCGCCAGCTTTTCCAGATCTTCGGTCGCAAAATAGACCAAATCGAAGGCCGCCAGATCATCATCATAGGAGCAGGCCGAAACCACCACATCGTTCTTTTTATCAAGCATATCACCGGTCAAAGCCGCTATCGCTTTTTCCAGTTCGAGATTGTCAATTATGCCGATTTCGAATGAATTGGCGTCATTATCCGATGAATCGGAGGAAATCCTGACCTGTTCGCGAAGCTCCCATATAAACTGGGCTGTGGCATCAATATCCCCTGATTTCTGCCCCTGGCCCGATTGGACCGCAATAAGTAAGGAAAATGTTGCTATCAGCAATAATTTGCGCATAATTGATCCCCTTATTTGGCCAGATTAGTGGCCATTTTTATTTCTATCGGCAAAACAATCGAAAGAATAAATCGGTTCCCCCTTTTCCTCGTGTCGAGGTCAAGGGGGAATCGTATAAGTTTGTGGGACAATAAGTTGCTATCTTATTGAAAATAGCTTAAAAATCGGCTGGAATTACAATATGGCCGAACTGAGCTTATTCATGATCGGATCCGCAACCCTCACAACTGCCCAATCCACAGGCGGCATCGCCGACTCTTATAGTATATCCGCTTCCTCTCTCATTGGTAACATAATCAACCTTGATATCACCAATTTTGGTCAGATACTCGGCCAGCTTGGGGTCAATATAAGCCTTTATGCCATTTGATGTTATCTCATTGAGGCCATCGGTTTTTTCGTCTAAGGCCATGCCCAGTGAGGGACCGCTGCAACTGGCTCCCATGAAATAAAGGATTAAATTCTTGTTTTTATACTCATCGTTGGCCATGACCTTTTTCAATTCGTCTCTGGCCGTGTCGGAAACATTAAACATGTCTATCACCTCGCAATCATTTCAGTACTAGAATGATCAGGTTAAGAAAAAGTTCAAAAAAAGCAAGCTTTTAGAGGATAAAATATGCCTTTTATGACATTTTTGCGGGCAGAATGTCATTTACATCCGCTCGATTGCCTTTTCATAGGGAACAAAACCCGGTATCCCTTTGTGCTCGGTGAGGTCCGGCTTGTGAAAAGAAGGATCCTCGTGGATAATCCGAAGCAGCCCTTCCCTGTTTTCCGGTGAGGCCAGATGCGCAATCCCCACGGCTCGCTCGCCCAGCGATAATCTCCGGGG
>Ga0272444_10002960_pt1 | contig 15521 bp, 11 predicted proteins | sample SSMForm13_FD_201033 | JGI IMG/M metagenome (GOLD analysis project Ga0272444, IMG submission 201033) | Marine sediment archaeal communities from Little Sippewissett salt marsh, Falmouth, MA, United States - SSM-Form-13 | ecosystem: Environmental > Aquatic > Marine > Wetlands > Sediment ...
GTCCCTGGTGATGCCCGCGTTATTGATCAAAACATCGACCCGTCCGAATTCCTCGAATATCCTATTAAACCACTGATCGACCGATTCAAATGAAGAAACATCTAATCTGTGTGCCTGCGCGGTGATGCCTTCCCGAGCAAGACGCTGGAGGGTTTCATTGGCAGCGGAATCATCTGTATCGTAATGCGCCAGGACCATCCGGGGGTTTTCCCGCGCAAACGTAACGGCCACAGCCCGCCCAATCCCCTTGGAGCCCCCTGTGATAACAACAACTCTCTCTCGTGAATGCGCCATGGCTTTCTCCTGAAGCATGGGTTTAAGAAGAGGCAGATGCCTCCAACTGAAGTGTCATTTTCTCGAGAACCCGGTTGTTTACATACTGAGCGGTGAGGCTGATGGCGTTCTTAATGGCTTTGGCCGATGATCCACCGTGGCAGATCATCCCCACACCATTGATTCCCAACAGGGGGGCCCCTCCGTACTCTTCATAATCGAGGTTGCGAACGAATTTGTAGATTGACCTACGGCCCAGCAATAATGCGGCGCGGCCCAGAAATGAACTCATCAATTCCCTCTTGATAACAATTCCCATGGTCTCAACGGTCCCCTCGGTCAATTTCAGCACCACATTCCCAACAAATCCGTCACATACGATAATCTTGACCTTGCCCTTAAGGATGTCACGTCCCTCCACATTTCCTACAAAGTTAAGGGTGCTCTTTGCAAACAGCTCTCGCGCCAGACGGACCTGGACATTCCCCTTACCCTCTTCCTCGCCGATATTCAACAGACCCAAGGTGGGGTTACTGATCCCCAGACACGACGTGGCAAAGGCATTGGCCATGACGCCGAATTGAAATAGATGAGACGGTCTGCAATCCACATTGGCGCCGATGTCGATCAGGACAATCGGCCCGGTCTCGGTCGGAACAATACCTGCAATGGCAGGTCGTTCAACGCCCTTCATGCGTCCCAGTGTCATAACACCGGCCGCCAGTGTGGCCCCTGAATTGCCAGCACTGATCACCGCATCGGCACGGCCGCTTTTTACAAGGTCGAAGGCCACCCGAATGGACGCATCCTTTTTTTTGCGTAAGGCCTTGAGCGGAGACTCTTCCATCTGCACAACATCTTCGCAGTGATGGAATGAAATATGGTTCCCCACCGGATGCCCGTTCAGTGCGGTGGCCACCCGTCGCTCATTCCCGACCAAAATAATACCGATGCCCAATTCGGAAACAGCATCTACGGCTCCCTGAACTACCACTTCAGGGGCATGGTCTCCCCCCATGGCGTCCACGGCCACGTTCATATCAACTCTCTTCTATTTTGAGGAGGGTTCTGCCCCTGTAAGTCCCGCACTCGGGGCACACATGATGAGGCAAAACAGGTTCATGACACTGCGGGCACGTGCCAGTCCGGGGCATTTTGGCAGCATCGTGGGCACGTCTCGTGCCCCGCTTGGACTTTGATTTCTTTTTTTTGGGTACAGCCATAACGTCAAAATCACTCCGATTCACCCCTGGCATACATCACTCGATCCGCCAGGCGGCTCAAAATAAGTTATTTACGCAGTTAATCCTCTCTTTGATATTGAGGTTTGCTCCGGATCGTCCATGGCGCACGGAACAGCGCCTTTCATTCTTGATCAAATTTAAGTTGCTTCAATTTTGAAAACGCCGGATGCCCTGAATGGCCCGCGCACCGACAGGATCCATGGTTTAGATTCATCCCGCAAACAGGGCAGAGACCCTGACACGACTCATGACAGAGAAGCTTCATCGGCAACGACAGGTAAAGCTGCTCCCGGACGATGTGATCGATCTCGATCTCATCCTCCATGATAAATTCCACGGCCATATCTTCTTCCAAAAGCTCCCGTTCACGGCCCTCCGCTTCACGGGGTAACGTCGTCAGAAGCAGTTTGAAATCCGATTCGATGACGTGGGAGTAAATATTCAGGCATCTATCGCATCTGGCGCGAATTTTCCCTTCGAGGCTCCCCTCGACCGTGTAACGGTCACCTTCTTTGGTCACGGTCAGATGCACGTCCAGCGGACCGTCGAGGCCAACAACCGCATCATGGGGGTCCCCCTCTCCCCACCCGCTCGATTCAAAACTGAGGTCGAAGTGACGGGGCCCAGGCAGCATGTCTTTGAGGCGAATGATCATTGGGCCGCGACCTAAATTAGACAACCGGCGCATTCGATCCATCTGAAGGCGAAAGTAGATGAATATATAAAAAAATCATGTTTTGTCAATAGATTTATGTGCCTTCCTAAAGGCCGCGGCCCTCAACGAACACCTTCACAGGCCGTGTTAGCTTCAGAATTCTGCTTTTTTTCTTGACACTTACATCCTTTTTTGATATCAAAATAATTATCCGTTGTATCGGTTCCGATCCAGATTTGTATGTGAGCCGATATGTGAAGCGCGAATATCTTTAAACATCAGCCTCCTGCCCGCACGGAACAGACTCGACACCGCGAATGGACGCCCCAATCTCTGTGCCGGAATTCATCCTGCGGCTCTTCGGGGTGGTCCTTCAAAAACATACCCCACGAAGTGAATGTGGTTGACCGTTGCAACAGGCCTGCCTTGATGGAATTCATTATTCTTGGACGTTTAACTGTGTACTGATTGCCGGAGTCCCTTGTCCATGTGGAAATACAGAGAGCAGCTGAGTTACTATCAAAAAATAAGGCGTTCCCTCTATGAGATGCTGAGAGATGCTCTTGAAAGACGGCTCATGAAGATCTCACTCATAGATTCGTACGACAATTTTATGAAAAACGGGGTTGAATACAATTTTGTTGAGAAGAGCGAACTCAAGCCCAAATCCAAAAAGATGGAAAAGGAGTCGGAATTTTTCAATACCTTTTTGGTCATCATCTGCGAAGGGGTGCTCAGCGCACAACTGAAAAATTATATCCGCTTTTTCCCTGAAAACAGCGTGGTGAAGAAAAACCTCCAATACCTGGCAAAATTCTCGCTCTACAAGCGATTTCATCAAAATCTTCGGTATTTCGACAGCCCCGGATTTCTTGATTTTATTGAGCAATTATTGGACATCGATTACGCCCTGCTCATACAGCAGGACCCAACGATCAAAAAAAGGAACCGATATGCCCTCACGCATTTTCACGTAAAGATCGACTGGCCCATCGCAGACGCATCAGAAGACCTGGCAAAATGGCTTCGGTATATTCAGAACACCCTGTATGAGAACGGAGATCGGGACGCGAGAAACCTGCAGAACAAGCTTTTCGAGTATTACGGTTGTCATCACAGTGTAGGGGGAAGACGGACGGCCGGACTGATCGCGGCCCAGCTTCTGCGGAAGCTGGATTCCGTTTCAACCGTCTTTGTCTCCAGCGCAGAGTCACGGACCATGTATCGGTACTCTGAAAGGGGTGTTTCAAAATTTTTCCTCATCCAGATTAACGAAAAGCAACTTGCCGTACTGGCCAAGGCTAAGGATATCACCTTGGAGGATCTTCAATCGAACTATCTCTATGATGGAGGGGGGGGCTGCCTCGGCATCCTGGAAGCGTCTTACGCGTATACCACACATTCCAAACCGCCGAAGGACGGTAAGCTCAGGAAAGTCCGTCCTGCCTACAACTGGCTCACGCTTCAAGACGAACTCCTCCACCCGAAGCTGGATGCCCCGCAGGCCACCCCGATCCGCTGCAACTGGGTGTATTCGAGCGACGACTGACCGAACGGATGTAAAATGGATCAGTCACTTTAAAAAAATGACCGAACACTCATAATAATGAGTACCTTATTTCCGAATTTTGTGTCGGCCCTGGGCGCCCGGACCTCCAATTTCAGGGGGTTCAGATCCCGAGGGCCTTACTATTCCTGCTTTTCCCGGACAATCATGATAGAGAATGGAGGATCTGTTGCCGATCATGTCAAACCAAACCGTCGTCACCCGATTTCCCCCCAGCCCAACCGGTTATCTTCATATCGGTGGTGCGCGTACCGCTCTGTTCAACTGGCTTTTCTCACGACAACAGGGGGGAAAATTCATTTTAAGAATTGAGGATACAGATGAACAGCGGTCCACAGATGAAGCCACCGATGCGATCCTAAGATCCATGGAATGGCTCGGTCTTTCCTGGGACGAAGGCCCCTACTTTCAATCCCGCAGATACGATATTTACAATGAATTCATTGATCAGCTACTGGCGGCCGGCCGGGCCTATTACTGCCACTGCTCACCCGAGGCCCTGAAGGGGCAACGGGAAGAGGCCATGCGCAGGGGTTTGAAACCCAAATATAACGGTCGATGCCGTGAACGGGGTCTCGGGCCGGCACCGGGTTCGGTGGTCCGGCTCAAGGCCCCGTTGACCGGTGTGACCCAGTTCAACGACCTGGTGAAGGGACCGATCCGTTTCAGTAATGAGGAACTGGATGACCTCGTCATCCGTAGATCCAACGGCAGTCCAACCTATCACCTCGCGGTCGTGGCCGATGACATCAGCCTCGGCATGACGCACATTATCCGTGGGGATGACCACGTCAACAATACCCCCCGTCAGATACTGATCTACAAGGCCTTAGGGGAGCCGCTGCCCCTGTATGCACATCTCCCGATGATTCTCGGACCGGATAAGACCCGACTCAGCAAACGGCACGGGGCCATGTCCGTCATGGCCTATCGGGATATGGGATACCTGCCCCATGCCCTGCTGAATGCCCTGGCCAGACTCGGATGGTCTTACGGAGATCAGGAAAAGTTCACCCTTGAGGAACTCATCGGAAAGTTTTCTCTCGAGCATGTGGGCAAGGCCGCCGGGGTATTCAATGCAGAGAAATTGTTGGATCTCAATGCATGGTACATTCGGGAGTCCTCTGACGATTTTCTGGCCCAACAGATGCAGCCCTTCCTCGAAAGGGAGGGTTTCAAGGACCTGGATACGGACAAGGTCACTGCCCTCGTCTCGATTCTCAAGCCAAGGAGCAAGACCCTGGTAGACATGGTGGAAGGGGCCCGCTTCTGCCTTTCAGACGACATCACCTATGAAAAAAAGGGCGACGACAAGTTCCTGACGCAGGGGGTGGTGGATCTCCTCGACAAACTGGCATCTCGGCTTGAGGGCCTCGCTGAATTCAATCAAGAAAATCTGGAAACCCTCTTTGCCCAATTCCTCGAAACCGAGCAGATCAAACTCAAAAAGCTTGCTCAGCCGCTCAGGGTGGCCCTGACCGGCAAAACCGCCAGCCCCGGCATCTTCGAGGTCATGGAGATGTTGGGTCGGGATAAGGTTCTGGAAAGGATACAGAAGGCCGTGGTTCATATCCGAGGTAAGGCAATGGGATAGTATATCCCGGTATCTTCTCAATAGACCGCGGTCTCAATTGTGAAGTTGATTCCAGGCATTCAGATGATTATGCACCACGAAGACAACGAAGAAACACGAAGTTGTTGATTCTGACTCAATTTTTTCGTGCCCATCGTGGTAAAACCATAGCGGTGGCATGGCTCAGTTGCGCCCGAGAATCAGCTCGTTCCCCTGTTCATTGAGATGTTACATATTCCGGCAGGATCGATGATTGCATGGTAATCGGTCATCTTGCGGTCTGGCGTTTTCTAAATACGAACAAAGCGACGATGGCCCCGATGAGAATCAGTAGCGTCACGAGCTGAGTGAGCGTCATGCCGCTCCCAAACACCATGCCCCGGTCATCCCCCCTGAAGCGTTCGATGAATAGGCGGGCCGTACTGTGGAGCACCAGGAGCCAGAGGAATACCTGACCGTCGAAGGTCCGTTTCCTGTAAAGCGGTAGCAGGATGAAAAAGATGAGAAATCCGCTGAACGAGGAGTAGAGCTGGGTCGGGTGCAGGGGGGTGTTCAGGGGCGCCAGGGAATGCGGATTCGTGAATACCACCCCCCAATCGGAATCGGTGGGCTTGCCGTAGCAGCATCCGGCCATGAAGCACCCGATCCTGCCGATGGCCTGACCGATGGCCATGGCGGGTGCCCACATGTCGGCCATCTTCCAGAATGACAGATGATGTTTCCGGGTGTACCACGCAACCGTGAGGACCACGCAGAGGATTCCTCCTGAGAAGACAAGTCCTCCCTGCCAGATCTTGAATGCGTCCAGAGGGTGGTCCAGGAAATACGAGAGATTCATGAGAACATACAGGAGCCTCGATCCAACGATGGCAGCCACGATCATGAGAAAGCCGATATCCATGATCTGCTGGCCCGGCATCTCCTCGGCTTTTCCGATCCTGATGGTCACCATCAGGCCCACCAGAAAGCCGGTGGCCACAAAAATGCCGTATGTATGCAAGGTAACGGGCCCGATGGTAAAAAGATCTGGAAACATGAGAGATCTCAGAGAAGGGGTTTTTGATTGCCGGTTTGCGATGTCTGATTGAAAGGCTCCTAAGAACGCAACCGGAGCTCTAATAGAATCCCGCTCGTATCATCAATACAGCTCCTGTCAAACCTTTTCTGATCCAGGCTTGAAAACCAGGTAGATGGCTACCAGAAACGTGCCGACGGTAATGGCCGCATCCGCCACATTGAATGCGGGCCAATGGTACGACCGCCAAAACACATCGAGAAAGTCCACGACCTCTCGAAAACGTAGGCGGTCGATGAGATTGCCGATAGCGCCGCCCAATATCAGTGAAAGACCCAAGGTCAGCCGGTTATCACCGTCTTTCAGTCGAAAAAACCAGAAAATCAAAAGTCCGATGGCGAGGCAACTCATCGCCACCAGCAGATAGAAAGCCGCATCCGGATGGGAGCGGTTCATGATGCCAAAGGCCATCCCCCGGTTTCTCACATGAACCAGGTGAAAGTAACCCTCAATCACAGGCACCGACTCATGCACCCGCAGGGTAGCGGTTATCACGGTCTTTGATATCTGGTCCAGGATGACAACGACAAGGGCTGGACCCAGCATCAAGAGGTAATTTCGTCCAGAACGTCTCGGCATCGTTTACAGATCGTGGGATGTCGGGTATCCTCTCCGATGGACGGGTCGTGCACCCAGCACCGTTCACATTTGGGATCGCTTGAAGGAGACACCGCCACCTTCAATCCGGGGACCGTCTCGCTTTCCTGCCCCTCTTCTACCTGATCCATGTCCAGCAGTTCAACGGACGAAACAATAAAAATCGACCTTAACTGATCAATGTAACTGTTTAATATATTTTTTAATTCACTTGATACACCTAACCGGATTGCTGCATCCAAGGAATGACCGATGGTCTTTTCCTTCCGTGCCACTTCCAAGACCCGGGTGACCTCCTTGCGAACCGAGATGATCTGTTCCCAGACACGCTCCAGTTCCGGATCCCTGTATGCGTCGTTCATCGGGCGAAAATCCACGGTGTGGACGCTCTCGGGCCGGTCGCTGCCACCCATATGCTGCCAGATTTCATCGGCTGTAAACGAGAGCACGGGCGCCATCAACCGGACCAGGACCTCCAGGATCTCGTGCATGGCGCACTGGGCTGACCGTCGTGCCCGGGACGCCTTTGGCGATGTGTAGAGACGGTCCTTTATGATATCGAGATAGAACGCAGAAAGGTCGAGCACGCAAAAGTTGTGGAGGGTATGGTACACCTGATGGAAATTGAAATCCTCATAGGCCTTCAGGATCCGCTCGCTCAATCCCTGGAGGCGGTTGAGTGCCCAGCGGTCCAGCTCTTCCATATCCCCATAGGGGATACGATCGGTTTCGGGATCAAAATCATTCAGATTACCCAATAAATACCGGCAGGTATTGCGGATGCGGCGATAGGCCTCGGTCAGGCGCTGGAGGATCTCCTTGGAAAGACGGATATTGTCCGTGTAGTCCTCACCGGCTACCCAGAGCCTGAGGATCTCCGCACCATAAGTCTTGATCAATTCCTCAGGTGAAATCACATTCCCGGCCGACTTGTGCATGGCCTTCCCCGCTCCGTCCACCACGAACCCATGGGTCAGGACCCCCCGGTAGGGGGCCTCGTTGCGCGTTCCCACCGAACAGAGGAGCGAGCTGTGAAACCATCCCCGGTGCTGGTCGCTCCCTTCGAGGTAGAGATCCGCGGGGCTGTCCAAATAGTTGCGGCGCTCCATGACCGCCGCGTAACTCACGCCCGAGTCGAACCAGACATCCAGAATGTCGGTTTCCTTCTTAAAGCGATTCCCCCCGCAGGACGGGCAGACCGTGCCCGGGGGAAGAAGTTCCTTTTCTGATTTGGTAAACCAGATGTCTGCACCGGATTTCTCTACCATGCCGGCAACATGATCGATGATCTCCTGGGAGATGACCGTCTCTCCGCATGCCTCGCAGAAAAATACGGTAATGGGCACCCCCCATGCGCGTTGCCGGGAAATACACCAGTCCGGCCGATTGGCGATCATGCTGTAGATCCGGTCTTCGCCCCAGGAGGGGATCCACGAGACCTTGCGAATGGCCTTTAGGGCGTTTTCCCTGAGATGGGTCTTCTCCATGGAGATGAACCACTGCTCAGTGGAACGAAAGATGACGGGCTTTTTGCAGCGCCAGCAATGGGGGTATTCGTGGGCAATTTCCTGTTCTTTGATCAGGGCGCCGATCTCCGCAAGCTTGTCATTGACCGCCCGGTTGGCCTCGAAAACCTCCATGCCCGCGAAATATTCCACATCCGGGGTAAAGCAGCCGGCGTCATCCAGAGGAGAATAGGCATCCAGCTTGTATTGAAGCCCTGTCTCATAGTCCTCCCGGCCGTGTCCGGGGGCCGTATGCACACACCCGGTACCGGCCTCCAGGGTGACGTAAGGGGCCAAGACGACCACGGAGGGCCGGTCATACAGAGGGTGTTTCGCCTCAAGATGCTCCAGGTCCGCAGCCTTGTACAGATTCACCACCTCATATTCGGCAATGCCGAAGGTGTCCATGCAAACGTCCATGAGTCCTTCGGCCAGGATCAGGACCTCATCCCCGCCCACGTCAATGGCGGCATAGGGCAGATCCGGGTGCAGGGCAATGGCGAGATTCGCAGGAAGGGTCCAGGGGGTGGTGGTCCAGATCACCATGGAAACGCGTTTTCCCTTCAGGAGCGGGTCGAGTTGAGACATGTCCGACTTCATGGGAAATTTGACAAAGATGGACGGAGATCGATGTTCGTCGTATTCCACCTCGGCCTCGGCCAGGGCGGTCTTACAGGAGATGCACCAGTAGATCGGTTTCTTGCTCCGCACCAGGCTGCCGTTCAACGCGAATTTGCCGAATTCCCTGACAATGGTGGCCTCGTAGGGATAATTCATGGTCAGGTAAGGCCGGTCCCATTCTCCCAGCACCCCCAGCCGCTTGAATTCATTTCTCTGAATATCAATATATTTCTCGGCATACTCTCGGCACACCCCCCGGATTTCGGCCTGGGACATGGACCGCTTTTTATCGCCGAGTTCACCGTCCACCCGGTGCTCAATGGGCAATCCGTGACAATCCCATCCCGGGACATAGGGGGCGTCATAACCGGCCATCTGTCTCGATTTGACAATGATATCCTTCAGGACCTTGTTGAAGGCGGTACCCATGTGGATATTGCCGTTGGCGTAGGGCGGACCGTCGTGAAGCATGTAGCGCTTGCGGCCGGGAGAAGCGTTCCGGATCTGTTTGTACAGATCCATGCGTTCCCACTTCTCAAGTATCTCGGGTTCCCGTTTCACCAGGTTGGCCTTCATGGGAAAAGCGGTCTTGGGTAGATTCAATGTCTGTTTATAGTCCATGGAATGTGCCTCCGAAAACTGGAATAGCCCAGTATCATATTTCATCTCACAGGCTAAGTCAATTCGTAACCTGCCCTGGGCCACCCAATTCTCATTTTAGCGACCTTTCACCGGTCGGATCGCGTAGCCGGTAAGATGTTGGCTCATCAATAATGATCATTTCGCAAAGTGGTTCATTCAGTTGGGTTGCGGCCAGCAGTGTTGGGATGGTTTTGTTATCAGGCTCAGGGGGCAATCCAGGCATTTCCAACTTAACAAAATTAGCCTACAGGACTAAGATTCATGCATTCCCAAGAAGTCAAAAGTTCCCTTGTTTCTCATTACCCACTTGATCCGTCATCAGATTTGGAATTCCCTCTTTTCCTGGGATGCCAGAATGCCAACATATGATCTGAGCCGCCCTTCTCTACCGTAGAATGCGGCGATTTCTGTTACGTTATGGGTTCGACGACCGAGATCTTTGGTCAAAAGGTGTGTTCAGCTTTCCGAATTCAGGCAAAATAAAACCCCTTCAAATCAGATCAAAATCCGAAGGGGTTCCTTAACATATTGATTTTTCTGGGGTGGATGAAGGGACTCGAACCCTCGGCAACTGGGGCCACAACCCAGTGCTCTACCAACTGAGCTACATCCACCACAAAAACGTATTATAATCGTCATTCATCCCTTTTGCAAGTTCAATTTCGGGTCTCATGCAAAATCACATCACCCAGAACGGGCCTGGAACCCGATCTATTTGGCATTCAAGTCCTCAAACAAGAACCCGTCTGCAAAGAACGAAACATTTGACGGATCGGAGAAACTTCCCTATATTAGCGGCCGGAAGCGGGTCCCGTTACTTTTTGATTCGGATAGAACCGAATCCGAGACATGTTATGGAGCGTGTGGTGGTATGACATCAGACAAGCAGATGTTGTTCAGAATGATCCCGGGCGTCGATCAGTTGCTGATCCACCCGGCAGTTGAAAAGTTTCTGACATTTCATCCGAAATCTCTCGTCATCCAGGCCGTTCATCAGGTATTAGACGGCCTTCGAATCGACATCAGAGAAGGAAACATCCGTCAACAAGACGCCCCAGAATTGGAGGCTGACGCGGTGGTGCAGCGGGTGGAAAAACGACTGGAGATCATTTCCCGCCCCAGCCTCAGAAACGTGATCAACGCCACCGGCGTGGTGGTGCATACCAATCTGGGACGGTCCATCCTCCCTGAACGTGCCATTGAAAAATTCCGTGACATCGGGGGCGGTTACAGTAATCTCGAATATGATCTTGCCCTGGGAAAACGAGGGAGCCGGTATGTCCACGTAGAAGGGATCCTCAGGGAACTGACCGGCGCCGAAGCCGTCATGGTGGTCAACAACAATGCGGCCGCTGTTCTCATCGCCCTCGAGACCCTGGCGAGGGGACGGGAGGTGGTGGTGTCCCGAGGCCAGTTGGTGGAGATCGGGGGCTCTTTTCGCATCCCGGATGTGATGCGTAAGAGCGGAGCCAGGATGGTGGAGGTAGGCACCACCAACAAGACCCATCTTCGGGACTATGAAGAGGTCATCGGTCCCGAGACGGCCCTTCTCCTGAAAGTCCACACCAGCAACTTCCATGTGGTGGGGTTTACTTCCGAGGTGTCCCTGTCCGAACTGGTTCGGTTGGGCGATCGAAATGGCATCCCTGTGATGGAAGATCTCGGTAGCGGATGCCTTGTTGATTTCTCCGCGTACGGTATGATCAAGGAACCCACGGTACAGGAGGCCCTGGACCAGGGAGTGGGATTGGTGACCTTCAGCGGCGACAAACTGCTAGGCGGTCCCCAGGCCGGCATCATCCTGGGGCAACAGGACCTGGTGGAGGCGATCCGAAAGAACCCCCTCAACCGGGCCGTACGCATCGACAAGCTGACACTGCTTGCCTTGGAAGAAACCCTGAGGCTTTATCGAGATCCACGATCGGCTATCCGGGACATCCCGACGCTCCAGATGATATGCGAAGCCTACGAATCGTTGAGTGCAAAGGCCGAGCGCCTATTCAGCCTGGTGAAGTCTTTCGGAAATGATCGTTACAGCATCGCGCTGATGGATGGCACTTCCAAAGTGGGTGGGGGGGCCCTGCCCCTTCAGGAGCTCAAAAGCAGACTCCTCTGTCTGATTCCGGGAACCCTTTCAGCTCATCTAATGGAGTCACAGCTTCGGTCATACAGCCCACCGGTGATCACGAGACTCGAGAAAGACCGGGTCGTTTTGGATGTGAGGACCATTCAGGAAAGCGAATTTGAAGTCGTCGGCCGCGCTCTCAAGGAACTCGGGGCGACCGCCCTGGCCGAAAAGGGGGCCTGAAGATGAATCATATGGTTGAAGAGATATTGTCAGAAAGCCTGAAAGCCAGTGAAACGTTTATCCGCAACAACATGTCTGAGATTGTGTTACTCGCTGAAAAGATTGCCGCTGCTTTCTTGCGGGATCGTAAGCTGTTGATATGTGGAAATGGTGGAAGCGCCGCCGATGCACAGCACATGGCAGCAGAATTCGTGAACCGGTTTCAGCTTGAACGCCCCCCGCTCCCGGCAATGGCTTTGACAACCGACACATCCGTGATTACAAGTATCGGAAACGATTATGCCTTTGAAGAGATCTTTTCCAAGCAGATCAAGGCCCTCGGTGTCAAGGGGGACATCCTGCTGGCCATCAGCACCAGCGGGACATCCAAGAACATCGTCTCCGCTGTGGAAGCGGCCAATAAACAGGGGATCTACACGGTGGGGCTGTTGGGGGGTAACGGAGGGGTCCTGGCGGACAGGGTGGATATGGCCCTCGTCGCGGAAGGCGATGGGACCGCCCGCATCCAGGAGGCCCATCTCCTGGCCGAACATATCATCTGTCGCCTGGTGGATTATGTTCTTTTTCAAAAGCACCTGGAAACAGAGCCATGAGATGGCATAGGGTCATGCAACAACAGGTTAGCGGCAGGTTTTCATGAGTAAACATGTGCCCATATCACTGGACGGCGTGACTGCCTACCCGCTTGATGACCGCCCCAGTAAGGTCACCATTGACGCGTTCGGGCGGCCATGGCGCGGCGGCGGCTCCATGAACCACTGGCTCGCTTCCCTGCCGCATGTCCTTGCCGGCGGCGATCTTCTCGAAGTCCGCGACCGGATCGTTCAATCTGTGGGTTCGAAAAGGCCCGTCATCCTCGCCATGGGCGCGCACGCCATCAAAGTGGGACTGAACCCGGTGATCATCGATCTGATGGCCCGTGGGATTATCAGTGGTCTGGCCATGAACGGCGCGTGCATCATCCATGATGCGGAACTGGCCATGGCCGGGAAGACCTCCGAAGATGTCGCTGCGGAGCTTGGCAGGGGAAGATTCGGCATGGCCGAGGAGACCGGGAGGGTTCTCAACAGGGCCATTATTACGGGTGCAGACAAGGGCCTCGGGCTGGGAGAATCGGTGGGTGCCATGTTGGTGGAACGGGATTTCCCATGGAATCGCTACAGCCTTCTCGCAAGGGCATATGCGGCGGATATCCCGGTCACCGTGCATGTGGCTGTGGGTACGGATATCATCCATTTTCACCCCTCCGTGGACGGTGCAGCCATCGGAAAGACATCGCATCTCGATTTCCGGATATTCTCCGGTCTTGTCTCGAAACTGGAAGGGGGTGTCTTTATCAATCTCGGATCTGCGGTTGTCCTGCCGGAGGTCTTTTTGAAGGCACTGAGTCTGGTACGGAACCTGGGATACCGGGTGGGGGATTTCACCACCCTGAATATGGACTTTATACGACACTACAGACCCATGACCAACGTGGTTCACCGCCCCACCCTGCAAGGTGGAAAGGGGTACAACCTGGTAGGACATCACGAAATCATGTTTCCTCTCCTGGCTGCTGCCATTATCGAGGGTCTGGGCGCATAGTTTTTGGAAGGAAAAAGAAGATGCCTATTTATGAATTCAGATGTTCACGATGCAACAAGGAATTTGAGACGATCGTGCTGGGGAGCGATGAACGGGTTTCGTGCCCCCATTGCAGCGGAGACGATGTCAAAAGACTCATGTCGGCCTGTGGTTTTAAGAGCAGCGGCAGCTTCACGCCATCGACCGGATCATCCAGCTGCACGGGCTGCACCAGCACCAACTGCAGCAGCTGCCACTAACCGTGCCCTTTCGGCAACATAATCCATGACCCGCGCATTTCGCATCGGCTTCGGATATGATGTACACCGCCTGGTTGAAGGGCGACCACTCATTTTGGGAGGTGTCGAAATACCCCATACGGTGGGCCTGGACGGGCATTCGGATGCGGATGTCCTGACGCATGCGGTGATCGATGCGATTCTGGGTGCCATCGGGGCCGGGGATATCGGCATGCACTTTCCGGACACGGACCCGGCATACAAGGGCGTATCCAGCCTGTCCCTTCTAAAGACAGCGACGGGTATGATGAATGAAAAGGGGTATCAGTTGAACAACCTGGATGCCACCATTGTGGCTCAGGCGCCGAAACTGGCCCCGTATCTCCACGCCATGCGGGAACGGTACGCCGGGATACTCGCGTCCTCCATCGGAAGGATCAACCTCAAGGCAACCACCACCGAACGTCTCGGCTTCTGCGGCAGAGGTGAAGGGATGGCGGCATTTGCCGTGGTAAGCCTTGCTCGCGCGTGAAGGCCGATCCAAACCACCTTCTGAGTCCCCTGCTGTATCGCTTGGCTCTCTTTTCCGTTCTATTCAAGTCACAAGGAGTGGATGCATGACGCTCAGGTTATATAACACAGCAACACGCAAGAAAGAGGAGTTTCAGCCGTTAGAACAAGGTCATGTGGGCATCTATGTGTGCGGGGTGACCGTTTACGATCTCTGCCACATCGGTCATGCGCGCTCGGCCATCGTGTTTGACGTCCTGGTGAGATATCTCAAGGCAAAAGGCTATACGGTGACCTATGTTCGTAATTTCACGGACGTGGATGACAAGATCATTGACAGGGCCAAGACCTCCGGTAAAGAGACCGGGGCCCTGGCTCAGGAGTTTATTGATGCCTTTTATGAGGACATGGGACAACTCGGCGTTATGAATGCCACCATTGAGCCGAGGGCCACGGAGCATATTGATGGCATGATCGATATGATCACCGCCCTTCTGGATGGGGGACATGCCTATGCAGAGGGTTCGGATGTCTTTTTTTCAGTGGCCTCATTCAGCGGGTATGGCGATCTGTCCGGACGAAAACTGGAAGACATGCGAGCAGGAAGCCGGATCGCCGTGGATGATCGTAAACGACACCCGATGGACTTCGTTCTCTGGAAGCCCGCCAAGGAAGGCGAACCGCAATGGTCCAGTCCCTGGGGTCCCGGAAGACCTGGATGGCACCTGGAGTGTTCGGTCATGAGCAACCGTTATTTGGGGGCTTCCTTTGACATTCATGGTGGGGGACGGGATCTTCTCTTTCCCCACCACGAAAATGAACGGGCCCAGTCCATCTGCGCCAACGGCGGCGAATTCGCCCGCTACTGGGTTCATAATGGGTTTGTGACGGTGGAGTCTGAGAAGATGTCCAAATCCCTGGGGAATTTTCTAACCATCCGCGATGCCCTTGAAGAATACCACCCGGAGGTGCTGCGGCTCTTTCTCTTGTCTAAGCATTACCGGGGACCCCTCGACTTTTCCAGAAGCGACGTGCTCAACATTCAAGCGGGCCTGATCCGCATTTATCGTACCCTTGAGCGGCTGGAGGATGTGCTGAGTCTCCCGCCGGCTGGCAGCGCGGAGCAGCCCCCGGGCCCATTCATGAAGC
>Ga0272444_10002961_pt1 | contig 15518 bp, 13 predicted proteins | sample SSMForm13_FD_201033 | JGI IMG/M metagenome (GOLD analysis project Ga0272444, IMG submission 201033) | Marine sediment archaeal communities from Little Sippewissett salt marsh, Falmouth, MA, United States - SSM-Form-13 | ecosystem: Environmental > Aquatic > Marine > Wetlands > Sediment ...
TTGGTGCTTGCGGCCGTGTTCGGCCCGATGGCCTTTTTCCCCGGCTCCACCGGGGTCATTTACCGGCAGTTTTCGGTGACTATCATAGCCGCCATGCTCCTGTCGGTAGCCGTAGCGTTAATCCTGACACCGGTCCTCTGCGCGTCCCTTCTTAAGCCGGTCCAGGCGGGACATGAACCGGCTGAAAACGCGGTCTTTTTCCTGCGTCCTTTTTTCATGTGGTTTGATCGTGTGTTTTTCAGAACGAGAGATCTGTATCTCCGGCTGGTCGGACACTCGCTCTCCCGGAAGATTCGGTACCTGATCATCTTCGTCGTCATAGTCGGAGTCATGGGTGTTCTGTTTATGCGTATGCCCACCGCGTACCTTCCCGATGAAGACCAGGGGACGCTTTTCGCGCAGGTGATTCTCCCAACCGGTTCCACCCTTGAACAAACCAAGGCGGTATCGAAGGAAATCGAGGCCTATTTTCATACACATGAGAAGGAGGCTATCGTCTCCACCTTTATCCTCTCCGGGTATGGTTTTTCGGGGAGAGCACAGAATAACGGTATGGTGTTCACCAAGCTGAAAAACTGGGAGCTCCGCGACAGGGATGACCTGCGGGTTAAGGCTATCGCGCAACGGGCAACGGGAGCCCTTTCGCAGATCCGGAGCGCCCGTATCTACGCCTTCCCGCCCCCCGCCGTTGCCGAGCTTGGGATGGCAAAAGGGTTCGATTTTGAACTCCTCGACCGGGGCGGTCTCGGGCACCAGAAACTTATGCAGGCACAGTACCAGCTCCTCGGGATCGCGGCACGGGATCCCCGGCTGACCTCTGTCCGCCCCAACAGCATGGAGGATGTCTCGGAATATCGAATCGATGTGGACTGGGAAAAAGCCGGCAGTTTAGGCCTTCCCATTACAACCATCCACCAGGCAATCTCGACTATCTTCGGTGGTTCCTACGTCAATGACTTTATTCAGGGTGGCCGGGTCAAGAAGGTCTATGTCCAGGCAGACGCCCCGTACCGTATGCTCCCCAAGGACCTGGAGAAATTGTATGTGAAGAATACCCAGGGGAAGATGGTTCCATTCTCTTCATTTGCAAGCGGACGATGGGCCTCAGGCGCTCCCCGCCTGGCCCGGTTTAACGGATTCCCCTCCATTAATATCTGGGGCGAACCGGCGCCGGGGAAAAGTTCCGGTGAAGCAATGCGGGCCATGGAAGAAGCGGTCCGACAGCTGCCGCAGGGAATCGGGTTTGACTGGACCGGGCTGTCGTACCAGGAAAAGATATCGAGTGCGCAGGCACCGCTCCTGTACGCGTTCTCCATATTTGTTATCTTTTTGTGTCTGGCGGCGCTGTACGAAAGCTGGACTATTCCCATCTCTATCCTGCTTATTCTCCCCCTCGGGGTGATCGGCGGCATTATCGCATCGAGTACGCGCGGTCTGGCCAACGATATATATTTCCAGATCGGTCTTTTGACCACACTGGGTCTGGCCACAAAAAATGCCATTCTGATTGTCCAGTTTGCCAAGAACGGGCTGGAAAGCGGAATGGGATTAATGGCAGCCACACTGGAAGGGGCAAAACTCAGATTTCGCCCGATCATTATGACATCACTTGCCTTCGGTTTCGGGGTTCTTCCCCTCGCTATCAGTACCGGCGCGGGAGCGGGAGCCATGAACGCTATCGGCACCAGCGTGCTGGGAGGAATGGTCACCGCCACCGTCCTGGTCGTTATCTTTGCACCCCTCTTTTACGTCCTGATCGAACGGATTTTCGGTAAAAAAGGCAGACATGAATCAATTAAGATACCAGACTCACATTCATCGGAGGGACAGTAACATGAGGAAACGATTTTTATTACTCCTGCTTGGAATTTCATTCTTTTTCAGCGCCTGCTCCTTCGCCCCGAAATATACACAGCCCGAGGCGCCGGTTCCTGCCGGATGGGAAGATATTGCTTCCACTGACGGTTCGGACAGTGCGGCCGAGTCTCAGGCCGTTCATGAGTTGACATGGCAGAATTTTTTCAAGGATGAGCGTCTCAAGAAGGTCATCGAAATGGCCCTTGATAACAACCGGGATCTGAAACTTGCCGCCCTGAACATCGAGAGAGCACGGGCCATTTACGGCATTCAACGGGCCGAACTCCTGCCGGCTGTCACCGCGGGGGGCGGCGGAAGCAAGGGGCGGACACCTGCCGATCTCTCAAGAAGCGGAAAACCAAGCATTTACGAAGAATATAGTGTCAGCATGGGAATCAGCTCCTGGGAAATAGACTTCTTCGGCCGCATCCGCAATCTCAAAGACCAGGCACTGCAGGAATTCCTGGCGACGACGGAAGCGGAACGGAGCGCGCGGATCTCCCTTATATCCGCGGTCGCCGGCGCGTATCTGACCCTTGCCGCGGATCGGGAGGCACTCACACTGGCGCGCGCAACCCTGGAAACACAGCAGGCCGCCCTTGATCTGACGCAAAAACGTTACGACGTCGGAGTGGTAAACGAACTGGCACTGCACCAATCACAGACACAGGTCTATACCGCCCGTGAACAGCTCGCCCGGTATATCCAGCAGGCAGCACACGATAAGAATACGTTAGATCTTTTGCTCGGCTCGCCGGTACCGGAAGATCTTTTGCCGCCGGACCTGGAAAGTGTCGTCCCCCCGCAAGAACTCTCTCCGCGTATGAATTCGAAGGTCCTTCTCCTTCGCCCCGATATCCTTCAGGCGGAACATCGACTCAAAGGCGCCTACGCGAATATAGGCGCGGCCCGCGCGGCATTTTTCCCGCGGATTTCCTTGACGACAACGTTCGGAACCGCAAGCGCCGACCTGTCCGGGCTGTTTAAAGCCGGATCGGGAACATGGAACTTCTCCCCGCAGATTGCAATGCCGATTTTCGATGCCCGCACATGGGCGGCATATGAAGTGACCCAGGTCGAGCGGGAAATCGCTCTGACGAATTACGAGAAAGCGATTCAGACGGCCTTCAAGGAAGTGGCCGACAGCCTCGCCGTCAGAAATACGATACATCAACGACTGGCAGCGCAGGAATCGCTGGTACATTCCGTCGGTGAAACATATCGCCTCTCGAACGAACGATATACACAGGGGATCGACAGCTATCTGGGTGTCCTCGACGCTCAACGGTCGCTCTACGGCGCGCAACAGGGCCTCATTCTGCTCCGGTTAGCGAAAGCCGCCAACCAGGTTACCTTTTACACGGTACTGGGCGGAGGGAGCGAATAGCCGAATTTTCACGTGATACTGTACGCACAGATGATGGATGCTTGAAATCTGACACGTAAAGGGGGTAGAGGGATGGAGACGTATGAATATTATCTCGTGGAAAAGAAACCGCCTGTCGCGTGGGTGTACCTCAACAGGCCCGAAAAAAAGAACGCGATGAACCTCCCGGCATGGCGGGAAACCATACCGATATTCGATGACCTCGACAACGATTCCGACATCCGGGTGATTGTCCTGAGCGGCAAAGGCCCCTGTTTCACCACCGGCATTGACCTGATGGATATGGTGGGGGCCGTCCCGGAGATACTGGAGAACGATCAGAAGGGTGGAACCAAATGGACACTCCTTTCCAAGATATATCCCCTGCAGGAAACCATGACCTGCATCGAGAAATGCCGTAAACCCGTCATCGCGGCCATTCACGGATACTGCGTGGGCGCCGGGCTCGACATGGCAACCGCGTGCGACATCAGGTTATGTTCCGAAGACGCGCTCTTTTCGCTGAGGGAAACCGCCGTCGGCTTCGTCGCGGATGTGGGCGTGCTGCAGCGGATACCCCTGATTGTGGGACAGGGTATCGCCAGGGAGCTTGCCTACAGCGCAAAGGATATAACCGCCGTACGCGCGAAGGAGATCCTGCTGGTTAACGAGGTCTACAGGGATTACAACGAGTTGATAAAGGGGGCGGAAGAACTGGCGCTGGAGATTGCCGAACGATCTCCGCTGGCGGTACAGGCATCGAAGGAGGTATTGAACTATGGGGTCGGAAAGTCCGTCGATGACGGGCTTCGATATGTTGCCTCGATCAGTTCCAATATTATTCCCTCAGACGACCTGATGGAAGCGGTTACCGCCTTTGCCGAGAAGAGAAAGCCCCATTTTACCGGAAAGTAAGAACGAAAGGGCTGGTAATTCCGATTTGATCGTTTATATCAAGCTCCTTTTTATGTCTATCTTCTGGGGCGGCACCTTTATCGCCGCGCGGATCGTCGCACAGAATGTCGGCCCCTTCAGCGCCTCTTTCCTGAGATTCGCCATCGCGTCCATTCTTCTTATCGTTATCACTCTACGACTCGAAGGAACCATTCCCCTGCCGAAAAAGCACCAGATACTACCCGTTATACTTCTCGGGATGACGGGTGTCTTCGCATATAATTTTTTCTTTTTCTCCGGACTGAAAACCGTCTCAGCCAGCCGTGCCGCTATTATTGTCGCGATGAATCCTATTTTTATCGCCCTCTTCGCGTGTGCTTTTTTCAAAGAAAAACTGACCATGATAAATCTGATCGGTATTGTGTCCTGCGTATCGGGCGCGGTTATCGTCATCTCGAAGGGGCACCCCATGGCACTGATTCAAGGGAATCTCGGGACGGGAGAGCTGTACATACTCGGATGCGTTGCGAGTTGGGTCTTGTATTCCCTGATAGGGAAGAACACCATGAAGGATATGTCGCCCCTGGTTGCCGTCACATACTCCTGTGTTGTCGGCTGCGCCCTGCTTTGTGTTCCGGCCTGTATGGAGGGAATGCCCGGCGATATCGCCGGATATCGCGTGGTAGACTGGTCGGGTATCGCGTATCTTGGATGTTTCGGTTCCGCTCTTGGAGTTTCCCTGTATTATCAAGGGATACAGACGATCGGCGCGTCGAAGGCGTCTGTTTTTATCAATTTCGTTCCTATAAACGCCGTCATACTCAGCTATCTGATACTGAAGGAAAAACCCGGTCTGTTTCTTATAGCAGGCGCCGTCATGGTAATCGGGGGAGCATATCTGACAAACAGGAAACACTGAAACAGTATCCGCGGGAAAAGAAGGCGGACCCTCCTATTCTTCCTCAACAACTCGAACCGATTCTTTCGAAACCAGCCATCCTCCGTTTATTACCCGGGAACGATACACGGCGAGTCCCAGCAAAAGCGCGAGACCTGCCGCGAAGAAGATCGCCCTGAATCCGATCCATTCCCCGATATACCCCAGCATCAGGGAACCGGCGAACGTCCCCGCGTCGATCCCGCCGGTGAAGATGCCGGTGATCTTCCCGCGAATCTCGACGGGTTCATCCCGTATGGCCAGCGCGTTCAGGCATGGGAAGAGAAACCCGTGTCCGCAGCCCGACATCAGTCCTGAGAGTATCAGGACGGCATTACCCTGTAAGAAGATCAGCACAAAGAGCCCGACCCCGGTCAGGGCCAGCGCATAGGGGATGATCCGATCTTCCCCTACCCTGTCGGCAAGCCTCCCTCCGAAAAGCCTCGTCAACACCGCCGCTCCGGAATAGCAGAGAAAATAGAGAGAGATAAAGTCGACAGACTGCTCCCGGGCGAAGGGAGACACAAACCCGATGGTGGCGGATAATCCGACTCCGAAGAGAACCGCGAGCATGGCAACGGTTAATGACCGCTTCCTGAACATGACCGAGAGAAAAGACGGGGACGGCTCATGAACGCTTCCTATGTATGATTCCCGGAGGGGGAGATGAAGCAGCAAGCCCACCGCCGCCATTCCCGTCGTCGCGAGAAAGAATATGTTAAAGCCATATTTTACTATGAGTATCTCGGCGATAGCGGGCCCGATTGCGAGCCCGAGAAGTCCCGTAACCCCGAACATGCCGATTCCTTCGTTGAGGCGAACGGGGGGGATAATATCGGCAATATAGGTAAAGGCGGCGGTAAAACAGATAGCCACCCCCACACCATGGATAACCCTCAACAAAAGCAGGGGAAGATAAAACTCGGAGAAGCTACCCCGAAGCAGCAGATAGAAGAGGGGAAGGATGGTTATGACAATACTCCCGACGGTATAGCTGCGCTTGCGCCCGATCCGGTCCACCATGTTGGAGATCCAGGGACGGGCGAGAACGGCAGAAAGGGCGAAAATACCCATGATAATACCGATGTCGGACTTGGAACCGCCGTGGTGAATAATGTACAGGGGAAAGAGGAAAAAGGCCCCGAAACTCGAAACGGTAAACAGGTTGGCGAGAGCCATGGTGATAAAGGTAGTATTATATAACATGCCGCGTTTTCATCCACTCCGTATAGTACAATCCCGTATAAACGGTAACCGCCGTTCTTATACGAAATTTCCGGTTTTGCCAAGGGTGTTTCTACTATGAGATGTTTTTCGATTCAGAGGACCTGTCGGAAGGAACCTGTTTCACGTTGATCGAGTTACCGCCATACTCAACCGTCTGACCGTTTCTGATCTTGCGTCGTTTTCTGTATTCGACGTGTCCGTCAACGCTGACCTGACCGTTCTCGATCTCGATCTTAGCCATACCGCCCGTCCCACACAACCCCGACGCCTTCAGCAACTTGTTCAGCTCGATATAGTCACCCACAAATTCAAAAGTGTCCATCCCATTACCCCTGCAATTCTTTCAGTAACGTACCCGCCTGTTCAAATCCCTCTTTTAACACAGTGCATCATGTAATATCACCCGTCCTGCCGGATGGAAAGCCTTTTCGGGGAAACCGGGCGGTGCGTGATTCCTGAAAATTCCCCGGAACCCCCTGTATTTTCGTGCTCTTTTTCCACGATTATCCATTGTAAAAATTTCACACCGAAATTGTGATCCAGTTAACTGATACAATTTTTTGTCTATGGTAGAAGATATCCAACGTCAATAAACAGGAAAGGCCGACCAGTGGTAACGGCAATTTTAGCAATCATTATTCTGTATTTTTTTCTTATGATGGAGGTGTGCCAATGAAAGTTATTACATTCATGATCGTTCTTTGTCTGCTTTTTTTCATGGTATCGTTCACCGCCTCGAGCGCGGGAAGTGACACCCGTTCGTATTCGGATGCTTCGCTGGCATTGAAATTCAAGATGGCACCAAAGCATCGTATACGATAATGGAAAAACCTGTTTCAGTTTTCGTCACATTGCGGTACCGAATCCGGTTTCGACTGACAACCCGAGGGGAAGCGCCCCCTCATGTACACGTTATTTCCGTGGAACGATTCGGCGGGCGTCCCCTCCACCCCCCTTGCGCTGCGTAACGCCAATCCAGATAACATACAGAAACATGAAGATCGTGCAAACCGTCGCCGGAAGAGCGCTCTCTTTGCTGAAAAGAGAGAGGGCGATCCCCGCCGCAAGACCGTAATTCTTCATTGTCCCCAGGAGCACCAGGCTAATCGTCGTCCGGGGGTCAACGCGAAACAGCTTCGCACCCCACCCGATACCCAGACCCAGGATAAACATGCTCCCGAAGGCAATGGCGGCGACGGGAAGCAGCCGCGTGGTCTGGCGGATGAATATCTCCTGATTCAGCCCGACAACCGAGTATACCACGACAAAAAAACTCCAGTTCGTGATTGCCCCCTTTACCCTCTCCAACGCCTTATCGTGCTTCGCCCATCGGACTATCCGCGAAACGATCAGCGGGATAATGATCAGGACAACCGCGGCAATCAGTAGCTTCTCAAGTACAGACCCGCCCGCCCCTGAAAATGTGTATAAAACGAGCGGCAGGATTACCAGCGCGCCGAGGTATCCCCCCACCGCCCCGGCGAGAGAAAACGCGTTGTTCCCCTTCAACAGATCGGTAAAGGGGATGACAGCCACGGCGGGGGGCATAATGGCAAGCACGACAAAACCCTTCCACAGCTCCGTGTCATGTATGAAGAGCGCGCTTCCCCCGATGATGAAACCGCCGAGGACCGCGTAACTCATGAAGACGCCCAGGAGGGCCGGAATGATGAGAGAGCGCGGGGAAGGAAAGGCCTCTCGCGAGATACCCATCGTCGAGACAACCATAATCAGGGCAAGGGCCGGAAGCGTCAGATGCTGAGTCCATACGGCGGCACGGGGAAGGAGCAGACCGATAACCAGCGCCAGAGAAAGGACAACATTCCTGTTACGCGCAAGCTGTGCGATCCTGATCGCCATATCTCTTTCACCTAAAACAGGGACACTTCCCTATTTTTTACTTGTTATGCCGATATCTCCCTGTTTTCGATTACGAATTCGCAATACCCGTTTCCCGCGGGTATTGTCCTGTTCAATCCGTTCCTGTGAAAAATCACCTTTTCCGGCAGGTAGCTGTTGAAGATCGCGTTATCAATCGAACACATTATCGATGTTAATTCGGGAACCTCCAAATAGCTGAACAGTTCATAAAAGAGACACCGTGTCACGCGGTATTCATATCGACTCTCGCTCTCTTCAATGATTTGCATTGTATTCAGCCGTGTAATACCTTCGGTATTTGTTCTCTGCTGATATTTCTTCAGATTCTCGAAACACCTTTTGTCTTCAACATTTCTGAAACTCGCCTGCTGCACGGCGAGTCCGGAAACCAGCACGGCAACGCGGATCAGTTCAAACGCCTTCTCCCGGCCGATCCGCCCTTTCAACCGCGTATAGACATGCGCGATAAAACCGGCGGAATCGATAAACTCTTCCGGGAGATCAAGGGTAATCTTTTTCTTGAACCGCTTGAAGGAGATCTTTGATGTCAGCACAAACCAGACGGGATGCGTAATATATCCCTTAAACACCCCGATCACCAGTGGGGCCGTGGCCGGCCTGGCAACAGTGTCGACAGTTGTTTTTAACGATATCATGTTGTTGCACCAATTCTTTTAGTATACATAACAATAAATGTGCGTACGAAACCCGATCAGAGTTCTATTTTCTGACCACACTGAGTACAGCGCCATTCTTTCTGTTTCAGACATAAAATAAACCACACAATCAACCAGAATCCACTCGTAATAATAGACAATATCAGATGAAGCACATGGTTCGGCGTCTGCGCCCTGCACAGAACATCTTTATTGCAATGCGGACAATAGCCGGATGTCTCTTTAAAACTCATTCCACTCCTCGTCTTTCATAACGGCAAATAAACAGGAACACTTTCCTGTTTTCCCTTCTATTATGCATAATAACAGGATTACTGAATAAAGGGAAAAGTGTCCATATTTTTTCTCTTGACTAGAAACGATATCCAACCGTCAGACCGGCGAATATCCCTTCCGAGTCACAAAAATCAATATTGGAATCTCTGGCGACGTATCCTGACAGTATCTTACAATACAAACCGGGTGTTTCGAAAAGCCCCGATATTGTCGCCGTGACAAACATGGCGAAACGATTATCCTCCCGTGTCTCGCCAAAGAGCGGGTGGGGTGTATCATACTGATCGAAAGAATAGAGAAAAACAGGCATTACAAGAAGGGGGCCGTGACGATACATCACACGTAATGCCGCCCCATACCCGTCATAGGAATTGCTCGAACCATCCAGGTCACCCCGCTCATATGACAGGGAGGGCACCACGCTAAAGGCAGGCGTGATCTCTACCCGATAATCGATCGATACCTTATAGACAGTTCCCTCTCTCGCGAGCGAAGGGTACAGCCTGCCGATCTCATCATCATCCACGGCAACCCGAGCGACCTTGAAACGCACCCCGAAGGGTGTGCCGGCGATCCTGCTCAGCCGAACCTTTCCACTGTATCGCGTAACATCCGTTTCCTGCCGCGCGCCACCCGTTTGATACGGGTTCTTCCACGCCTCTTGAAAGGGGACATACCCTATCGAAAGATCGAGCATGTTTTCATTTTCCCCGAGAGCGATAACCGTTCCCAGGTTCAACCCAAAATCGTCTCCCTTTTCAATATCGCTTCTGAAATAGACCGTATTTGTCCTGCCATACCCCGCGCCCATATTAAAAAGAACAACAGGCACAAGAAAAGATACCCTGTCGGCCTTTTCGCCGAGACTACCTATACGAAGATCACTCTGGGTACTGAAATTGTCTGCGCTTCGAATGTATAACAGCCCCGCTTCAAGATGATTCGCCCGCCCCCCTTCGTACCCATACGAAGAACAAGGGATAAAAAGAAGGAGCATAAGCATCACGATAAGTGCTTTTTTCATGTTATCTCCTTCGGAAGGCTACGAAAGTGTTAAAATCGTTTGCAATTTAGACTAACGAGACCATAAAGTAGTGTAAAAGAAAGTTGCAAGCTGGATTGTAACAGAAGATACATTAGGACAAAATAGTCGGCAAAAACAGGGAATTGTCCCTAATTTTTCCCTAGTGTTTCTTCTCTAATTAATCTTCTATACAAAAGACTGACTTTTTGTTGTTTTCTACGTAACTTATTTAATTTAAGCTTAAATTGAATAAATTTCATAAGATTAAACTGTCATCAACTATCTGGTATTTTTTATGAAAAATGGTGAGGGTCATTTAAATTAAAAAATCATCAATTATTTTCTTTAAAATATCTATATTTTTTCGTTTTATATCACACTGCCAGACAATCAAATAATCCCATCCAAGCCTTTTTAATTCTTTTTGATTAGCTTTGTCGTTGATAATATTTTTCTCAATTTTTTCTTTCCAAAATTGGTTATTTGTTTCGGGAAGTTTGGCTCGCTTGCAATTTTTGTGTCCATGCCAAAAGCAACCGTTGATAAATATCACTTTTTTATATTTTGGAAATACCAGATCGGGCTTGCCGGGTAGGTCTTTTCGATGAAGCCTATATCTGTAACCTAATTCATGGACAAGTCTACGAATAAAGATTTCTTGTTTGGAATCCTTAGGCCCGATTTTACTCATTATCTCGGACCGTTTCTTTTTTGAGAAAATATCAGTCAAGGTATTTATCTAAGTGAGCTTTAATATTTTTACATTGAATATAACTAAACTTAGGAGGCAATGCATTTCCTATAAGTGATGCCAAGGATGCTTTTGAAATATCAGTCGGAAATATATAGTCCATGGGAAACGATTGTAAAAGGGCCGCCTCCCTTGCCGTAATCACACGATCTTCTTGAGGATGCAAAAATCTACCCTTTGACGGGTTCAAACATCCCCCTGTTATTGTTGTAGAGTAATCGTTCCAACTCAATCTACCGTAAATATCATTGAATCCAACATTTGGTTTATTATGACATTTCAATCTATATTCTGTAGGTAAATCTTGTCTACTTCCACCGTCTTTAGGAATTAGAGATATCAATCTTTTTATTCTTTCGGTATGGGTAGTCCGTGTTCGGTGCAGAGGATCACTGGTAGACTCTATCGATTCAAGGTTTCCTATAGCATGTTGTACGGTAATTTTTTCATGAGATGCTGGTGCTATATCTAATTTACCCAAAAGTGACCCGATGAGAACAACTCTTTTTCTTCTTTGCGGCACACTGTAGTTTTTTATATCGACAACGTTATACTTCAACAGATACCCTAATTCTCTAAGCTTCACAATAAAGTCTTTGAATAGATAATATCCTGTCAAACCGGGAACATTTTCCATCATTATGGTTAAGGGTTTTAGTTCTTCAACAAATCTAAAATACTCCCATATCAATTTATTCCTGTTATCCCGGAAGCTTTTCCGCTTGTTCAGTTTTCTAATTGTTGAGAAACCTTGACACGGTGGGCATCCAGCCAATAAATGTAGTTGCTGAAAACCCATTATCTCTTTGATTTTATGGGTGTCTATATTTCGAATGTCTTCATTAATGATTTCGGTCTCGGGATGATTAATTTTAAATGTACGGCATGCATCAACATCATTATCAATCGCTACCTTTATATGAAACCCGGCTTTCTGCATACCACAAGAAAGTCCTCCACAACCGGAAAATAAATCAACTGCATTTAGAGATTTCATTGTCATGTCGTTTTCTTCACCGAATTATCAAGTCTTTTAAATAAATGTGACAATAAACTAAGTAAATCCAAACAATCCTTTTCTGAAAACAAATCAGATTTTCTTAACTCGTCTATTTCTTCATGAGATAGTGGATGTCTACCCCCGATAATAATACCTTGCGATAAATAATGTTGTCCCTCTTGGATATTTTTCTTGGTATTATTTGTGAAATCGTCACCATTTGGTCTCTTATATTGATCGATAACATCTAAAATAGCACTTCTAAAATTAAATACACAACCCATTAAATCTCTTTCGTTTCTATCATTTATACCAGACTTCCGTTTAGTTTCATTTACATATTTTTTGGTGGCTTCAAGAAAAGCTGTATAATAGTTTTTATCAATATAGTATTGTTCCGATGCTGTTTGTATATCCTCATGCAAATGCCTCCAATGTAAAAGAGGATACTCCGGGATAATTTCATGCAATGCCTTTATCACAGGCGTGAATTTTTCAAAAGCATCTTCACCACCTAGTGCTTCAATTATCTTTGATGTGTTATTTTGTACATCAACAGGCATTGTTTCTGTCCATTTTTTAGTGTCAATACCTGTTATTCGTTTCAGGTCTTGATCCTTTTTCTCTTTTCTTTTCTTCCTCCAATCAATATTAATTTGTGATACTATTCCGGAAAGAAACTTTCTAAGTTTTCCCATCTCAGGATGTTCCCAATCTATTGACTGGCGATTAGTGGAAATAACATCCTCATCCAAAAGATCTATGAAATCTACACTAATCCAACCCGTTAGATATTGATAAAAATGACTTGAAGTGCTGCTAGAGAAAAATTCAGGGGCATTAACAAGCTTTCCTCTCGAGAATAAAGTTATTCCTCTGAGTTCAGAAGATGGTGTTATCGGCTTGTTAGAAGTAAACCCTTTGCCGAAAATCTTATCCACATATTCCGATTCGCTAGGAACCAACAGCGTGGATTCAAGATTCCAACTAAACTCTATGTCAAGTATTTCATATTTTCTTTTATTATCTATTGCTATTCTGTCTCCAGATGGTGATTCGATCACTACGTTAAAAGAGCTATCAAAAAGAAATATCCTAGACAAACTATCCGCTAAACTTGCAAAATCGAATCGTGTTTTTCTTTTTAAGCCGGTTAGGCGTATTAATGTCCCATCGCTATCTGATGTTTTTTCATCTATTCTAGTTGCTTTAGGACGATAGATATCTTTGGCCGACATTAAATCATCCCAATCTAGTATGAATTCATTCAGATAACCATTTTGCCTTGTTGATACTGTAATAGTTTTTGCGAGTCCGAATAAAGCAAGTTTTCCTAGTCCTTTTTTCCCAGTGGGAAGTCTGCGGAATCTTTTTGAAGGGAGATCACCATCATCAAGTCTTCTATTCCGTCCAATTACAAGAAATTTACTTGTTATATCATCATGTGACAACCCAATACCGTCATCTTCAATTTTTATTTCACTAGGGTTTCCGTCTTTTTCAATTAAGACGATTTTTACCTTTGTTGCATCAGCATCATAAGAATTGGAAATGATTTCTGCTAACGCAGGTGGGAGAGTAGAATACATCCGCAAACCCAAGTGGTTGATTGTCTGGGGATCAAATCTCATTTCAAATGGCGATTCGGACATTTATGTACTCCTTATGCTATATTCTATTTCAACAATATGTTCTCCTAACACATTAAGGAAGGTAAAATGCATGGCTAATTTTTATCTTTAGCACTCGCAAGTTTCTCAAGCATTACACAAAAAACCCCGCACTCTTATGTTCCGAGTAACGGGGTTGTGTATTCTATCACTCCACGGCTTTCTCCTTTGCGGGCTGTGGATAAAACTCTATGCCAATAAAACGTCGCCAAACCTCTTTGAATCGTTTGAAAGAAATACACTATGAAGGGAAAATGGCAAGAGATTTCCGTACAAAATGCGTAAGGTTTCGTGAATTTCGCTGTCAGGGAAGCGGAAAAGTGCCGGAGGAATTGTTGTGTGTGGGGAATTTTTTTGAAAAATGTGAAAATGTATGTATAACAGTATAACATATTGAAAATAAAAGACGGGGTTTGTGGCTGTGAACAACTTCCGGGAAACCATACAGTTTTATCTTGTCGATTCGAAGACGCCGCTGGGAAAGCTGATTGATGTTGTTATTATCATTCTCAACTTTGTCATATGCGCCATCCTTGTCGTCGAGACATACAACGTGTCCGAAGAAGTTCACAAGATTCTCTGGACGACGGAGATCGTCATCGTGGCTTTCTTCATCATCGAGTACGCGGCCCGGCTCTACGGGGCACCGAGCAGGCTGAAACAGCTTGTCGATATCTACAGCGTGATCGATCTCGTCGCAATCCTGCCGACGGTGGCGCTTCTGGTGCTTCCCATGTTCGGCCTTACTCCCCATGTGGCATTCCTGCGTATCATCAGGGTGTTTCGTGTCTTCAGGATATTCAGGTTTCTGCGGTATACCAGGGGTTCGGGGTTCTTCTTCAGGAGCGCCACCGTTCATGTCCTGAAGGGGATACAGCTTCTGATTACCATATTCATGATATTTTTCATCTCTTCAGGTCTCTTCTATGCGGTCGAGAGTGCGATTAACCCGACTATAAAGAACTTCGGCGATGCCTTTTATTTCACGGTCGTGACGCTGACAACTGTCGGGTTCGGCGATATTATTCCGGTGTCGGAGGCGGGGCGGATGGTAACGGTGCTGATGATCCTCTCAGGTATTATTCTCATCCCCTGGCAGGTGAGCCGCCTTATACGGGAGTGGATACTGGTCGCGTCGAAACAGGATGTGACCTGCCCGCAATGCGGTCTTCGCTATCATGACAGGGACGCTTCGCACTGCAAAAGCTGCGGGCATGTTATCTACCAGGAGTATGAAGACGTGTAGCTCCGGTGAGAAAGTACGGATCTGTGTGGGGTATGATCGACGGCTGCTCTGTGTCCCTGATGTCTCGCTCGACAGCGCTTACAATCGGGTTACTCGTGAGGAGGTTCGTTCGTAAAGAGATGCGGATTCACCGCCTGCTCCAGGTCGTTCCAGAACTGCTTGCGCTTTGGCGAACCGACGGGTTCCTTTGTCGGGAATTCAAGGAACGGGACCGTGATGCCGTCGGCTGACAACTCTTCGGAGAGTATCTCCGCCATGATTCCCATAAGGACGGGATCGCTGGGGTCGGCCTCTTCGAGGGGATTCGGCGACTCGGTCATATACCTGTTGACCTTGTGTTTGCCCCAGTGGATGCCGCAGGTAGGACTGTTTTCAAGCCCGATAAAGCAGGTCAGGCGATACTTGTTTTCCATGAATTCACGCACCATCAACATGGGCACCTTGAGCAGTTCCTTGCAGTGCTGTCGGAAGAAAATGTTGTTGTACTGCTGGCGGCCCTGCGGGTTACGCATCAGCCCCATCGCGGTTGTTTCCGGGCAGGGGTATTGAATAACCCCGATACGCTCCCTCATCAGATAATCCATTAATTCGTGAGAGAGGGGGAAGTTCTGCCCCAGGAGATGAACCCGGCAATAGGGATTTACCAGGCACTGGGCTATGAGGATTATTTTCCGGTTTTTCTTAGCCATAGATCGGTCCTTTCTCATTGATG
>Ga0272444_10002962_pt1 | contig 15517 bp, 16 predicted proteins | sample SSMForm13_FD_201033 | JGI IMG/M metagenome (GOLD analysis project Ga0272444, IMG submission 201033) | Marine sediment archaeal communities from Little Sippewissett salt marsh, Falmouth, MA, United States - SSM-Form-13 | ecosystem: Environmental > Aquatic > Marine > Wetlands > Sediment ...
GGGATTTCCCAACCCAGAGGTTTCAGAATATTTTCAATTTCACCAACCGCCTGACCTCCCCAACCGTAGGATCCAAATACAAATCCTATTCTATTCTTTGGTCTAAGGCCTTTCATATAGGTTAAAAAACCGCCCATTGTTGGAAGCATTGTATTATTAAGTGTTGGTGAACCTATAAGTATTAATTTTGATGAGTTTACATCTGTAACTACATCTGAAATGTGGGTGTTTTTAAGATTTCTAATTGCCACAGGGATTCCAGATTCTTGAATCCCTTCCAACAAGGCATAAGCTATTTTTTCAGTTGAACCCCACATAGAATCATAGATTATTAGCGCTCTATCTTCTGTTTCATAAGCTGCCCATTTTTTGTATTCTTCCAAAATCTTCGGTATTTTTGATCGCCAAATAATGCCATGACTAGGCGCAATCATATCAATGTCAAGCCCAGATAATGCCTCTAGCGCCTTCTGAACTTGACTGCCATAGGGCATAACAATATTTGAGTAATACTTCGCCGCCTCCTCTTTTAAAATTCCCCATTCAATTTCATCATCAAATCTTTCAGTTGATGCAATATGTTGACCAAATGCATCATTTGGGAGCAATAGTTTATCACTTGGAATATAAGTAACCATTGAATCAGGCCAATGAACCATTGGAATCTCAACAAAATGAAGAGTTCTTTTTCCAATTTTTAATGAGTAACCTGATTTGACAACTTCAAAGTTCCATTCTTTTTTATAATGTCTCTTCAGTCCTTTTATTCCACGAGGAGATGTAAAAACTTTAGCATTTGGACAGATTTCAAGTAGTTTTGAAATAGAGCCAGAATGATCCATCTCAACATGATTTGAAATAATGTAATCAATTTTTTCTGGATCAATGATCTCTTTTATTCTAGAAATCATTTCATCAAATAGATAGTGTTTTACAGTATCCACTAGTGTTATTTTCTTATCCATTATAAGATAAGCATTGTATGTTGTACCACGGTTTGTGGAGTATCCATGGAAGTTTCTAATGTCCCAGTCAATTCCACCAACCCAGTAAATATCTGGCTTAATTTCAACTTTGTTCAAATCTTTTTCACTCCTCTTTTTCAAAATCCGATTTAGCTGCACCACATAGTGGGCATACCCAGTCATTTGGAATATCTTCAAATGCCGTACCAGGCTTTATTCCACCATCTGGATCACCTTTCTCAGGATCATATACATATCCACAAACTTTACATACATATTTATCCATTTTTTCTTCCTCCTTTGTTTTTTTAGTGTCTATATCTTTTACATAGGTTGGAGCAGTTTTTGGAGATACTCCACCTTTACAGATATGATAGTAAGCATAAGTCATAGGTTCATCTTGAGTTAAGATCTCACCATCTACAACATCACCAATAAAAACTGTATGGGTTCCACATTCTATCGAATCAATAACCTTCCCTTCAATATATGCGATTGAGCCATCACTTACAATTGGTGCTTTTGTTTTACCTATTTTATATTTAATACCTTTAAATTTATCAATATCTCTACCTGATTTGAACCCAAAATTACCAATCAATGTCATTGGTGCTTCTACAGATAAAATTGAAGCAGCAAATACCTTGCTTTTTTGGATGTATTCGTGGGTTAGATTTTGCTTATTAATACTAATAGCCACTCTTGCAGGCTCAGCTGTTACTTGGAAAAGAACATTTGCTATTTGTCCATTTATTTTATCATCATTTTTAGAAGTAATTATATATAATCCATATGATACTTTATGTAATGTTTTGAGATTCATCTTATTTTTTTTCCTCCCCTAGGCATTTTTTACATGTGCCTTTGAAATATCCGTGAACTTCATCTACATGATGCCCACATTCAAGCATGCTTTGTAAATTAGGGCATTCGATATCTATATCGAATATCTCCCCGCATTTATTACAAAGGAAATGATGATGCATTCCATGTTTAAAATCATATCGATGCTCAGAACCTGTGATGTATATTATCTGTATTAACCCATGGTTACTTAGCATATCTACGGAGTTATAAACTGTTGTTTTTGATAATGCAGGGTTATTTTTTTTTAATTCGTGGTAGATATCATCTACTGTAGGATGGGTTCTATTTTCATCTAGATATTTCAATATTTCCAAGCGTTGAGGAGTGATTTTGATTTGTTTTTCTTTCAGTAATTTTACATATTTTTCAAACATTATAAGCCCCTTGTGTAATAATTCCTAATTTGTAATTAATACAAATTAACATGTAATACAAAACAGAGTATTTAAAGTTTTTGATTTTTGATCAAAAATAGAAAAACCTATTTTTTCTTTTTCTCAGCATCTTCTATTTCTTTCTTAAGCCAAGACTCAACTTTGTTGCCATGAAAGAGGTTTTTTGATTCCCCGTCAAAATCTGATGGTTTTATCAGCATTATCCATCCTTTGTCATATGGACTTTTATTTATCAATGTACAATCATCTTCAAGTTCTTCGTTAACCTCAAGTATTTCACCAGAAATCGGAGAAACAAATTTAGCCACCCATTTAGCAGATTGAATCTTTCCACAGGTTTCCCCTTGTTCTACATCATCACCTTCAAATGGGAGATCAATGTAGGTGGTGTCGCCTGCACTCTTTTGATAAAAATCATTCATTCCAACTCTTACATTTCCATCTGATTCAACCTTTACCCATGCATGATCTTTATGATAGTGCAAATCATCTGGTAGATCGTATCCCTCTATTTTTGTCATAATATTTCGCCTCCATTATCACATCAAACAAGTGTTGTCTTGTTATTGATAGTTTATTTATTAATGTTATGTGTATATAACTAACAAACAATTATTTCTGGTTCGATATTAATGCTAGTTTTGATAGAATTAGTAATCAAACAAGCACGTTCTACCTTTTTTAATATCTTTTCAACTTTTATGCGGTCTTCTTCTGAAAATACACCAACATTGACCTTGATCGTAATGGAACTGAATTGAAAAACTCTGTTTACTAACTCCACTGTACCAATGGCCTTACTTTTATAGAACTTAAAATTAAGTTGCTCCTTGTTGGTAAACCATAGGAACGTGGTCATTGTACAAATTTCAACCGAACCAAGAAAGAAATCTTCTGGGGACCAAATGCCAGGGTGGCCACCAAATTCAGGAGGACAAGCAACCATGATGTCAGGCTTATCATCACATTGTATTTTTCCTTTTTTCTGTTCAGTCCATTCTAAATTAGTAGTATATGTATATTTAACAGGTTCACCTTTCATAATTTTCTGACTCCTAAACTCCTTATCATTTCTTTTTATTAAAAATTGTTTCTATCTCAGTTTTTAAACGAATCAATAACGGTTTAATGTTATGTTGTAGTTCAGATGAAAGATTACTGCCAAATGAGATGTCTTTTGGTTGAATGCCAAAAATAAATAATTCATCAGGGCACTCTTTCAACTCCTTTGAGAGCTGTATAACTTTAAACAAATCTGACTCATGGGTTGACATTCCTAAAGAGATTTTTTGACTTTGAACCTCGTCCAATGTAAACAGTTTTGACTCTCCATGATGTCCATCAAAGTTAACTGCATCTAGAATAATTGCTATATCAAAATGGCCAAGCAAATGAAGAATGTTCATGCCGCCAGTGCCCCCATCAATAAACTCTATGTTATCAGGTAACTCATCTTTTTTTTCAATTAGTTTTTCTAGAAGAACTATGCCAATGCCATCATCTTTTCTCAGAGGATTTCCAATACCGATAACGCCTATTCTTTTCATATTTGATACTACACAAATTTTACATCAAGATAATGAGTGCTGCACGAGATACATGGATCATATGCTCTTACTAACATCTCAAGATTTAATTCAATCTCTTTTCTTGGTTTATCAATAATTTGGGGAACCATTTCTTCCATGTCTTTTTGAATATTTGCGTGATTTTGATTTGTGGGAATGACACAATTTGCTTTTACACATTTTCCCTTTTCATCAAGAGTATAATCGTGAACAAGTATCCCTCTTGGCACTTCAGCCACTCCAATACCTCTCCCTGCTTTTAATTTGAAAACAACTGGTTTTTCCTCTTTGACGCCCTCGTTTATTAATCTATCAATTAATAGCATAGAATCCTCAATATTATGTACAAACTCAACAAGTTGTGCAATATTATTCATAAATGGATTATAGTTTATTGCCTTCAGTTTGAAGAGTTTAGCAACTTCTTTAGCAATTGGGTGTAACTGTTTGCTATTAAGATTGAATCTGGCCAACGCTCCAACCATATATGAATCCCTTTTATGCTTCGCATGTTTTGCAGTAGAATGTGGAACAACATATTCGTCCATTAATGATTTGTAATCTTTATTATTTGCATGCCTTCCAGTATCTGTTGAGGCGATAACGCCATCGTAGAATGCATATTCTTCATTAGAGCTAAGTCCAATGTATTCTGTCTCTCTTTCAAAATCAGGGAAGTTGCCAACAACACTATTCAAAACATTTGCAACTTCTTTCGTAGTCTTTAGATCATCTTTTAATCGTTGCCGTAAATTACTCAATTGTTTTACGGTTGGTATTGCTGAAAATCCTCCAACAATAAGTCTAATGGGGTGAGTCGTGCGACCACAGACTAGATCAGACATTTCATTGGACAAACGATGAAGCTTAACGATCTTTAGCAGAGCATCTTGATTTTTACTTCCTACAAGTGGAAAAACACTCCCCACGCCAAAAAGATCAGGCGCGGCAAGGTATCCAATATGAAGAATGTGACTTTGCATATTCTCTGCATTAAGAGCTAATCTTCGTAGCATTGCAGTCTGCTCAGAAATCTTTATATCCAATGCGTCCTCAGTAGCTTTCAAAGAAGTGAGAGAATGACCAATAGAACAAATACCACATATTCTTGAGGTGATGGTGCGAAGCTCGCTATAATCCCTTCCTCTAAGCATGGCTTCAAAAAATCTAGGGGCCTCAGAAACCTGCCACTGTAACTTTTCAATTTTGCTTTTTCTTACATTGAGGACAATGTTGCCGTGCCCCTCAACGCGAGTAACATGTTCCAAATTGATATCAACGTTATTATTCATTTGACTTCCTCCTTACGAAAGTCATTCCATCTTTGGGGTTGAAGCTTGATGTATTGTATAATGTGCAACGACTTTTCATTTCCTCATAGGTTAAATCATATTTTTCAAGAATGTCCATGACGCACTCAATTTGTGGTTTCTTTAGAATGCCACGGCAACCGTCACAAGGGCTGCCATTTGTTGGACAAATGGCGTTACATCCTGCTCTAGTAATTGGTCCAAGACAGAATTTTCCAAGTTCAAACAGACAAACATTTTCATTCTTTTTACACTCGACGCAAACTGGATAGTTGGGTATTTCTGGTTTTTTGCCAAGTGCTAATGCAGTTATAACTTGTTTAAATTCATCACGATTAATTGGACACCCGTGTATATAATAGTCTACAGGTACAACTTCATTAAGAGCTTTTGTTTGGAATGCGTCAAAAAACTCGTTGTCTTTAATATCCGCATCCCCATAAACCTCTTTTTTAACCTCTTCAGCAGACCATTGGTTTCTTATTTTATTAATTCCACCAATAGTTGCGCAGGCTCCTAGGGCAACAAGTATTTTTGCGTTTCTTCTAATCTTTCGCAATCGCTTTTCGTCCATAGGCCTCATAATCGAACCTTCAATAATCGCAATATCATATTCGTCAGAGTGTTCCTTCATAACCTCTCGGAACGATACAACATCGACTATTTCGATAAGATCAAGGATTTCTTCCTCAAGATTTGCAATCTGTAATTGACAACCTTCACAGCTCGAGAAATCAAAAAAAGCAACACGTGGCTTCATTCAAACGCCTCCGGAAGATTCTTGATTTGACTGTAATTGAATACCGGACCCTCTTTACAAACATAGACTCCGTTGATTTGACAATGGCCACACTTACCAACGCCGCATTTCATACGACGTTCAAGAGAAACAAAAATATTTTCCTCAGGTATTCCAAGAGTTAACAAACATTGTATCACAAATTTGTACATGACTGGTGGTCCAATAACAACTGCAATTGTATTTTTTGAATCATACTTGTCTAGCCTAATTCTTGGGAAAAGCGTTGTAATCAAGCCGGTGCAACCTGTCCAGCATTCGCCTTCTGCACATTGATCAACCGTCAGCTCACATTGAACATCATCGACCTTTTTCCATTCTTCAATTTCATCCATGAAGAGTATGTCATCAGGACATTTTGACCCATAGAGAATAGTAATATCCTTGAATTTTTTACGGTTATCTTTGTCCAAAACATGATTAATCAAAGATCTCATTGGAGCAATACCAAGACCGCCCGATGTGAACAAGATATGCTTTTTTTCAAGGTTCTTTACATTAAAACCATTTCCAAAAGGACCTCGTATCCCTAGCTTGTCACCAACAGACATTTCAAAAAGTTTCAAGGTAACATTTCCAACTTTTCGTACAACGATTTCAAAAGAAGGAGATTTGCTTGGTGCAGATGAAACAGAGATGGGTGCTTCTCCGATACCAAAAATTGAAACCTCTACAAACTGCCCTGGTTTATGGTTGAGAGGCTTATTGTCATCAAGTTCAATCTCAAATAGCATTTCCATTGATGTAAGCTTTTCCTTACGTTTTAGGGTTGCAACTCTTGGAATATGAATGATACCTTTATCTTTAATTTCTGTTTTTTCTTTAATGAAGAACCTACTGGTATCATCAGATCTCTCAAAATGAGAAAGCTCATTTATTACATCACATGGATCTGCTATATCTGGCAGACATGCAGTACCACAACGCCCACATCCCACACATGCAATAAAGCCATAACGTTCAGGCAAATAATTCCCTTTTCTAAAGAAACGATGTCGATATCTCTCTTTAATATCGCCACGAAATACCTCTCCGCTACCAATCTTTGTAAAGTCTTGCAATAAACAACCATCCCAAGTACGAACCCTCTTTCCATCTTTTAGATTTAAAGAAACCTCTTCCTTTACATCATAACAAAAACAGGTAGGGCAAACCATGGTACAAGAACTGCATTCTAGGCATTCATCAGATTTTTTGTCCCATATGGGATGATCATAATTTGCAACAAGAACCGACGGCCACTCTTTTTTATCAATCTTGACTTTTTTGGTATATTGGGAAGCGATATGTTTACGAACTGCCTCTATCTTTTTAATATCTAATTCAGTTGCAGCTGCTGTTTTTGCATATTTTGCAAGCAACTGTTTTCCCTTTTCAGAACCAATTGTTATTGCGTATTTTCCTTCCAAATTTGTTAGCATCAAATCAAAGCCAGATTCGGTTATATTTGTTTTCATACTGGCAGCAAATGACCTCTCTGAAACTTTCTGAATATCAACACCAATAATAATGGTATTTTCTCTTCTTTTTTTGTAAAAATCATCCTTTTGCGAGTCAAGATACAGTTTATCCGTTTGATCTAATGCAATAATGTCATAAGGATGCACACCAATGATGATCCTAGATTCTTTTTCTTCATTTTCTTTTACATCAAATGGTTTCTTAAGATTAAACCCCATCAAATTTTCATACTGAGGTAGGAAATATTTTTTTGGAGGAAGAATTGTAACATCGTAATCTAAACGTAGTTCTCTGGCATTTTCAAGCGGACCAAAAACAAATCGCTCCCCTTTTGCCTTAACACCTACAATTTCATGCGTATTATCTTTAATTAGACTATCAACAAAAGAAATCAAATCTTTTTTAGTAATTATTTTTACAACTTTAGAGTCAGATTTAGTCATAATTTATCACCAAATTGAGCCTCCTAAACTCATGATTTATATGTTTTCACGAACCAGTATCTAATAGTGGTATAATAGTTTTCTCAGTGGTGCTTTATTAACAGGCATATAAATTTAAAAACTCCATAAGTAAATTTTAATAATTGCCAATTCAAAGATGTTTAAATCTGAACTTACTACAAAAATATTTTATTTTTAGCAGAATTTTCCCCTAACTTTTTGATTTTTTCTGTAAACTCTGTAGCAACTTTCGCATACTTTGTTCCTTCTGAAGCAGAAATCCAAGAAAGCAACAATCTGTCTGAATCCACATTTATTTCTTCAAATATCTTTTTAAGTAATGCAAATCTTCTGCGAGTATAGTAGTTGCCTTTATCATAATGACAGTCACCTGGATGACAGCCTGCTACAAGAATTCCATCTATTCCTCCCAGGTAGGCTTTTACGACAAAAAGCGGGTCAACTCTACTAGAACACATAACCCTAATAGGCAGTATCGAAGGAGGATATTTTAGTCTGCTAGTCCCAGCCAAATCTGCTCCAGCATAAGAACACCAATTACAAAGGAATGCAAGTATCTTTGGCATAAACTCTTCTTCTTTATTCATATTATCACGTTCAATCCTCAAATTCAGAAAATTCCTCTTTCTTAAACGTAAGCAAAGGAATTTCCTCCTCTACGTCTCTTCCCGGGACATAGTCAAACAGTTTTTGGACGGATTCTCCCACCTTTTTAAATATAATTGAGATTGGTATATCGGCAGGACAAACGTCCTCACAAGCACCGCATCCAACGCAGGATATTGTGATATGATCTAATCTGCCAATTTGAAAGTAAGTTACGCCTGGTGGAACTCTGAGTCCTCCTCTTTTTTCTAGATCTGCTTCATAGCGGGAAGGCTTGTATTCAGAATCTGGAGACTCAAATTCACATAATTTACAATAACAAATGGGGCAAACCTTGCTACATCCATGGCAGCCTAAACATTTCCCAAAGATGTCTATAAGTCCATCCAAGCCTTTCATTTTCGCTTCGATTTCGTCAAAAAGTTTTTTCTTTTCTGCCTCTCTTTTAGTCCGGAATTTATCCAGTTTTCCTTTGTCTAATTCTTTTGTTAAAAACTCTCCTTTTATGCCTTCGGTCAGTTTCTCTGCTTTCTCATTGTTAAGAAGTATCATACATTGCTTATCCACATCATTTTTGGCAATTAAATCGACTGTCATGTCTGCAGTATATGGTATAAATTCTTCACATCCTTTACAAGCTGATCTTAAGTCGGTTGGAACCTCGCCTTTCATAACTGCATCCCAATATTTAGAAAGATTTTTCTCTATTGTATTATCTACAGCCATTTTAAGTGGATATACACCCCCGCATGTCGAACTTATAAAGAAAATGTTGTCAAGACTTCCCTGTTCACGTTTTACAAGCTCTATAAACGCTCTTAACTCACAAGGTTTAACAACAGCAATAACTGGATCATTTGTACTACCTCTTAGTGTAAAACGTGATATTAGCTTACCAGCATTAGTCGGCATTAAAGGATAAAATGGAACTGCATCCTTTAGTTCATCTGACTTAGTAATAAGTGAATAAGCTATTGCACCCTCTTTATTTATCTTCTTAAGTGTAAAAACTCCTTTAACCTTGCCACTCTCCAGAAGAAATTTTAGGAGCTCTATTATGCCTTGTTCACTGTTTTTGTTTATCTTCAAAGCTTTAGTCATTTGAATCCTCCACGTCATTAAGTTCTTCTTCTTTGTAGGTAATTAGCGGGAGTGGCTCCTCTATATCTCTACCAGAAACATAATCAAATAAGCCTTGAGTCTCATCGGCTATCATGCTAAATATCTGAGCTACTGGAATAGACACAGGACATGCATCTTCACATGCTCCACAAGACACACAAGAAATACTCATGTGCAACATTCTTCCCATCTGGAAAAGAGTGGTGTCAGGTAGAAATCGGATGCTTCCTTTACGTTCTGCAATCTTAAGGTAATCTTCAGAGGTATGTTTTACTTTATCAGAATCAAAATAACATAAGCGACAGTAACAGACGGGGCAAACTCTCATACAGTTATGGCAGTTTATGCATTGACTGAAGGTATCAGTTAGGTTGTCGAGACCACCTATTTTGGATTTCAACTCTTTTAGGTTTTTCTCTCTCTTTTTGTGTTTTTCTTCTGTGATGGTCTTAACCTTTGCCTGCCAACTATCAGCACTCTCTTTCGGATCTATGCCAAGTTTATCTAGAACATTTTTTCCTTTTTGGCTATTTGAAATAATGAAAAAAGTATCTTTTTTTGCACCAAGAGTTCCTATGTGGAGATCTCCTGCAATCATACTCGATTTATCACATATTTGACACACAGGTCTCATTGGTTTGTAATCCCATTTCTCAGCAGCATCATAAAATAGTTTCATTCCTTTTTTCGGATCACCAAGAAAATCAGACAAGGGTAAAACACCTGGACAATCCATGCTTATAAGTGTTATGTTCTCCAAATCTGTTTGACCGAGTTTTGACAATTCGACTGTTGCCCGTATTTCACAAGGCCGCATAACAGCAGCTATTTTCATTTTTCCCTTTCCAAGTCTGGTTACGCTAGAAACTGCCTTAGCTCCTTGGACAGACATAATTGGTGAAAGAGGGGCACCATCTTTGAGAAGAGTTTTATCTTTTATCAGCACATATGCAAATGAATCGCCAGCCGGAGTCATCATTGGTATGAGAACTGCATCAAAAATACCCTCATCCATTGCCTTTTTTAGAAAATCAATTACCGATTCTTTTGTATCTGATTTTGATGAAACAATAGCACATTTATTTTTGGAGTTGTCCTCAGATTTAATCATTGAACGGCCTCCATAAGTTCCTGATAAATCTGATTAAAAGTGAAGTGTTTTAGAGTTGCTGCTCCAGAAGGACAGGCTGCAACACAATTTCCGCATCCACGGCATATGGCTTCGTTTACAACAGATATTTTCTTCGCTTCATCAAAAGTGATAGCACCATATGAACAGACATTGATACATTTTTTGCATCCTATGCAAAAAGATTCTGATATCTGAGAGATTTTAACCTCGGGTTCAATTTTTTTACCCGGAATTAGAGAAGAAAGTATTTTCCCAGTTACAGCATCTGCTTGAACCAAGGTTTCTGAAATATTTTTTGGTCCTTGGGCACATCCTGCAATGTATATTCCTTCTGTGGTTGTAGATATTTGACCCAGTTTCTCGTGTTCCTCAGAGAAGAAACCCCCATCTCCTATAGAAATACTTGCAACTTCGGCGAGCCCAGAAGCATCAGACGTTGGTTCCATGGCTGGAGCAAGAATTGCCATGTCGGCTCCAAGGTTCTTTTTACTGCCGTTTTCGTCTTTATATTCGATATTTAGTTTATCTCCCTTTTTTGTAACCTTTAAATCTGCAGATCTGATAAAATCAACATGTTTTCCTTTGGTTTGATCATAGAATTTCTGATATGTTTTTCCAGGTATGCACAAATCTGAGTAAAAATTAGATACCTTTACATTTGATATTTTGTCCTTTAGATATCTAACAAATTTAAGAGAGTACATGCAACATACCTCTGAGCAATAACCTGTTTCGTCTCGTCCTACACAATGTATTATAGCTACTGAGTTAGGTTTTTTACCGTTTTTAAGAGTGATTTTTCCTGATGAATTCATGTTTTCAAATTCCAATGCAGTTACAACATTGTCCAATTCCCCATAGCCATATTGGGAAGTCTTTTTTGGATCAAAAAGCGTAGAGCCAGTAGCCAATACTACTGCCCCAACATTAAATTCAGCAGAGCTTTTATCCTCATCTCTTTTTTTTACTTTCACTTCAAAATTTCCAAAAAATCCAAGGACTTCTTCCACTTCGGCGTCAGTGAAAACCTTGATGTTTTCATTCTCATTAACACTCTGGATTTTCTGTTTCATAACATCGGAAGTGAGGCTCATATTTGGAAAGGTTTTTTCAAAATTTGTTACTAAACCCCCTAGAGAAGAAGATTTTTCAACAAGGTAAATTTTTCTATCAGGGCTGGCAAGTTGTAGGCTGGTTTCGATACCTGCAACTCCACCTCCAATTACTAAAACATTGGGGGTGCACTCTAGCTCTTTTTTTTCAAGTGAAGAATGATAGCGAACTCTTCCAATAGCTGCCTTTGTTAGTCGTATAGCTTTCTCTGTTGCCTCATCTTTGTCTTCTGTAATCCAGGCACATTGCTCACGAATATTAGCAAGTTGGAAAAGATAAGGGTTGATACCAGCATTTTCACATACTTCCATGAAGGTTTGTTCATGTTGTTTTGGTGAGCATGCAGCAACCACTAAATGTGTTAGATTATGTTTTTTGATCTCATCTTCTAGGAATTTTTTACCATCCCCAGAACATAAAAGTTTAAATTTTTCAACAACTGCGACACCATCAATTGAAGAAACTGCATTAATTACTTTATCAATGTCAACTTTCTCCGCGATATTCGGACCGCATTCGCATACATAGACACCTATTTTCTTTTCCATTTAGCATTCCCTTTACTTTGATAATGAGAGTATTTTCCCTACTGCAGCGTTTGCCTGGGATACTGAGTTCTGAATATTTTTTGGTCCTTGGACACATCCTGCGATGAACACTCCAGGCTTTGATGTAGTTACAGAGGATGCCTCTAGATGTTCTTCTTTAAAGAATCCATATTCATCAAGAGATATGCCTAGAACCTTAGCTAGTTCGGAAGTATCGTCTCTTGGTTCGATAGATGTAGCAAGAATCACCATGTCAACCGGAAGACTGTCTTTCTTTTTTCCTGTGTCATACTTAACAGTGATTCCTTTCCCCTGCTTTTCGACCTTGGCCTCTTGAATTCGGATGAGGTCAGTTCCAGTCTCTTTCATCTTTTCGTAGAATTTCTGATGAGATTTACCAGGAATACAAAGATCTGTGTAAAATTCTGTTATCTTAATATCTGGTATTTTTGATTTCAAATAATGATTGAACTTAAGTGAATACATGCAACATACTGCTGAACAGTATCCTTTTTGATCTCTACCTATGCAGTGTATGATGGCAACTGATTTTGGGGCCTTTCCATTTTTTAAGTTAATGTTTCCTTCAGTAGGGCCATTAGATGCATACAGTCTTTCAAACTCTAAGGCAGTATATACATCATCGATTTTTCCATAACCATATTCGGGAGTCTGTTTAGGATCAAACGTGCCGGATCCAGTAGCTGCAATAATCGCTCCAATTTTAAGTTCTAGTTGTTCGTCTTTCTGATTAAAATCAATGGCTTCAAACGCACAAGCTTCTTGACAGGCCTTACAATCCTTACCTTTAAAACGAATACAATTTTCGGTATCAATCATAGGTACATTTGGAAGTGCACCGGCACATGGAACATATATCGCTTTTCTTTCACTAAGCCCCTCTTCAAACTCATTTTTTAAACTAACTGGGCACGGCTCAAAACAAGCATTACATCCTATACAATTCTGCAGATCTACATATCTTGCTTTCTTACGAATTTTAACTGTAAAATTTCCAAATGATCCTTTTACATCTTCAACTTCTGCAAGTGTCAGAAGGTTAATGTTTTTGTCCTGCAGCAGTTCTTGTTGCCTTGGAGCTACCATACATGTAGAGCACTCCATATTGGAGAATACCTCTTCGAATTTTATTACATTGCCGCCGGTGTAAGATGTTTTTTCAATCAGGTGTACCTTTCTGCCAGAATTGGAAAGCAATGAACTTGCTTCAATTCCCGCTATGCCCGCTCCGATGACTAACACATCGAGATAACCTTCCTTTTCATTCATATTTTATCCTCAACTTACAGTGATGTTTTTACTCTTGTAGGGTTTGGCCCCATCTTTTTTATCTTTTCATTAAACTCATTAACAACCTCTGCAAATCTTTGGCCTTCCGATGCAGAAACCCATGAAAGGCGTATGCGATCTGATTCTAGACCAAGACCTTCGACAACTTTTTTTAAAACTGCGAATCTTCTACGAGCATAATAGTTTCCTTTATCATAATGACAGTCACCCGGGTGACAGCCTGCTACAAGAACGCCATCTGCCCCACGAAGAAATGCTGTTGTAACAAGAACAGAGTCCACTCTACTAGAACACATTACTCTTATGGGTGTTAGAGAAGAGGGTACTTTCAACTTGCTAGTCCCAGCCAAATCTGCTCCAGCATAAGAACACCAATTACAAAGGAAACCAACTATCCTTGGTTCAAACTCTCTTGTCATTGCTACCCCTTAAGCAAAAATATTTTGCTTTAATAGACTAGTTTTTTTCGTTTCTATTTATTAGAATGGATAAGATCAAAATTGTATCTGTGCTTTGAACTTCCCGTCGCCTTCATCTGCGCAGACAAGAAGCGTCTTATTCATCCTAGTACACCATGCTTTGATATCATTTGGGAAAGAGTGACAATCAGCTATTACTTCAAGCATGTCACCTGGTTGGATTTCTTTAGACATAGCCGCTATTTTAAGTATCGGCTGTGGGCATTTCAATCCCAGTGTATCAAGTGTATGTGTTGCCATATTTTTTTACCTCCTTTTTAAAATGAAAATGTTACCTGAGCGTCACTTATTTCTGCCATAAATGCAGTCGCTCCGACAATTTCTACTCCATCTCTAATTTCTTCTTTTTTCATATCCTTTGCTTCAAACGCAAGTTCGCAAAGGAGTATTCTGGCTCCAAGAGCTGTTACTCCTTCAACTAGCTCTGCCATATCTGGCATACCTTTGCTCTTAATTTTTTCAAGTTCTCCTTTTTTTAATGCTGGTGCTGCGCCTGGAGTGAAAAACAAAATAAGATCGTCTCCTGAGGCAATTGCACTAGAACCCAGTATAAATGTTGGATAAAGATTCTTAGGTTCTGCTCCATTACATACCATAGCTACTTTACTCATGATTATAACTCCCGTTGAGGCAATACTCGTAGTGTATATAATTATTGTGGTTTTCTTAGTCGGGTAAAATAAAAATTGGACGGATATAGTTTCAATTTGAAATATTCATATAGCCAATTATATAAGATATTCTCAAAAGAAGCATTGGGAGAATGAAATCTCCCAATTTGGAGACCTTAAAATTGTTATGACATCAAGCCCGGTTCCTCACCAGTTACAAAGATGTAGTCACTTGCCGATGTAGACTGATCATAACACTTATTAACAGTCACCGTTGAGTTGGTTGTCCAGGAACACATGCCCCATTTTAGAGCAGTAGCATTATATCCAATTGCATTAAGCAATGCTGTCGCTTGGCTTGCAGTATGTCCCGTATAACAAACAACTACAATCTGGTTGTCGTATGGTAACTTTGCTAGGTTTTCTTCTGTAAACAAACTTGTCATGCCAATGTTCACTGCACCAGGTATATGACCTAAAGCATAATGCTCAGCACTTCTTATGCTAAGGATAAATGGATCGTTGGTTGTATCGTTATCATTGAGGCGGTTGTATAAAGATTCGGCTGTAATGGCTACGGGCTTTCCTAGATTTAAAGAATCGTAAATTGTTGTGCGCATGTCTTCGTCCCAAATACCGGTGTAAAACGAATAATCATGAGCATCTTTTGTCTTATTGTAACACTTACCAGCAGTGATATTAGCATCTGTAATCCAGGAACACATGCCCCACATAAGAGCAGTAGCGTTATAGCCATTAAGATTAA
>Ga0272444_10002963_pt1 | contig 15517 bp, 17 predicted proteins | sample SSMForm13_FD_201033 | JGI IMG/M metagenome (GOLD analysis project Ga0272444, IMG submission 201033) | Marine sediment archaeal communities from Little Sippewissett salt marsh, Falmouth, MA, United States - SSM-Form-13 | ecosystem: Environmental > Aquatic > Marine > Wetlands > Sediment ...
TCTGGATATAGCGGTATTGTCAGGGGCGTTGACAATATCCGATTACGCCCGGAATAAAAGGGCATACAGACGGATAAAGTGGCGTCCGGATTCTTTCCCGTGGGTTGATCCCGTGAAGGACCAGTTAGCCGATCAGTCAGCTGTCAGGAACGGATTTAAAAGCCGCGCACAGGTTGTTGCAGAACGTGGCGGTGACATAGAGGAGCTTGACGCGGAAATAAAGAGCGACAATCAGCGGGCGGATGATTATGGCTTTGTTTTTGACAGCGATCCGAGGAGAACAGCAAAGTCAGGGCTTTCCCAGGCGATGGAAAATGCGGCCGTAACTAATGCGGAGGATAATTAATGGGCTTAATTCCGAAAATAGCAAATCAGCCGTTGATGATCACGCTCGATTATGTGGATGCCCTGGCATCGGCGGACATCGATACGCTTGAAAAAAAGGCGAAGAATTATGTCCGACAGATATCCAGACAGGGGATCACGGATGAAAAAATCGCGGTTATCCCTGTTTCCGGGCCCCTCTCACAGAAATCCGATTTCTGGTCTTTTCTGTTCGGCGGCACATCGTATGAGGAAATCAGGCAGGCTTTCAGGGCGGCTCTGGAAGACAGCCGGGTCGAGACGATTGTTTTCGTTATCGATTCTCCGGGTGGTGAGGTGGCGGGGTTATTTGACCTGGTTGACGAAATCTACAGTGCCCGGGGTGTCAAATCCATCTATGCCGTTGTCAATGAGATGGCATACTCGGCGGCCTACGCAATAGCCTCGGCTGCAAGCGAGATTTATATTCCCCGAACGGGTGGTGTGGGGTCCATCGGTGTGATTGCCATCCACATCGATCAGAGCAAATATGATGAAAATCTTGGACTGAAATACACACCGATCTATTCGGGCGCGAGAAAAAACGATTTTTCGGCACATAAACCGCTGTCAGATGCCGCCTATGACGTTGTGAAGGCTGAAATAGAAGAAGTTTACACGATTTTAATAGATACCGTGGCAAGAAACAGAAAGATGGATCCTCAGAAAATCAGGAACATGGAGGCGGGCATATATCAGGGGGTAAAAGCGGTTGAAGTGGGTCTGGCCGATGGGATCATGTCTTTTGATGAAGTTTTAAAAGTAAAAAGAGGAGGTAAAACCACAATGACTTTGTTTGAAATGTTGACTGAAACACTCAAGGACGCAAAACCCAATGAAATCGTAAAGGCAATGGGAGAACTGGGCTACGTCCTGAAAGAGGGTGTGCTGTCAAAAGAAGAACACGAGGCGGCACTGGGCAAACAATCCAAGGAATTTGATGCCAAACTTGCCAAGACGGTTGAAACGGCAACGGTGGAAGGCAGGGACGGGGCAAAAAAAGAGATTATTTCCGTCCTGGAGCTGTGCTCCGTCGGAGGCATGGAAAAACTCGGGTTGCAGCTGGTGTCAGACGGGGCAACCGAGAAAGATGCGCGGAAGCAGATTCTCGAGGCCAAGGCTGAAAAATCCAAGGATGGAATTAACTCTACCATAAACCCGCTGAATACGGGGGAAGTCAGCCCGTTGATTGCGGATGCGGAAAGAAGGGCAAAGGAGGTTAAGGGATAATGAGTGCACAGAATGAAGCAACTTATTTAGACGATTTCTTAAAGTATGAGGGCGAGGCTAACCGTTTCTCCCGCGAAAAAGAAACCCTGCTATCCGGGGAGAATCTCAAAATCGGAACGGTTGTCGGAAAGATAACGAAATCAATCCCCGGCATCGGAACGCTCGAATCGGGTACCAATGGAGAGTGCACGGACGTAACCGGCGGGGCGAAAACCCAGCTCGGAACGTACAAGGCCACCTGTACCACCGCAAATGCTGTAGACGCAGATGGTATCTGGCGGATAGAGGCTCCCGACGGCACGGTTCTGGGCGATCTGAATGTCACCCAGGGAACCAGTGGGACCGGTACGTTCACCGATCCGCAGATCAACCTGACCATCAGCTATGCGTCCGGATACAATTCAATCGGGGATTATTTCGAGATTGAAGTAACCGAGGGTTCGGGCAAGCTCGTTGTCCTTGACTTCACGGCCGTTGACGGCTCCCAGAAGGCCCACGGTATTCTAATTGACGACTACGACGCATCCGCCGGCGATAAGGACTGCGTCGCCGTCGTACGGGATGCGGTGATCGCGAAATCCCCGATCAAGTGGAAGATCACCTTCACCGGTGGCGGTACGGAAGTGCTGGCTGTGGGGGATACGATAACTTCGGTAACCGGCGGATCCGGCGCATCGGCCCGTGTGGTGGAAATTCATCTCACCAGCGGATCATGGGCCGGCGGCGATGCAGCGGGATACCTCATCGTGGACCGGCTCACCGGCGATTTTGTCACGGAAAACATAACGTTCCCGGGTACGGCTGCAGACAGCGATGATGCAACCGTGGCCGCAACAGATATTGCGGGGGCCTTTGATGATCTGAAAGCCGCCGGAATAATCACAAGAGAGGAGGCGTAAACAGATGTTAAATCCTTTTACAACCGATGCGTTTAATATGGTCTCACTGACCAAATCGATTAATATCCTGCCCAACAACTACGGACGGCTCAGAGAAATGAACCTCATGCCGGGCAAGGGCGTCAGGACCCGTTCCGTAATCGTGGAGGAAAGAAACGGCATCCTGAATCTGCTTCCCACCATGCCTCCCGGATCCCCGGGTACCGTGGGGAAACACAGTAAACGGACCGTGAGGAGCTTTAACATTCCGCACATTCCCCATGACGATTCGATTCTCCCCGAGGCCTACGAAGGGATAAGGGCGTTCGGGCAGGAAAATGACCTTGTGGCTGTTTCCCAGATTGTGAATGATGTGTTGCAGAACATGCGGAACAAGCACGGAATTACCCTGGAATATCTCAGAATGGGCGCTTTAAAGGGGATCATTCTCGATGCCGACGGCTCCACGCTCTACAACCTGTATACCGAGTTTAAAATCACGCAGAAAAAGATTGATTTTGTGCTGGGCACTGGTGATACCGACGTTCCCAAAAAATGCCGCGAAGTGGTGAGGCATATCGAGCAGAACCTCAAGGGCGAGGTGATGTCGGGTGTTCGGTGCCTCGTTTCCTCGAGCTTCTTCGATAAGTTAATAGGGCACGAAACGGTCAAGGAGGCTTACCGGAACTATGAAGCGGCACAGGCCATTCTGGCGGGTGATGTGCGGAAAGGCTTCAAGTTTAACGGAATCACCTTCGAGGAGTACGTCGGGACGGCCACGGATGCCGAGGGAACTGACAGACCGTTTATCGCGGCGGGTGACGGCCATGCCTTCCCCATGGATACCATGGGCACCTTTGAGACCCTGTTTGCACCGGCTGACTTCATAGAGACGGCAAACACGCTGGGGATCGAGCTTTACGCCAAACAGGAACCCCGTAAGTTCGGGCGTGGTGTTGATCTGCACACCCAGAGTAACCCGTTGCCGATATGTTACAGGCCTGCGGTACTGGTAAGGGTTTATACCTCTAATTGAAGCTGACGAGATCAGTCTAATCATACTTTTATCGTTTTGGGCCGGAGTCTGTATCGTAAAAAAATGGCGGAGGGCGTGAAGTAATGCTGAAATTATGTTTTGACGCAGCTAAATCACTTTTTAATGGCGTACCCCGTGGCATGTGTAATGACCGGTACGGGATGGTCTGCAAGAAAATGGACGATCTCAAGTGCGATATTCACGAAATGCGCGGATGGTTATGGGGCTTGAAGTTTCCCGATCAGCCGTTACCACCGCCGTCGTCGGAACGGAATAACAAAGATTCTACCTCTATAACGGAGAATTAACCCATGCCACACTATTCTAAACGATCAGAAAAACGCCTCGCTACCTGTACCGCGAAAATCATAACAGTATTTTCCCTGGTGATCCGCCATTTCGATCACACTATCATCTGTGGCCATCGGACAGAACAGGACCAGAACGCGGCCTATGACGGCAAGAAATCAAAAGTCAAATGGCCGTTCGGCAAGCATAATCAATGGCCCTCACAGGCAGTCGATGCCGGGCCCTATAATCCGGACACAAAAAGCGTGGACTGGCCCGACGCGGAGGTCGGCAAAGTCGTGAACGACTCTCATCCTGAGGCGGGCACATATATCAAGACTCTGGCGCGATGGTACTATTTTGCCGGGTTCGTCATAGGTGCCGCCGCGGCCCTGGGAATCAAGCTTCGATGCGGCGCAGACTGGGACCGGGATACCATCCTGACCGATCAAAAATTTGATGACCTTGTACATTTCGAGGAGTTCGACGACGGATGAAAAGAGGGAGATAAAACGATGGATTGGAAAGAAGTTGGAAAAACACTTTTAAAGGCGGCGCCCCTCGTTGGCGGCATCCTCGGCGGCCCATTCGGGGCAACCGTGGGCACCTTGGCAAACATGGCCGCGTCCGCCCTCGGCGTGGAAGCCACCCCAGATGCCATTATGGCAGAGCTGAAAAACAACCCCGAGGCCATGCTGAAAATCAAACAATTTGAAACGGAAAACCGGACTGAATTGGTCCGTATCGCCGCGAAACTCGAGGAGCACCGGATCACCCAGGATACACAACGGATCATGACTGTCAATGAAACCATGCGGGCGGAATCAAAGAGCGAACACTGGCCCCAATGGTCATGGCGTCCGTTCTGGGGATTCATCTCCGCCCTGGCATTTCTTGCCGTCTGCGTCTTTGTCTGCTGCCTGGGATATAAGGCAATTGTCGGGCAGGATTCCACGGCGATCGGCCAGATCCCGCTGATCATCGGCGCTTTTTCGACACTGTTTACGATACCCGGCGCCGTCCTTGGAATCTCGGCATGGCACCGGGGCAAGGAAAAACGGATACAACTTGGCGATATTACCGCATTGATACCGAGGAATTAATACATGACTGCAAGAATTTTTAGGTCTTTGTTGAATGTATTATTTGGTGTTTCGGCAGATGACATCTTTGACCAGGCAGCCATGGACATGTTTGATCAGATGGATACAAAAGATGCCGTATTTACCCCTGCCGTGGGGGATCCCGTCCCATGCAAGATAAATCTGGAGTTCGATGTTGATCTTGAGCCGCACGGATTCGATTCTCAGGTATGGAGCCGGGGTACTACGATTGAGGCGATCCTTAATGTCCTGGGAAAGGAGCCCGATAAGGGCGAGACCTTCACCGTGGGGGAAACCGACTACACGGTTCAGACCGTCCAGGAAAATGACGGGCGATTTGTGAAAGTGGTGGTGAAATAATGGCGGGATTTTCTGTTGAAGTCAGCAAAACCGATCTCGCGGAAGTTGAGAGAACCTTGACAGGGATTAAGAACGGTTATCCCAAAGTTGTGAGCCGATCTTTGAATCGGACACTGACGGGCGTTCGGACGGACGCTGTAAAGGAAATTCAGAAGGTCATTACACCCAAGGCGAAAACGATACGATCAACGTTTACGATGGTCAAGGCAAGCTCCCGGAAACTGACAGCAGCAGTGAAAAGCACCGGGGGGCCGTTGCCGTTAATAGAGTACAAGGCACGGGCCACAAAGAAGGGCGTAACCGTACAGGTGAAAAAGAAATCGAGCAGGTCGTTGTGGCCGGGCGCGTTTATCGCCACGATGCCAAGCGGCCACAAGGGCATATTCAGTAGAGAAAAACCACCATACAGAACAGATAAAAGCACCAAACTTCCCTGGAAGCGATTTCCGAGGAAATTCAGGCTGAAAATCCACGAACAGTGGGGCCCACGGGTGCCGGACATTATGGAAAATGCCGAGGTCATAAACCCGATCCTGCAAAAGGCATGGGACCGATTGTTGAAAGAATTGAACCATCAACTTGATTTTGAATTGAGCAAATTATGACGAACACCATCAGAGAGCAGATAATCCTGGCCGTTCTGGCAAAAGCCGGCCAGATCAGGACGGCGAACGGCTACAACACCGATTGCGGGACTACGGTTCTTCGGACGGTTAAACTTGTTGATCCGGAAAAACTCCCATTAACCTCCGTGTGGCCGCAGCCGGAAGAGGCCATTAGAGAATACGGAAAAATGATCTGTTCCATGCCGATCCGCATCGAGGGCCTGCATACGTATGAGGCTTCAAACCCCTCAGTTATGGCGGAGGCGATGCTGGGCGATATCATTGAAAACATTCTCGGTATCGCATGGACATTGCCCTTTACCTCCGGAACTACGGAGATAAACGTAGGAGATACAGTAACCGGAGAAACCGGGGAGGCAAGCGGTTATGTGTGCGGCGTGGAAGTAACCGGCGGATCGTGGACCGAAAATGATGCGGCCGGTAACCTTTCCCTCAGGCGTTTGTCGGGTACATTCCAGGCGGAAAACCTGAAAGTAAACGGCGATGTTGTTGCGGCCACAACGGGAGCGATAACCGCTGAATCGGCACTAACAACAACCACGGGAGATCTTGCCGAATCCATAGAATACGCGGGAGGCGGCACGGATGAATATCCCGATGACGGCAATGTCGCGGTGGGTGTATCCGCAGTGTTTAATCTGAAATATAAGACCACAATTGGAGACCCCTACACGCAATAATACGGGAGGTATCGAATATGGATATCAAGGAAGCTCAAAAGCGATACGGTAACGCAATCGCTCAAATTCTGGACAAATACGCTGCCATTATCAAATCGCCGGCAAAAGCGACACCTGAAGATGGGATCGCCGTTTTGAAAAAATGGACAGCATCAAAAAAAACCAAGAATAAGGAGGAATAATCATGCCAACTGCGGAAAATGCACTTTTAAAATACGAGGCAGGCCAGACTCTTGTGTCCATGGTCGCGCTCTCAGATGCGGGCAATCAGATCATTTTCAATTCGGAAGACACCCTGTGGTCGAGTCGATCGGGTTACGCGCCGGATGTGAAGCCCGATGGCTTGGCAACGGGCGGGGCGGTGACCCCCGCCGAATCGGCCGGCAACGATATGGTCGATGTGGCGGCGCTGACCTGTTACCTGGCAGGGGTCAAGACCAGTGTTGCCGCTGATACCGATATGGTGATCACGCGCGGGACCACGGAGAACTTCACCAAGCATTCGGTTACCATTACCTCCGCCGGGGCCGTCGCGATTGTCGACGGTACCGAGGGAAGCGCCTTCTCCGATGTGCGCGGCGCGGCGGGCGGACCTCCCTACATCCCCGTGGGTGATATTGAAATCGCGCAGATACACTGCACGACCAAGACCGCCGCCAAGATTACCGCCGATATGATCAAGTCGGTTATCGGCGTCCATGTCGAGCGGTACGATTATCCCACCTGGAAGGTCAGGCGGATCCGCGTTGCCAGCGGTATTCTCGGCGTGGCGGGTATGGACTTCGACTCGGCCCTCCCGAAATCCCACACGGGGGACCTTCCGAAGGGCGTCTATGCCGAGTACAGCACGCCGATACTGGTGGAACTTCCCCGGGCCGTGGATTTTGTGCGGCCGGCGAACTCCTATTCGGTCAGCTCGACGCAGGTCTACGGCGGCACGGTGGGAGCGGCTTCCAAATCACTCGGACAGGGTTCGTTTACGGCCCATCTCGGAGACGGGGTTTCCGATAATATATTGCAGCTTGAAGGTGAGAATCTGTGGTTCCAATTTTACCCGGACAGGCTGTTGACGCCCTCTATCATATGCCAGGGGAAACTCGGCGTGGTCGAAACATTTCCGGCGGACAATTCCATTTCAGCGGCGTTTACGATTTCAGCCGAAGAAGCGGGGGAAAGGATCATTTCCTGATGCCATTTGACAGCAAGCGGTTTTTACAGACCCAGTTTATACCACGTGAGGATACGGTTCCCGTGCCGGACATGAAAGTGTTTTTCCCGGACGGGGAAGACCCGGTCTGGACGGTGCGGGGGCTGACCGGAGTGGAAATGACACGGGCGAACGAAGCGGCCGCGCGGAACAGAAACATCTCGGCGATTCTCGAGGGCCTGGTGGCGATAAGCAAGCAGGAGAAGATTAATTCCATAAAGCAGCTGGTCGGCATCGATGAAAAGGTCCCCGATGAAATCGCCAAACGGGTCGAACTGTTCATTCTGGGGAGCGTCGAACCGGAAGCCGATACGGAACTGGCCCTGAAGGTTTGCACCGCGTTCCCCGTTGAGTTCTTCGAGATCACCAACCGGATAACCATACTGACGGGGCGCGGCCATGTGCCGGGAAAGCCGAAGCCCTCTGGAAAGACCCCGAAATCAAAATAGCCCTTTCTCTGGGTCATGCCAGGGGGCGTTTTCTGTATGAAATCCGGCCCGACCTTTTTCCGCAGGCCTGCCTGACCGTCACCGAAACGGAACTCTGGAATTTATTTTACACGAACAAGGAAAAAAAGCGTGGCAGACGTTGAAAAAACAGTAGCGATATTGTTCAAGGGCGAAGACCAGCTGTCGGGGAAAATCCGCAGTATGCAGGGCAGGATGGATTCCTTCGCGAGCAACGCCCAGAATGTCACCCAGCCGCTGGCCACTCTGTCTAAAACAATACTGGAACTGGACGCGGCCGTTAATACCCTTGCCGCCGTCGGTCTCGCTATTGCCATTAAGCAATCGGGCGATTTCGGTGATTCATTCGCCGAGATATCCACCCTGATCGATGCCACCGCCGGTGATATTGCGGGTTTCCGCACCGATGTGCTGAATTACTCGAGGGTTTCCACCTCGTCACTCGAGGACATTAACGCGGCCGTCTACACGGCCATATCGGCGGGAACGGATTACCGGAATTCGATCGATCTGATCACACAGTCTGAGAAACTGGCAACCGCATCCAAGGCGGATCTCGAGCCGACTGTCAAGCTGCTCGCCTCGACGATGAACGCCTACGGCGCATCCACGGACGAGGCCCAGAAATATTCCGACGCTTTCTTCCAGACGGTCAAGCTTGGCCAGACTACACTCCCCGAACTGTCGGCAAGCCTGTCGCAGGTATCGAGCATCGCGGCCGCGGCGGGGATCCCCATCGAAACGCTGATGGCGGCCATCGCAACGCTGACCGCGAAAGGCATGGACACACCCCAGGCCATGACGGCCCTCAAGGGCGCCATAACTGCCATTATCAGCCCGTCAGCTGAAGCGCAGAAAGCCGCCGGGAAACTGGGGATAGAATTCAGCGCGACTGCGCTGAAATCGAAAGGCTTCGAGGGCGTCCTCCAGGACGTCATGAAGGCCACGGGCGGCAACATCGACCAGGTATCAACGCTGTTTGGCAATGTTCGGGGGCTTTCCGGAGTCCTGGGCCTGGCCTCGGATGACTCGGAGCGGTTCAGGGCGAACCTCGATGCCATGGCCAAATCGGCCGGATCCACCAACACGGCCTATGAAAAGATGGCCGATAATTTCAAGTTGATCAATCAGCGGTTGGTCAACAATATGCGGGCCACCATTATCGGGATCGGGGATAAGCTAATCGACAAGTACGGCGATGTGGCCGTTGCGCTCGCCCAGGTTTTTTCTACCCTGGGGACAGGGATTGATGCCGCGTCGCTCGAACCCCTCTGGGCAATGTTCAACGAATTCGGTGACGATATCATTAAATTGTTCAACAGCATCAGGGATAACCTGCCGGAGGCCCTCGAGTTGATCAATATTCAACCCCTGATCCAATCATACAAGGATCTCGGCGGAGCGTTAAAGGATGCCTTCGAGGCCGTATTCGGAGAGATCGATCTTTCAACCCCGGAAGGCCTGGCGTCGGCGATCGACAAAATCATAAAAACCATAGCCACGCTGAACGAGGTCACCGCCGGGATCATAACGGGCATGAAGCCGTTCCTCGCTGCGATCGGCGCGGCGATCGATAAATTCGGCGAAATGGATGAAGAGACGGCCGATCTGGTTGGTACGATCCTCGGAGTTGCAACCGGTCTGAATACCATACTCCAACATTCCGGGGCGATAACGGCTTTCTTGGCCACGCTGGCAGGGGCATCGGTTATCAATGCCGTGACCGGCCTGACAAACCTCGGAGCGGCTTCCACTATAGCATCCAAAGGCATTGCCCTCCTGCGCACGGGGATCGGCCTGGGCGGGATACTCACGGGATTCGCGGCTTTAGGCATGGGCGCAGTTGCATTGACGGCAACACTGGCAGAAGAACTGGCCCCCGCGGTGCAAGAGGCCATTACCTACTGGGACGATCTCGCAGCTTCTGTTTTCGGATATCAGAGCGCATCGGAAAAAGCCCGGGCCGAACAGGAAAAATTCAATGCCCAGATGAAAGCCGCCGCAGAGGGAGTAAGCGAGCTGAATGAAGACCTGGCTGAAATGAATGAGCAGATGGCTGCCCGTGCCTGTTCAATCGAGGACATTAACAAGGAAATCCAGGCATGGATGGATCTGCACCCGGAACTCAAAGAACTCAATGCCCGGTATACAACCGAAACCGATGAAAAAAGCCTGGAAAAAACAAAAGAAGCTCTGGACCGGGCTGCAAAAGAAAGAAAGGTCGAAGTCGATCTGCAGACCGAGAAGATCAAGGGCCAGGCTAACATCGTCAAAACCGCCCTCGAGTGGAAGGCAAAGATTGATATTGCCGGTGTAGAGGCAGCAACCGAACGGCTCAAGGCCGCATTTTCATCGGTTGACAAAACCATTGAAAGTACCGGATCCACCCTCACATCGCTCTGGGACACCCTCGCCGGCGGGGATCTGGGTTTTGCCCAGACCTGGGCCCTGGAAGAGACCCTGGAAAAAGAAGAAAAGAGACGGCAGGCATCATTTGAACTGCAGAAGAAATTAACGGAAGCGGAAATTGAACTGAATACTGCCAAGGTGCGGGCGCTTGAAAGGGGGGATTCGATGATAACCATAGACGGCGCCGGGCTTCAGCCGCATCTGGAGGCGTTCATGTGGGAAATCCTGAAGGCGATTCAGGTCCGGGCAAACGCGGAAGGCACCGAGTTCCTGCTGGGGATATAGACCATGATTTCACTCTCATCAATAGAAGCTGACACAAATGGAGATATCGTCTTTGATCTCACCGGCGAGAGCACGCTGGACGACAGCACGCGGCGCGTATCGCGGACGAAGACCCTGGACGGGGGGTGCGTTATCATCGATGGCGGATTTTCTGCAGCGGATAAAACGTTCAATCTATCCACACAATATGATCCGGGTGTTCACTCCGTCGTGAAACACCTGCACGAAGATATGATGCTGATTCATGTGTCGGCAAACGGCGCTTTTTATGCCGGCGTCATATCGGATCTCGATATAAAGCGAACGACTGTGGAAACCATACAGATCAGAATCTTAATCAAAGAAAAACTAGCCTAGGAGGAAGAACCATGGCGATTACCTGCACCCTTTCAAACCATTATAAATTTCAGTTATTATCGGGCGTTATTGATTTCGATGTGGACACCTTCAAGATCATTCTCATGAACACCACGTTTGCCTTCGATAAGGATGCCCACGCAACCCTGTCGGATGTGACGGCTGACCAGCTTGCCACGGGCTATGGCTACACCCAGAACGACAAGACGTTGGCAAACGTGGCCGTTACCGAAGATGACGTAAACGACAAGGGAAAAGTCACCTTCGACGATGTCACCTGGACCGCCTCGGGCGGGTCTATCGGTCCGACGGGCGCGGCCATTATTTACGATGACACCACGGCGGATGATACCGTTGTCGGCTGCATCGATTTCGGGACGGATTATACCATCCCCGATGGATCCAGTTTCCAGCTGCAGAATCTGGAGGTTGATATCACCTGATGGCCTGGCTTTCCGGTTGGTCGAAACGAATAAAACTGACCGTTGACCACACGAAGGTCGACGCCGATCTGACACATTTTCCTGTCACGGCGATCCTGTCTTCTTCGCAGGGAGAGGAAGTCTTCAGCGAGCTCGGCAGTGACGCGAACCGCTTTAAGATAGCGTTTACAAAGGCCGATGGCACCACAGAGCTCTATGCTGAAATAGAGAAATTTGATTATACTAACAGTATAGCCATATTCCATGTGTCTAAGAGTGATTGGGAATTATCATCAAGTGCAGACACAAACTTCTATTTATATTATGATTCAGAGCAAGATGACAATACTGACTATGTTGGAGATATAGATAGTACTCCGGGTCATAACGTCTGGGATTCTGATTTTGAACTTGTCTATCATATGGTAGATGCAACAACTTCAACAATTAAAGATTCCACCAGTAATGGACTTGATGGGGCAAAGAAGACAGCTAACGAACCTGTAGAAAGTGCTTCGGGGCTATTAGGTGATTGTCAGCTTTTTGATGGCGACAAGGATTATGTATACCGAACAGATGCTCCCTCTGTAGAAGTTCAGGCACTTACCGTAGAGCTGATTGTTAAAACTACAGACTATACAGAATCACTTAATGGGGGGATTTCGAAGGGGCTTTTATTTGGGAGTGCGCCTACTAGAGGATGGGCACTTAGTTTTCATAGCAGCAATGCTTCTTGGTCAGGGCTTACGGATTCTGCTTCCCTTTTCATTGTGCCTTGCGGAATAGGTGATAACAATTGGCATTACTGGTGTGGGACTTGTGACACGTCTAATGCTTATCTCTGGAGAGATTTAATTAAGAGTGACCCTTCGAATTATTCCGGTTCTATATACTATGGTGGCTTGTATCAAGAGCTTTCGGTTGGTAATAGAGTTGACGCTTCTTATGCTCTTAATGGATACATGGATGAAGTACGAATTTCTTCGATTGCCAGATCAGATGCCTGGATCACAGCAACGTACAACTCACTCTGGGATACGCTACTGACCTACGGCGACGAAGAAAAACCCTCCGGAGATATCGTACTTTCCATTCCTGTCATTGCATCGTCGACCGCCCTGCTCTCAACGCTCAATCTTCAGCTGACGCTTCCGGCCATGACAGGGCAGGGTACGCTCTCGGCAGGTCCGGTCAGTACCGGCTTTTACATCCAGTGTGAGACTTTTTCGTCCGCTTCATCACTTGCCGGGAAGCTGAACGTGAATCTTATATTACCCGTCCTTGCATCGCAGGCATTGCTGAACGGGAATGCGAGAATCCAATTACTATCGCCGGCATTGACAGCACAAGGCATTCTGTCCCTTTCGGACATATTCATCGGCCGCTATGTAGCTGTTCCGGCATTCAATTCAACCGGCAACATGAACGGTGATCTCGGCATTCAGCTGTTCAGTCCCACGTTGACCGGCCATGGCAGCCTGCTCACTACTCCCCGCATCCAGCTCGTGCTCGATCCCTTTGTTGCCCTTGCATTGCTGGGCATGGCTTCCATTAACAAATTCAACACGGAAAACGCGGAGATTAAATACACCTTTGTGCTGACCGGCACGAATGACGATACGACAGATATCACCATCCCCATGTCAAGCTTTCAGGCCAGGCTCCGCAGCGGAGATCCGACGTATTTATCCATAGTAGTGCCCGGAATGGATTATGCCAGCGTCATCTCGGCCCGGCCGAACGGGGCAATGATCGTGTACATGCATTATTATTCCGGGGGACTCCTGTTGCAGACCGAGGAGATTATCCGGGTCGATCTGGAGGATATCAATATCTCACAGGGGGCCCAGAGTACGTCGATCGTACTCACGGGCCATAAAACACAGACAACGGGAGGGAAGACCGTCACGCTGCGGAATCCCACATACCGGAATCTCTACCAGGGCAAATTCACCTACCGCTGCGCCACGCCGGATATCTTTCTGAAGCCGGGAGATACCGTCATATGCGGTGACGATGAGTTTGCCGTTGATTTTATCACCTACGTCGTCAGCGTCGCACAGCAGTCCATGGAGGTTTCGGGCACGTAATGGGGAAAGGTGTCATCATATCAGGCGGACCAGACGGACAGTACCAGGTGAAGTTGAAGCTCCATAAAAGCCGCATCGATGCGCTTATTGTTGTCCTGACCAATCAGATCGCCATGCTCGAAAGCAAGATCGAAACGATGGAGGAAGGCGTCGAGAAAGAGATTGCCGTACTGAAGAAAGTTGCCCTGCAAAAGCGGAAAGCCTATCTCCAGGGTGTCGATGTTCCCGACGATCCCGTTGTTACTGCCTGGTGCGCCGATCTGACCGAAGATCTCAGCGGGGAGGTCGGTACCATTGAAATCCCCGGCGAACGTAAAAACGTGAGCATTCAGCCGGGATATGAGGGCAATGCAGCGTATAATGCGGCACGTGACGGTCAGCTGCAGCCCGCCATCGCAGGGACACCGGAAAGTGCGTTCTATAATCTGGCTCTGCTCCCCGGCTGGCAGAAGTGGAAGCCCACCTACCGGTTCGGGACCATCACGGCCATCGATGGCGATATCTGCGATGTCGACCTCGAGGCGGCCACCACCAGCCAGCGGAATCTGGACGTCAATCAGTCTACGAAGCTTTATGGCGTGTCCATCGAATACATGACCTGCAACGGCGCGGCATTCAGTGAAGGCGATGGCGTCATTATTGAATTTGAGGGCCAGGACTGGAACAGCCCAAAGGTGATCGGGTTCAAGGATCATCCGAAGCCGTGCGGGTGGCAGTTTCATCTCATGCGGCTGGACGGCACCCTTGTTGATGAGAGCCTGGGCGCTGACTTTGAAGTATTTGACAGCAATGAATTACCAGCTTCTCTATATGATGTAACCTATGATGCCGAAACGGAAACCTGGTCGTTCAAGATAGGCGGCCAGCAGGATCCGAACGGCTACTGGGTGGAATATTCGTGTCCCGACGGCATCACGACCCAGTACCCGGGCAAATACAAACTGTCCGACAAAAGGCAGGCAGCAGATCTGATCACAGAAGGGGACTACACCGATCAGATTCATTATTTCAAGATCCATGACGCCGAATGGCTGCCGGCAGACCGTAAACGCGTCGAATATTCGCCTGTCTACGGGGAAATGCATTATATAACCACCTACAATGAATCGCAGAACACTCATACGCAGCGAGTATTGAAAATTGAATCGTCCGTGCAGTACAAGATTACGGAACGGCTGCGTCCCGATAACTTCCCCAAGATATGGGAGATGTATTATAATGAGAAGTGGTGGGAGATTTATAATGCTTACGCTCACCCTGAGCAGCTTGAGCCCCCTCCGGAAGTGAGAGGCAGGCGGGTATTCCTCTGGAATAATATGGCTGAAACTTTCATTATGGAGTTTCATGGCAGCGTGTTTGACCCTGATCCGGACCCGGAATATGAAGTGCAGGAGGCATCGTATATCGTCGAAAATCCGAGCATAAGCGGAATAGAGCATATCGTTGAAGTGTGGTCCGACATGCCGGAAGAGCTCAATGGCGGAGGGTTCGAAGATCCCTTTACCTACGTGAACGGAGAGTTTAACAGCCGTTACTGGGCCTGGGAGATGGTGTACTTCATTATTCAATTAGATTTTGAGGCAGAGGAATAGCTGCGAAGTTGCCCAGGATAAAAGTGCGGAAAAAAGTCTGAGAACAAGCGACAATGGCAAGCTATCTGTAATTTACATTTCGATCACATTTCTGACGATAGTATTTACATATCTATTCAAATGG
>Ga0272444_10002964_pt1 | contig 15514 bp, 14 predicted proteins | sample SSMForm13_FD_201033 | JGI IMG/M metagenome (GOLD analysis project Ga0272444, IMG submission 201033) | Marine sediment archaeal communities from Little Sippewissett salt marsh, Falmouth, MA, United States - SSM-Form-13 | ecosystem: Environmental > Aquatic > Marine > Wetlands > Sediment ...
TGATCACCCTGGCCCAGAACATCGGCGTCGACCCCCTCAGTATCTCGATTCCTGCCGCCCTCACCACCAGCATGGCCTTCATCCTGGTCACCAGCACCCCCACCAACGTCATCCCCTACTCCGCCGGCTATTTCTCCATCAAGGACATGGCCGTGGCGGGGGTTTTCATGACCATCGTGGCGAGTGTAATTGTCGCCGGAACCATCTTTGTCATCGGGAACTTCACCGGGCTGTACTGAATATCTTGAGGGGCCGGTCCTCCAGCCGGCCCCTTACATATCCGGCGCGTCTCTGACCATGTGGGTCTCTGACCTGGCGCGTCCCGGACCTGGGGATTGAGGCCGGGCAATCCCCTCCCTGTCCGGGACCGCGCTTTCCGCTGCAACGCTTCGCCCGCGCCCGGGTCCGACGGGCACCGCATCCGTTCTCTTCTCGACTCCCAAAATCACTCCCGTGTACCCCGGACCGCGGCCGCCTTCCGGCTCACTCCCGCTCGCCGGGCGGCCGCTGCGCGGGCTGCAGGGTTTCCGCTCCAATCGCTCGCGCACCAGGCAGACCATTTTTTCACTTGCAGAAGCTCCCCCGATACTCTACCTTTAGACTATGAAGACAATACTCAGATACCTCCCGGCGCTGCTGATCCTTGCAGCCGTTCTGATGCTGGCCGCCTGCGCCGCCACCGAAGACAGCCCGTCACTGATCCCGGAGCCTGAAGCGGAGATCCGCTCGATCGAAATCACCGGCCTCTCCTTCGACCGTATCGACCTGGAGGCTGCGGTGACGGTGTACAATCCGCTGCCGGCGGGCCTGAATATCCGGAGTTATGCCTACAGCCTCGAGACCTCCGGCCGCACGGTCCTCACCGGAGAGATCGAAGAGCCGCTGCAGCTCGCCGCGCGAAGCGACACCGAGATGAGGATACCGCTCAGCATACCCGTGGATGAGCTCACAGAACTCATCAGGGAAGACACCGGGCGTACGGTTCTTCCCTATACTCTTTCGCTGGAGCTTGCACTCAATTCCCGTATTGTCTCCCGCCCGCTGAATGTTAGAATCAGCCGATCGGGTGAGATGCCCGTCCCCCGGCGGCCGGACATCTCCATACAGGAGCTCGTCATAACGGAATTCGGCAACCTCGACATCGCCTTCGACATAGTCCTCCGGGTCGCCAACCCCAATGCCTTCGATATTTCTCTGGAAGAGCTGGGGTACCGTTTTGTCGTCGATGACTCCCCCTGGACCGAAGGATCTCTTCAGCGGACCTACCTGATCCCCTCTGAAGGAGAGCAGACCCTGCGGATTCCCATGAAATTTAACTATTTAAATGTGGGAAAGGCTACGGTGAATCTCCTGGTGGCGGCAAAGACCCTGAACTACGGCCTGAATGGGGCCTTGGAAGTCGGCATACAGTGGGAAGGCAGATCATTGGGCTCCTTCGGATTCGACTATTCCCGCACCGGAACCGCCGTTATAATCCGGCCTGACCGGTTCGGTTTGTAGAACTGCACCAGTCGGGAGTTCTTCGCGCAGAACCAACCCTGCCGGTAAAATACTTGACAGCAGCACACAGGATATGGTTTTATTCCGCATGGACAGACAGCACAGAATTCTGCTGGTTCTCATTCTGCTGATTATTGTACTGTTGATCCTCACGGGGATGTGGATCGACGGTCCCCGGAAGGTCCTGACAGGGTTCCTCGATCTGCAGCTTCATCCCGCCCGACTCATCAACGACTTCATCGAAATCCGCGGTACCGGCGCCGCCCTGCTGAACGGTGCCATCGTAGGGCTGATCGGTCTTATTCTGGTGCTGATCAACGGTGTCAGTCTGTCAGGGCCGACCTATGCCGCGATTTTTACCATGATAGGCTTCGGCCTCTTCGGCAAGACGCCTCTCAATATCGCGCCGATACTGTTCGGGGTCTTTCTTGCCGGCCGCTACGTGAGAAAAAAATTCAGCCAGTACATCCTTATCGCCCTGTACGGGACAGCTCTGGGCCCCCTGGTCAGCACCCTCGCCTTCGAGATAGGACTGCCCTACCCGGCGGCCCTCATGCTGGCCGCGGCCGGCGGACTTGCGGTCGGGTTTCTTCTTCCATCAATCGCCGTCGCCATGCTGCACATGCACCAGGGCTATAATCTCTACAACATAGGGCTCTCCTGCGGTTTTCTGGGACTCTTCGCCGCCTCGGTCATCCGCGCCGGCGGACACACCTACAGCGCCGCACTCCAATGGCACAGCGGTAATCCTCTGTATCTGGTGCTCCTCGTACCGGTCCTTTCGCTCCTGCTCATAGCGGCCGGATTCCTGGAAGAGAAAGGAAAGGCCCTGCGGGATTTTGTCAGCATACAGAAGCTCCCGGGACGGCTGCCGTCCGACTTCATGGAGATGCAATCGGTCGGAGGAGCGCTGATAAACAGCGGGGTGATCGGACTCCTCGGCTCGGTATATATTTTTATGATCGGGGCCGATTTCAGCGGCCCGATCATCGGCGGCTTGTTCACGATCATCGGCTTCGCCGCCTTCGGTACCCACCTCAGGAATTCCTGGTCGGTTCTGCTCGGTGTCTTTTCCAGCACACTTCTGTTCGGGATGTCCCCCTCTTCGCCGGGTCCCGCGCTGGCGGCGATCTTCGGAACGACACTGAGCCCGCTCGCCGGGCAGTTCGGTCCTGTCATCGGATTCATTGCAGGTTTCATCCACCTGATCATGGTCTCGTTTACCGGACCCTGGCACGGAGCGATGAATCTATACAACAACGGTTTCGCCGGAGGACTGACGGCGACTCTCATCGTAGCAGTCATTCAGTGGTACAACAGCACCAAAGCTGAATTATAATAATACTCAGGAGACTCAAAATTATGAGAAGACGAGAATATCTGGTGCACCTCATCAGCGCTCTTTCCGACTACATCCTCAGCGATAATCCCACGAGAATGGTCATCTCCCTCCACCAGGAGGAAGACGGACTTCACCTCAGCATCATGGACGACAACGAACACAGTGATGAAGAGATCGAGAAGATAGAAAAAGACCTCAATTCGGACAAGCGACCCGAACTCGCCGGATACTACGGCGCAATGACCGGTCAGGACCTCCTCGGCAACTCCCGGCTGGATCTCCTGGGATGGCAGGTCAAGCACTCGGACGTCAGCCGTATCGACAAGGGGATCAAGATCGACCTCTGGGTCGGCGGCGAACGTTTCCAGAGCAGCCGCTTCAACATTCCGGACAAGAAGTGAATCTCTTGCAGTCCGCTTCCCGGACAATCATTAACCTGTGAGGGAATCAGTCTCCGAAAAATTGACCTTCTCGATTCTTTTTATCCCCTTTCCGTCCACGATGAGACGGATCCGTTCGATGAAGCCGTCATCATCGCCCTGGTACCAGACAATCAGATTCAGATGATAGATGCGCTTCACCGGCAGCACCTTGGAGATCCGGCCGTCTGACACGATCGGTACAGAGCGGTACTGCACACTCAGCGAACTCAGAATCCTGCGCAGGCTCAGAATATTGATATCCGCGATACCCTTGACCCTTGTATGAAGTTTCCTGATTACCTTCGATTTCAGGCGGATATTTTTCTCATACATCAGCACGTTCTCCGTGGCAGTGTAGGCCAGGAACTGTTCAAACGGGCCGCGTCCTCTCATTGTTCTGATTTCTGACGGGAGTTTTGCTGATTCTACATAGGTCACTCTCTCCTTGATATGGCACAGCTTGCGCCGACCGTGCGGATCGTAGACTTTCACTCCCCGGTCGTAAAAAAATGAACCTATAGACCTTCTGAAGAGGTCCCGGAAAATGTCCTTGAGACGGTCCTTGAGCATGTAACTCGCCACCAGGATGACAAACAGAGAGGTGCTCAGATTACCGAAGGTCGTCTGTCCGAGGAAGGCAATTGTCGTGGCGAACATCATGGCGATCCCCGCCGCAACGGCATACAGTATGTGTTCTACCCGTTTGCCCTGTGCCTTCCGCCGTACATTGAAGAAGAGCACATCGCTCGTATAGCGCTTCAGGATCTTGGTCCGGTAGGCATACTCTTCGAGGTCCTCCTCGGCCTGTCCGGATTCACTTACCGACGCATACCCCCGTTCCTTCCGGTAGTCCATTTCTCGGATAATCGCCGCCTCTATCTGATGCTCCGCCGGCGTTGATTTGAAGCGGTTGTGCAGGAGATCATAAATCCACAGCAGATTTTTTTCGAGTTCAAGAGAGATATATTCATCCACGAGCTGCGTGTGATACTTAATATCTTTCGAGAAATCCGCGGCAATGCCTGTCAGATGATGAAACCACTGGGCCAGACGGGTCATCTCTTCGATTTCTTCCAGCAGCTCCGAGCGCCATTGCGAGGGATCCATCTTCCGGATTTTCTTCCGTATTCGGTAGTATGTTTCCCGCAGTGTAGATTTATACACACTGCCGCACAGCTTCGTTTCATACAGGTAGCTATTCCGGTCGAGAGCCGCACCCTCCTCCGAAACTCTCTCAATCAGCTTCCGGCTGCGAACGAACGGGGACCGGGAACTCTCTGCAAGCTCATGCAGACCGAAGGAGGGAGTATTGAATCTCAGGTAGAGTTTCTGATCCTCGTAAAAATGTTCCTTGGGATAACTGTCTGCGTTTACATTAAATGAATAAGGCATAAAGAAGAAAAATCTGATATCGAAACTGTTTCTGTTCCTGCGATCACTCTTGGGAATCAGATAGCGAAACTTCAGCTCGAGAGAGTAACGGCCATGCTGTCGAAAGAGCATTCTCTTCATTTTATTATTCCAGCTGCGAGTCCGACACGGCGCCCCTGCTTCGTTTAGTACACCCTGAAAAACTCACTTTAAAAAAGGAAAAAGAGACCACCTGCCCACAGCGGGAAGTTCCTGATCCCGATATTCCCCTTATTCATTATCACAATAATGCTGCAGATACGCAAGTCCCCGGCTTGATCGTGATGGGGTTGGACTTAGCACTCGAGAAACTGCGGGACTACCCTGATTTTCATTCCGATTTATTGACGGCGCCTGCATACAGCATGTCAAACTTGCCAAACCAGGCTTCATGTAGTACTGTTTTAAAAGCAGCCGGAGGTCTTCCTGCCTCTTTCATTAATGAGCGTTTCTTCAGAGCGCTCTTACGAATTATACCGGGAGGACCGAATGGGAGAACCTGTCATGGAGATTGGGAACAGAGAGCTCGAGAAAATCGGCGAATACGTGAAGGAACACATTCACGAATGGATCTCGGAAGTTCAGCGCATCCGTGAGATTGATCTTGTTGAGCGGGTCGTTCGTCTGGACGAACGGTTCGATGCAATGCAGCGGGAGATGGAAAATCGCTTCCAGCATGTGGAGAATCGCTTCCAGCATGTGGAGGAGCGTTTCGATGCTATGCAGAAACAGATGGATGAACGATTTGAATTCGTTCAAACACAATTCGCTGCGCTGCAGAAACAGATGGATGAACGATTCAACGCCGTCGACCGGCGGTTTACCAGTCTGCAGTGGTTTATGGGTATCGGTTTCACCCTCCTGGCTACCCTGATGGGAATTTTCAATTTTTTCTAGATCCTCCTCAGAAAGGGATTCCCACCGAGTCCGAATTCGAAGGAGGTCCTATTCCGGCCGGGATTCATGATGATCTGATGGGGGAAGCTTCAGCAGGATGGAGACAGACACCCTGCCAGGAAATATCCATCATAGACCGCGGGCAGCCGCTCATATCCGAGAGATATCGACGAACTTTTACTTATGAAGAAAAAACACACATTATTCCCGGGCCTGACGTTCGGATACTCGATCTCTTCCCCGACAATGCCGCCTGACAGGGGCTCCACCTGCTTGCTGAGCTATTAAAAACAGCCCGCCTCAGAAGATGATCTCAAAAGGCGACGCCGCAGATCAGGATGATATTGGTGTACTTGGTGAACTCGCCTGTTCGAATGTATCCGGTGAGAGGGGCCCTGTCCGGATCTCGCGAGAGGACCATATCTTTGAACTCGGTGTGCGGAACGATCTGTTCCGTCATCCCCTCCGGCTCCGTTATGGCCGGATGGTTTCGCACCTGTTCGATGATTTCCTTGTTGTAGGTGAAGGTCTCTTCGGCCAGGATATACCCCTCGACGATAAGCTCATCGAGCAGGGGGAAGAGAACATCCGCGAATGAAGGAACACCGGGAACAATACCCAGATCGATCACCCGGGTAGAGCCGTTCTGAGGAATCGGGAATCCCCTGTCCGTAATTACAATTCTGTCACCATGACCGACTGCCGACAGCAGCTCCAATAATTGACGATTGAGTATACCTTTGCGTTTCATATCACCCTCTCGGCACAGTATAGGGTCTCAAATATGGCTCCGTCAACCGTGAATTTGGAGAAAAAATTATCTCAGCTGCCGTACTTTTTCCATGAAAACCGCTACCCGCCGCGGATCGGTGTCATTCTCTATTTTACCGTCCACCTTGAAGGAACTGCCGACGATTGCTCTGATAACAACATACTGTGCAGGATTTGCACCACTTACTGTACACTGCCCGCGCTTTCAACTATATTTTCCTCTATGTCCCCTGAAAAAAAGATTGCGCCGCCGACATTCAGAGAACTCATCGCCCTCGCCCTCCCCATGATCGCCAGCCAGGCGTCGGAGACCATGATGCTGTTCGTGGACCGGCTCTTCCTCTCCTGGTTCGGCAAGGTCTCCATCGCCGCCTCGATGAGCGGCGGACTTTCGATGTTCGTCTTCTCCTCCTTCTTCGCCGGGATCGTCGGCTATTCCAACGCGATCGTTGCCCAGTATTACGGGGCGAAACGGTACGGCCGCTGCGTTGAGACGACCACCCAGGGACTTTACCTCTCGGTCTTATTTACACCGCTGCTCTTCCTGCTGATTCCGCTTGTCCACCGGCTTTTCATTCTGGTAGGTCACTCTCCCGAACAGATAGAACTCGAGTTTCTCTACTTCCGTATTCTCATGTTCGGGGCCGTGTTCGTCCTTCTCAGGCAGACCCTCGTGGGCTTCTTCCTCGGAATCGGGAAAACCCGGGTCGTCATGATTGCCAATCTGACGGGAATGTTCATCAACATCCCGCTGAATTACGTTCTCATTTTTGGAAAATTCGGATTCCCGGCCCTCGGTATCCGCGGAGCGGCAATCGGGACGATCGCCGGCAGCGGGACGATATTTTTCATACTCCTGTGGTTCTATCTGCGGCACCAGTATTATACAGACTACGGCAGAGAGGCCCGCTGGAAATTAAGGCTGGACATCATGCGCCGATTCCTGCGATTCGGGGCTCCGGCGGGAACCGAACTTTTTCTCAACGTGTTCGCTTTCAACCTCTTCATACAGCTGATGCACTCTATGGGTCCTGATGTGGCCGCGGCGGTGACCATTACCTTCAACTACGACATGGTGGCATTCATTCCGATGATCGGGCTCGGCATTGCTGTCACTTCGCTGGTGGGCCGGCAGATGGGCGGCGGCAACCCTGACGGAGCGCGGACGGCGACTTTCCTGGCCCTGCGTGTCGGGTACAGCTACGCATCCTTCATGATGCTGATCTTCGTGTTCGGGGCACCTCTGCTGGTGAGTGTTTTTTCAGCGGGACTGAGCAGCGAGGATGTTGAACTCATACAGCTGGCCCGTTCGATGCTCCGGCTGGCGTCGCTCTACACGCTGGCCGATATCACCCAACTGGTCTTCGCCGGGGCGCTGCGGGGGGCAGGCGACACGAAGGCAGCCATGTACATCTCTGTCAGCATGCACTGGGTCCTGGCAATCGCCGCGGTTATCATGATCCGGGTCATCAAAGTCCCTCCTCTGCAGATGTGGGTTTTCTTCATCGGTTTCGTCATTGTTCTCGGTGCGATGATTTTCTGGCGATTCCAGAGCGGCCGCTGGAAAAACATCAAAGTTATCGAAGAGTCGGAGATCCTTTCAGAAATCCATCAGCCTGAGATCAAGACCGAAGCCAAGTGGATGTGAGATATTCGCCGGGACCGGCAGGGTCTCGGGGCCCGAGGGCCTTGGCGTGTTTGCCGGACCCGGACCCGGGGCCGCAGGGCCCCGGCGTGTTTACCGCCCTCTTAAGTTGACCGCCGGTCCCAGCCTTCCGTAATCAGGACTGCAGCCTCTCCACTGCCTCCCGCGCCCGGGCGGTCACCTCTTCCTCGTCGATGGTGAGCAGTTCCCGCCGTTCCATCAGTACCCGTCCGTTGCAGATCACCGTATCCACATCGGAGCCCTGGGCGCTGTATACCAGAACCGACCGGGGATCGTGAAGGGGCTGCATGTGAATGCCGTCGGTACGGACCAGGATCAGGTCCGCCGGGTTCCCCTCTTCGAGCCTTCCGGTTCCCGCCGGTAAACCGAGGGCGGCCGCTCCCTTTTCAGTCGCCATTGACAGGACCTCTGCAGCCGGAAGAACTTTCGGATCCCCCGCAACCGTCTTCGCCAGGATCGCGGCGATGTGCATCTCTTCGAACATGTTCAGATTGTTGTTGCTCGAGGAGCCGTCGGTTCCCAGCGCCACCTGCACCCCCGCCTCACACAGCTCTCCGATACGGGCGAAGCCGCTCGCCAGCTTGAGGTTGCTGGAGGGGTTGTGAACCACATGCACATCGGCGGACCGCAGCAGTCCGATGTCCTTTTCATCCACGTGGACACAGTGGGCGGCGATTGTACGGTGTGAAAAAAAACCGCTCCGTTCGGCGAGCTCGACCGGCGACAGGCCGTATTTTTCCCTGCACTCGGAGACCTCGCCGGCGGTCTCCGAAAGATGAACATGTATTCCGCAGCCGAGGTCTCCGGCACACAGCGCCGCCTCTTCGAAACAGCCGTCATCGCAGGTGTAGGGGGCGTGGGGCCCGATATCCGCCTGCACCAGCCCCTGTCCGGCCCCGTGCCACTCGGCGTGGAAATCCCTGAAAGCTCTGAGCTTCTCCCGCGCCGCGGCCCGGTCTCCGGTCAGACCGACGGCGGCGTTCACCCGGATCCCGCTGCGGATGGCCGCCTCGGCCACCTTGTTCATGGAGAAATACATATCCGCACAGGCGGTCACCCCGCTGCGGATGAGCTCGGCCATCGAGAGCATCGCGCCCCAGTAGACCTCCTCCGGACCCATACGCTCCTCGAGGGGCCATATCCTGTTCTGCAGCCAGTCCATCAGGTCCAGATCGTCCGCCAGGTTCCTGAACAGTCCCATCGACACGTGGGTGTGGGCATTCACCAGGCCCGGGAGGGCTATAGTGTCAGAACCGTCGATCTCATGACCGGCTTGAAAATCAGGAGGCATGCTTCCGACCGCCGCTATCCGGCCGTCTTCAACAAAAATGTCGGCGGACCGCAATCCTGCAGGGGAGGACTCGTCCAGAACGCTGCAGTTGCGGATATGGATGTTCATACCACAGCCCGCCGTTTACAGCTTCTTCAGGGCTTCCGCCAGCTGTTTCTCGAAGGTGGCGGCGATCTCCTCGAGGTTCACACCGTGCACATCCAGGGCAACTCCAAAGGCGGGCGGGAAACCGATACCGCGGTCGTCGAGCTGCTTCTGCAGCTCCTGCATCAGGACGCCCCGGCCGGCGCTCACCGGATAACCTTCCGTTTTGATGGAAGTCGGGTGTCCGCGCCATTCACGGGACGTTCCGGTGAGATCGATCCCGCAGGATGGACTGCCGTCCAGTCCGATTAGAATCAGCTTGTAATCGTAGGAGGGATACTGCTGGAGCTGATCGGCTACCATGACCGCCAGGTCACGGCAGTGGGCCCGGTACTTGGGGGTATCGTACTGTTCGATAACGGCGGAGAAGCGGTTCAATCCGGTAAAGGCCACTTCGGGACAGGGCAGCTGGAAGATGGAAAAGTCGTTCTTCCGCAGGATATCCAGGATCTCCCACACCGGTCCGGCAAATCTTCCCCGCATGTAGGGCTTCGTGTTCTGGTTGAGCAGACAGTGGGACATCAGCGCCACCCGTCCGTTTGGTTTTACTCTCACATCCATGGTGTTGTTACTCCTTTTTTCAAAAAAAAATTAAAACAGATCCGTGCGAGACTTCGAAGCCTCCGGTATTCATCACAGCTGTTATGAACGGCGAGGCGCATATGCGTGCCGCCGCAGCAGTATGAGAAGGACCAGACAGAGCGCCGCGGCACCGCCCCCGATACTGTAGAAGGTCGCGTCGATCCCGATGCTGTCGGCGAGGGCCCCCGCTATCCACGGCCCGAGGAACATGCCCACGGCGTATACACTCTGATGGAAGCCCATGGCCGTAGCCCGGCCGTTCTGCGGTATATCCTGAATGCAGGCTCCGATCAGCACGGGATAACTCACCCCGTGTGCGAAGCCGAGCAGGGCCTGGAGAATGAAGAGCAGACCGATGCTTCCGACCGCCGGAGTAAGGATGATCCCCAGAGCGAAGAAGAGATAGCTCACGCTGAGCAGCATCACCGTATTCTCCCGCTTCCCGATGGAGGTGGTCAATAGATTGCCGCCGATGAGGCAGAGAATATTGACGCTCAGCAGGTAGCTCTTCATCAGGTCCGATGCACCCATCATTTCGGCCTTGATCGGAAAGAAGCCGAAGACTATCCCGAAGTTGAGGAACTGGTTGACTCCGGCCAGGATGGAGACCAGCACGACCCTCGGATGGGTGATGATCGGCTTGAGCTGGAAGCGCTTCCCGGCGATCCTATCCGGCTCCTTGCCTTCCGCACCGCTCGGTCTTCCGAAGGGTCTCTCTTCGACCGGCAGCAGGAAGATCACCGACAGGACCACGGCGCCGGCTGAGACCAGGAACGCCAGGGAGTAGCCCCCGGCGGCATTCAGGTATCCGGTGGAAAAGGTTCCTGTAAGCTTTGCCAGAGAGCTGGCAGTGGTGAGTATCGCTCCGGCCTTGATCACTTTTTCCCCGGAAAAGAGGGTTCCGAAGAAGACCACCTGGAGGACCCATGCGCTCATGGAGAGTCCCACCAGGGAGCGTCCGAAGGTCAGCATGGGAAAATTCGAAGCAGCCGCCAGAGTAAGGGATCCGGCCCCGGCCATCAGGATGCCTGCCAGCATGCAGCCCTTCCTCCGGCCGATCCGGTCGGTGAAAATTCCGATCGGCAGCCGGACGATCGCCTGCCACAGCCCGTACATTGAGAGGACGATCCCTACCTGAGTCAGGTTAGCGGTCCGCTCCTGCACGTACTGCGGCAGGGTGGGCATGTACACATAGTGGGCGAACCAGAACATGAACACCGACACCAGCACCAGTATTTTGGCAGCCGGGGAGTCGGAGGAGACACTGCGCAGCTTCATTCCGGCACGAAGGGGTATCAAATACCCAGGTACGCTTTTTTCACATGATCGTTCTTCGACAGCTCATCCGCGCTGCCTTCCAGAGCGACCCGTCCCGTTTCGATCACGTAGCCCCGGTCGGTTATCTCGAGGGCCGTCTCCACGTCCTGTTCCACCAGCAGCACGCTCAGATCACGCTCATTTTTGATCTTCATGAGAAGTTCCACCAGTTTGTCCACTATAACCGGAGCCAGACCAAGACTCAGCTCGTCGATGAGAAGAAGGTCAGGATCGGCCATCAGTGCACGGCCGACTGCAGCCATCTGCTGCTCGCCTCCGGAGAGGGTTCCCGCCAGACGTTTGCGGTATTTCTGGAGGGCGGGAAAGGTGCTGTAGACGAAATCCAGGTCCTCTTTGACCTTCCGCTTGTCGGTCCGCATGTGCGCGCCGAGAGTGAGGTTGTCTTCCACCGTCAGCGCGAAGAAGAGCTGCCGGCCTTCGGGTACAAGTCCTATGCGGCGGGCTACCCGGTGGGCATTGTCCATGAAGGTGATATCCTCGCCGTGGAAGATGACTTTGCCCGACCATGGATACATTGCACCGATGAGATTGCTCATCAGGGTGCTCTTACCGACGCCGTTACTTCCGATGATACACACCGACTCGCCCGGCATTATTTCAATATTTATATCCCACAAGACCTGCAGGTTGCCGTACCCGGCTTCCAGGTTCTCGGTCTTCAGAATAGCCTGTGTTCCCTTATTCGCCATCGGTGCTTCTCCTTTCCATGTACTTGCGCCCGAGGTATGCTTCTATCACCTGCGGGTTTTCCGAAATTTCTCTGGGATTGCCCTCGGCGATCTTCTGGCCGATATTCAATACGATTATCCTCTGGGAGATGGACATGACCGCCCGCATCACGTGCTCGATGAAGAGGATTGTGACCTTCATCTTTTCATTGATATTTTTGATCAGTTCAAGGGCTTCATCGATCTCCTTCGGCCTGAGCCCCGCCATTACCTCGTCGAGCAGGAGCAGGGTCGGGTCCGTCGCCAGGGAACGGGCCAGTTCCAGCCGTTTACGGTCGGGAACGGTCAGCTTGCTGACGGGGAAATCCCGCTTGTCCATCATGGCTGTCATCTCGAGACACTCGGCGGCCTTCTGCCGGGCCTGTTTCACCGAGAGGCCGCGCCCTGCTGTTCCGAACAGGGCACCTGCCATTACATTCTCCTCCACCGACATGCCGACCAGAGGCTTGGTGATCTGGAAGGTGCGGGCGATTCCCATTCTCGCTACCTGGTTGGGGGTTACGGAGGTGATATCGTTCCCCTGGAAGAGCACCTGTCCATTGGTTTTTCTGTAAACTCCCGTTATGAGATTGATGGTCGTGGTCTTCCCGGCGCCGTTCGGTCCGATAAAACCTATCAGCTCACCCTTCTCTATCTGAAAAGAGACCTTCTCAACTGCTTTCAGCGCGCCGAAGTGCACGCTTATCTCTTTGGCTTCTAACAGTACATCACTCATTGGTCTTCACCGCCTTTTTCGTCATGGCCCTGTTCCTTATCAGCATCCTCGTCTCCGTCAGTACGCCGCGGGGCAGGAACAGGATTACAAGTATGGTAATGACACCCAGAATACCCGAATGCAGCTCGAGGAACTGGCTCCAGATGACCTCGGAAAGGACCTGAAAGATCCCCGCTCCGAGGATCGGTCCTAGGATTGTTCCGACTCCTCCCAGCAGCACCATCAGGATCGAGGTCACGCTGATCATGACGTTGAATACATCGACGGTGCTGATATAGGACATCCAGTATCCGTACACCGCACCTGCAATACTCGTCAGCGAGGCGCTGATCACCCAGGTAGCGGTCTTATAGAAGGTCGTGTTGACCCCGAGCGAGCGGGCCGCATCTTCGTTCGACTTGATACTGCGAATGGCGAACCCCATCCGGCTCCGGATGATCAGGACATTGATCCCGATTGCCAGCAGCATCAGCAGCAACATAGCGAAGTAGAACACCTTGTTGATCATGTCCGGGGGAAGAGAGATTACGGGAAAAATGATCCCCATCGCCCCGCCGGTGAGTCCGGTCGCGTTCAGCGCGATGGCCATGAGGGCCCCGTTGAGTCCGATCGAAGCGACTGCGAAATAGTGTCCCCTCAGACGCAGCACCGGCGTTCCGAAGAGGATACAGACCAGTGAACTCACCACTATACCCAGCAGCATGGCAACGATGAAGGGCATTCCGTTGGACATACCGATCCCCGCCGAGTAGGCACCCAGTCCGAAAAACACCACGTTACCGAAAGGCACGTAACCGAGATATCCCATCATCAGGTCAATCGCCTTGGCGATTACCGCGAACATGAAAACCATCGTGATCAGCCGCGTCCAGTACCCGGACAGAATCCACGGCAGGACGATCAGGACCGCCAGGATCACGACCAGAAACAGATTGCTGCGCTTATTTTTTATTGCATCAAATAGCATCATTCTCTCCTTACACGTCCCAGAACTTCTTTCCGATCAGACCGCGCGGACGGAACACGAGGACTATTACCATGACGATCAGACCGAGAGCTTCATTGTATTCAGGGCCTACCGTAATGGTTCCGATCGATTCCACCAGACCCAGGGTGATTCCTCCCAGGGCGGCGCCCCAGATGTTCCCGAGTCCTCCCAGGACCGTGATAACGAAGACCTTGCCGAGCAGTCCGCCTGCCAGCACCACGGAAAAAGCGTTGATGTTCGAAGCCAGCGCTCCGGCTACAGCCGCTATCGCGCAGCCGATACCGTAGTTGTACATGTACATCTTTTCCACGTTGATCCCGATAAAACGGGCGCCCGCCGGGTTGAGGGCGGAAGCCTGAATCGATTTGCCGGGCTTGGTCTTGCTCATGAAAAGATACACCAGCAGGACGCCGAGGATACTCATCAGAAAAATCAGCGCTTTGATGAAGGGGAGGTGGGTACCGAAGATATCGAATCCTATACTCGAATAGGGGCTGGTGATTATCCGGTAGTCGGACGCCCACACGAGGAGCATAAAATTTTCCAGCACCAATTCCACCGCGAAGGTCATAATGACGGTGACGAAAAAGCTTCCCTTCTTGATCGTCGGACGCAGGAGAAATGAGTAAACCAGCAGTCCGAAGAAAAAGAGCACCACCGCTGCGGGGATGATACTTACAATGGGCTGGATGTTGATGAGCCGGTGCAGAAAAAAGGCGATGTATCCGCCGAGCACCATCATCCCGCCGTACGAAAGATTGATGATGCCGCTTATCCCCCACTGAAGCGAGAAACCGGTCCCCATCAATGTGTACAGGCCGCCCAGCAGCAATCCGTTCAGGACGATTTCAAATAGCATGTAATTCCTCCGTATGATTCTACATGGAGCACATATTTTTTTACTATGGATTATTTACTTTTTACCAGGAACGTTTTTCATTATAAATCAAACCGGTACTATGTCAACAATATACCGTCTTAAAAAAGGGCAGTTTGTGCCGGATAACGGAACCAATTCTCTTATAATGGAACATGTCCTCAGCTTTGAAGTTATTTGCTTGACGGCTGTTGTGGATCGGAGTACCATTGGAAGGGTGTAAAACCCCACTTTTCAGAAGGAGGAGAAGATGAAAAGAGTTATTACTGTTTTACTGGTCATTGTCATGCTGGTAAGCGCCGCGGCTGTTGCTTTTGCAGGCGGCGAACAGGAACAGGCCGAGGGTGAGAAGGTCATCAAGATCGGCTGTGCCGTATCCATGACCGGTAAGATGGCCCCCGAAGGGACCAACGTGAAGCGCGGCGTTGAACTCTGGGAGAAGTTCATCAATGAAAAGGGCGGCATCAACGTCGGCGGCGAGATGTATCCGGTGGAGGTCATCTACTACGACGACAAGAGCGATGCCGGCACCGGTACGAAGTTGACCGAGAAGCTGATCACCGAAGACAAGGTCGACTTCCTCTTCGGTCCTTTTTCCAGCGGAATCACTTTCGCGACCACTGCAATCGGCGAGAAGTACAATATCATCACCGTAGCCCCCGAAGCGAATGCCACCAACGTCTATGAACGCGGCTACAAGAACGTGTTCTCGATCCTGCCCCCTGCTCCGGCACTGACTCAGCCTATTTTCGAAATGGCTGCGACCCTCGATCCCAAGCCCAGGACCGTAGCGATCATCGCCGCCAACGACCTCTTTCCGCTGAGCTGCGCCGAAGGCGCAGT
>Ga0272444_10002965_pt1 | contig 15512 bp, 15 predicted proteins | sample SSMForm13_FD_201033 | JGI IMG/M metagenome (GOLD analysis project Ga0272444, IMG submission 201033) | Marine sediment archaeal communities from Little Sippewissett salt marsh, Falmouth, MA, United States - SSM-Form-13 | ecosystem: Environmental > Aquatic > Marine > Wetlands > Sediment ...
CTATGTTGAAAACATCAAGGCCATCACCAATTTTGAGCTACCGGAAATCAAGCTCGATCATCTGAAAGCCCTTACCGATGATACCGGCATCTTGCAACATGCCAACTATACCATCCCCGATCGCACCCATGGCTACTGCACCGATGATAATGCCAGAGCGCTACTGGTTGCCGCCATGGGTCAAAAATACCTGCCGACAAACGGCTTGGGACTTGATTCTCTCACCGGTCATTATCTCGGCTTTCTTCTGTATGCCTATAATGAAAAAAATGGGCGCTTTCGCAATTTTATGACTTATTCGCGGCAGTGGACGGAGGAGATCGGGTCCGAGGATGCGCATGGCAGAACGCTTTGGTGCCTTGGTAAGGCAGTGGCTTTTCTTGACGATCCCGGGCATCTCGCAATGAGCACAACCCTTTTCAAGAAGGCACTGAGAGTTGTCGAGGATTTTCATTCGCCCCGCACCATCGCTTTTTCTCTGGTGGGCATGCATGCTTATCTGCATAAATTTTCCGGCGACAGCGATGTGCGCAGGATCCAGGAAGTTCTTGCCGACAGGCTTTTCGTTCAGTTTAAAAACAATGGAACAGACGATTGGCCCTGGCTTGAGAACGCTCTAAACTATGCTAACGGTAAACTGCCCCATGCCCTGCTGCTGTCAGGCCACCGGATGCAACGCAACGACATGATCGATATGGGACTCAGATCCCTCACGTGGCTGCTTGCCGTCCAAACCGAAGACAATCACTTTGTGCCCATCGGCAGCACCGGTTGGTATGAAAAAGGCGGACCCAGAGCACGTTTCGACCAGCAGCCCGTCGAGGCTAATGCCATGATCGAAGCCTGTGTCGAAGCCTTTAACATTACCCGGGACCAAACATGGTTTGAGAATGCGGTCATGTGCTTTAATTGGTATCTCGGACACAATGACTTGAATATGCCGCTGTATGATCCCAAGACCGGCGGCTGCCGAGATGGGTTGATGGCGGACGGCATCAACCAGAATCAAGGCGCCGAATCGTGCCTTGCCTGGCTGCTTTCGCTGATGGCATTGCAAAAGCTTTATGCCGACGAGATTTTAAACCAGCCGTTGTCACAGAAAACCGATTAACAAAAGGACCAGTCATGCACATTGCCATGCTCTCGCCCATTGCCTGGCGCACACCGCCGCGACATTATGGGCCCTGGGAAAACGTGGCCTCCCTTTTAACCGAGGGGCTGGTAGCGCGCGGTCATGATGTTACCTTGTTTGCAACCGCGGATTCGCAGACCAGCGGCACGTTGCATGCCGTTTGCCCGCGGGGCTATGAAGAAGACCGCTCACTCATACCAAAAGTCTGGGAGTGCCTTCACATTTCAGAACTCTTTGAGCATGCCGATGTGTATGACATGATCCACAACCATTTTGATTTCCTGCCCCTGACCTATAGTGGCCTGACCACCACCCCGGTAGTGACCACCATTCACGGCTTTTCATCGCCCGGGATTCTGCCGGTTTACAAAAAATACAACGGCAAAGTGTTTTATGTTTCCATCAGCGATGCCGATCGATCGACGGATCTTGATTATATCAAAACCATCCATCACGGCATTGATATCAAGCAGTTTGATTTTCAGCCTGCCCCGGACGATTACCTGCTATTTTTCGGGCGCATTCACAATGATAAGGGTGCCCGGCAAGCTATTGAAATCGCCAGGGCCTGCAGCAAGAAGTTGATATTAGCGGGCATCATTCAGGACCAGGCTTACTACGACCAATATATCGCCTCTCACATAGATAATGACAAGGTGGTTTATGTCGGCAGCGCCGGGCCCGCTGAGCGCAACCGGTTGCTCGGCAAGGCCTGCGCGCTATTGCACCCAATACAGTTTGACGAGCCTTTCGGTCTGTCTGTTATCGAATCTATGGCCTGCGGTACGCCCGTGATCGCCTTTGATCGGGGAAGCATGCCTGAACTTATCGAAAACGGGAAAAGTGGCTTTCTGGTCAACAACGTGGACGAGGCCATTGAGACTGTTGCACGTATTAAGGAGATTGATCGTGTAGCTTGTCGCCGCCATGTCGAACGGCATTTCACGGTCGATCGGATGGTTGATAATTATCTACACGTTTATGAAATGATAATCAGGTCAAATATGACCATTGGTCAAATATGACACTATTTTTCGGTGATTTGCACTTGTCCTGTCAGTACTGGTTCAGTCAATTATGAATATAAATCAGGGTGATGGGGAACAAAAACCAAGGTTCAAATCTCTGGCATCAGTCTTGCTCTATTTAGAAATGCAGCATATCAAATTTAAGGTTTTCTTGTGGTGAGGGTACTTGCACCCAAGCGATAGCGACCGGATGTTCGCTGTTAGATCGGAGGATTAAATATGAAAAACAGAAATAACGTTACAGTAGCAGACCAGGATTATACGAAAGCTCATGACATGCATTATAAAACGAAGGATTTGCCGAAAGCATTCAAACTTTATAGAGGCATCATCGCTGACTATCCCGAGACAAAGGAGGCTGGATACTCTTTATCCCAGATTCAAAACATTGTGAATACTGTGGTTCCAAAGCAGGAGGTTATGGATGAGCTTGTGGCACTAACGCTTGCTCATTTTGAACAAGATGTGCTACCGGATGTCAAGTCTACTTCGGACGCGTCACTTGCTTTGTAGTGGCCTGGGTGGTCAGTAGGAAGTTAATTAACATCATTGTGCAGGCCCTGTTGAATCAACGGGACCTTGCACTTGTTTTACGAAATAGAGACCAGACCAATAATGAATAGACGTCACCCCGTCATCACACGTTTTAAGAATAACCCCATACTGACACGAAAGGATGTGCCGTATCCCGTCGCTACGGTTCACAATGCGGGCATCGTCAAACACAACGATCGTTATATTATGCTTTTCAGGTCGCATCTGCTAAACGGACGCTCCATCATCGGCAGGGCTGACAGCGTGGACGGCTTTTCATTTGCGGTTCATCCCAAACCATTTCTCATACCTTCAACGGACAATGTTTTTGCCGAATATGAAGCATTCGGAGTCGAAGACATGAGAATTTCCCTGGTAGAAAACGAGTACCTGCTGACCTACAGCGCCTATTCCCGTCACGGCGTGCGGATTGTCCTGGCGCGCACCAGGGATTTTGAAAAAGTGGAACGTATTGCGTTGATCACCGAGGCCGACCTCCGCAACGTAATCATTTTCCCTGAAAAGTTCGGCGATCGGTATGTGCGTTTGGACCGGCCACATTCCGAAATTTCACCCTGGTCGATCTGGATTTCCTATTCTCCCGACCTCGTGCACTGGGGCGATTCCCGGGTAATTATGAAGCCGATGGCCTATCACTGGGATGAAATGAAAATCGGGCCCGGCGCACCGCCATTTAAAACCGACAAAGGCTGGCTTCATATTTACCATGGCGTCTTTAAGACGATGTCCGGCACAGTGTATCGCCTCGGCGCGGCCTTGCATGACCTTGATGATCCGGCCAACATCATCGGCGTTTCCGATCAGTGGATATTGCAGCCCGAAGATCCTTGGGAGGTAAACGGCTATGTCCCCAATGTTGTCTTTACCTGCGGCGCTGTTCCTGAAGACGACGGTACGGTAAAAATATACTGGGGCGGCGCGGATACGGTCATGTGCGCCGGCACGGCCGTCATTGATGAATTGGTAGCGCTCTGCCTATCTGTTTCCCGGCCTCCGCTGTAGATGATCATTGCCGGATGATCGCAGGCCGGAAAATCAACTTCGAGGAGAGGCTGGAATTGAAGATCTATCATGATGAACAGACTTACGATGCAGTGTATAAATATCAATCGACATTTAGGACACAATGATATGCAAGCAAAAAAGCATCAAAGGCTGAAAGTTAAAAGAAAAGCACATAAGCTCGTAGGGGATGCTTCACGGGTGATCACCCGGCTTCATCTTCCCAATGAGAGGTATCGCATCCCTAAAATAATTCAGCGGATAATGAGCTTGCCAGACACGGAGGCCGAAGATCTTCTTGCACACATACTGCTTGATTTTTCCGAGCGGCACAAAGACATCAGACGCGTTTTTGAGCGTCACCTCGATGAGGTAAAAGATTATGTTCCTCGGGATGCCGTGCTCAGCGAGACTAAAAGGGCCCTCACCGGGGCCTATTTTACGATGGAGTACTCCATTGAATCGGCTGCCCTTTTTAACCCTTCAGTCGTCCTCCACCCTGATCAGAGCCATCTGGACAAAGGCAGCTTGCGCTTTATCATGAGCCTGCGGGCAATCGGCGAAGGCCATGTGTCCTCTATTGTATTTCGCAGTGGCGTCCTTGACCGGGACAATACGTTTATCTTCGACCCGACCAGCGATTATGTCGAGAGGCCCCACGTCAGTTTAAATCCAGTGTACGACCGGCATCTCTTCCAGCTGAAGCTCAATGAAATGGAGGCCTGCAATGAGGTAACAGCCCATATTCTTGACCGGTTGCCGGAAGATTTCACCTATAATGAATTAAAAGAAAGAATTGGAGCGCTTCGTGCAAAAACCGTTTTCTCTGAGGAGCGCCAAAACGGAACTTTCGAGATCATGTACTGGCTCGCCAACTCCAATTATGAGATGGCTTTCCGACCCGATCACCGAATGTCCGAACGGGTGATCTTTCCCGTTTCGAAAAACGAAAGCAACGGCATTGAAGATGCCCGGTTCGTGCAATTTTTTGATGACAACGGTGAGGTCACCTATTATGCGACCTATACCGCCTATAACGGCAATACGATCTTGCCGCAGCTGATAGAAACAAAGGATTTTATCAAATTTAAAGTTATTACGCTCAACGGCAAAGCAGTGAAAAACAAGGGCATGGCTCTTTTCCCGCATAAAATTGACGGCAGCTACGTTATGCTTTCCCGCCAGGACGGTGAAAATAATCATATCATGTTCTCAGATAATATCCATTTCTGGCAGGAGTCCAAGACCATCCAGGAGCCCACACGTCCCTGGGAATTTATTCAGATCGGCAACTGTGGTTCACCCCTCGAAACCGATGAAGGTTGGATCGTACTTACCCACGGTGTCGGGCCCATGCGTCAGTATTGCATCGGCGCCATGCTGCTCGATCTTGAAAATCCGGCAAAAATCATTGCCCGCCTGGAAGAGCCGTTACTTACCCCGAATGAGGAAGAGCGCGAGGGGTATGTTCCCAATGTCGTGTACACCTGCGGTGCGATTTTCCACAACAGCGACTTGGTCATTCCCTATGGCATGTCTGATATTAAATGCGGCATTGCAACCGTTGGAGTAAGGGAATTAATTAACTGTATGCGCCCAATAGCTTAATAATTTTGAGATTGCCGTTTCCCATAACCATTTTGAATCGAAGAAGGGGAATGAAAATAAAACCATTAAACGACAGGGTGCTTGTTGTCGGAATTAAGGAGAAGGAAAAGACCGCCGGCGGGATCATCATTCCGGACACGGCCAAGGAAAACCCACAAGCGAGGCATCGAAAAGGCCGTTGATCTGTTGGTTGAAGAGCTGAAAAAGATGTCTAAGCCCACAAAAGATAGAAAAGAAATCTCTCAGGTCGGTACGATATCGGTAAACAACGATCGCACTATCGGAGACATTATCGCCGATCTCATGGAAACAACTTTGAGGCTCGATGAAAGGATGCAATTTGAGCGCGGTTACCTAAGCCCGCACTTTGTCACTGAGCCGGAGAAGATGAAGGTTCATTTGGAAGAGCCCTATATTTGTTGCATGATAGAAAAATCAGTACTCTACACTGCCGGTTTTGAGGGCTCAGTGCTGGTTCAGCGCGTTATGGAGGGTGAAGGGAGTTTTGGATTTAATGCCGAGACAGGGATGTATGAGGATCTTATGAAGACCGGCATTGTAGATCCGACCAAGGTAACGCGATTTGCGCTTCAAAATGCCGCGTCCCTGGTCGGCCTTCTCATGGCCACGGAGGCAATGGCTGCTAAAAAGCCTAAAAAAGGGAAATCCTCGGCAACCGCCATGCCACTGGAGGATATGTACAAATGGCTCTTAGAGGTTACACCGAGTGTGTTGGAGAAGACCGGTTTTCCAAGTTTTGGAAAACAAAGCGGCCTGCAACGACACAAAAGAGCGCAGGCACGTCAATCTGGGATCCTTTTGTTCTCCTGGGCAGCCAACAGAATTTTAGGATACATTCCTTTTGGTTACAAAATACATGATTCGCCTTATTGATTCATCCAAACTGTGTAGATAGACTTAATGTAATATGCGAATGTGTAAAAGAGAAGGTAGTTTGCATGCGTAAAGGAATCGGCAACGCCGGATAAAGAGGGCCGCTCACCTGTGAGCTATTAGTGCCTGTTTATGGTTTAATACGGCAGTACCCCTGGGAGCTTGGGAGGGACTGAATATGGGAGTCAACTCGGACACGGTGGAGGTACATGGGGTGCCTCAGACTGCCATAGACAAACAGTGACTTAAATAAAGAAGGGAGGGTCATTATGTACATTTTAAATTTTATCATCGCCATTGTCGCTTTGATCATTGCACTTTTGGCACTTCAAAGAACCGGAGGGGCTAAAGATCTGAGAAAGAGCACAGCCGAGCTTCTGGCCAAAATGGAAAAAAGGATGCGAGAAGAAAAGGCAGGTAAGGTGGAGAAGGAAAAAACACAGAAATAAGCAAAACCATAGGGGCAGTATTAAATTGCTACAAGATACGAAATACCATACTTATCGGTATGTTAGGCATAAAAAAGGATAGGAGGCGCAAGTAAAAATTCCGAGACATTGGTAGTGTAAAATAGCTGTTAACAACTTTATTAGACAGGAGAAAAATCATGAGCATGAAAGAAGCATATGAACAGAAGCTACAGGCACAATTAGACGAGTGGAGTGCGGAGATCGACAAGCTCAAAGCAAAATCCGACAATGCAGAAGCCGATGCACAGCTTGAATACTACAAACAAATCGAAGAGCTGCGGTCTATGCAGGAAACTGCCGGCAATAAACTTACCGAGCTTAAGGATGCTGGTGACGATGCATGGGAAGACCTTAAAGTAGGCATTGAGAGTGCGTGGTACTCTCTCGGCAATGCATTGAAATCAGCTGCTTCGAGATTCAAGTAAACATCACACTTGATCACAGCCATCAATTAAGGAGGTTACAAATGAAATCACACATCTGTGCATTGATGTTGGTCGGCATACTTGGTATTACTCCACTCTGCTATGCCCAAACAGAAAACACCAAGGCTTCAATAGAAGAAGTTAAGAAAGAAACGCAAGATTTGCTTCAAACTATCGGCTCATATACTGCCGATAAAAAAGATGAGGCAGTTCAAAAAGCAAAAGAGGGTATGAATAAACTGGATAAACGTATCGACGCATTGGAGGCGAAAATCGATAAAAACTGGGACAAAATGAACAAGGCCGTACGCAAGGAAGCTCGTGAAAACCTTAAGGCCCTTCGCAAGCAGCGAAATAAAGTGGCCGAATGGTACGGCAGCATGAAAACCAGTTCAGCCGATACGTGGGACCACATAAAAAATGGGTTCTCTGATGCATATAAGGCGCTTAAGGATGCCTGGGAAAAATCCGAAAAAGAATTTAGCCCCAAAGAATAAACTCGCCTAGCAACAGATTAAACTCGAACTGTCCACAACACGCCGCTTCGCTATGGGTTGGGCAGCCGCTTAAATTGGGCGTTATCCGTCTATTTTTAGCCTTAATGCTCATCCCAGCGCTTCTGCGACGGATCTGAAGGAGGTGTATCATGTACGTTTCGTTAATCATCACTTTTTTGCTGCTTCTGGTAATTATCATCACTGCTATACAAAACAGTATGCCCTTAGACTTCAAGTTTTTGACCTGGAATTTTCAGATATCTCTCACGGCCTTGATTTTTTATTCTTCTCTCATTGGTGGAGCAATTGTAGCGGTTTTGGCCCTGCCAAAGCTGGCAAAGAAATCCCTTCATGGAAGGAGTATGAACAGGGAGATCCATAAACTGGAGGAAAAGATTCTAGAGTTGGAAAAAAGAGATGTTGGCGGGCCTGAGGTGGAATAGCCCTTCTTTGAGAGGTAGGGACGGACCGATTGATAAATTGCTTTGATTACAGGCTGGAGCCGGGAGCAAGATCATGAATGAGTCAATCCATTGGGAGTCCGCCGTGCCTTTCAGCATCAAAAATCCGGGGAAGCGCGCCGTCATCGGAGTTTGGTGCATTTTATTGTTTGCCGTGCTGGTGTTTGCGAGTCATCCCGAGGCTGGCTTTGCCCAACCATCATCCTGTCCCGGCATTCACTTGAAGGTTCTGAACATCAAAAACAGCAAGGGAACTGTGGCGTGCGCACTTTTCGACTCGCCGGATGGTTTCCCAATCGAGTACCTGCGCTACGCAGCAAGTATGATGGCCATAGAAATTCGGTATACGCAGGCGCGTTGCGACTTTGCAGCTATCCCCCCGGCAACGTATGCACTTGTCGTCATTCATGATGAAAATAGGAACGGCAAGCTTGACACGAACTGGATGGGGGTCCCAACGGAAGGCTACGGTTTTTCTAGCGACGCCAAAGCCACGCTCAGCGCCCTCGTTCTCTGCCGCCAAATTCCATTACGGCGGTGGAGCCCTGGATCTGACGATCAGCCTGCATTATTGAGCGCCCGTTATATTATGTATGTATAATAAGGAAACAAAAACTGTGAGCATAAGAAAAATCTCATTTATCGAGGCGGGCACACCCGGTCTGCACATCTTCAGCAAATTCCCCATACCGCGACTTGGTGCTGTGTTGCTTTCTACGATCCTCAGAGAAAGAGGATACACAGTAAAGACATTTATTGAGGACCTTACTCCGCCTGACTGGTCATTCATAGAGAGCTCGGACATCGTCTGCATCTCGACCATAACTTCCACAGCGATAAAGGCGTACAGAATGGGGAAACAATTGAAGGCCCTGAATATCCCAGTGGTTATGGGCGGGGCACATCCTACGTTTCTACCCGATGAGGCGCTGGAATATGCCGACTTTGTCATACGAGGGGAAGGAGAGCATTCCCTGGTGGAACTGCTTGAGTACATGGACAGGGGGGTCCCGGCGCTGAGGGACATCAAAGGTCTTTCGTACCGGGACGGGGGCGGGGAAACTGTTCACAACCCCTCCAGAGAATTTATCGAAGACCTTGACAGCCTTCCCAAGCCTGACTTCTCCCTGGTTCATAACTGGACCCCGTCGAATACCTATCCGGTTTCGACATCGAGGGGCTGCCCCTATGATTGCAGGTTCTGCTCTGTCATCGGAATGTTCGGAAGGAGGTGCCGTTTCAAATCCGTTGAGGCCGCGCTTGAGGAATTGAGATATGCAGTATCAGTATCCAAGGCGACCAAATTCATTGTTGACGATAACTTTGCTGCCAATAAAATGAGGGCTAAAGAAATTCTCAGTGGAATGATTGAAGAGAAAATTAAGACGCAGTGGTCTGCGCAGGTGAGGACAGATGTAGCCAGGGACCTGGAGCTTCTCCGCCTGATGGCTGATTCAGGCTGCCACACTTTGTTTATCGGGCTTGAATCCATCAATCCCCGGACCCTTGAAGAGTATAACAAGAAACAGGATCTGGAGGATATCATTTCCTGCATCAGAAGGGTCAGATATCACGGCATTCACATCCACGGAATGTTCGTCATGGGGGCGGAAACCGACGATGTCGGCACTATCCATAAGACTGTTGATTTTGCAGAAAACCTTGGTATAGACACGCTGCAGATTGTGATTCTTACACCGCTACCGGGGACACCGCTCTTTAGCGATATGATGAAGAGTGGGAGGCTTCTTCATACGGACTGGAGTAAATATGATGTCCAGCATGCAGTGTTCAAACCCCGGCTCATGTCACCGGCTGCCCTGCAGATTGAGACCCTCAGGGCGATGGGTCGTTTTTATTCGTGGAAATATGTTTTCAGGCATCTGGCAAGATTGAACTTTCGCTACACAGCGGTCGGAATATTTGCTAAAAGAGCGGTTCATGAGAGTCTGAAGGCGTTCTCAGCCTATCCAGATGACTCCCAGTTCAACGCAGGTTAACGAATTGCCCATCTACCACACGACTGCGGATGACCTAGCCCTGCGCAAAAGGCCCTATGTCTCGATCCAAGGGAGAGGACTGCATCGCCCTCGATAATACGTTTCCAGAGGAGGTTTCACATGTCTGAGAAGGCGAGTGAAAAAAGGGACGACACCGTGCTTTATGAGAACCCCCTGCTCACTGATGATGATCTTTATCTCTTCAACCAGGGGAGCCATTTTCGGCTGTATGAAAAGCTCGGGGCTCACCCCATGGAACATGCAGGTAAAGGAGGCACCCATTTTGCCGTATGGGCCCCTGATGCCCAAAAAGTATATGTTATGGGGGATTTTAACGGCTGGAACAAAAAAAGCTATCCCCTGCGCCCCAGGGGGAAATCAGGGATCTGGGAGGGCTTTATCCCGGGTGTCGGAAAGGGAGCCAACTACAAATATCATATCGCCTCCAGGTTCCGCGGATACCATGTGGACAAGGCTGACCCCTTCGCGCTTTACAGTGAAGTGCCCCCAAGTACGGGATCCATCGTCTGGGACCTGGATTATGCGTGGGGCGACGGGGAATGGATGAAAAATCGACAGAAACAGAATGCGCTCCATGCGCCCATGGCCATTTACGAGATACATCTGGGCTCATGGATGCGCAAGCCCGAAGAGGAAAACCGTTCCTTGACCTACCGCGAGCTTGCTCCCAGGCTGGCCGAGTACGTGAGGAATATGGGATTCACCCATGTGGAGTTTCTCCCTGTCATGGAGCATCCCTTTTACGGCTCCTGGGGTTACCAAACCAGTGGCTATTTTACCCCTACCAGCCGTTACGGAACCCCCCAGGATTTCATGTATTTAGTCGACCAATTGCACCAGAACGGGATAGGGGTTATCCTGGATTGGGTTCCATCCCACTTCCCGAGCGATGAGCATAGTCTCGGGTATTTTGACGGGACGTACCTGTTCGAGCATGCTGATCCTGTTCAGAGAATCCATCCCGAGTGGGGCAGTTTGATCTTCAACTATGGACGCAAGGAGGTGCAGAGCTATCTTCTGAGCAGTGCACTGTGCTGGCTGGACGAGTTTCATGCCGACGGCCTGCGGATGGATGCCGTGGCCTCCATGCTGTATCTGGATTACGGCCGCAGGGATGGAGAGTGGGTACCAAACAAATACGGCGGCAGGGAGAACATGGAGGCCATCGCCTTTCTGCGTCGCTTTAACGAAGAGGTCTATAAGAACTACCCCGACGTTCAAACCACGGCTGAAGAGTCCACCGCCTGGCCCATGGTTTCCCGCCCGCTCTATGTGGGAGGCCTTGGTTTCGGGATGAAGTGGGACATGGGCTGGATGCACGACACATTGGCGTATATGTCCCAGGATCCTATCCACAGGGCCTATCACCACAGCAAACTGACATTTCGTATGGTCTATGCCTTTCAGGAGAATTTTGTGCTCCCCTTGTCTCACGATGAGGTGGTCTACGGTAAAGGATCGCTTCTAAGCAAAATGCCCGGAGACGACTGGCAGAAGTTCGCTAACCTGAGGCTGCTTTTGGGCTACATGTATGCACAGCCGGGGAAAAAATTGCTTTTCATGGGCGGAGAATTCGGCCAGTGGGATGAGTGGTACCATGAATCAAGCCTCGGATGGCACCTGCTGGACCAGCCGCTTCACCGGGGTATTCAGCGATGGGTGCAGGATCTGAACCAACTGTATCGGAACGAACCCGCCCTTCATGAACAGGATTTTGACCCCGCAGGCTTTGAGTGGATCGACTGTAACGATGCCTTGCAGAGCACCCTCGGCATGATGCGCAGGGCACGCTCAACGGGTGGTGTGGTGATCGTGGTGCTGAATTTTACGCCTGTTCCCCGGCATAACTATCGGGTGGGAGTGCCTATAGGGGGTTTCTGGAAGGAAGCATTGAACAGCGACGCGCAAGATTATGGCGGCAGCGGTCAGGGGACCCTTGGCCGTGTGGAGGCCTCGCCTGTTTCGGCTCATGGCCGCCCCTATGCCCTGAACGTGACGCTGCCCCCACTGGCGGTGGTGTTTTTTAAGAGTCAGGCAAAGTAAGGAAGTCACGCCCCGAGGACATTGTTTCTTGCAGTCTAATAGAACGATGTTAAATCGCCGTGACCCCGGAAGTTATGATCATAACCTGCGACCGGTGCGAACTGGGGGCGACGAAAGTCTCATTCCAGGACAAAATCTACCAATTGGAGCCGGGGGAAACGCCGATGTTTCACCTGCCTAAAAAAAAGCGTCTAAAGGAGACCCGAGTTGAAAACCATCGTGACTATGACCATGAATCCGGCGATCGACAAGAGTTCAAGTGTTGCGCATGTCGCGGCCGAGCGAAAGCTGTACTGCAAACCCCCTCGTTTTGAGCCGGGAGGGGGCGGGGTAAATGTCTCCCGGGCCATCAAAAAACTGGGAGGCGAATCCCTGCTCCTTTATCCCGCAGGCGGCCTGACTGGAGAGAGACTTAAAGCACTCCTGAATCGGGAAGGCCTGAACCATCGGCCGTTTCCCATTGAGGGATTGATCCGGGAGAGCCTTGTCATTTTGGAGGAATCTACTGGCCAGCAGTATCGTTTTGGAATGCCTGGACCGGAGGTTCAGGAAAAAGAATGGAAACAATTCCTTGACGGATTATCGGCCGTGGAACCGACACCTGCCTACCTGGTGGCTGGCGGGAGCCTTCCTCCGGGTGTGCCCGCTGACTTTTATGCGCGGGCGGCGCGCGTCGGAAAGAAGAGGGGGGCAAAAGTGATCATTGACGCGTCGGGTGAAGCCCTGGACCAGGCCCTCCAGGAAGGCGTCTATCTGGTCAAGCCCAATATCCGTGAATTCAGGGAGTTGGTCGGGGAGGATATCAAAGAGGAATCACAGATTAAGGCGGAGGCCCAAAAAATGGTCAAAAGCGGCCGGTGCGAAGTGCTGGTCATCTCGCTTGGCGCAGCAGGCGCCTTGATGGTTTCGCAGGAGTTCACCGAACACATTCTCCCGCCGACCGTGCCGATTGTCAGCAAAGTCGGGGCCGGAGACAGCATGGTGGCCGGCATCGTGTTGAGCCTTGCCCGCGGCAAGCCGCTCAGGGAATCCGTCCTGTTCGGCGTGGCGGCAGGCACAGCAGCCGTCATGACGCCGGGAACGGAATTGTGCCGGAGGGAGGATGTCGAAAGGCTCTATGCTCAAATGGTTTGAGCGCAGGGTGACAGAAAAGCGTGGAGAAGAAACCGATGATTATCCCACAGAACAAGACGAAGATCGTTTGCACCATCGGGCCGGCTTCAGCGACGCCAGAGGTCATGGCGGACATGATCCGGGCGGGCATGAATGTGGCTCGTCTTAACTTTTCTCACGGCGACTTCCCGACCCACAAGAAAATGATCGAGAATCTGCGGGAAGCGTCGCGGTCCGTAGGAAAAGCTGTGGCAATCATGGCAGATCTCGCCGGTCCTAAAATCCGGATCGGCGAACTGTCCCAGGAGCCCATCGAGCTGAAGACCGATAGCAGGGTCACATTGAGCACCGAAGATGTTGTGGGTAATGCGACAAGAATATCGGTGAGCTTTTCCCGATTGCCCCAGGCGGTAAGAGCGGGAGACATGCTTTTTCTGAATGACGGCTATATCCAGCTCGAGGTGAAGGAGGTGAGAGGGAAGGAGGTGGCGTGCAACGTGGTGCTGGGAGGTGAACTCCGATCCCGCCAGGGGCTGAACTTGCCGGGGATTAATCTGGGAGTCAGCGCTTTCACGGAGAAGGATCACCAATGCCTGGAATTTGCACTGGAAAACGGAGTGGATGCGGTGAGCCAGTCTTTTGTGGAAACGGTATCGGACATTCATGCGGTTCGGGAAGCTGCGAAAAGTCTTGGCCATAACCCTTTCATCATCGCTAAGGTCGAACGCTCAGGAGTGCTGCAACACATGGAAGAGATCCTGCAGGCCGCAAACGGGATTATGATCGCGCGGGGAGACCTGGGCGTGGAGATGCCTATTGAGGATTTGCCAGGGATTCAGAAAGAACTAATGAAGAAGGCGAATCTCGTTGGAAAACCCGTCATCACTGCAACGCAGATGCTCGAGTCGATGACCAACAACCGCCGTCCCACGCGAGCCGAAGCCACCGACGTGGCCAACGCCATACTGGACGGTACCGATTGTGTCATGCTTTCCGGGGAATCTGCTATAGGGAAATATCCCGTGGAAGCTGTGGCCATGCTGGCCAGAATCGCCGCCGCCATCGAGCCCTTCAGACCCGCGCAGTCCGCCCGGCAAGCAATCCGCCCGGCAATAAAGGACGCTCCCGTGAGCCTGCATAACCTCATTGCCCTGGCCGTGGAGACGGCCTCCCGCCATGCCCCGCCCGCGGTTGTGATCGTCCCCACCCGAAGCGGCGCCACCGCCAGGAGCATTGCCCGCTTCAGGCTTCCAATGTGGGTCGCGGCCGTAAGCTCCCTGAGGTCGACCTGCCAAAACCTCCAGTTCTCCTATGGAGTTCAACCCGTCTATGCCCCTGAAGTCCCTGAGGACTGGAAGGCATTTGCCCGTGATTAGGTCCGTGACTATGGTGTGGAGGGTACCCTCGCGGTCCTTATCGAGGGGCCTTCTTTCAGGCATCCTGAAGCCAACAACCGCATGGAGATCATCGACCTGGGCCGGAGATGAAAAAGCATTGCACGATCCAGGATGTTCACGCATGAAACTCGATGTTATCGGAAGCGGGTTTGTGGGCAGTGCCGCGCCCAATGCAATCGCGCTTCGGGGCTATGCAGCGGAAATGGTGCTTATCGATCTGAATGAAAAGCTGGCGCAGGTTCAGGCAGAGGACATTATACGATGGGGAGGAACCTATGAAGGAGGCTAAGAACGAACAGCGAGCCATCGCCTATTTTTGCATGGAGATCGGAATTGACGAAAGAATATACACCCACAGCGGGGGCCTGGGGATGCTGGCCGGAGACACGATCCGTTCGGTAGCGGACCTCAAGGTGCCGATGGTGGCGGTCAGGCTTCTCTACCGCAAGGGGTATTTTCGGCAGCGGTTGGAAACCGACGAATGGCAGAGGGAGGAGACTGCGTCCTGGGCCGTTGAGCAGTTGCTCCAGGAGGAGGCCCTGCGAACCCGGGCCCCGGTGGAAGGACGAACCGTTCATCTGCGGGCCTGGCGGTATGATGTCAAGGGAGGGGGCGGCTACACAGTCCCGATTTACTTTCTGGACACTGATCTTGCCGAAAACTCCGAGTGGGACCGCGGTCTGACCCAAATGCTTTACGGCGGGGATGAACATTACCGGATTTTACAGGAGGTGATTCTGGGGATCGGCGGTGTCAGGATGCTCCGCTCTTTAGGCTATAAGAACATCAGCCCATTCCATCTCAACGAAGGGCATATCGAGGGATTGACCGGCTGGTCCATCGGCGAGCCCATTCACGGAAAGGGA
>Ga0272444_10002966_pt1 | contig 15503 bp, 13 predicted proteins | sample SSMForm13_FD_201033 | JGI IMG/M metagenome (GOLD analysis project Ga0272444, IMG submission 201033) | Marine sediment archaeal communities from Little Sippewissett salt marsh, Falmouth, MA, United States - SSM-Form-13 | ecosystem: Environmental > Aquatic > Marine > Wetlands > Sediment ...
AAGGAATCCCAGGGTGGCTCCGACCATAGCACCACAGAAAATGGTCAATTCACTTGCGTAGTTGTTCTTGATCAGATCGAGGTAGTCAGCAAAGGTTGCGTGGCCAGTGACGTATGTCAAGACAGTAAGTGATGCGGCTGCGATCAGAACTAGACCTGCTGCAAGTCCATCCAGACCGTCAGTGAGGTTGACGGCATTGCCGCTACCGATGATGACTAGAATGACAAAGAGAATCAGTGGGATAAAGGTCGAGACGCCGAGTATTACAAGGTCTAACTCCGGAACGAAACGCTTGAAGAAGGGGACACTCAAACGAATGCTATAGAGTCCTTTACCGTTAAGCAGGACCAGACTGACCGCAATTCCCAGAGCTATGAGGGTTTGCAGGGCCAACTTCTGCTTAACTTTCAAACCGAGAGATTGCTTCTTGACGACTTTCAGGTAGTCATCCAGAAAACCGACCGCTGAGAATAGCAGGAAGGAGATTAAAACCATCCAGACATAGGCGTTGGAGAGATCGCCCCACATGAGTGTGGGCAGGATGATACTGATGACAATCAGGATTCCACCCATTGTAGGTGTTCCTGCTTTGCTCAAGTGCGATGCCGGGCCATCCTCGCGAATCTGCTGTCCAATTTGGAATCGGCGAAGTCTACTGATCAGCCAGGGACCTAGTAACATGGCGATTAAAAGCGCCGTTAGTGATGCACAAGCAGTCCTGAAAGTGATGTAGCGAACGACATTCAGGACTGAGATCTCATCTTGGAATGAATAGAGAAGATGATAAATCAAACCCTTGCCCTCCTGAGAGTTTCAACCACCCGTTCTAGCTGAACGCCCCGTGACCCTTTTAGAACCAGCAGGTCTCCTGACCTGAGGTTTTTCTGCAAAAACTCAGCGGCCTGATCTGCTGTCTGGAAATGAATGCAGCTTGACGTCGGCGTGCCGGATTCAATGGCCCCTGCTTGTATCCGTTTAGAATCGTCGCCTACGGTCAGTAAGAAGGTGGGACTCAGTTGCGAGACCCTTTGTCCCAGTTCGTAGTGCAGAGAAGACGAATCTTTTCCCAGTTCCAACATGTCTCCGAGTGTCAGAAAAACACGCTCAAACCCCTTCATTTCAAGAATTGCGTCCAGAAGGTATCCAGCAGCAACCGGGTTGGAATTATAGGACTCATCCCAGACTGTAATGTTCCCGAAATGTAGCAACTGGCCTCTTTTAGGCAGTGTGTGCAAAAGATTCAGCCCTGCGTCTATTTCCTTCCAGGACAGACCATTACGAGTGGCGACAGCGACGGCGGCAGCAATGTTGTAGAGCAAGTGCTTCCCAACAAAAGGTACAGATCCCCGAAAATACTGGTCCGGTGTCCTGATCTCAAAGTCCATCTCAGAGGGTGACTGAAACGCGAAATAAGTGACCTTGAAATCGGCAGACTCGTTAAAACCGAAGGAAACGGTTTCTGCCTTGCAGCCTCGAGCCATTTCATAGACTCTGGGATCGTCGGTATTCGCAAAGAATACGCCGTCCTCATTCAGAGTTTCCAGGACTTCTGCTTTGGCTTTGGCGATCTCGTCAACGCTTTCGAAAAACTCCAGATGGACGGGAGCGACATTCGTGATTACTGCTGCGTTTGGACGACAGATCTTTGCCAGATGCCTGATCTCTCCCGGGCGGTTCATCCCCAGCTCGAGGACTGCCATCTCATGGTTATCTTGGACCTTTAGCAGCGAAAGTGGAACTCCAAACTCGTTGTTATAGTTTGCCGGCGACTGGAGTACATTAAATCGCTGGCTAAGCAGGCTGGCGGAAAAGACTCGAGTTGTTGTCTTGCCCATACTTCCTGTGACGGCCAGCAGTGGGCCATCCCAGGATCTTCTGGCGTAATGCGCCAGATTCTGCAGTGCCGCTGTCGTATTCTTGACCACCAGGAGGGGGCGATCTTTCCACGGTTCTGGTAGCGAAGTGAGACTGGATGCAACTACCGCAGAAGCACCCTTGGAGAGAGCATCTTCGATGAAATTGTGGCCATCCAGATGTTCTCCTTCAATCGCAAAGAACACCTCGTTTTCCTGGATTGTCCGGGTATCAATCGACACTGGTGGGAAGAAATGAGCACTGCCAGGTGACCCACTTGACAGGATGGCACCTGTTGCCTGGATGACCTCTTCGAACGTCAGTTGAAGCAAAACGCCTCCTTGATGATCTCTCGTTCGTCAAAGTGGATCCTCTGTCCGTCCACCTCTTGATAGGTTTCGTGTCCTTTGCCTGCCAGCAGGATCAAGTCTCCCTCGTCTGCCACTGCCAGGGCTCTTAGAATGGCCTTTTTCCTGTCGGGTAGGCTCTCGAAATTGCTGGTTCCGGAGGGAATTCCCTGCTCAATCTGCTTGATGATACTCTCAGGGTCCTCGGAACGAGGGTTGTCCGAGGTAATGATTACCATATCAGATTTCTCAGTGGCGACTTTTCCCATCAACGGCCGTTTGCTGCGATCTCGGTCGCCACCGCATCCGAAAACACAAATGACTCTATTCTGACTGATTTCCTGAGCAAGATTGAGGGCGTTCTCTAATGCGTCCGGAGTGTGGGCGAAATCCAGTATGACGGTGAACGGGGATCCAACGTGGATCCTTTCAAAACGACCCGGAACGCTTCGAAGGCTTCGAATGCCTGCCTGAATTGTATCGTCTGGGATACCCGATAGGTTGCATGCTGCTGCTGCAGCCATGATGTTGTAAAGGTTGTGGGTACCTAGAAGTTGGCTTTGCAGGGTGAAGGTGCGCCCGAAGAATGCAAGCGTCAACTCAAGACCCTGATGAGTAGCCCTATGGTTGATCAGGCAGATATCGGAACCCTTGGAAGTGCCATAGCTGAAGCTTGGTACCTCGGATAGTCTTGCGAGGCGACGACCATAGGCATCATCAGCATTGGTCAAGATGTACCTTAGTCCTGGGTTGTAACCGCGTTGAAAGAGCAGCAGTTTAGCCCGGAAGTACTCTTCGAGGTCCTTGTGAAAGTCGAGGTGGTCCTGCGATAGGTTGGTGAAAACAGCGACAGGGAAGTGGCACCCGAAAACTCGCTGAAGATGCAGTGCATGAGAGGATACTTCAATGGTGCCGTGGGCACAGCCTTGCTCCAAACCGAGATTCAGAGCTTTCTGAATATCCGGCGCTTCCGGCGTTGTCATCGTTGCTGGGGTCCTCTGATCTCCTACCATTGTGTCAATAGTCCCCATCCTCAGAGCGGAAGATGCCTGGTTTAGAATGGAATGGATGAGGTGGCAAGTTGTCGTCTTTCCATTTGTTCCAGTAACTCCAACTAGCCGAAGTTTTCTGGAAGGGTTCCCGAAGAACTCATTCGCGCACCTGGCCATAAAACGTCGAACTGAAGGAACTTGAATCCAGACGGCGGCAAGGTGAGGATCAACCTCCCGCTCAGAAGCTACGGCTACGGCTCCTCGCGCCAGAGCTTCTTCCAGGAAAAGGTGGCCGTCAGTCACGAGTCCCTCGATTGCAAAGAACAGTGAATTCCTCTTTACCTTACGAGAGTCATAAGCCAGAGAACTGATATTGACGTCAGTTACGTCTCCGGTAACCCTCACCTGCCGATTTGTCGGAATTTCTGAGAGCAAGTTCTGAAGCAGCATTAAGTTTAAGTCCTTCTTCAGAAAAGAAGACTTCGCAGAGCGTACCTTTAGAAAACCGCTCCCCTGGCCCTGGCCTCTGTCCGACAGCCACTCCAGTTCCGGAGATCTTTAGTCGCAGACCCATTTCTGCGCATTCTCTGGCCACTTCGCGTAAATTCTTCCCTCTAAAATCAGGGAGTATCCGATCCTCGAGAAAGAGTGTCAGTGTACTTTCCTGATCGCTGACGACTTCTCCCTTTCGAATGTTCGACAGGGCTGCCTCCAAATCGCTAAGCAGAAGTCGCTTTTCTATTCCTGAGATGTCTCTTTCAGTTTTCTGTTCCTCAAAAGTGGAGTTGGCATTAGCCATTCTCGACGTTGTCCCCTTAGATGAGGGAGGTCGATCTTGAGGAATCCTCAGCTGAATCAAGGCCCGTTCCGTAATCTCCTTGAAGGCGGGTCCGGCAACGTATCCTCCCCATGGGAGCCCCTTCATCGGTTCGTTGATTACCACCAGTGTAATGAGGGCTGGATTGTTGACCGGAGCAAATCCGACGAAGGAAGCAACATATTTTTTCTTTGAGTAGGCGCCGTTAACGATCTTCTGGGCAGTACCCGTTTTCCCCGCAGACGAGTAGCCATTGAGTTTTGAGATTCTCCCTGTTCCTTCAGATACCACAGACATCATTGCTCGTTTTAGCTGTGAAACCGTCGTTGGTCTAAGAATTGCTCGTCTCACCTTTTCAGGCTTGCAAACGAGGTCCCCTTCTGGACTGTTCATCTGCTTGACAATGCAAGGCTTGACGAGGTATCCACCGTTGGGAATCGCAGCCATAGCTGTAATCATCTGAATTGGAGTTACCCCGATCTCTTGCCCGATAGAGATGGCACCAATAGAGATACCAGACCATTGATTTGTGGGGCGGAGCAATCCTCCCTCTTCTCCGGGAAGTTCTATGCCTGTTTCCTGACCGAATCCAAACCTTCGGATGTAATCGTACAAGCGCTCATTTCCAAGCCGTAAGCCAAGTTTGACGGTACCCACATTGCTTGATTTTGCAAAGACCTGGGCCACAGTTAGGTCTTCGAAATTCGTTTTTGCTTCTCGGTATACCTTTCCGGCTAATCGAGCTGTCCCGACTCTGCAGTCGATTACCTCCTCCAGAGTTGTCAGACCTTCGTTGAGAACGGCTGAGAGTGTGATCGCTTTGAAGGTGCTTCCAGGTTCGTACAGGTCGAGGATTGCTCTGTTACGCCTCGCGGAAGGTGGGGAATCCGTGTAGTTATTGGGATTGAAAAAGGGATAGGAAGCCATAGCCAAGACATCACCGTTGTTCGGGTCCATTACGATGGCGACCCCGTTGAGTGCTCCATGGTCCTGAATCGTCTTTCGCAGAACCTTCTCGGCAACATGTTGGATTGTGCTATCCAGAGTTAGAATGAGGGTATTGCCATCCGTTTGATCCGGTTGAGAATCTCGTTGATAGCTGGTGCGGTGGGCGTCAAAGCGGAGATTAATACGTTGCTTTTTTCCTCCCAACTCTTTGTTATAGCTATATTCCAGTCCTCCCAAACCTTCTCCATCGAGGCCTACAAAGCCCAGGACATGACTGGCCAATTCCCGATTGGGATAGACCCTTTTGCTCTCTACTCTGGTTCCGATTCCTCGGAGTCCAAGCGCCCGAACACTCTTGCTCAGATGGGGAGGTACCTTTCGTTTCAGGTACACGAAGGAGCGATCGGAAGTCAGTTTTGCGAGCAATTCGTCCAAGTCGGTCTTCAAGACCTTGGAAAGAGCTAAGGCGGTTTCGTTAGGGTCATCTACTTCGTTGGGATGAGCGTATATGAAATCGGCACGTACGCTGAGTGCAAGGCCTTCTAGATTGCGGTCGTAGATGTCTCCTCGTTTGGCACTAACTTCTACATAGCCCCACTGTTGATCGGAGGCCAACTTTCTGTAGTGTTCTGACTGGAAACCTTGGAGGTCGACCAGGCGAAAAAGAATCGCCGCAAACCACACTCCCGCGAACAGAATCAAAATGAGTGAACGATTTAGTGCCCCAAGCCTGGCTGTTTGCTCGACTTTTGTTGTTTTCATTCATACATGATTGCCGGCTGGTGCCGGGTCTGAGCGACCTGAGTTGGGGTCACTTCCGAGGGCTCTCCCTCTAGGATGATGATCTTTTCTTCGTTGGCACTGATTAATCCCAATCCTTTCGCGACGGTCTCTATCTCTTGGGGATTGACCAGCACGCTATACTCGGCTCTCAAAGCATTGTTGGTTTCAGCCAGTTCGGTGTTGCTTACCTTAATTCGTTCGATCTCGTAATTGATCTCCAGAATAGTGCTGTGGAGCGACGCGTATGCTAAAAGCAGCAGTACGAGACATCCTCCGAAGACCAGCCAAAATGACACCTCAGAAAAACTCGTTCTACCGTTTGGTCCGACTGAACGGTTGTTAATTCTCTGGAGATTCAAGTCCACCATTTCGCAGTTCCACCTCTGATTTGCTTGATCGATTGATTCGTTGTACCGCCCGCAGCTTTGCGCTTCTTGCCTTCGGGTTTCCACCCACCTCGGCCGCGGACGGGATCACGGGTTTCCGGGTCAGAATCTCAACATTATGGATACGAGGGCAGCGACAAGCTTCCCTCGGTTTGAAACAAATGCACTTGCCGGCTTCGATCTGAAATGTCTTCTTGACGATCCGGTCTTCAAGGCTATGAAAACTGATGACGACGAGGCGCCCCCCGTTTCTCAGAAGGGCTATGGTCTGGGAGAGGAAGGTATCAAGCGCTTCGAGTTCTTGATTCACCTGGATCCGAAGAGCTTGAAAAACCTGCGTCGCCGGATGAACCCTGGAGCCCTTTCGGCCTCCTTTGACCATCTCAACGAAGTCTGCCAGTTTTCGGGTTGAACGAAATTCCCCATCTCTTCGACTCTCTACAATAGCGTGAGCAATCTTTTTCGCTTGACGCTCTTCTCCATAAGCGTGAAAGATATCGGACAATTCCTTTTCAGAAAGACGGTTGACAAGATCTTCCGCTTTTAGACGCTGGTCCAAGTCCATTCTCATGTCAAGAGGACCGTCCTCACGAATACTGAAACCTCTCTCAGAGGTGGCAAGCTGATAGTTGGAGACGCCAAGGTCAACCAGGCAGCCGTCGATGAGTCTGATGCCGAGGTTACCCAGAATCAGAGGAAGGTTCTTGAAGTTGTCATGATGGAATTCAAGGGAGCTCAGGTGACCGGATAGTCTTTCCCGACTAATGGACATGGCGTCCTTGTCTCGATCCAGGGCGATCAAGCGCCCCTTCCCGCCCAATTCCTGGAGGATTCTCTCGGAATGACCACCAAGCCCAACCGTGCAGTCAACGTAGGTTCCGCCCGGCTGAACGTGTAGTAGATCAATCGCTTCGTTTGCTAGCACAGGAACGTGTTCAACCGGTGTTGCAATCATCGTCAGATCCCAAGCTCGGCCAGCGCGATTGCGTCTTCCCTCGTGTAAGGGTCAGACTCCAGCTGCTGGACAAACCTGTTGTGATTCCATACCTCCAAATGTCCGAGATATCCGATGACGGCAACGTCACCGTTGATAGAGGCTACTTCTCTCAAGTGAGGCTGAATCATGACCCGGCCCTGACGGTCGATCTTGCCCACCTGTCCGTAGTAGCTCGTGTTACGCATAAATTTGATTTTCTCGGGTCGCAACTTAGGAGCTTCCAGGAGCTTAGCTTCAATCTTCTCCCATTCGCTCAGAGGGTAGATGAGGACGCTTTCACCGGTGACGCTGGTTACGAATACATCGGGACCATACTCCTCTTCCAAGACTTTTCGATGCAAGGTCGGGATTTTTAGCCTTCCCTGTGCATCTACCTTTGCTGGAGAATTCCCCCTGAGAACCACCCGACTTAAGCCTCCGTAGTAGAAAAATGTTCCATAGTGAGCCTAATCGCTCCAATGTACTCCAAAATAGTCCAACTTTTTCTGGAAAGTGTCAAGGGAAAAATGAATGGATTGTGGATTCGGATTGGCTTATTGTTAATTTGAAAGAATTGGAGACGCTGGATGAAGTATTTGCGCGTTGTTGTTTTGGGTTTGTCGTTCTTCGGATGCACTATCTTCATGCTTTCTACTGACCCTGTAATTGTCGAGGTGAAGCATCTGGCTCAGGAGAAGAAGGTCGAGATTGGGATCTCCGGCAAGCCGTTTACTTCTTACTGCTATGGCCCGGATTTCCAGCAGAAACCGGTTTTCTACCCGGTCCTTAGCCCTAAGGGTGTTATCGTCAACCGAGAGATACCTTTTGATGATGAGGCCCTGAAGCAAAGCCAGGACCATCCTCACCATCAATCGCTCTTTTTTGGATACGGAAATGTGAACGGAGCGGATTTCTGGACTTGCAGGCAGGGAGAGCGGATGGAACACCGGGCCGTGATGGAGGCTTCGAGCGGCGATACAGGCGAGCTTTCCGTATTGATCGATTGGATGGATCCTCAGGGGCATCTTGCTGTCCACGAGGTGAAGCGGGTCATCTTCGGAGGTTCATCCGACGTCAACTGGATGGATCACGACATAACCCTGACAGCCGCGCTGAGTCCGCAATCATTTGACGACACAAAAGAGGGTATGTTTGCGATTCGTGTGTCTGATGAGTTGCGTGAGGATGAAGGGACCGGCAGATACATCAATGCCTATGGATGGGAGACAGCCGATCAGATTTGGGGTAGGCGCTCTCCTTGGGTAGCCCTTCGGGGGTCTATCAAGGGAAGTGACGTAACGGTCGCCATATTTGATCATCCAACCTCTGAGAATCATCCTTCCTACTGGCATGCTAGAGATTACGGGCTGTTTTCGATCAATCCATTTGGCCGTAAGGATTTCGTCCGGGGAGCAGAGCCTGACAACCGAAGGCTTGGGATTCGCGAGAGCTTTCACTTTCGGCATCGACTTCTTGTGTACGATGGTAAAGTTAGCAAGCAGAGGCTTGACGAGGACTATTGGGAGTATGTGAAGTAGAGTTCTTGACTGACGGCTCGTGGTCAAAGCATGAAACCTGAAATCTGAGACTCGAACAAATCGAATTTGCCGATTTCCAATGCGAAAAGCGTCAGGCTCGAAACGGACCATCTTCCAGTCCCCAGTCCCTAGTCCCCCGAGAACCCATAACGGAACGCCCCGGGAAAGTCAGATTCTTCTGACTTTCTCTTCGCGCTCCACTCTTCGATTGTGATCTTGAAGACAGAGGTTTTGCACACCTCTTCTTCGGTGATTGATCTGTAGTCGTGGCCTTCTCTCAGGTGGGGAAAGTACTTATCAAGATGCATCTGAAGGGCGAGCCTGGCTTCCTGCCGGGAGTTGACGATTGAGCAGTTGCCAAAGACGACCACACTCGCGTACTCAACGCTGAATTCCAACGCGACATCGGACGGAAGAAATCTCCCTATCTCACTTACAGTGAAACAGACCTTCGGATTGGCCTCTAAATTGGATCGAGTGCGGCCCCGAAGGGCTGAATGAAGATAGATGGCGTGACCGGCTTCATCAAAGACGAAGATCAGTGAGGTCAGGAAAGGCTGATTTGTCGATGAGGTACCCAGAACCCCAAAGGAAGCTTTATGCAGGAACTCACGTATCCATCCTTCTTCCTTTACTTCACGATCCTTTCTTCTGACTCGACTCCTGCGAAGTTCTTGATTGACTGGCTTCATTTCCGTTTCCTCTATATTTAGGATATTAGTAGGAGCGACCTGAAAGGGAGTGCCTGTATGAAAATTGCTATCTTCTCCGACACTCATGACAATATCTGGAGGCTTGACGAGGCTCTGGAGCGAATGAAAGCTGCAGAATCGATGATTCATTGCGGCGATCTTTGTTCTCCATTCGTCATCAGGCATTTGGGTGAAGCTGCGGGGGAACGTCCGGTTCATATTGTCTGGGGCAATAATGAGGGGGACATCAAACTGATTTGTGAGGTCGCTTCCCAATTTCCATCTGTCCAACTGCATGGAACTCTTGCTGAACTCGATATGGCTGGAATCCGAATCGCGGTGAATCACTATCCAGAGATGGCGAGGGCCCTCGCCCACAGCGGACGCTATGATATGGTCTGTTACGGGCACACCCATGAGGCATATCAGGAGGAAATAGGGGACTGTCTGCTTTTGAATCCTGGCGAGCTAATGGGTATGAACGGAAGAGCGACTTTTGCCTGGTTTGATACCGTGTCCAGGAATGTGGAACTCGTTGACGTGCCCTAGGAGTCTGTGCCGCAGAAAGGAAACGCGGTCATTCCCTTTCTGCGGCGCAGGATCCCAGTACCCTGAGTCAAGAATACGTCGGCTCATGCGGAAAGGGCTTACGAGGATGGCTATCAAGGATAGTCATCCAGCTTCCTGAGTACGGTTTCGATCGCCGAATCCACTGAAACGGTGCAGGATTCCCTGCTGGTCCGCTGGAAGATTTCCACCTCACCTTGGGCTAGTTTTCGGCCAAGTGTAATTCGCAGGGGAAAACCAATGAGCTCAGCGTCTTTGAACTTGATGCCAGGTCTTACGTCACGATCGTCTAAAAGGCAGTCAACTCCGTTACTTTCCAATTCGCGCAAATATCCCTCTGCATGCCTCTGTTGATCTAGGTCATCTGGGCGGAGTAGGGTCACGACCACCTGAAAAGGGGCAATTGCGCGAGGCCAGACAAGTCCAAGTTCGTCGTTGTGGGTTGCCGCCGCAGCAGCCAGGATTCGTTCGATACTCAGTTGATAGCTTCCCATCCAAGTAGGCAGCTGCAAACCGTCCTGCGCAAGGACCGTAGCCTTCATCAATTGAGAGAACTTGATTCCCAGTTTAGAGAGATACCCGATGTCTAGTGCCTTCTTCATTTCCAAAGGTGAACGGCAGGAGGGGCATGGGTCCCCTTGTTGAATCTCACGGAGATCCTCGTATTCCGCGCTGAAATCGACTCCTGGAGTTACGTTGATCAAGTGGAAGTCATTCTTGTTGGCACCACATATCATATTCTGGCGATTCTTTAGAGCCATATCGGCAAGGATTGGTATGTCAGCTAATCCGACCGGGCCCAGACTTCCTGGATCTGCCCGGAAGGCTTCTCTGATTTCATCGGCTGATCCAGGACGAAAATGTTCAGCTGCGAGAGCCCGGGCCAATTTGGCTTCGGAGAGCTGATGGTCTCCTCTCAGAAGGACTAAGTGCAATCGATTCTCCACCAGGTAAACAAGAGACTTGATCTGTTGAGATTCCGGCACGTTCAGAAATTCACTGACCTCTTGGATAGTTTTCTGATTCGGAGTGTGGATTTCAGACGGAACAGTCTTCGCTGCCGGGTCAGCTACGCGTTCCAGGGCGGATCTGGCGCAATCAAGGTCAGCTGAATAGCTGCAAGCCGGACAATCTGTGATCCAACGGTCGCCAGCACTAGCGAACACGATGACTCGTTCGGATTCCTCGTCAGTCACTGATGACTGAGCGGAGCAGTAGCGAAGCCCGCAACGATCCAGAATTCGCCGGTAGGCATTCTGGTGAGCTGAGTAGCTGCGGTCCAGGCCACTCTCGTCCAAGTCCAGACTCAAAGACTCTTTGGTCCTGGATTCATTGACCCTCAGAGGTCTTGTTTTCGACCGTGGTGCACGCTTGAAGCCAACCTGGATCTGATACCAGATCTGAGACAGATCGCGGTGGGACCTAAGCTCGTCTTTGGCCAGGATCGTGAAGACTGCCACAGAACTTATCCCAAGCGACTGGACTGTTTCGGCCTGATCCTTGAATAGGATTGAGTACGTTTGTGCTTCCTTCCAGCTTCCGAGCTGTTTCAGGAGAGCTTCCGGATACAGAGATGGGAGCCGAAATTCCTGCGCACCAATGCGGTCCATTTCTGCTCTGACAATGCCTTCGATCTTCGACATCGAGCGGGTGGCCATCGGTAAAAAGGCATCGACACCTATTCTCAGCTGTCTCAAGAATCCTGCACGCAGCAGGAGGCGATGGTAGGTAGCTCCGGTGTCTGTCGGATCTTGTCTAAGTGTAGGGATAAACAGCCTGGACCAGCGCATGAGAAGGGCTTTTTACCCGTTTGACCAGGCTGAGTCAAGTAGGCTACTATGCCGGCATGAATCGATCCCTTTCCGATGTGGACCCTGAAGTAGCTGAGGCGATTTTTAACGAAACCTGCCGTCAGTCAGAGACGATTGAATTGATAGCCTCAGAGAATTTTGTAGGAGAAGCCATTCTCGAAGCGGTTGGCTCGGTATTCACAAACAAGTATGCCGAGGGATACCCGGGGCGCCGTTATTATGGAGGCTGCGAGTTCGTTGATGTGGTCGAGTCGTTGGCGATTCAACGCGCCAAAGATCTGTTTGGCGCTGAGCATGTGAATGTTCAGCCGCATTCCGGGACTCAGGCCAATGTTGCGGCTTACCTGTCAGTTTTGGATCCAGGCGACAAGATACTGGGAATGAATCTCTCGCATGGCGGTCACTTGACTCACGGTCATCCCCTTAACTTTTCGGGGCGTTTCTTTGACGTAGTCCCCTACGGCGTGAGTGAGGAGACCGAAACGATTGATTACGATGCTTTGGCAGAATTGGCCAAGAAAGAGAAGCCAAAACTAATAGTGGCAGGCGCAAGCGCCTATAGTCGTGTGATCGAATTTGACAAGATGTCTGAGATCGCCAAGAGCGTCGGCGCTTATCTGATGGTTGATATTGCACATATCTCGGGTCTCGTAGCGACTGGCCTGCATCCCAGCCCGATTCCTTATGCTGACCTGGTGACAAGTACAACGCATAAGACTCTTCGTGGACCTCGCGGAGGGCTGATCATGTGTAAAGAGGAACTGAAAAAGGCGGTCAACCGCAATCTGTTTCCGGGCAGCCAAGGGGGACCCCTTGTTCATGTGATAGCTGCCAAGGCGGTCTGTTTTAAACAGGCCATGACTCAAGAGTTTCAAAAGTACCAGCAACAAATCCTCAAAAACGCTGCGGCTATGTGCGATGCTATCGCTGATCAAGGCTTCCGTATCGTTTCCGGCGGAACGGATACGCACCTCTTTCTAGTCGATGTTTTTTCCAATGGTTTGACCGGAAAACAGGCTGAGGAGGCGCTCGAGGAAGCTTCCATAACAGTCAACAAAAACACAATTCCTTTTGACCAGCATCCTCCTCTCGTTACCAGCGGCATTCGAGTGGGTACGCCGGCAGTCACAACGCGAGGTATGCGAGAGGCAGAGATGATCCTGATTGGTGAATGGATCGGAACTGTACTCAAAGACATCGAAAACGCTGACGTCAAGTCAGTTATCCGAGAAAGAGTTCGGTCCCTAGGCACTCAGTTCCCGCTCTATTCAGAACGACTCGCTGTGCCTGTTCCTTCCAGATAAGCTGGTCCGAGCATCACTTCTTTTCCCGGAGCCAGCCTCAGGCATACCGAGCGCTGCAGAAGGAGATCAGTTGGCTAAGTTATCGTTGGGGGAGATCTTGTGTCCAGGAGGATTGCTGGAGAGAAGCCTGCCGGACTTCGAATATCGCCCGTCACAGCTGGCGATGGCTGAAGCGGTGCGGGAAGCAATTGTGAATAGGGAGCACTTGTGTGTTGAAGCTGGAACTGGGACCGGCAAGACGCTTGCGTATTTGGTCCCAGCGCTCCGGGGTCAAAAACGGGTGATCATATCGACCGCGACGATCAACCTGCAGGAACAGCTGTTGACTCAGGATCTTCCCTTTGTTCGCAGGATATTGTTTCCAGATCTGAGGGCGACCTATATGAAAGGAAGACAGAACTATCTCTGTCTTAAGCGGTTTCGAGAGCTGGGAGGCCAGAAACGGATCTCGACAACTGCACTCGACCAGCATCTCGAACTGCTTGAAGAATGGAGAAAACAAACCTCCACCGGAGATCGAGGTGAGCTGAAATGGTTGCAAGATGACGATCCTCTTTGGCATCAGATCGACGCTCGGAGAGATTCTTGTATTGGACAAAAATGCGAGTATTTCTCCGAATGCTGGGTCACCAAGATGCGACAGAAGGCATTTGATTCAGACGTCATTGTGGTGAACCATGCTCTTCTTTTTGCGAACCTGGCTTTGGAGAGTGATGAGATCGGCAGGGTGTTCCCTGAATTCTCAATCCTGATCCTGGATGAGGCACATGAAGTAGAGGAGATCGCTGCCGACTATTTCGGGAAGAGGATCAGCAACTATCAAGTGGAGGATTTTTTGCGCCAGTTCCACATTACCTATCCCGGCGCAACGCATTACAGTCCAACCTTGCGTAAACTCGAGCGTGCCGCAGGCGATTTCTTTTCCAGCTTTCCAGGAAAGGATGGCCGATATTCCCTCAATTCCTTTCAGAGTTCCGAATGGGTGCGGACAGATCTCAGGGAGGAGTTGAATCGGGAGTATCAGGAATTCGATTCTGCATTAAAGCTTCTATATCATCAGCTGGAGCAGGATCGTGAGCGGCCTCCTGAAGCTTCTACCCTGATCAGACGGCTGGACCAGTCTCTGGTCACTCTTGAAGAACTGTTCCAAATGGAAAGTAATGACCACGTTTACTGGTTTGAGCGATCCGGGAGAGGTGTCTTTCTGAGTTTGACCCCGATCAATGTGGCAGCGATACTGCGAGAAAAGCTGTTCGAGAGAACCGACACTGTGGTGCTCACATCAGCGACTCTCACCACCCATGGCAATTTCGAGTACATAAAGGAACGGCTCGGTATACCTGAGCCCCTCGAGATCGCTGTTCCGGGGGAGTTTGATTACGCCGAACAGACAATTTTTTATGTTCCAAAACAGATTCCAGAACCTCGTTCAGCAGACTACTTCCAACATGCACTTTCCGAGACAAGGATGATCCTGAGTTTCACTGAGGGTCATGCTTTTCTGCTTTTCACGAGCTTTCGCCAGATGGATCGCATGTACCAAGCACTCAGAGAAGAAGGGAAGTTCCCTCTTTTGCGCCAGGGAGAAATGCCCAAAGCGAGCCTACTGGAGGTGTTTAAATCGACGCCCAGTTCTGTGCTCTGTGCCACATCGAGTTTCTGGCAAGGAGTGGATGTTCGTGGCGATGCGCTGAGGGCGGTGGTTATAGACAAACTCCCTTTTCAAGTTCCCACGGAACCTCTTGTGGCTGCCCGAGCCGAACAGCTTAGACAGGAGGGCCGCGACCCCTTCATGGACTACATGATCCCAGCTGCCATCATCGCTCTCAAGCAGGGTTTGGGAAGACTGATTCGCTCCCACCAGGACCGAGGTGTACTGGCAGTTCTGGATAGTAGACTCTGGTCTCGTCGTTACGGCCAGGCGTTCTTTAATAGCTTGCCAAACTGTTCAGTCACCGATAACATTGAAGATCTGAAAAACTTCTTGAGGAGAAATGTATCTAGACCTATAGAAGGTTACGACTCTGTCGGCTAATACATCGAGCCAATGGCGGATCTCGTTGAAGTCCGACGGACAAGAGTTTGGCAGGAGAGGCGGTTCTTAGGCAGGCCAAGGGGTACCTGTCTGGAAGCGTGCGGAATCTCGAGTCCGCATTGGAGAAGGAGTGACTTATGAAGTCGAGAATAGTATCTGTTCTTTTCTTGGTAAGCATGGCGATGCTCGTCATGCCTGTGGATGAGGCTTATGGACAGCTCGGTTTTATCTCAGGAACGGTTGTGGACGCCAATGGGGACCCGATTAAGGATGTGTTGATTCGCATTGAAGCGATCGACGTAAACAAGAAGTACAAAGTAAAGACCAATAAGAAGGGGCAATACCTGCATGCAGGGGTCAACCTTCAAGCGAGCTATCGAGTAATTGCGGAGAAGGAAGGATACCAGTCCGACTTCGTCCAGGGGGTGAGGCCCGGTATGACACGAGAAGAGG
>Ga0272444_10002968_pt1 | contig 15499 bp, 12 predicted proteins | sample SSMForm13_FD_201033 | JGI IMG/M metagenome (GOLD analysis project Ga0272444, IMG submission 201033) | Marine sediment archaeal communities from Little Sippewissett salt marsh, Falmouth, MA, United States - SSM-Form-13 | ecosystem: Environmental > Aquatic > Marine > Wetlands > Sediment ...
CATGGTCGGCTCCCAGGCTCTCGACCGCCTCACGCACCAGCCGACGGGCAATCTGATCATAGTCCGGCCATTGGCTCACCGACTCCAGACGCTGCCGAGCCTCGGCGAAGGGCCGCTCCAAAAATCTGGCCCGGCGCTTGAGCTTGAGGGTCTGGGCTTCCATCTGCGCCGTGGCGATCACCTGCTCACGGGTCGTCTTGCCATCCCGCTCGGCCTGCTTCAAGAGCCTGTCCCGTTCGGTCTCAGCCTGCGCCTCAACTTGGGCACGAATGCTCTCTGCCTCGGCCCGGGCATTGGCCAGGACCTGCTCAGCTTCCTCCCGGGCATCCTGCATCACAGCCCGTTCCAGGGCATGGATATCGTCCCCCGGATTTCCCGCGCCCGGCCCTCGATCCCATGAGACCCCACGCCATCCCTGTGCACCACTCTCTGACTTCATATCCTCACCCCAATCGTCCGCCGGATGACTTCACTCAACGAGGGCCGATCGGGCCGCGCCCCCTCCGCCCCGGGAATCTCGACGACCAAGGGGATGGTACTGCGCACCATGGCCTCGTCGACCCGCCGGCGATCCAGATCGGCGACATCCTCGGTCACCAGCACGATGCCCAGCTCCTGGTCCTTTAGAGCTACGTCCAGGGCCTGGTTCAGCTCATCCGCCGTGGCGACGATCTGTCCGCGCACGCCGGCGAGGCTAAAGCCCCAGACTGCATCCTGGCTGCCAATGACCAACAACTTCATCCCGCTATCCTCCCAACACCATGAAGGCGACGATCAGCCCATAGATGGCGATGCCTTCGGCCAGCCCGACAAAGATCAGCACCCGGCCAAAAGACTCGGGCTTTTCGGCAATGACGCCAATGGCCGCCGATCCGGTCGAACTGACGGCATAGCCGGCACCGATCGAACCGAGGCCCACGGCGATGGCCGCTGCCAGGGCGGCGTACGGATCGCCGGCCGGCTGATCCTGGCCCAAAGGAGCTGCCAGGACGACTTCGGGGGCTATGAACCAAGTCACCCCCAGCCCCACCATCGCCAGCGCCAGTATCACGTCCAGGGTGCTCAATCCCAGCACCAACCGGCGTGTCGCCAGGACCTGGTTTTTGCGACGCTGCGACGATACCAGTGTGACGACCATCAGCAGGACGATCGCTCCCGTGCTCAAGGCAATGCTTACTATCATCTCATTCCTCCAAACTGACGTTATTCCTCTTCTCGAGAGATCAGGGTCAGCGGTCGGTAGCGCGCGCCGCCCCCCGAAAAGAATTTGCTAAAGAACTCGTAGTACTCCAGACGCAGGGTCTGGATACCCACGATCATGCCCTCGAACCCGATGATGAACAGGTTCCCCAACAGCACGACGATCCAATATCCGATGCTTCCTTCAGTGCCGATGATCCCGGCGATGATAAAGATCACCACCCCCAGCGTGCCGTGAGCCACGGCGAACGCGCCGATGCGGACGTAGGAGAGGGTGTTGCTCAGAAAGCCGATCAGCATCTCGAACAGCTCGATCGGCAGCTGCACCAAATAGCTCCCCAGGCCACCGTGCACCAGCGGCCGGTGCCCCTCGACCAGATTCTCCAACACTTCCGAAAAGATCACGGCCGTTCCCGAGACCAGGGCGAGCGCGGTGAGCGTGCTGGCACCGATGGGAAATTGATCCACGAACCCACCCGCCACCAGACCCAGCAGCGACCAATAGAGCAGCAGCCCGGCCAGCCCGTTATGGCCGAATATCAACTGTCCCCAGCGACGAGCGAGAGCGGCATTGATCATGTTCAGGATCATGCCTGCGCTCAGCAGCACGGCCCCCATCCCGACGGTGACCAGCAGCACATCCATGATCTTGGCCAGCGGACGCAGCCACAGAGGATCAATCAGTTCCTCGTAGCCAAACACGCTGCCAAAGAGGACCCCAAAGATCATAGAGGCCGCACCGCAGACGGCCAGCACCGCCCCTATACCGGCCAAACCACGCAGCGAGCGGACCCGACGGCTGGCCAGGAGCAGGCCCGCCAAGAGCAGCACCAGCCCATGCCCCACGTCGCCGAACATGATCCCAAAGATCAGCGGAAAGGTGAGGGCGATCATCGGCGTGGGATCGATCTCGCCGTACTGGGGACGCCCATAGGTGGTCACCAGGCCCTGAAAGGCCCGGATGATCGGCGGGTTCTTGAGCGCCACGGGGATCGATTCGTCGCCTCGACGATGGGGCGTCTCGACCTCGATCAGCACCTTGTCCGAAGCCTGGCGGACCTCTTGCTCAAGCGGGGAGAGCTTTGCCGTAGGCACCCAACCGGCCACCAGGTAGGTGTAGCGCAGCCGCCCGTACCGGGCGATAGTCTCGGCCAGCGTGCGGCTGGCCCGCACCCGCCACAGCAGGTGGCGCAGGTGCTCCCGGCGCAGATCGGACAGCCGGTCGATGGCTGCCTGCGCCTCTTCGATACGCTGGCGCGCTCGCTCGACGCCCGCCTCCAACGCCTCGATAGCCTCGGCCGGCGTGCCCCGAAAGCTTTCGGACAGCTGAAGCGGGTTGAGGTAGGCGCTGCGCGCTGCCCGGGTGAGGATCTCGGCATCCCGCCGGGTTCCGAACAACACCACCGTGGCCAGGTGTTCCTCCCGGCGCAGGGTGACCAACGCCGAGGGCACGATCTCCAGACTGGTGCGCAGCCGCTCCAGGTTGGTCACCGGCATGGTGCCCATCAGGGCGAACGTGTAGCGCATATCCCGCACCGACTCCAGATCGACCTCCAGGTCGATGATCGTCCTCAGCTGTTTGACCTGGCGCTGCAGTTGATCCAGCCGCCCCTGTTCCTCCTTCAGATCACGCAGGGGCATCTGCGTCTCGTGCTCCAATCGGTCCACGTCGATGCGCACGACGTCGGGTTCGATCAAGTGGGGCGTCTCGGCTGGCGGAGGGCCCTCGTCGACACCCAGGTCAGCCATCACCGCCTGGATTCGCTGCTCCAGCTCGGCAAAGACCGGCACACGATCCTGCCAATCGCCGGCATAGCGCGGCGCACGTTCGCCGCCCGTGTGGCCGGTCTGGGTCAGCTGGAACACACCCGACGCAGCCAGGGCTTCGGTCACGGCTACGATATCGTGTTCGGGTACGATCAGCTCAACCCGACTCATTATCTGCGATCGAAACATGCTCCCCCTAATCAGCTCGGTAAGCTGGCGGCTCGACCACCAGCATGGGACCAAAGACACTCAGCGGCAGGTCCGTGGACTTGGCCTCGATCAGCACGGTCAGGTCCTGGATCTCGTACTCGGTCAACAGCAGGTATGCCGCAGGAAGACCGATGTGGAACGGATAGCCCAAAAAAGCGTCGTGACACAGCTGGACGACGTGCCGCTTGAGAGCCAACTCCAGGGTACCCACCCCCTCGCCATCCTCCTGGATCGGTTTGAGCCCCTCGAGATTCGGATAGATGCGCTTGACCACCTGCATGATGTCGGTGCCAGCGGCGATGGCCCGGATGTCCTCATCGCGCACCCGATGACCGTATGGCAACGTATAGTTCACGACCTCTTGCTCCGAAAGGTTGTGATAGACCCGATAGCGGATCGCCCACAACAGGTTGTTCACGTCGAACTGCCCCCCCACCACGCGCAGGGCGGCCTGGTGATCCTGCCCGTCGAGCTGCTGGATGCTCTGCCATAGCTGCCGGCCATGCTCCAGATCCAACGCCACCTCAAGGGGAAACAGGCTCCCTTCATCCCGGTATCGCTCCACGGCGTGGATCAGGGTGTGATAATAGGGCGTATGCTCGATGATGCCGATGGCCCGTACCACGTCCTGGCTCTCGGTCATCCGCTGCATGTCGGCCCGGTTCAGCGTGGCATGCCTGGCCACCGGGCTGATCAGGAGACGCACCTGAGACCACGGCGCCCCCGACTCGATACCTCGCAGGATCGCCTTCAGATTGTCCACCTCATAGAGCCGCCACATCCAGAGCAGCAGCGGACGGGCCGGCTTGGGCACCAGGTTGATCAGCTTGTCGTAGAGATCGGCCACGTGCCAGCGGATCTGATAGACCGCCCGGCGGGGCGTCAACAGGTGACGCTCGATCTTTAGGTAGTCGCCATACTCGGTCTTGGCCAGGATGCTCAAGACAGCATCATAGCTTTGGGCCTGGATCAGCGCCTGCCACGTCTCGGACGTGAGTATCCTGGAATAGAATACCCGCACCGTGGCGTGAGGCAGAGAATAGGCGGCGGCGCCCGGACCGGTCATCTCGCTACTGGCGCCCCACCACCCAATCAAGTATGAAACCTGCCGCCCGATCGAAATGCTGTTCCGCCTGCGCCGCCATCTGCTGCGCCTCGGCTTCCGCCTGCTCGATGATGCGGGCGCGCTCCTCCTCGGCTGCTTGGCGCTCATGGGCGACCAGCTGATCCGCCTCTTCACGGGCCTTATCTGCCTTCTGCGCACGCAACTCGGCAGCCTCGCCCTTCGCCTGCTCGACCAACGCCTCCGCCTGCTGGCGGGCGTCTTCGTAGAGGCTAACCGCCGCCTGTTCGACCCTAATGACGTGGGCTATCGTCTCCTGACTCAACGTCCTCTCCTTCAAGAAAAACACCGCCTTTGCAGAGTGCGCCGGCGGGCTTCGTCCTCATATGAACAGGGCTCAGTCCTGGTATGGCAGTGATTGTAACACCAGGCGACGAATTGTCAAGACGCCGGATTCCGGTATAGACATCTTGGCAAAAAACGCACGGCCGTCGCAACGCGCCTGGTGATACCTAACATCCATTATAGATCTTTCCCATCCGCTGTCCAGTACCCAAATGGGCGATCTTGGCTCCTGATCGACCAGTTGCTGCAGGCATCAGCCCGGCAGCATCATCATGATGCCCCCTGCCGATCCTGGCAGCTCGAGGGCTTGAAAACCGGCAACTTGACGGTGAAAGCGCTCCCCTCGTCGACCCAGCTCTCCACTATCACCTGCCCGGCGTGCAGATCCACGATCTCCTTGACCAGGGCGAGTCCCAATCCCACGCCCCCGTACCGACGCCGGGTCGAGCCATCCACCTGGTAGAATCGTTCAAAGATGCGCTCCAGCTGATCGTCGGGGATGCCGATGCCCGTGTCTTTCACCCGCAGCGCGATCTGTTCTTCCTCCTGCCATACCCGCACCGTGACCGTACCGCCCGGTGGGGTGAACTTGATGGCATTACCCACCAGGTTGTCCAGCACGCGCCGCAGGTAGAGGACAGAGCCACACACCGGCGGCAGGTCTGGCTCGACCTCTACCTCCAGCGCCAACTCCGCCTGATCTGCCGCCACGCGAAAGTCGTCCATGGCCGTACGTGCCATCTCGCCCAGCGCCACGGGAACGGGTTCCAAAGGACGCGTCTCTGCCCCCAGGATCAGGGTGATGTCTTCTACCAGGTCGCCCAACATCTGCGCACGACGCGCGATGATGGCGACCGGCTTTTGCTGATCGGGCTGCAACTCCCCCAGATCTCCATCAGCCAGCATCTCGGCATAGCCCCGGACCAGGGCGAGCGGCGAGCGCAGCTCGTGCGAGACGTTCTGGATGAACTCGCCCTTGAGATGATCCAACTCCTCCTGACGAGCCAAGGCGTCGGCCAGCTCTTGGGCATGCATGCGTACCTGCTGATGCAGTTCGGCGTTGTGGATTGCGATGGCCGCCTGGTCGGCCAGCAACTCGAGCAGGTTCAGTTCGTTGTCATCAAAGACGTGGGGCCTTTCGAACGCGACGTTCATCACCCCGCACACCTCGCCGCCAAAGCAGAGCGGCAGGCTGGCGATCGCCCCGCCCCAGCGGCGCTCCTCAAAGAGAGGATGGGCGTTCACGTCGGGCACGATGATCTTTTCACCCCCCCGGGCGACGGCGTAGGTGAGTCCCTGCGGCCGGGGGTCGGCGTACGGGGCCTGCTGCTGTTCGCCATCCCACATGGCGGCGCCAAAGGTGAGGGACTCGCCATCGTAGAGAAAGATGTGCGTGTTGTCGGCAGACACCAGCTTGAGCGCGTGCTCGATGATGGCGCTCAGAACCGGCTGGGGCTCGAGGCTGGACGTCAGGTGCAGGCTGGCCTGGTGCAGAGCTTCCAGTTCCACGCGGCGCCGGCGCTCGGTCTCCAGCAGGCGGGCATTCTGGATCGCGACCGCCAGCTGGTTGACCACCTCCCAGATGATTTCGGTGTGTTCCTGCCCAAGAGCCTCAGAGCGCTCGACCCCCAGGGCGAGGAAACCGAGGAGCGACTCTTGGAAGACGAGAGGAGCTCCCAGGACGACGGCCGCATCTGCTCCCCCCAGCGACTGTAGCACCGACGCGACATGCGAGGATTCAGCATCCCCGATCACGTAGAACTGGCCCTGCCGGAGATCCGACAGGATCGATTCCGTATCCCCCAACACCGCCAACGAGAAAGAGACCGCCGTCTCCTGAGCAGCGGAGCTTCCATCCACATCCGCGGCCAGCAGCGTAGCCTCCCGTGCATCGGGATCGAGCGTCACGATACTCGCCCCCACACAGGGTACCAGCCGGCGGATGTAGCGCAGGGTGGCTCGGGCGATCTCTTCCGGCGACTGGGTTTCGATGATCGCTTGATCGATCCTCCGCAGGGTTTCCAACCGTTCGGCATACTCGCGCAGCGCCGCAGCAGCCTGGCGGTTCTCCCACTCCAGGTCGATCCTCTCAAAGCAGCGGGTCAGCGCCGAGGTCAGTTCGTGGGGATAGAGAGGTTTGCAGAGGTAGTCGTAGGCATCACCCTGCAGAGCCCGGATCGCCGTCTCGACGTCAGCGTAGGCTGTCATGATGACGCACAGCATATCAGGCCGCTTCTGCTTGAGGGTAGCCAGCAAGTCGAGACCATCGCCCGACTCGATCGGGAGGCGGATGTCGAGCAGCGCCACGTGAGCGGCGAACGTGTCAGCCACCGCTACCGCGTCGAGGGCGTTGTTCGCCGTGGCGACTTGGTAGTCCTCTGCCTCCAGCGCGTCGCGCAGAGAGTCTACAAAGTCGACGTTATCGTCTACGATCAAAACACGGCGATCCACAGTCATCTCGTTCCCGGGAAGGGCCTCAGGTTTCTTGGGACGCTTCGATCGTCCTGATGATCTCTAAGAGCTCCTGCGGGTCAAAGGGTTTGATCAGAAAGCCGGCAACCGACATCATCCGCAGTTTGTCGATGGCATCGGCTTCTTCGGCAGCATAGCCCGTGACGATGATGGTCGGCAGCGTGCGGCCCCGCTTCTTGAGCGTCAGATAGACCTCCAGACCGCTCAGAACGGGCAGCTTGAGGTCGAGGATGAGAATGTCGATGCCATTTGCCAGGATCACGTCGACCGCTTCTTGCCCTGTGCGGGCGATGACGACGGCGTACCCCTGCCCTTCTAGCAGATCCTGGAGACTGGCGACGAAATCGTGGTCGTCGTCGGCCATCAGGATGACGCCATCCGGCTTGACCTCTTCCAGCACAGCCAACATCTGGGGAATAGCGAAAGGCTTGCGCAAGACACCCATCGCACCATGCTCGATGGCCTGAGCCAAGAGCTGCTCGACGCTGTAGGCGGTCATCATCACCACTTTGGCCTGGGGATTGACCCGCCGGATCTCGAAAAAGCTCTCCACGCCGTTCATCCCAGGGAGCCGGACGTCCATGAACGTGATGTCATAGTCCCGCTCGCTGATCCTCGCGATGGCCGATTCACCGTCAAAGGCAAGATCAACGTCGTGCCCCTCATCCTTCAGGATGTCGGCCAGGCTTTCGGCAAAGTCTCGATCATCGTCCACGATAAAGATGCGCAATGGCCTCATAGACTCTCTCCTTGTTCCAGCGACAACCACACGATCACGTGGGTTCCCTTGCCCGCCTGGCGGGTGGTCCCAATCTCGCCGTCGTGCTGCTTGACGATCCCGCGAATGATCGACAATCCTAGTCCAATGCCAGAGCCATTGGTGCTGAACAGGGGATCAGAAATGTGAGGCATGACGTCTGGCGGAATACCGACGCCGTCATCCGCGATCACCAGCTCGAGCTGGCTCGCTTCGACTGATGACCCTACGACCACAACTGGCGGCTGATCACGCATCTATGATAATTCTACCATTGCTTGCCAGGCATTGTCAACCAGGTCGGACAACAAGTTGCACAGTCTGAGGAGAGCAACGCAGGGCTCGCATACCTCGGAAAGCGCGACCGACCAGAGCGCAAGCGGAAGACTCGGCAATGCGGCTGCAGAACTGTCTCGGGGATGACAATGGCGCCCATATCCTTGACGGACGGTCACGAATCTAGTGTACTGATTGCAACCGGTTGCAGCCAATGGCGTGCAACTTGCCCATGGTGATCATGCCCAACAAACCTGTCCGGACCATAGCCGATATCGCCCAACTGGCTGGCGTCTCCAAGGCGATTGTCTCGCGAGCGATGAACGACAGCCCCCTGGTCAGCCACGAGACCAAGACACGGATCCAAACCATCGCCCGCGAACACAACTACCGCGTGCATCAGATTGCCCGCAGTCTGAGCCTGCGGCGAAGTCAGACCGTCGCCTTTGTGATGCCCGTCGAGGAGAGCGGGTCCCTGGTCAACAACCCTTTCCGGCGGGAGGTTCTGGGAGCGATCGCCACCGCCTTGAGCGCCTACAGGTACGATATGCTGATCGTCCAAACCAAAGCGGGCGATCTGGAGTGGCCACACCGGTACCTCGATTCGGGCCGAGCCGACGGCTTTATCCTGCTCACCTGTGCACGGTGCTGTGACTATATCCGCCTGCTGATCGAGCGGCAGGCCCCGTTCGTCGTGTGGGGGACGCCGCTGCCCGACCATCGCTACTCCACTGTGAGTGGCGACAATGTGATGGGGGGACGCCTGGCGACCGAACACCTGATCGCATCGGGGCGCCGGCGGATCGGCTTTCTGGGCGGAATACCGGGCCAGCAGGAAACGCAGAAACGCCACCAAGGGTATGCCGACGCTCTGCAGGCCGCCGGCCGGGCGATAGATCCGGCCTTGGTGACCTATGGGGATTATACCAGCGCGTCAGGAGCGGAAGGGATGCTCCATCTTCTCAATCAAGCCCCCGATCTGGATGGGGTGCTCGTCAACAGCGACCTGATGGCCATCGCGGCGATGAGCATCCTTCAGAAGAAAGGATACCGCATCCCCGAGGACGTGGCCGTGGTGGGATACGACGACATCTTTTTGGCCGCTCACTGCACCCCACCTCTGACGACGGTGCGGCAGGATATCGAACGCATCGGCGGGCTGCTGGTCGAGACGCTGATGCAGAATCTAGAGACCGGCGCCATCGCCAACGTGACCATGCCGGCCGAGCTGGTGGTTCGTCAGTCGAGCGGGTTCGCCATCTGAGACTGTTTTTTTTCACCCATAATGCAACCGGTTACAAGAGATCACTAGTGTTAGGCAGATGATCCACACACTTTTGGAGGGGTAATGATGATGACAAAAGGTACCAATGGTGACAAATCGTTTCCTCAGTCGCGGAGGGTTTGCAGAGGCAGATTTCTGATGATCGTGACCACCAGCCTGCTGATCGCGTCCTGCGCCGGGCAGCAGGCTGGCCCACCCGACGAACCGACAGCTACCCCCCAACCGCCGGCCACAGCGACGCTGTCGCCTGAGGACGTCGAGGCACTGGGACAGCAGCTGATCGAAGCAGTAAAGGACGATGACGCCGCCGCAGTAGAGACCCTGCTGAACGCCGGTGCCGACGTGAATGCAACCGACGATATTGGCCGGACGAGCTTGATACTGGCATCAGGACGGGGCAACGCCGAGGTCACGCAACTGCTCGTCGAGGCAGATGCCGACCTCGAGGCCAAGACAGACGAAGGGCATACTGCTCTCGAGTTCGCGGTGATCAACGGGCATCCCGAGATCATCCAGGCGCTCATCCAGGCTGGCGTTGACTTGACAACCAAGCGCTGCTACTATCTGCGTGGGGCCTTTCCCCGCTGGCACGAAGAGAGCTGGTTGGTAACAGCCGCCATCGAAGGAAACGCCCAGATCGTCCAAGTGCTCGTCGATGCAGGTATGGACAGAGACTGGGTAGACGAAGCAGGACGTTCGGCTGCCGCTCACGCCGCCTTTGGTGGCCACACCGAGAGCCTCGGCATCCTGATCGAAGCAGGTGCCGATCTGGACCAAGTCGATTTCCACGGCTTTACGGCCCTGGACTGGGCGATCCGCCAGGACTACCAGGACGCGGTCGAGATGCTGCAGGCCGCCGGCGGACGGACCAAGAGCGATATCGAGACCTCCGGACAGCAGGTCATCGTCCCAGAGATCCGACCTGTTGACTACCCCTAATAGCATCTATCCCTGCGCAGCGTGCTCCCAGGCGGCAGGAACAACACCCCCATCGCGCCAAGCGGGCCGCGCATAGGGTCATTCGATCATGGCATGATTCGATCCGGGAGAAGAGATGAAGGACAGAGACGCGATTCGCCAAGCCGCCCTCGACTATATCGAAGGATGGTATCAAGGGGATGCTGCCAGGATGGACCGGGCGCTGCACGCCAAGCTGGCCAAAAGGAGATTAGCGCCCGGTGGAAAAGTGTGGGCGGTCAGCAAGGACTGGATGGTCGAAGCAACAGGGAACGGAAGGGGAAGGATAGAACACCCAGAAGAAGGAATGCGACAAGTGACCATCCTAGATGTGACAGACAGAATGGGCAGTGTCAAGATCGTGTCAGACGAGTTCGTTGACTACCTGCATCTGGTCAATGACGCTGGAAAATGGGTGATCGTCAACGCTCTGTGGGATTACAAGATGTGAGCTAGTCTGACGGGTTCAGGTTCTGGCAAAGGGACCCGGCCCGCACAGGGATAGCTTGGCGTTCCCAGTCTCACTGTTCGGCCAGCGGCAGCCACACGATCACCTGGGTTCCCTCGCCCGCCCGGCTCGCAATCTCGATCTCGCCGTCGTGCTGCTTGACGATCTCTCGAACGATCGACAACCCTAGCCCAATACCAGAGTCCTTAGTGCTGAACAGGGGATCAAAGATGTGAGGCATGACGTCCGGCGGAATACCGACGCCGGTATCTGCGATCACCAGCTTGAGCCGGCCCGCTTCGACTGATGACCCTACGACCACAGCCCGCGGCTGATCACGCGGCTGTGACAATCCTACCATCGCTTGCCAAGCATTGTCAACCAGGTTGACGATCACACGCCGGAACCGTTCCACATCCAGCGGTATCTCGGCCCCCGAGGCCAAGTTTCGGGACAGGACGATCCTCTCGGGCAGCATCTGTTCGTCCAGCACCTGGTTCAGCCAGCCGTCGAAACGAACGAGCTTGAACTGCAAACTGGGCATCCGCGTGTAGTCGAGGAGTTCCGCGATGATGCTGTCGCAGCGGGTGATGTTCCGCTGGATCCGATCCAGAGCGAGTTTGACGCCCAGCTTCTTGCCCCGCGTCTTGCGCTCGACGGTCGCAGCAGAGATGCGGATGGTGGCCAACGGATTGCGGATCTCGTGACTGACGGTGGCGGCCACCTGGCCCAGGGTCGCTAGCCGCTCCTGGTGCAAGAACTCCTCCTGAGCCACTTTTAGGTCATCGTAGGCTTCTTCCAGCGCCGCCTCCGCCTCCTCTCGCGCCCGCAGCAGCAGCACACCCCACAGCGCGCCGCTGATCTGTCTCCGCAGCACATCGCAAGCCTCATGGCCCGGTGGCTGAACGCGAAAGAGTGCATACCCAAACTGATGGTCGCGCACGTACAGCGGCTCGACGATCAGGCTGTGCCGTTGCTCCGGGATCAGGCCATCGGGCAGGAGCCGACGTGAAGGGAACCGCTGCTCCTCGAGCCGTGACTCGAGCCGCTTCTCCCCATCATACGCCAGCAGCAGCCGGGACCACTCGCCAGGCGCCTCGGGATCCTCGAACATCACGATATAAAAGCACGAGATACCCGACCGGGGCACCTGCCGGGTCATTTCGTCCAGCAGCTCTTTCATATCAAAGGTAGTGCTCAGGGCATACTCGATATCCGACAGCGCCTGGGTCTGCCTCGCATTCTGCATCGTCTCAAGTCCGCGGGACCGCCGCGTCCTGTCGCTGACGAACACACCGGCTCGGCTCAAGAGCTCCACCACCCGGACGGCGTCGTCGCGGTTCAGGTAGGGAAGCACATGATCGTGCAGCACCGATAGGACGTCCTGCCAGGCAGTGAGATCGCGACCAGACGCCGCCACCCGGCAGAGCGCATCCTCCAGCGCCAAGATAAAGGTCCCCTCGGGCGCCGTGCCGGCGATCTCGCCGACGAATCCATCCCAGAGTGATCCGACAAACTCGACGCCAATCGGACCGACAGCCATCTCCGCGGCCCGCGTCAACGGGGGCAAGACGTCCTCCCGCCGGTCGGTGATGTGGCGCTGGTGATCGGTCCCCGCCTCGAGGCTCGCGGACAACCTGGCGCTTTGTGGCATACAGCCGCACGATCGGCGGACGACGAATTCCGATGGCAAGACGGTACACTGCGGCACATCCTGCCCGCGCATCTGGGCAACCAGCACCTCTACTGCCTGCGCGCCCAACTGGTAGAGCGGGTTTCTCACCGTCGTCAGGGGTGGCAGCAAGTGCCTGGCCTCCTCGATATCGTCGAAACCGATCAGGGCCACGTCATCGGGCACGCGGACTCCGTGGGCCTGCAGGGTCTTGAGAGCTCCGAGCGCCATGCCATCGTTCGCCGCCACCAGCGCTTGATACCCCACACCGGGAGATAACCCACGCTCCTCAAAGACGTGCACCGCCTGCTTCCCCGAATCCCGGCCAAAATCACCACGCACCACCAGGTTGGGATCGAGCGGTATACCGTGCTCAGCCAGCACGTCGACATAGGTCTGATATCGCAGTCCCGCCTCCGAGTGTCCTGCGGGGCCTTGAACAAAGGCGATGCGGTTGATCGCGTGCGTTTCGATCAGATGTGCCACCGCGCTGCGTATGCCGTGAGCATTATCGGCAATCACGCTGGGAACATCCCGCAGCTTCTGGCCAATACTGACCATCGGGAGCGGACGATACTGATTGTAGAACGCCTCAAACTCCTCCGGCGAGATCTCGGCCGCCAACGCAGCGCTGACCATGATCAACCCATCGAGATTCTCCTCGGTGATCAGTCGGTAAAGGATGTTCCGTTGTCCGACGAACCGATCGTGAAACTGGATGGGGGCACTGGGAAACCCGATCAGGTTCACACCGTGCTTGATCGCCACATCGCCGGCCCCGATCCACTGGACCGCAAAGACCTGGTCCTGTATCCACGGAGACAGGTAGCCGATGGTCAGCCGGCCCTTCTGACCATCACGATGCTTGCGTTTGCCTGCTGACCGTTTGCTCATCACCCTGCTCCATCCAGTCGATCGTCGTGCCGTTCACGGATTGCAGGACCCCAAGCACACCCGGAAGATCTAGGATCCCGGATCCTCCGGGTGTGGCAGCGGCAGCCACACGGCCACCTGGGTCCCCGCACCCTCCTGGCTGGTGATCTCGATCTCACCGTTATGCTGCTTGACGATCTCTCGAACCACCGACAGCCCCAGCCCGATACCAAAGCTCTTGGTACTGAACAGGGGATCAAAGATCTTGGCCATGACGTTGGGCGAGATGCCACACCCAACGTCCGCGATAACCAGTTTGAGCCGATCCGCGTCGGCGGACGACTGTACGGTCAGAACCCGGTCCCGGTCACTCGACTCGGGCAGTTCGGCCATCGCCTGCCATGCGTTGTCGACCAGGTTGATGATCAGCCGCCGGAACCGCTCCACATCCAGCGACATCTCGACCCCCGAGGCCAAATCCTGCGAGAGGAGGATTCCCTCGGGCAGCGTCTGCTCGTCCAGCACCTGGCCCAGCCAGTCGTCAAAGCGAACCGATTCGAACTGGAGCTCTGGTGCCCGGGTATAGTCGAGGAGTTCTGCGATGATGCTGTCGCAGCGGGTGATGTTGCGCTGGATGCGCTCCAGGGTGGGCTTGACACCCAGCTCCTGCCCTTGCGTCTTGCGCTCGACGGTCGCCACCGACATACGGATGGTGGCCAGCGGATTGCGGATCTCGTGGCTGACGGTGGCAGCCACCTTGCCCAGGGTCGCCAGCCGCTCTTGGTGCAAAAGCTCCTCCTGGGTCGCCTTTAGCTCTGTGTACGCCTTCCCCAGCGCGGCCTCTGCCTCCTCGCGGGCCCGCAGTAGCAGCACGCCCCACAGTGCGCCGCTGATCTGCCTCCGCAGCACCCGGCAGACCGCCTCCTGTGGAACCCGGGCCTCAAAGACCCCAATGCCCAACTGATGATCGCGGACGTAGAGCAGCTCAGCCACCAGGCTGTACCGCCGATCCTCCAGCAGCCCGGCAGGCAACAGCTGCCAGGATGGGAACCGCCGCCGCCGGGCCCGCGTCTCGATTCGCTCCTGCCCCTCACAGGCCAGGAGCAGCTCGGACCACGTCGTCGGCACTTGGGGATCCTCGAACATCACGATATAGTAGCTCGAGATGCCCGATAGAGGTATGAACTCGGCTGCCGCGTCGAGCAGCTCTTTCATGTCAAACGTGGCACTCAGGGCATATTCGATATCCGACAGCGTCTGGGTCTGCCTTGCCTCCCGGATAACACGATACCCGTGGAACCGCTGCACGACGTCGCTGACCAACCCACGGGCCCGGCTCAAGAGTTCGACTACAAAGATGGCGTTGTCGCAATTCAGATAGGGGAGCACCTGATCGTGCAGCACCGACAGGATGTCCTGCCAGACAAAGGGATCGAGATCAGCAGCTGCCGTCTGGTGCAGCATCTCTTCCAGAACCGCGAAAAAGGCACCCTCGGAGGGCCGGCCTTCGATCGCCTCAATGAACCCATCCCAGAGCGCCTCGACAGATTCAACCCCGGAGGGGCCAACGAGATTGTCCACAGCCTCGGTCAGCGCGGGCAGGACGCTCCCTCGCCGGTCAGCGAGAGAGGATTGATCGTCAGCCGGAGGCGGGCTCGCCAGCTGAGCCACAGATTGTACTATCCTGGGCATACAGCCGCACGATCGGCGGACGACCAAATCCGACGGCAGGACCTCACAGTCGGGCACGTCCTGCCCTTCGATCAATGCGATCAGCATCTCTGCCGCCCGGGTGCCCAGCTGGTGGAGCGGATTACGCACCGTCGTCAAGGGCGGCAGCACACATCTGGATTCCTCCCGATCGTCAAAGCCCACCAAGGCGACGTCGTTCGGCACGCGAATCCCACGGGCCTGCAGCGCCTCCAGCGCGCCAAAGGCCATGTCGTCATTCGCGGCCAAGATCGCCTCGAGCCCCACGCCCGGCACCAGCCCGCGCTCTTCCAGCAGCATCCGTATCGCACCCACTCCTGTCTCTCGGGCAAAGTCACCGGGCACCACCAGGTTGGGGTCGAAGGATATCCCATGCTCGGCCAGCATGTCGGTATAAACCCGGTACCGCTGTTCCGCCTCCAGGTGTCCCTCGGGCCCCCGGATGAAGGCGACGCGCCTGAACC
>Ga0272444_10002969_pt1 | contig 15496 bp, 13 predicted proteins | sample SSMForm13_FD_201033 | JGI IMG/M metagenome (GOLD analysis project Ga0272444, IMG submission 201033) | Marine sediment archaeal communities from Little Sippewissett salt marsh, Falmouth, MA, United States - SSM-Form-13 | ecosystem: Environmental > Aquatic > Marine > Wetlands > Sediment ...
ACCAATCCCATATCCGTCAGGCACACCACCCGGTTTCGGAACCTCCGATCATCCATGGAGGAAAGCAGCCGATAGAGCATGGTCTCCGTGCCCCCCACATCCAGGGAGGTGATGAGATGCAAGATCTCGATGGGACCGTCCGTTCTCATGAAATCACGCCGTTCGGGCCGTGCCTTCGAGAATCTCGCCCATAAGGGCGCTTTTTACCCTTTGCCCGGCCGCCCCGTCCGGGTTGCCCACCCACTTGTCCAGGAGATCCTCCATTTCCGGGTCCAATGACTCACTGGGGACATTGTTCTTCGTCATGATCGCTGAAAGCCGCTCCAACAGATCCTCTGAAGAATGCGCATAGGTCACGGCTCGCCCCATGTCCACGATGTAAGGCTGCATCCTGTCATCCAAGGCCTCGGCAAACCGGGGCACCACCACAGGGATGCCGGCCGCCAGTGCCTCGAACAGGGCGGTTGTATTGAAACCCACCACCACTCCGGATCCCACAATCAGCTCAAACGGATCCCCGCCCATCACGACCTTCAGATTGGGTAGGGACGGCTCATGACGACGCAGGACCTCATACACCGGCGAGTCCTTAGGAGGCTTCCTCTTCGCCTTGATCATGACGCGCACATCCGGGTGTTCACGGGCGAAGCGCACGATGGCGTCGTGGCACATCGCTGTCAGCTCGGTCCAGGAAAGTGCGCCGATGTCCCGGCCGAGGGCCTCAAAACCCTCCAGGAAACCGCCCTCCTTGGCCCTGGGCACCCTGGGGAGGCCGGTCCCGGCGTCAAAGGTAAAAAAGAGGACCTGCTTGCGCTCGGCATGCCCCTCCCGCTCTGCGGCGGCCGTTTCCCGGCGCCACCGATGCATCCTGTCCAAGCGGGGCATCCCGGTCACCAGCACACGCTCACGCGCGACCGCGCCGGTTTCCACCTGGAGATCCCGTTCAATCGTATTGTACACCAGGACCTTTCTGCCGAAGAACCCGCCTCTCTTCTCGCGGTAGAGGCGCTGGAAAAACGCCACCTTGCCCGGGTTTTTCAGGTTCTCCTTGTGGAGCACGATGAACGGGGTGCCTCTTTGCTCCAGGACGGCGGCCAGCTCCCTTTCGGCATAGTATGCAAAGTTCGCCGAGAGCACGACATCGGCTTGAATCCGGGCCTGAACACGCGTCCAGAAAGGGTCGAGAAAAGCGCGGTACTGCTTCTTGGCCTCCATGACCTCGGGTTTTCGGGACACATAGTTGGAGTCGTTGACCTCGGAGGGCAAAAAGACCGAGGCCAGGGCCTTTAAGGCCTTGTTTCGCACCATGTTCAGGCCGTAGATATCAAAACGGCCGTCGCCCGCCAGGCTCGATACCACGTCTTCAAAAAGCCCTTCCTTGCTCAAGACAAGCACCCGAATCCTGTCTCGTCCCTCTGCCTTCACCACCCGGACCAGCGCGCGGCAAAAGAGGCATGCCGCCAGGCCCGGCCGGTTGAAGCGGGCGCACAGCCTCAGGGCATGCCACCAGAGCCTGCGGCCGTACGGTCCAGGCCCTGCGGGACCTTTCAGACCGCCGTCCCCTCCCGGGAAGGGTCCGGAACGCGTTTCAAGACGGTGTCCGGCCTCCCTGCGCATCTTCATCGGGGGAACGCTCTTTCCCATTCAGGCAGCACGTTTTTCACGTCGTTCTCATTCAGGCGCATGAATTGATAAGGGGCCTGTCCCATCCTGTTCCACCCGCCGTCCAGGGCGAGACCCATGGTGAACCCGTACCGCCTGCAAAACCCTTTGGGGTCTTTTGGAAGGGCCCAGGCCCTGCCATTGGGGTAGCTCACCCATCGCTGCTCCACGCCGGTCACCCGCTCGATGGCCTCTTTGCTCTTTCCGATCTCGTGGTCCAGTTCGCTTTCACTCAGTCTGGAAAAAGGAATGTGACTGTGGCCGTGATTTCCCACCACATGGCCGGCATGGGCCAGCTCGCGGATTTCCCGCTCCCCCAGGTAAAACCGGGTGCAGAACGCCTCCTCCTCTATGTCACGGCCCCTCAGCATCTCGGTCGCAACGCCGTCCGCCACATCATTGGGGATCAGGAAGTTGATCAGATACTTGAGCGACGCATCCTCAGGGGTATCGTAGACATAGGTCTCGAGCGCGGCCTGCCGGGCTGCGTCGTCCCACGCCGAAGCGATCCATTTTTCGGGGACCAGGCCCATGAACTCCTCACGAAACCTGCCGGGTTCCGTGGTGGCCCGAAGCCAATGGATCTTGTGGACCATCAGGGCCTTTTTCTCCACAAGGGGTCTTGATGAAACAGCGAACGCCGCCTTCACGCCCATGGGCTCCAGGACCTCACGGGCCACCCTGCCGTGGTCAGCCAGCCCGTCGTCAAACGTCAAAAACACTCCGGGCCCGGGAAAGACCTCCTTTCCCAGCGCAAAGGCCTCCACCTGTGCCGGGGTGGGGATGGGAAACCGCTTCGCGAACCATTCCACCTGTTCCCTGAAGACCTTGGGATCCACCGGATAGATCCCCGGATAAGGGTAGTTGTCCCGCCTCTGAACGTAGTGATAGTTCACCACGAGCAATCCTGCAACCTGATTGTCCGTCATGCTCTCTCCACAGACCTTTCCATGGTCCTGTCCGGATGATTGCCCCATCAGGCCTCATCCCGCCGGAACAGGCGGACCTCCCTCTCCTTCCCCTCCGGCCCCACCCAGCTCTGCGAATTCAGAAGCTCGGCCTCCAATGAAAACCCCAGGGGGCCTTCACAAAGCGCATACTCCCAGGGAAGCTCCTGCAACGGCCCTCCCAGCTCAGAAGCTCCCCCATGGGTCGTATTCGTGTCTCCCGTAAAAAGCACGCCTTTTTTTCCGTCCGCGAACCGGCGGGGAAGATCCCGGGCCGGTCGCACCTCTCCATTCGGGGTGGCTGCTTCCAGAGGGAACAGGTCAAATCGGGTGGCCCCCAAGGCCAGCAGGAGGTGCTCCACAGGACTTCTCGCATCGTGTGGATACCATCCCAGCACCCATGAGGCGCCGGCCGCAAGGGCCTCATAGGCCACAAAGGCAGCGCTGCAGCCGACTTCCAAAACCGGCCTTCCCTCCACACTGCACCCTGCACCGTGAAGGATCCGGCGGTATATCTCCCATACCGGGTCCCTCCCCTTGCCGGTTTCCTCAATGTCGAATCGCACCTGGGGTCCTGCCTCCCGAAGCACCTGCTCGACCACACGGTCCTCGTTTCGAAAAAGGAACCCCTGAAAATCCACGTACAAGGGGCGGCCGTCGGCTCGCCTCAGGCGCAAGTTGGCGTTGCAGTCCGGGGGCATGAGGTCCTCGATGATATCCACGCGGGCATGCGCGGTGGTGAGGTCGCCTGCATCGAGGACCGGCTCCAAACGGTCCATGAAGGTGCGGTAATCCTCCTCCGTCACCTTGCCGTCCACATGTTCCACCACGTAGCAGGTCAGGGTGCGGTCTTCGCAGGTCAGACCGATGATGTCATGGATACGAATGCCCAGGCCATTCCAATAGAGGTAATTGGCGATCCGGATCAATGCAACGGGCGAAGGGGTGAGGGACCTCATGATCGCCAACCCCGGACCGGGATGCTGGCGATGCTTGGTGTACCTGGCCTTGTCCGGCCCCTCCAGGTTCTTCAGGACCTTGAGGCCCACGCCCGGCGGATACTCTTTCTCCAAAAAACCCAAGCAGGAGTCCATGGCCTCCTGCGGGGGGATATACAGGGTCCACCCCCCCTCAAGAAACCGCAGACCTCGGCTGTTCAACCATTTGCGAAAACAGTCCAGCGACCTGGCGTCGGCGGATACCGACTGGTACAGAATGCGCTGCCTGGACAGGGCCCTGCTCCATCGGGAGGATGTGATCCTGGCCTTCAGCTTTCCTGAGAGCACAGCGTGAACAAGGTAGTAGATCTCTCCAAGCGGGCCGTATACCGTGAGCAAGACCTTGTAGAGCAAGGGATACGGTTCTGCCCGTTTTTGAATCCTTCGAATCAGGTCCATCCACCCGAAAACCACTACAGCACGGCCTTTGAAATGACAAAACAGGAAGAGGTCTTGGGGAACGGATACACCCGGACCTTCTCGAACCTGCCCGTAGCCCTCTGCAGACTCTCAACGGCGTCCTCCACCTCGAACGGCTCCAGCCCGGGGAATTTCTCTCTCATGTAGTCACGCAGCCACTTCCTCCCCTTCCACCCGTGAAGGATGGATCGCTTCACGGAAACAGCCCGCGCCCTCATCCTGGACACCAGCCCGTGCAGACCGACCTGCATGCCCTCCTCCAACAGTTCCGGGTGCGCGGCCAGGATCTCTTGAAGCCGGGCCACCACATGATCGCATGCCGTCACGCCTTCCAGACCGGAAATGTATTGCCCCACTACGTCCCGGCATTCCCCGCGGTCCGGCACCAGGCCCTCGAATCCGGTGTCCTTCCACACGCAGGTGTCTATCATGGATATCAGCTCATCCGTGCTGGAGGCCGTGGGACAGATCGCATTGGGTAAAAAAGAGTCAAACGTCTCGGAGACAATGGGCCTGTACGCAATGACCGGCTCCTCCATGACAAAGGCCTCAACCCCTGTTGTGCAGCTGTTGTGGATCATGACCTCGGAGGCCATGATCCAGGGGATCACGTTGCCTTCGCGAACGACGCGCACGTTGGGAAACGGCCGTGTCTCCTGCTTCCAGGAGTCCAGACTCTCTGAAGGGTGCGGGCGGACAATGACCGCAAAGCCGGGGAAGGCCTGGCTCACCTTTCCGATCATCTCCACGAACCGATGAAACATCTCGCCGAGGTAATCCGCCCACTTCACCAGAAACCGCTCATGGGATGCGTCCTGGATGCGACCGGCCTCCTTGAGGTTTCGGATGACAAAGTCCCTTCCATTGTAATGATTATACCGGGTGAAATTGGTGTTGATGAGGATGAACGCCCCGTATCGCCGCCTCAGCTCCTCCTTCTCCTGCTCGAAAATTTCCCGGTACGGGGATAGGAGCAGGTCAAAGCGCGGGTTCCCCGTACAGACAATCTTTTCAGGCTCTGCGACAAGCTTCTGCCTAATCAGCTCGGCATGACTCGAACCCCATGCAAAGAAGGCGTCCACCATGCCGAAGGCCGTCCTGGAGATCCTCTCCCTCAGATAGGTCTCAGGGACTCGGAAGGACAGCCCCTCCTCACACCAGGCCACCACACGGTTTCCGAGCTTGCGGTTTCGTCTGAAGTTTCCGATCTTGGTTCGAACAATGCTCTTGTCGATGTAAATTCCCCTGGGGAGGTAACTCAGGTACCTGAGGAGCTCATTCTGGTCCCCCACCACGACGTGAAAACCGGCTTCTGCGGCCACACACCCCAGAAGGGTCTTGGCCAGGAACTCGCGTGCCTTGGTCTCGATAGGCAGGAGGACATAGGGTCCAACGGGCGCGCGATCCGTTTCGCTCACCATTCCTACTCCCTCTCAGCCCGGTGCGCCATGGAGTGGAGATCCCGGGCCAGCCCGAGGGCCTCCGCATCCGTCACCCTGACCTGGTTGTCGCCTATGGGCAGGGCGACCCAGCCCGCCGGATCCCAGTCCGTCTGCTCACCGCACCGGCCGATGACCGCCAATGCGGGATCCATCACGTAATAATCGTCTCCTGCGAGCTGCTGGCGCTGGTATATCCCCGCACCCTCTTTACTGAAGTGCGTCAGCCCGCCGTTTTTCGACAAACAAACGATCTTTTTGGGATGATGGTGGTTTCTCACGCGGCTCACCGCTATAACACCGAGTCGGCCGCGTTCTTCGGGGTCCAGCAAAAGAAAGCTCCGCACGGCCGCATGGATCTCGTCCCCACCGATCAGGGGTCGCAGAGGGTCCAGGACCAGGATGTGGCAGCGACCGTCCCGGGCCTCGTAACGAGATGCGGCAACAGCGCGGACCAGAGCGCGAACTCCCTCCAGAGGGGCCTCATCCTTTCCAGGCCCGGGAGCGGGTACATCCGCTTCCATGAAGGAGACGCACGAACCGGAAGGGATTTCTCGAAGCCTGTCGAGGCCTTTCCCGGCAACAAGGATACGGTGGACCCCTGTCACCGTAGCTGTGAGCTTATCCATTGCGAGCTCCAGAAGGGTCCTGCCCCCGATTCGCCAGGAGACCGCGATCTCCGCCTCATCATCCCGTACCGGGACAACTGCGATCATTCCGCTTTTGCTCAAGGGATCACCCCCGGTCTATTCCCATGGCTCCGGCTCGAGCTCCCCGGCACAGTGTTCGATAGAGAGCAGATCGAACATGCTGTCGATGCTCACCAGGGGTCTATCCAGGACATAGGGAACGACGCGGCCTTCATTGAGGGTCAGGGCGTCGATCTTATCCGGGTCGAGGACAATGGCGGCGCCGTTTCTGTAATAAAGGTCCGTCCCATCATCGAAAGGGTAGGGTGCCGCCCCGACGCGCAAGAGGCCGTTGGAATCGCGCTCGAGCCTCCGCATGCGTCCGGGCTTGAAAGCACGAGGCACCGGGCTCACTGCATGCACGGCCGCTGTTTGCGGATCATCCTTTCGGGCCTCCTTGAAGAGCGATATGGCCTTGCGGACATGGGCCGACCTTCGCATGGGCGAGGTAGGCTGAAGCAGGACCAGGCCGTCGCATGGCTCTTTGACGTTTTCCCGAAACCACCCCAGCGCGTGCCTCAGAACCTTCACCATGGGCACTTCCCCCCCCGAAAGCTCAGGGGGACGCAGAAAGGGGACGCTCGCCCCGGCCTTTTCCGCCTCGCGGGCAATGGCTTCATCATCGGTGGACACGAAAATCCAGCGGATCTCCTCTATCCGCATTGCAATCCGCACTGCACGGGCTACCAGGCTGATCCCCCGGAGCCTTTTCAAGTTCTTTCCAGGAAGCCCCGAGCTGCCGCCCCGTGCGGGAATCACAGCCAGGAAGCGCGAGTCATTGCCCATGACCCGGTTCTCCAGCCCCCTCTTCGGGGTGGTCAGCGATCCGGCTCAACGTCTCTTCCATCATCTCTTCCATGAGCGGAAGAAGCCCCCGGGCTTCCACGGCTTCACGCAGCCGGTCCAGGTCTTCGGAGACGAGAACCTTCCGCCATATCCCGACCCGGCTTTGGGTCAACGGCTTTCCAAGTCGTTTGAGCGTGGTGCTGGCCTTGCCCGTAATCTCAAGGACCTTTTGGTACTCAGGAGGTCTTCCCTGGAAATCACTCACCGAATCCTCCCAGTCCTCCCCCACAAACGTTAAGAGTCTCTTCATCGTGGTCCCCGGGTGCAGGACCAGGTCTTCGTACCGTACCTCCGTAAACGAGGCCTCGTGCTTCGCCGCTTCGGACTCCTTGAAATCCCTCACCGCTCCGAAAAACCGGCACCAGAGGTTCGAAAATGTCTCGATATCATCCCACTTGCGTGCTTGTCTCAGGGAAGCCAGCACGTCCCTGGGGTCTCGAATGACATGGATCACCGAAGCGGACGGCCAGAATTCATAGATCCGTTTCAGATGGAGAATGTTTCCCGGCGTCTTCTCCACCCAGCGGGCCTTGCCCTGCTTGGCGGCGACCTCCCCCATGAAGCCGTTCAAAAACTCTTCGGCGCTTCCACTTTGCTCCACAATGCGTTCAACCGTCTGCTCGTCCAGATCGAAAAAACGTCTCAGGCGTTCGATATCCTTCTCAAGCCTGGGCTCAGGCTCCCCCCACGGCAGATCGAACCAGTACGTCTCGAGTCCACCGGCGATTCTGGAATGCTGCGCGATCATGGCCCTCAAAAGGGATGTCCCGGACTTGAACAGCCCGCCCACAAAGATCGGGGATGAATTCTTCTCACCCTGTATCATCAGTCCGTCTCCTCAGAATCGCGGGAAGCCCTCTTGCGGCCTTCCCTTTCGAGCAGGAACTCGGCGAGCTCCAGATCAAAGGGCTCATCGATGTTCACCAGGGGGCGGTGGATGACCACGGCTGCGCAGTTCTCCTCGATGATCCGCCCCCTTTCTACGACGGTCTCGCGTCGAACCGCATAGCAGACCCCGTTTCTGTAATAGAACGTCTCGGGTATGTTCTGCCTCGTGCTGAACCGTGCGCCGTCCTGAAGGAAAAACCCGATTCGACCCTGTTGATCCACGGTGAGGCACTTGTGAGGAGTGAAATGGGCCGGGGCCACGCTCACCGTGGCGGCCGCCGGATGCCCTCCTTCCACCAGCATGGCGACCGTACGCTCCACGTCCTCCACACGCCTCAAGGGGCTGGTGGGCTCCAGCAGGATCGAGAGGTCAAACCCGAGGCCATAGTGATCCTCAGCGGCCAGCCAGGCATGCCGCCACATGTCCACAGACGAAGCGAGGTCCCCTGCCAGGGCCTCCGGCCTCATGAACGGCACATCCAGCCCGTGAGCCCGGCCCTCCCGGGCGATGTCCTCATCATCCGTGGAGAGCACGGACCGGTCCGCCCATGAAAGGGCCCTTGCCACGGCGGCCGCTCTCGCCACCAGGCTCCGTCCACCCACACGGCAAATGTTTTTCCGAGGAATGGATTTGCTCCCGCCGCGTGCCGGGACCACAACCAGGACCCTCAACCCCTGATACGCCATAGGCCCTCTCTTAGATCCGGACGGGGACGAATTGGCCGGTCTCCGAGCTTTTCCTTGCAGCCTCGAGCACGGACAGCACCTTGACGCCGTCCTGAATAGAGCACGTCATGACCGTACCTCCGTTCAGTACGTCCACGAACTCCCGATCCGCGGCCAGGAACATCTCGTTTCTCTCGCAATCGAACTCAAAACGTTCCCACTCCTCCTCCATCTTGCGGCCTACGGCCACGGCGTTGGGATCCGCAGTCCAGAGGATGGTCCCGTGCTCGCCCACGAAACGAATGGACTTCCGGTGAGGCCTGCCGTACAGATCCAGATGCACGTTTACCCGCAGGCCGTCCGGGTAGGTGATCAGCATCTCCACGTTGTCGTCCGTCTCGATCTCCAGGTCGCTGATCTTCTCGATGGTGGCCACCAGGCGCTCGGGTTTTCCGAGAAACCACAGCATCAGGTCCACCCAGTGACTCTCATCGAGGAGCGCGCCTCCGCCCAGCTGCCTGCTGGACATGAAAAAATCCTTGTAATCCTCCCAGGGATGCCAGTCGGCCAGGTGCGCGGACATGACGAACTCCACATGCCGGAGCTTGCCGACAGCCTGACTGTTGAGCAGATCCCATACCTTCTCAAGGGGTGGCCACCATCGCCAGGTGTAGGTCAGGAGGAGAGGGACACCGGTCCGGTTCACCGCCTCTTCCAGCTTGCGGGCATCGGCCTCGCTCGGACACACGGGCTTTTCCATGAGCACGGGAAGCCCGCGCTCGAGGGAGGCGATCCCCTGCTCCACATGGAAAGCCGGAGGGGACGTCACGACCACACCGTGGATGTCCTCACTCGCGGAAAACGCCTCTTCCATGGATCCGTAGCCGCCCGAGATCTCCACCTGTTCCGCCGCCTCCTGCACGCGGTCCGGTCGTGGGTCCATACAAGATATCCGACAGCCCAGGGATGCCAGGTTGCTTGCGTGTCGCTTTCCGGCGCTGCCTGCACCCAGCACCAGCACGTGTTTCCTGTTCCTCATCGAAGCCTCCTTTCACGAATGATTCAGCGCTCACCTGACCCCCCTCACCATCTCCATGTAGGCCTGAGGTTCAAAGAACGCTTCCAGAAAAAGCGGGCCTTCGGAAGGATTCCAGTCCCTGAGTGCGGAAACAAGCCCGTCCTCATCCCTGACCTCCATCGCAGGGATTTCCAATCCCTCCACGACCTTGCGCCAGGAGGGACGTTCAACGATCACAGGCTTTTCCGTGAGCCCCTCTGAAAACGTCCGCCCGCGCAAAGAACCCATGTAAGCGTCGCTCAAGAGCACGGTGAGGAGCGGCAGCCTATGTGCGGCGGCCAGCTTGAGGTCCGCAATGAACATGCCGATACCGCCGTCCCCTGAAAAGACCGCCGTAGGCCGGGTCTTGTCGTAAATCGCCGCCCCCAGGGCCAGGGGCAGCCCTGCGCCCATGTACCTTCCCTGCCCGGATGCCAGGTAGTTCTCCGGTCTCCGCACCCGCCAGACGTGTTCGCCCACCGTACAGAAGTTCCCCGTATCCAGCACCAGACGACATTTCCCGTCAAAGAAGGCTTCCACGGTGCGAAAGAGGCGAGCCGGCAGGAAGCCCTCGGAAAAGAGGCCGGAGTGAAGCCTCTCGAGGCATGTCTCGATCTCCTCCAAACCCCATGACTTCTCAACCAGTCCCTCCATCAGGCTCTCCATGAAATCGGGCGAACCTGCATGCGTGCATTCAAAGCCGAACCCGGAAAAACCTGCGGGATCCATGGGATCCAGGTTGATAGAGGGGCAGGGAAATCCTCTGACGGCAAGGACCTCATTATGACGCAGACCAATCCCCACGATGAGGTCTGCCTTGGGCAGCAGAACCGATTCGGGGACCCGTTCGCCGCCCGCCCCCGTGTAGACGCCGGCTGCTGAGGGCAGGATCTCGTCCATCACACCCTTTGAAGCCGCTGTGCTGAACACCGGCACGGAGAGTCGCGCCAGCTGATCCGTCAGGCCTTTTACGCGCAGGCCCAGGGTGCCTGTGATCAGGATGGGACGTCGTGAACGTCTCACCAGGCCAAGGATCTTCTCCTCCCCCTCCTCGTCCCGAGGTGTAGGTCCTGTTCGAGGAACCGCGCTTTCCTTCTCGACCCCCGGATCCGCGATCTCCAGATGGACGGGTCCGGGGACCTCCTCCGAGGCCCAAGACGACATCTCTGAAAACCCGGGGCCGTTTTTGGAGCAAAAGCGCCGCCCCTTGGCCACGGCCGTGAGCAGGCCCTTATGGTCCATTCGCTTGTGGGCCTTGGATTGGGGAACTTCGGGGAGATAGGCCTCGGACATGGACACCACGGGCAGACCTTCCAGGCGGCACACGGCAAGCCCAGGCACCATGTTGGCGAGGCCCGGGCCCTTGATGCTGATGCATGCGCCGGCCTGTCCGCTCAAGCGCCCCACGGCCCCGGCCATGATCGCCCCCGTTCCTTCGAAGTGGGTCCTGATAAAGGAAACGCCTTTGTGCTCCAACGCATCCAGGAGTGTAAGGCTGTCCCCGCTTCCCGGAATGCCGAACACCTGCCTTACCCCTTGCCCGGCGATTTGCTGTGCCAGCCTCTTCATATCCCAAGCGTCTCCACGATCTTTTCGGCCGTGCGGCGACATACGACGGCCACCGCGTCCGGGCTGTTTCCCCCGCAGTGAGGCGTAATGACCACATTGTCGTGCTCACGAGCATACTCAACCAGGGGGTGTGACTGGATGTCAGGCTCGCCATCCAGGACGTCCAACCCGGCCCCTCCGATGCGCCCGCTCCTCAGGCCGTCGAGCAGGGCGTTTTCATCGATGACAGCGCCTCGGGAGGTGTTCACGACAATGACTCCCGGCTTTGCCGACTCCAGAAGGTCCCGTGACAAGAGGGAGGTGGTTTCCTCGGATAAATGGACATGGACCGAGACGAAGTCGCTGGTCCTGACAAGGTCCTCCAGGTCGAGACGTAAAACGCCTTCAGGCAGGGTGTCCACGTGGGGATCATACGCCGCCACGTCCATCCCGAAAGCCTTTGCGTAACGGGCCATCCACGACCCGAGACGCCCGCACCCGATAAGGCCCAAACGCCTGTCCTTGAGCATGATTCCGGGAAACAGCTCCCGGTTCCACTGCCCCCCTTTCACATGGTCACAGGCCCCGGTGAGCCTCCTGGCACAGGCCATGAGAAGGGCCCAGGAAAGCTCGGCTGCAGGGGTCAACCCCAGAAGGACCTCCCGGTCCTCTCGAAGCGTCCTTACAGGGATGTCTCTGCGCTCCAGCTCGTCGCGTTCGATATGATCGGAGCCGGTGGTGGCGCACGCAATGATTCCAAGCTCAGGGGCCCTGCGGACCATCTCGTTGGTGATACGTACCTTCATGGAGGCGTCCAGCAGGGCGGCCGCCCCCTCGAGCGCCCTTTCGACGGCGTCTGGAGAGGCATCCACATGCTCGGCCTCGGCCTTCCCTGCCAGCGTCTCCTCCAGCGCCTTGAAGCCTACTTGGGAACCCAGATAAACAATCTTCATATTTCCAGCCCTCTCAAACCCCCCGTCACGAATAACAGAGCTTTTTCTGAATCTTGATGTCCGCTTCAGCGAGGATCTCGGCAATACGCCGCCCAGCCTGTCCATCTCCGAAAAGCAAGGACCGCTCGTAGGGCCCGTGCGTCATCTGCTCGTGGATCGCCCTCTCGATCTCTCCTGCGTCATGGGGTGCCTCCCTGACATTGCCGGCCCGTTCACGCCCGGCCTGCCTGGATCCGATATTGACTGTGGGCACGCCCAAAAAGGAGCCTTCACGCAGCCCAGAGCTCGAGTTCCCCACCAGACATTTCGCATTGCTGATCAAACGGGCATAATCCTCGGGGTTGAAATTTCGGTAAAAATGGATGTAGTCAGGCTGCCGCTTCTCCCTGTACGCCCTCAGTCCCTTTGAGATCTCGTCGGACCCGGCATCCACGTTCGGCCATAACCAGACTGTCTGCATCCCCGTGCTCTCCACCGCCTTCAGGGTTTCATTGATCTGCGCGAAACCCTGACCGTACTCGGTGGTCACGGGATGCTGCAGCACCACGATGTAGGGCTTCTCCGGGTCCAGCTCCGGCCCCACCCCCCGGTAGTACTTGAAAATGCCTTTCTTCATGGTCAGATCGATATCCGCAATGATATCAATGGCCGGACATCCCGTAAGGTGTACGCTCCGGGGGTCCTCTCCCATGCGAACCAGGTAGTCGGCTGAACGATCTGTGGCTGCAAAATGGATATGGGAAAGCTTGGTCACCGCATGCCTGACGCTCTCATCAATGGATCCCGTCACCTCACCGCCCTGTGTGTGGGCGAGGGGGATGTTCATATAGCTCGCCGCAACTGCCGTCGCCATGGTCTCGAAGCGATCGGCCACCGTGACGACGACATCCGGTTTCAGATTTTCGAACAACGTCGATATCTCAATGATGGCCAAGCCGGTGGATTTGGCCATGGTGGTCGGAGTCCCCCCTTCCACGATGGAGTAGAGTGATGCGTCGATACGGAACCCGTCGTCTTCAATGACCCTGTCCACCTGGCCGAAACGGTGGAGCAGGGCTGAAGCCCCCACCACGAGCTGCAGCTCGAGCGCAGAATGATCCTCTACGGCGCGAAGGACCGACTTGATGCGGCCGTAATTGGCCCTGCTGTTCACAACAATACAAACCTTTTTCGCTTTCATCTCATCACTCCAAGTCATCCCAGCAAAGAAGCCTGTCCGCAGGCACCGTCCTCTTGAGGACCCTGCCTTCAAGCCGATCGATTTCGGTCTCGGAAATTCCGGTCCCTGGTTTCTTGAGCGTCAGCATGTGGCGATCGAGGACGGTCCCGGAAGGAAGATCGCGTCGGGGTGCGACACTCTTTGAAAACATCCTGCGCATTTCCTCAAGCTCGTCAGCCATCCTGTCCTTGTCCACCGGGTTTGAGCGCATGGTGTGAAAAGAACGGCCCGCCTCGGCCAGAAAGGTCAGTTCATCGATGGTTACCGAGGCCTTTACGTCCGGGCCGAAAAGCCTGCGGTCAAATGTGACGTGAACCTCCAGGAGGTCTGCGTCTTGCGCCATGGCGTACAAACCGGGGAACACGGATCCCGAATGATCCGACAGACCAACGGGACAATGAAACCGTTCCCTCAGCTCATCCATCACATTGATTCCCATCGATTCCAGGGGCGTGGGATAGCAGCTGGTGCACTGAAATATCACGAAAGGGAGGCCCATGGACCGAATCCTCTCCACCCCCTCTTCGATCTCCGACATCCGGCTCATCCCGGTGCTGAGCAGGATCGTTCCCCCTCGTTCTCCCATGGCTTGCAGAAGGCCTTTGGATCCGAACTCACCCGAACCGATCTTCCACGCGCGAACACCCAGCTCCCAGAGCATCTCCACGGCCTCTACCGAAAAAGGAGAGCTCAGGAACACCAGCCCCCGATCCCGTGCATGCTCGGCAAGTCCTTTCCACTGCTCACGGGTGAACTCCATTCGCCTCCAGTAGGCATAGCGCGTCTCGTCCTGCTTGCTGAACCGGACGCGGAACGGTTCGTCGCGCGTGGACTCCTCCGATGCCATGTGCGTCTGAAACTTGATGGCATCGGCGCCGGATTCGGCCACGGCATCCACATAGGCGTGGGCGGTCCCAAGGGACCCGTCGTGCGCCTGAGCCACCTCCGCGATAACAAAGGGGCGCATCCCCGGCCCCACCTGCCTTTCACCAATGGACACAAGCGGAGCTTCTTTTTTATGCCTGGACGTCGGCTGCATAGGCTGCTCTCTCCACCTCCTCCACACCGCCCCCTTTGACCCTGAGGACCTTGTCCGCGGCCAGGACAAGGGCCGGCTGGTGGGAAATGGCCACAATCCCCATCCGGCCGAGCAGGTTCAGAAGGGTCTCGCAAATCGCCGCCTCCGTCGTTGGATCCAGCGATGTCGTCATCTCGTCGAGAATCAATAGCCTGGGGCGGTTGACCAGGGCCCTTGCCAGGGAAATCCGCTGTCGCTGGCCGCCGGAAAACCGGGCCCCGCCTTCCCCCACCTCGGTATCCAGCCCGTCACCGAGCGTGGACACAAAATCCCAGGCCCCGGCCTGGCGCAACGCATCCTCGGCCGCCTGCCTGGAAACGGATGGGTCTCCCAATGTTACATTGCTCAGGATTGTGTCGTGAAAAAGGAACATCTCCTGGGGCACATAACCAATCTGTTTCCGCCAGGCAAGGGTGTTCAACTTCTGAAGGGGAACGTCGTCCACGAGGACACTTCCCTGCTGAGGCGTAATCAACCCCGAAATCAGGTCGACAAGCGTGGTCTTGCCCACTCCGGACTCTCCGGTGATCGCCACCAGACTTCCCTGGGGGATCTCCAGAGACACATCCGTGAAAATTTCTTTTTCGCCGTGACGAAACGTCACGTGATCAAATCGAACGGCCCGCTCAAAAGAAGGGGTCATGAGACCGGTGACTTCCTCGCCTACGGACTGAACCTCATCCAGCCGTCCCTGAAAGGACCAGTATGCGCTCTCGAAGATCCCGAGATCCTGGTACTGCTTCTGTATGTTTCCTATGCGCGTCAGTATGCGGTAGAAAAGCACGGCAAGCATAAAAAAATCGGCCATGCCTTCCTTGCGATACGTGAAGGCAAGAAAAAGCCCCGTGCTCATCAGAACGACAATCAGCGGTTCCTGCAAGGCCTTGAGGAGCTCCTGGCTGAGCACCTTCTGGCGAAGCGCGCTTTTCAGCCTGATGGACTCGGCCTCCAGCAGAGGACCGAGCTGATCGACGCGTCCCATGGCCTTGATGGGCTTGATGCCCTTGAGCAGATCCGTCAACCGGAACAAAAGGACCTTGAAGGACTCGGTCTGTTTCCTCCCCGCACGTTTGGCCATGCTGATAA
>Ga0272444_10002972_pt1 | contig 15488 bp, 19 predicted proteins | sample SSMForm13_FD_201033 | JGI IMG/M metagenome (GOLD analysis project Ga0272444, IMG submission 201033) | Marine sediment archaeal communities from Little Sippewissett salt marsh, Falmouth, MA, United States - SSM-Form-13 | ecosystem: Environmental > Aquatic > Marine > Wetlands > Sediment ...
CCAGATACTCGCCCTTGTTGGCCTTGGACATTGTGAATGTGGATCCGGATCCGATATTGTCTTTTCCGGCAACGATCTGGCTGGGATCAGGATAGAGACCGCCAGTATCGCCCAGATAAATTTTGAATGTGGTCGCAGCAGAACCGTTTACAGTAACTGAACCCTCGATGTATCCATCTTCAAGCTGAGTATTTTCAGATGAATACTTCTCGAGAGAATCTGAAGTGAATGTTTCTTTCTGAATATAAACTGCACCAATATTTAAGTCAAAGGAACTCACAGTCACATCGTCCGCTCCGTCAGGAATGACGGCATAAACCGTATAATTTGCAGGCTGGCCCTGATTGTCACTTACGAAAGCTTTAAGGCTGGCAACCACAGTAGCATCCGGTTGATTTAAACCATCTGAACCATCATTTAAACTTTCAATAAGTGTGTTAACTCCGGGTGCCAAATCTTTTGAAAAGATAAGATCACCGCCTGCGGCCGGATCGGTCAAGCTGGGATTGGTCGAAAAGTAGAATGAGATGGTCTCAACAGTCGATGAAGAATTAACGATGTCTCCCTCAATGATTACACTGCCGAAATCCAATGAGAATAGGAGTTTCCGTGTATCTTCGACTGAGAAATCATCTGAACCGACACCGGATACCTTCATTGCCTTTGCGCTGCCGTTGCTGACAAGCAAATCGGAAGTCACATTCACCTTGGTCACCGGTTCCGTATAAGTGCCATTGAAGAGCGGTTCATCGACATCCACACTAACATCTTCAAGCGCATCTTGAATAAGTTCTTCACAACCCATCACCCCGATTATCAACACAGCAAGAAGAACACAAAACAGATGATGCATTTTCAATTTAAACATTTCATACCTCCATATTTAGCAGACAAACAAAATAACTTTGCAAAGATTATACCTGATTGTTTTCATACTCAATCTAATAAAAAAAGTATTCATTTACTATGAAATTTTAAACCTTGAAGGGAAAAAAGTTCCGCAGAACAAAAAAAAGCCGCCCCATAAATGGAACGGCTGTGATAGTATCATAATTGCTTATTGAAACAGGCGAATCACATTCTTAAATTTGACGGATTAGTCCTCATCATCCATTATATGCTGCAGACTGTCCAGCGCGGATCCCTTGATCCCGATATCCATATCCTTCAGCTGGGCAAGATTCACATTTCCCACAATATTGACAAAGGACGCTTCACTGCCCGGATCCAGACTCATGATGAAGAGCCCTAGGGATTTCTTCCGGTCTTTGGAATATTTGATGCTCACGTTCGTAAATTCATCACCGGATCGCGATCGAACAAGCGGACTCCATCGTTCTCGTTTGAGTTTTTTATCGAGCTTGTTCATTTTCTTGCGGATCTCTGTGGCAGTATTGGAATCCACATCAAATGTTTTCACCGTGATGTTCAGAAATCCACCCAGTGTTTCGTCCGGGATTTCTTCATCGCTGAACATATTGGCCAGCTGCAGGATTTCCGGACCGATGGAAACCTCGGTCACATTCATAGCATCATCCGGGATCTCAATATCATCCAAATTGACAAATCCGGGATGATTGAGCACATCAAAATCCTGTGCCATACCTGTTGTCGCAAACAAAACGACCAAAGCTGCTGTGGTTAAAATTCGGGCTTTCATGATTCGCCTCCTTTGAAGATCGGTACAGTCTTCTTTAATGTATTTCGCAAAGTTTTGGGCAGTTCGTCCATGACGGCTTCGCTGATTGCCTTTTTTTCAGATTGTTTGAGGAGCTGTGATGTGTATGCCAGACTCCATTTGAGCTGATCTTTTGCTCGTTGTACTTCCGCTTCTGTGGCTGTGGCTTGAATGGGTGCTTCCATTTCATTTCTTGGGGTGACAATAAATACAAGTACTGCAATGGCCACAGCGCCTGCGAATCCAGTGCTGATTTTCCAGGGGATTGAAAAATCCATCAGATCGCGCACGGATCGCTTTTCCTGTCTGACTGTCATCCGAAGGATTTCATGTGTCACGTTTTTGGGACACTTATGTTCCGGCATTGCCTCGAAATGCTTGCGAATGAGCAATTCATCCGCCAGCTCTCTCTCATCCATATCCTGTAAATCGGACAATGGATTGTCTGCCTTCCTTCTTGACAGTGTGGACAGGAAATGACGGATTGATTTTTTTCTGTTCATTTCCATGTTAGACTCCCGCCAGCTCGGGGTGCTGTTTCTTCAACGTTTCGCCAAGCTGCTTGCGTCCCCGGTGCAGTGCTGTTTTGACTGCGGACAGGGACAACTCCATAATCTCTCCAATTTCGTGAAACTTGTAACCTTGATAATAATGCAGCAACATCATGCTCTGTGTTTTATCCGGTAAGGCGGAGATGGCAGACAATAAGGTTTGCTGCTTGTCATCCTGGGCGAATTGCGTGTCTGGCATATGCCATGTCTCCGGATTCCGGTTCAATTGATACTCATTCTCATCAATCGAGCTCCAGTATTTTCGATTGCCGGTCTTTTTACGCAACAGATCGATGCAGTAATTATGGGCCACCCGCATGATCCAGGCTTCCCGTTTTGTTTCATCGATATTGTCCCAATGTCGCCACACTTTAACAAAAACCTCCTGGGTTACATCTTCTGCGTCTTCTTTTCTCCGCAACATGTAGAGTGCATAACTGAAAACACGGTTTTGGTGTTCTCGTAAAAAGTTTTGAAAGTTGCGTTTCTTCATCATTCACCTTTAATGACGATTGAATTTTTCATAAGGTTACAATAATTTTTACCACAGAGAACACAGAGTACTTAAATGTATTTTATTTCTTATTCTAAATATCCTCTGTGTTCTCTGTGCCCTCTGTGGTTGGATGATAAAATACTAAACAGGCATCACATCCACTTGGTTGGATTCCAGATCCCAGATCGCTACTGTCCGTTTCCCATTCAGCCAGCCGCCGCATTCACCCGGATTAAGGACAAGCGTCCGTCCGGTCTGGATATCGACCTCATGCGTGTGCCCGTATATAATACAATCGTATTGACCGCTTGCCTTCAGCGCCTCCAGCTGATCCGGTTCGTGAAGCACCAGGATCTTCTTCTGATGAAACACAATCAGATGAGGCGCTCTGTAGATTTGACCAGGGAATGCCTGGGCCAGACCGAATTTCTCACCGTCATTGTTCCCATAGACTGCTACGAATTCCATATTGAGATTTTTTAATTGTCTGGATGTGAAGGGTGAAATCAAATCGCCTGCATGACAGACGAGGGACACTTCTGCGTCATTGAAGACACTCACCGCTTTACCAAGCGCTGCCAGATTATCATGACTGTCTGCCAGTATTCCGATTTTCATGGATCAACTCCTCCGGATATAAACCAAAGGGATAGACAAACGCCTATCCCTTCATTTCATAATCCTTTCAGGAATACTTATTCGAGTCCGGACAGGATGGACTGAACAAACATGTATCCCTGCTTCGCATTCTCAAGCTCTCTCGCGCCTGCAATGAACCGATCCTTCTGGACAACAATGATCGATCCCTGATATTTGGTTTTCACAGCAAAGGAAGGATCTTCGGATTTGCTGATCTTCGTCGGCTCCAGTTCAGTATTAATATAAAACTGTTTCAATTCATCAAATCCCGATTTGGCCTTTTCCGCATCATCAAACAGGATGACAAATCCGACGATCTCCTCACCATTCAGATTGTACTTCGCCTCAACGCCTGCGGGCAGAAAGGACTGATTCAGCATCTCGCTGGCCGCATACCGTAGCGACTTATCAATTTGATTTTGACCGGGAAGAAGATTGACAACGGCAGGCGGATCATCTGGACCGGTTATATTGTCCGCAATCTGACGCGCGCAGGCCAGACCCGCCTGTTGTATGGACGAAACCATATCCCCATAACTAATGTCAACGAAGTACTGCCCTTTATAAAACTTCATACCAAAATCGGACAGCATGGCCTCGACGCCGATGGTATCAAATGTGTATCCTGGATACCGGTAACTCGAGTATACACCAAACGCATTCTCGGGTGTGCCCATATCGTAGATATGGACCGTGAAAAAAGAATCCTCGGGACTTTTATGATAATAGGACAGGACTGCCAATTCCTGAAATCCGTACGCATGATACAATTCAGCTTCGCCATTGATCAATTCGTACAAATTTTCTGGATCATAATGGACCGGCCTGCCGTCCCATTCCCAGCCGGTTTGAAAATTCTTATCTGGGAACAGCAGATCCAATCCTTCCAAAACGGGCTGGCAATTCGACATCAAAATGATGAAAAAACCTATTACTGGAATTTTAAACTTCAGCATCATGGACTCCCTTTTTAAGCCATCAAATTCTGAACCGTCCTCACCCGGGCCTGAATATCCAGTCCGTACGGACATTTCACAGCGCATTTCACGCAGGACTTGCACGCCTCTCCCTGCTCCTGTCTGGACAATTCCCGGAAGGTCATCCGGGCCAGTTCGGGATCTCGATATCCCTCAGCGTACATGAGCGTACGATTCAGATCCGCGACATTCACACCATTCGGACATTGACCTTCGCATAGTCCGCACATTCTGCAGAGCTTGCGGTCGATTGCATGCCCGTATCGATGGAGGACCTTGCGATCATGCCAGCCCATCCTGCTGGCCATGGCCTGGACATTCTCGTCGATCTGCGCATAGGTCACCATGCCCGGAATCGTGGTATGCACACCCGGATTCTGAAGCACCCATTTCAAAGCCGCCTGATTCGGACTCCAATTTCCCATCTCATCGGCTTCATAACCGCCAGCCTGTGTTTTCATGGCAATAATGCCGATCCCTGCATCAGCAGCTTTTTGGATGGCATCACCCAGTTCGGGAGGAGATTTAAAATTATAACTCACCAGAATCGTATCGTAGAACTTGAGAGGAATGGCGGCAAGCAGCAACTCGGTTTGATTGGAATGCGTTGTAAATCCGACAAACCGCGCTTTGCCTTCTTCTTTGAGTTTGGACAGGGCGGACATGGCGGATTCATTCTGGATATCCTGTACGTGTTTCATGCTGTGCAGCTGGATAATGTCCACATTATCGGTTTGCAGCGCCTTCAAACTCGCTTCCATTGATTCTCGTATATCCGATTCGGACGTCTTCCCAGGCAAAATCTTTGTAGCCAGAACAACCTCTTTTCTGCGAGACTTCATGACTTTTCCGACCACGACCTCATTGTATCCGTCCATGTAGCGGCGGGCCGTGTCAATGTAATTGATGCCCTGATCCAGCGCGTGATGAATCACGGACGGTTCACGCGTGCGCATGGCGCCCATGCTCACAGTCGTCACTTTCAGCCCTGTCTTTCCCAGCACACGAAACGCAATCGGTTTCTTTTTGCTTGCTTCCTCGTCTTTGCTGGACATCGCCATCTGCTTGAAGGACGGCACCACTGAAAGCGCCAGCAGGGACTGCGATCCCTTTTTCAGAAAATCACGTCTTGGCCATTTCATAATCGTTCCCCCATTTTTAAAATAATTTGAAATTATCCTTTCCCATTCCTGGCACGCCGGATGGCAAGTGTAATCCGGTTCAGCCATCGGTTGCGAAACTGCATCTGCTCAAGTGATTGAACGTGCAGATCCGCCCAGGTCAGTGCCTGTTCCTGAAGCCGCTCCGCCCATTCAAGACTCTGGCTGGTCAGGGATGGGGTCATCCGACCGTTGCCCTCCGCCTCATGCATCTCAATCTCGACCATCCGGGCCAGCAGCATGCTGTATGAGGTGAACACAGACGCGGTCTGCCATTCAAAATCCTCTTTCAATTCAGGCATGTACCGGCGGACAATGTCACGCGCAGCCAGAAATCCGTCAAGCGCTCGGGCGTATCGTTGCGCCATCCAGTCATCGGCAGAGGCTCGCATCTGTTTTTCAAACGCGGCCGTCATGGAATCCAGAGCGTTCTGTGCGAAAATGGTGTGGCAAGTCAACAGTAAAAACACGATGAAACAAATCCCCCCGTGAGATCGTTTACGGAACAGATATCCTCCTCATGAATGCATTAATATCCTATCGCCGTCTGAATGGGATCACCATTTTCTTGGATTGCGCAAGCGTTTCATTGCATCGCTTCACCCAGATGATCTGGGATTTTTTGTCAGTATCCGACAGATTCTCAAAGGATTGGAGCGCTTTGGTTTTCTTTTGCAGAACCTGGCTCAGATCCTCCAGTGTTTTTTTCTGGTTTCTCGCCTGCACCAGTTTCTTTTTGGATCGGTAATATCTTAATTTGGCCATGGCGCTTTGCACCTGCAGACGCTGTCGAATACATTGATAGGAGACAAATTGAAATGGATTGGCCGAGGAAGGCTGATGACGATTCAATTCGTGCATAAGCTCGTGATAGGCGTTCAAGGCGCCCTGAATGTCATTCTGATCTGTAACGGCATAGGATGCCAGCGCCTGATTCTCCAATTGATCCATCTCGGTAAAGAAAGAGGTGTCGTTTTGATTGTCGGATATGGATGGTTCTATCCCGGAGGATTCCTGCTTCTCGGCTCTCGCAGCCACCAGGCTCTGGACTTCGTTTGGATTCACGACCGCTGAAACAGTCATGGTGATGGTCCGTCCTTCTTCGGTCTGCTCGATGATTTGAACATCGGTCAGATTCCCGGCCGCTATGGACTGAACCAGGTCCTCTTTCATCTGATAATTTTCAACTGTTGATGTGGACTCAACAAACAGATAATAGGACTCAATGGCATCCCGCAGGGCCAGATCCTTGCAGGTCTGACGGGCCTCAACCAGACTTTCGCTGTCTCCGTATGTGTATGAATACATGCCCTGAATTGTATCCTGCGCATGAATGACCGAACAAAAAAGGATAACAAGAAAAACATAGGACAGTCTTTTCATTTGTCACTCCTCTTTATTTAATGTGGGTTGGATGTCTAACAGGTGAACCAGGGCAGCCGGATTCAAACGAAACGGGCTTCCCTCTCCTTCAAAAAATCCATGTTCCCGGATCATGTGCACATTGAGCTGTGAATACCGGATGCATTGATCCAGCTTCTTGTTACAGACAGTGGCCATAAGTTTGGGCAGCCTTCTTTTATCACCGAACGGACAAAGAATGAGTCCTCTCTGCCATTGAACCTGCACCGTGAAATCACCGAGATCAACGGTCGTTTCCAATCCCTTTTTGCCTGCTTCAATAAAATGGGACAAACGATCAGCCACATCGTTTTGATCCAGTCCCAACCGGACCAGGCTTCGCAGATCCGCTTCAACAATGTCATGCACATGGCGTGAATCCTGACCGAGAAAGCCGTCTTTGCTGACCGTTCCCGGTTTGAACAGATCCAACATGGTTTTTTCCTGCGGTGTGAGTTTCATTGAATGCCTCGTATCAGCCGAACGGATCGAAAAAGATATTTTCTCCGGATATTCCATTCTCTTTCATCACGTTCACGCACGCATGAATCATCCCCGGACTGCCGCAGAGATACCCCTGCGCATTTTCGGTTTTTATTGTGGATAGATAATTGCCCAGCGGGACTGTAATAAGTCCTGTTTCTCCATCCCAATCGTCATCGGGTTGGGGATCGGAAAGAGCGGGAACAAAATTGAAGTTCGGAATCCTTTTTTCAAATTCAGCCATTTCATCCAGAAAGAAAATATCGCGTTTCGTAACAGCTCCGAAGAAATAGGTGGCTTTGCGTTTTGGCGGATCTTTGAGCATGTCGGACAGCAAACTGACCATGGGCGCCATACCCGAACCGCCCGCAACCATAATGATCTCGCCCTCTCCCTCATGCATCTCAAAGTCACCCATGGGGCCTATGATTTGAACATGATCCCCTTCCTGCAGCACCTCGTGCACCCAGGTCGTGCATATGCCTTCTGGAACCAGGCGAATCATCAATTCAACAATTCCGTTCTCATAGGTCGGGGATGCGATCGAATAGGCCCGCTGCACCGACTCCCTGACCTTGCCATAGGGCTGTGAAACCAGCTGGACATACTGTCCGGCCTTGAACTGTATGGCATTCGGATCAATGAGTTTCAACCGGACCCGTTTGATATCATAGGTCAGATCAGCCATTTGCTCAACGACCGTTTCAAACTGCTGAATCGCAAACAATTCCTCGGGAATCCGGATGGACAGGTCTTGTTTGACCTTGACCTGACAGGCCAGGCGGACTTGCTTGTTGATCTCCTCGGGAGAGAGCAAGGGCTCCTCAGTTGGGAGCAATGGACCGGCGCCCTCCTGGACCTGACATTTGCAGTAGGCGCACGTGCCTCGGCCCCCGCATGCGGAAGGCAAAAAAATCTTCTGCGAACTGAGCGCGGACAACAGTGAAATCCCGCCATTCACGGTCAACTCTTTCTGATCATTGATACGAATCCGGCACTCGCCATAATTCGCGAAAAACCGTTCCGCAATCACAAGAAGCACGGCCAGCGCGCCGTTGATCGCGGTGATCAGAAACACCGTTTTAAGGATGAGAACTGTCATTGTATCTGAACCATGCCGGAAAAACCGATGAACGCCATGGCCATGATCCCGGAAATAATTAACGCGATCCCGGGTCCGTGCAGGGCAGCCGGGATCTTCTTTTCATTCAATCGCTCACGAATCCCGGCCATGGCCAGAATGGCCAGAAACCAGCCGATACCGCTTCCGGCACCAAATGCCACACTCTGGATAAATGTGTATTTTCGGATAATCATAAAAAGCGACACACCTAAGATCGCACAGTTCACCGTGATCAGAGGCAGAAAAATGCCCAGATTCAGGTACAGGGATTCGGAATACCGCTCGATGAACATTTCAAGAAGCTGGACGGTTGCGGCGATCACCACAATGAATACGATGTAGCGAAGGTATTCCATTCCGAGTGGCTGAAGGAGGTGCCAGTACACAATCCAGTTGAGAGCTGCCGTGATGGTGAGCACAAAAATGACCGCCAATCCCAGACCGGACGCCGTTTTGATCTGTTTGGAAACAGAGAGAAAGGAGCACATGCCCAGAAAATAGGTCAGCAGGATATTGCCCGTAAAGATCGCTGCAAAGAATAAAATCCAGGGAGAGAGTCCTTCCATCAGAATCCCTTTCTAAGCTTTCTTGGATTGCGCGGCGCTCAGGTTATTCGAAATCCAGATGAAGAGCGCGAGCATGAAAAATCCACCCGGCGCCATGATCATAAACGACCACTGCACCCATCCGGTGGAAACACCCATGGCCTGCATGACCGGATCCATGACTTGAACACCCAGAAAGGTCCCGAATCCTAACAGTTCACGGACAAATGCAATCACAAGTAAAACCCAGGAATACCCGATACCGGACATGAGGCCGTCCCAGAATGCCAGTCCGGGTGTGTTGGAGGAGGCAAAGGCCTCCATCCTGCCCATAATGATGCAATTGGTAATGATCAGCCCCACATAGGGACCCAGCGCCTTGCTGATATCCGGCACGTAGGCCTTGAGTGAAATATCCACGATGACCACAAAGCTGGAGATCACCAGAGTCTGGACCATCATGCGCACGCGCTGGGGAATCACATTGCGGAGCAGCGAGATCGTCAACGCAGAAAAAGCGGTCACAAACGTGAGCCCCAAACCCATGATCAGGGTGTTCATAAAAATGTTGGTGACGGCCAGGGTGGAGCAAATGCCCAGAATCTGCACGGTAACGGGATTGTTCCGCCAGAGATCGTCCTTGAGTATTTGAACGGCTTTGGATTCTGCCATGTCGTGTTCAGCTCTCCAATTTCAACACATCGCGGTTCATCTGGATCAACTGATAATAGAATTTCAAATCGGTGCGGAGCATGTTCAACACGCCGTTACAGGTTTGCGTCGCACCGGTCACGGCCTGCAGTTCGGAAGTACACTGCACGGTGTTCAATTCGGACTTGGATCGCACCATGATGATTTCATCCGGGGCCGATCGCGTAATCCCGCTGATATCCAGATGGCGGAAAAATCCCTTGAACTCCTGCTCCGTGATCCGGGCGCCCAGACCCGGTGTCTCGACCTGCTCCGTAAAATCAATACCGACTGCGCAACTGAAGTCAGACTTGACGGCTATAAATGCCTGAATCGTTCCCCACAATCCCTTGCCTCGCATATAAAATCCGAGTGTGGGAATGGAATCTGTCGAACCCTGATGGAGATAGACAGGAATCGAATCACCCGGAACCAGCATGCTTTCACGAAGAAGCGCGCGGATATCATCCGTCACTGCAAGTCGGACAACGGAAAGTTCGGCTCCGATGGTCTCAAGCAGAGTGGATTCATCCCAATCCAGATCGGATGTGGTCATGGTGCCGGACAGGGACGATTCATCAATGCCGTCAGGCAGGATGCCAAACGCGTACAGGATGGACTTGCTTTCCTGGATTTCCAGATTGGTCTGAATCCGGGATTGTGTGGCGGCATTGAGAATGGCAAGGACCGCGATAAAAACGGCGGTCATGCCCATCATGAAGAGCACGGTTGCCAGGGATCGTTTCATGATGCAGCCCTGCGTTTTTCAAGGGAGCGTACAGCTGTATCCATGAGCGGCCCGAACATGTTGCCCAGCAGGATGGAAAACATCAATCCGCCGGCGAACAAAGAATAGGTTCGTATGAGTACTGTCAGGATGGCGATTAAACCGCTGTAGAACCACTGCGCCTTTTGCGTTTTCACCGCCGACACCGGATCGGTGACCATGAAAAATCCGCCGAGCACAGCACCGCCGCTGAACAAGGCAAAGATCGGATCAAAAACCTGGGCCGGATCGATCAGCCAGAGCAGGACCTGAAATAAAAAATAAGTCGCTAAAAATCCGAGGACCAGGCGCCATTTCGCGATCTTTTTCACAAGGAGATAAACGCCTCCTATGATCAGCAGAAGCGCGGATCCTTCGGCCAGACTGCCGCCGCCAATCAATGTGGTCTGCCCCATGGATTCAAAAGCGCCGTTGATATGACCAAGGAAAAGTTTCAGCAAGCCCGGAGCAAATTCCTTCCCTGCGGTATAGGCATGGGAGGGTGTTGCCGCCGTGATTGCGGACAATGGTTGGGTGCGCCAGGCTATAAATCCTGCAGGGAAATCAGAAAAATTCGCAGCGGGAATCCAGCGATTGGTCATGTACACAGGGAAGGTGATATACACAAACGCGCGCCCCACCATGGCCGGATTGAACACATTCGCACCGAATCCGCCAAAGGCCATTTTGCCGAACACGATCCCGAACATCGCTCCAAGGATAATCATCGGCCAGGGCAGAGTGGGCGGCAGAATCAATCCGAACAGCATGCCTGTGACCAGCGCCGCTTCGGAAATTTTGCCCCCTCGTTTCCGAACAAAAAGCCATTCTGTGATCGTACAAGTTACGATGGAAAGAATGACCATAAAGGCACTTACCCAGCCATAAAAAAAGACCGACCCGATCCACGCAGGAAGGAGTGCGATTAAAACCTGACGCATAGGCTTTTGTTTTTGAAATGTCAAGAACACGATCTCAACTTTATTTATTTAGTATTTTTTTTAAACCATGGAGAACACTGAGATCACACAGATCTGAGTTTTAAATGTTTTATTAATAATATTCCTCTGTGCCCTCTGTGAACGCTGTGGTTTATTATATTATCTAAGCACTGGTTTTGATAAGTATACGGAATCACGATAAAAAATGCAAGCCGAGTCAAACGGCGGCTGGAAGTTTTCGGTTAATGCAATTCCTTAACTTCAATAGTAGGCAGAATGGCCTGAACATCCTTGTAACGACAAACAGCCTTCCCGACCTGTAAAATGGTCGCGGATGCGGCTGCCATGCCCAAAGGAAGTGCCTTTTCCCAGGTTCCGTTTTGTAAGTAGGCAAGCAGTACGCCGGCTGTAAAGGCTTCCTCAACGCCGGATCGGTTCACAAACGGCACCTCTTCAGCCAATGCCTGATAAGATCCTTCATGCGTCACGGCTACGGCCAGATGCGAGGAAAGCAGCACCATAATCGCATCTTTGGCCCAGGTCCCCAAACGGGTTTTCAATTTGTCTGCTAACTCAGGAGCAGACAGGGTCTCTTCGGGTATGGATGAATCCATCTGGACCAGATCGGAATAGGCAATGCGCAGGAAATCGGGCCTGGCTTGAATGCCTTGTGCAAGCCCCCGGCCCGAGGCTTGCAGAACCGTAAACACGCCCTTTGCCCGGGCTTTCTCAATCAGACGTCCGAAGGTGCTCATCGGAATCCCGGACGGCAGATTGCCCCCCAGAACCACGCTCGATATATCCGCAGCATGACTGTCGAGGATGCTGGACAATTTGTCCGCATGGTCCGGCAAGCCGAACAATGTCTTCGAAACCGTGCTGGTTTCGCGTCTTCGGTCAAATTCCACAAGATGAAAGGCTGTAGCCGTTTCTCCGCTGCAGCGCACAAACTGATTATGCACACCCAGATGGTCGAGCAGATCGAGAAAGTAATCTCCATTAAAACCGGATATCAAACCCGCGGAAATGGATTGACCGCGCAGTTCTTTGAGGACAAGAGAAACACTGACACCGGTTCCGGCAGGCATGACGACTTCTTGCTGGGCGTTTAAATCGGCACCGAGCGTGAGGTTTTCAACCACAAAGGTTCGCTCAATGAGCGCATTGGGTGTGATGGTGAGAATCATGATTGACCTTCCCTTCGGACGCGTCTATACAATGATTATGGATTTTCATGTAACCGGGAAGACCAGCCTTCCCACGAAACAATTTCATCGGTCGATTTGCGCGAGGTCCTTTGAGTTTCTTGGGTTTTCTGCTCCTCATTCATCAATTCAAGAGAAAGTGGATATCCTGCAATGACCAATGCATGGACTCGATAATCCTCCGGAATATGAAGGACGGCCTTCACGTCGATCTCCCTGAAGCCTGCAATGGGATGCATGACCAGATCCATGGAGATCCCCTGCAGCAGCATGTTCTCAATGGCCAGACCCAGATCGAGCGTATAGTAGTCGCGCCCGGTTTTCTGGCATCCCAGTTCAGGCTTGGAGGCAAATGTGAAAATCACAGACGCAGCCTGCGCCCACGCATTTCCTCGGCTCAAACAGTTTTTAACTGCGGATAAAGATTCTCCTCTCGAAATCACAATGCGCCAGGGCTGGTTATTAAAACAGGACGGTGCCCGACGCGCCGCTTCGATGAGTGTGCGAATCATCTCATCCGGTATGATGTGATCGGGATCAATCGCACGACCGCTGTAACGATTTTTAACAAGGGGATGTATTTCTGTCATTTCCATTTATCCCGGCAGCTGGACTAATAAATGATAGTAAGGCCCCAGATGGAGATAAGCAACGCCAGAACAGACGTGATATAAAATGCAAGGTCCTTCGATTGTATACGTGACCAGAACGCCCTGAGAATCCCGTAAAGGGCATGAATTGTAAATCCGATGACCAGGGGCACATCGATCCATTTGGAGAAATGAAGCAGTCCGGCCATGCGATCGCCCACAAATTCGATGGCTCCGGCCATCGTGAATCCGGAGACCAGCTTGGCGGCAATGAGGAGAATCAAACCGAGTCCCGTCCACTTGTGGATGGACCGGATCAGTCCGCCACTTTGTCCTGCTTTCATGACACACCTCCAGACTGGATATTATGGCCCGATATGAACCATGTCGGTATGAAAGTCGTTCCGCTCATAATAGGACTCATCCCGAATGCACAGATCATACTCTCCCTTGAGGAGAAAGTAATGGCTGTGCTCCATACTCGCCAGATATTGCAGGATTTCCTGAACACCCCGTTCCTCTGCTTCTTCGGACAGTTGATCATAAAATTCTTCAGCCGCTTTCTCGGCCTGCATGGCCAGTTCCAGCAGATCGGGCACGGATGTGGACTCCCGCAGGGCAATCGCGAGTGAGGGATAGACCGATTTATCAGCGGATTTCAATTCGGTCTCACCGGTTACTTTTTCATACAGCTTCTGGATTATTTTTTGATGTTTCTGTTCTTCTTTTTTCAGGAATGACAGTTTGTCCTTCAATACAAAATTGTTGACCATCTTGTGCAGTTGTATGTACACATTTTCCGCTTCAAGCTCGGATTTCATGGAAATCGCCAAAGCCTGCTGAATCGTCAGCTCCGACACATTGAGTGGCATGACATGCCTCCTGAAATTGATTTACACTTTTAATGTCTTTTTCAAGTCAAGAATTTGTAGAATATGATCCCGTTCCTCATCCAGGATGCGTTTGACCAGATCCACATCATGGTGGGAAGTCATATTGAGCATCTCATGATAAAACATAATCGAATCTTTTTCAAGAGTCAAGGAAAGTTGAATCGCCTGTTTCAAATTAAAGAATTCAAGCTGCATCGCCTCTTCCTTTGCGGGGAACACGCGACCGGAAACCAGCGCATGAATGTATTCGGGATTCACAGGTTGAATAAATGGATTTTCATCGCTGGCCTCTTTTGCGAATTTGAGCAATTCTTCAAACGTAGTGATATGTTTGTCCTCCTCCTCAGCCAGATACCCGAAGATCTTCTCAACCTTGTCATCACGGGTTTTCTGCTGACAGGCCCGATAAAACTGGCTTCCGATTTGCTCCATTTCCACAGCCATTTTATATACATCGGTGCCAAGGTAGGTTTCGCCCATATGCATTCTCCCTGCTGGTTTTAGGATTTTCTAAGCTGTTTCAACAACTCAAGATTCTTTCTGTAATCATCCGCGTCACCGGGTGTTTCAAGAATCATGGGTCGTTCCTGAAAGGATTTCGAATTCACAAGCGTTTTGAAAACATCGATCCCGATCTTGCCGTCTCCGATATGTTCATGCCGATCCTTGTGACTGGCCCAGGCGACCTTGCTGTCATTCAGATGAAAGACATGGATTGTTTCATGACCAATCATGGAATCCAATTTTGCAAAGGTTCGTTCTATTTTCTTCGGAGCGGACAATTCATACCCGGCTCCAAAAGCATGGGCCGTATCAAAGCAGACACCCAGACGATCCGGCTGATTGACGCGTTCAAGAACTTCCTGCAATTGTTCAAAGCGCCCTCCCAGTGTATTGGCTGCTCCTGACGTGTTTTCAATCAGTAACATCAATTGGGATGATTTGGTCTCTCCAAGTGCGCGAATCAAACATTCTGAAAGGATGTCAATCCCCGCCGCTTCCCCTGCCCCTTTGTGCGAGCCTGGATGAAACACAAAATAAGAAATACCCAGCTGTTCAGCTCTGTCGATTTCATCCAATAAGACCGAATAGGACCTTTCAAGCTGTTCGGCCTCCGGGCTTGCCAGATTCATTAAATATGACCCGTGACTGACCACGCATTGTATATCGGAATCACGAAATCGTTTTCGAAAGGACTCAGCCTGCTCCCTTTTTAACGGAGGTGCTTCCCACTGACGCTGATTGCGCGTGAAAATTTGAATCGCCTCGCATCCGAGTGCTTCGCCTCGTGAAATGGATTCTGACACCCCACCCTGAATCGAAACATGCGCCCCCAACAAGGCCATCAAT